>Ga0224505_10000571_pt1 | contig 25042 bp, 35 predicted proteins | sample SF_Jan12_sed_USG_FD_169102 | JGI IMG/M metagenome (GOLD analysis project Ga0224505, IMG submission 169102) | Sediment microbial communities from San Francisco Bay, California, United States - SF_Jan12_sed_USGS_4_1 | ecosystem: Environmental > Aquatic > Marine > Sediment | place: USA: California... | reverse complement strand
CCGTTCCATCTTCCGTTAGACTTCAGTACCATTGGCATTAACTTGGGCTGAGAATCAATAATCATTCCGCATCCTATCACGGGACGCTTCAGATTGGAATTGTTATACGTGAAAGCCAGGGAGTCGTCGTCTACCAGACAGCCGACATTCATGCCCCAATTTAACCTCTCGGATGTGCCCCAATACTGGATGCAAAACTTCTCATGGTAGTGCCCTTGTACCGCTGGCATCCCCATGTGCTGTGAGGTCAAAAGGACGTTAGCAGACCTGCCGTGATGAAAATAACACGGCTGCCCATTAGGCAGCTTCAGGGTTAGCTCGAAATGCCACTTCCATTTCTTTGTCATCAGGATCTCTTCATAAGACCTGATGGCTTCTCTTGGTATGCCGTAAGCCTTAGCCTTCCGATACCACAAAGAGCCGTGATTAGACTCTATGACATCGACTTTGGGATAAAGCTCTTCAATCTTCCAAATGACCTCGCGGGCTCTTTCAAGCTCTTCGCCAGCACTAAACAGATTAGGGTCGGAGTCGTGAAATGACATCGCGTGATTGTCGATTTCATCCCCGATGTGAATAACGCGGTCGGGGCTATACTCGGACTTGATAGCGCCGAGGAACTTGAGCATATCCGGGTGATGGTATGGCGCGTGACTGTCGCTTATGACCAGGATTCTGGAATTTGGCAAAACGTATCTCTACGTGGCGTCGGGCTCGACGAATTGATGCTGCTCGTACATATGCTGCTTGTAAGCGTTAAGACACTGATCCTTAGCCGTATTATACCCTAAACTGAAACTGTATACATATAGGCCGTACAGTCCGAGGGCACAAGCTATCCCCCAGACCGTGAGGATTGTAACAACCGCCAGCGTAGTTTTGACCTTATTGATCTTCCCACTCCCACCATTCTGTTATCATCCCGTGAGGGATGAACATCGGGGTATTTACTTCCTTCTTGTCCTTGTCGTACCTGTCGGTTACAAGGACAAGGCCGTGCTTGTTGTCCGCAACAAGATACCCCACCGTCCTTCGATAGATCGGCTTTGCTTTGGCAATTTTCTTTACAGCAACATCGTCCGTGTCTACCCATGCGTCACCCCAACACACTTCAACGATTTTCATTTTCGTAGTTTCTTGTTTCCGGGAAAGTGCAGATCTTCTACTATACTGCGAGCCTGCTCTATGTGGTGCAGCACAGCAAAGAGGGCGTATTCGTATTCTTTATTGCCACAGGGCGCGTGCATGGCCTCCATTGTGACCGATAAGATCGCCTCGGCACACAACAGGTGATTGTCAAGGTCGTCCGGAGAACGCTTCGTCATATGCCCTGGCCCTTGCCTCAGTGTCACGAATATACTTCTGTGCCGCTAGATTATTATAATTGATAATTTCCTGTGCGCCAACAGGTATGTCATCCCACTGCTCTTGGGTTAGCCCCCTGAATATGGGCCTTGGCTCCGATCCAATCGGAACATAATCAGGACAAGTGGCGCAGCCACTAATAATCGTTAGGATTGCTAAGATTGCGAGGAATCTTGCCATCTTTTATGTCCTTTGCGGCCTCTTCGGCCCTGTGAGAAAACTCCTGATCTATCTCCGTGTGGCTTTCGTCAAGTTTCTTGTGAAACTTCGCTTCTGAGGCCGCAGCAGCCGCCTTTTGGCGGGCCTTGTCTCGCTGGGCTGTCACCATGCGCAAACGCAGGAAGAAGCCTAGAATACCCAGCATGACAGCTCCTACGGCCAATAATTTGGCTTTCAGGGATAAAAGGAAGCTCATTGGGTCGTTACGCCCCTGAAATTGACCACCAATACCTGAGCAAGCGCCACAAGGGCTACGGATATGCCGCCTACAGCCGCCACGGACAGGGCGGCCTCTGGGTGGGTCATGTTCCATACCTCCCCGAAGAACGTCACCAGACCGCCCACGGCAGCTCCCACAGGGATTCTTTCGCCTATGACAAATGCAGATGACTTGACTTTAGGCACCGGCAACGACCCCTAACAGAAACGCAACCACAAATAACGCACAGGCAAGCTGTGGGTCAGCGAACAGGAACTTCTTTAGTCTCTCCACTTCTGAAAATCTCCGATAGTTCTTTGGCCCTTCCGGGGGTTTGTTTCGCCCATGTAGAATCGAGCATTTCTAGCGCGGCGGCATCCCAATCTTTTCTTTGGGCTGCCTCCAAAAATCGTTTGAACCTGGCAACGCCTGCGCGGCCCATCTGGAAGCACATCTCTACAAGTACGCTCTGCCTTGCTTCGTTTAAGAACTCGTACACGTAAAATGATCTGGCCATCTGCTCTGCGCGTGCATAGTCGTTTGAAAATAGATAATCACACTCGGCGTCGCTCAAGCCTACGTCATCGAGGTTTCGCCCATAGCCAATCGTGAGCTTGCCTACAGTGTCTTTGTATGGCTTATTCCGCTTGCCTTCGTGCTTCTTGATGCGGTCCTGCGTGCTCATTTTTCAGAGAGCTTTTCCAGTATCTTGTCGAGCTTCTTTGATTGTTCTTTTTGGTTTTCTTTAATCTCTTCTATTGTTTTTTGGTTATACTTGACAGAACTTTTTAATTCTGACACCTCAATTGCGGCAATGGAGTGGGATGGTCTTTCTTCGTGAGAGTCAATCTTTCTGTCTTGCGCAGCGACTTGGAATGACAGTCCCCCAAGCCAAAAGACGAAGATCACGAATGACGTTAACACGCTCCACGGAATTTCACTGCCATTTACCCTTAACCCCACTTACATACTCCTTTATGCGCCGTTGTCCGATCTTGATATTTCATGCCAGTTGGTGCCGTCATAATGCAGAAACAGACGGTCTTCTACGTTATCCAAGCTAAAGTCTCCAGCCAGCAAAAGGTTCCCCGTGCCGTCTTTACAAACCACCGTTCTGGCAGAATCAGCGGCCCTGATAACCAGTGTTTGGCCAGCTATTCCCCCGGTCAAAGAATCAAGATCGTCGGTTGATGCGTCGGCCTGAGTGTCTATTGAGTGCGTTAAGGCCGTTACCGCCGCTACACCCCCGGTAATGGTCTTTTCGCTGTAAGACTCCGAGATCGGATGAATGGCTATGTTGCTGTCTTTGTAGAAAGCAAGCCGCCCCCTGAGATCGGACGATCCCGCCGTGTCCGTCACATGATTGGCAAATCCGTACTCCGAAGAATTCAGGTTTTCCCAAGAAACGGGGCCTACCTGTACTTCATCGTCTAGTGCGCAAAATACACCGCCGTTGTTGTGCGCGTTTATATTGCGGAAGTCCCTTGTGCTGGCGTTGGTTGAGTTATGCACGCGAATGCCAATAGTATTGTTCCCTATTTGGCCAAGGGTAACGTCTTGGATTACTATGGGCCCTACGCCATCAGTCGTTTCGGTTCCGGTATCGTCGCCTATTTCGATGTGGATAAAGCCAGAGTCCGTAGCAGAGTCGGAGAAGTTACCGCCGCCGGTAATGACGAGCTGGCCCGGATTAGCGGAACTAGCATCCTCCCATCCTGCCATATCTGAGAAGGCAAAGCCCCTGCCCGTTGCTCCAGACGCCCCCTCATTCCAGCAGTTAATCCACGTAGCCTGACCTATGCCGTGCCTGACTCGCCAATTGATTGTATTGGTAGATGCCTGACAGTTGAGAAATGTCCAGTTCTTTATAAAACTTGACCTGGAAGCATCATAAGCTGAACCCAAGTCCCAACCGACTGAGTTATTGCGAGATGTGACGTTTACCAGCAGGACGTTACCTCCGCCAGTCTGTACTGCGTCGTACTTGATTCCCGTTCCGGCTGCGTTGCCATATGCCATGATGTCAATAAGTTCTGCGTTGAAAATATCACGCAAATCAAACTGCCCACCGCCATCGGCATTTGCAACAAATAGATTAACCCATTGGGTTCCGCTTGGGTTGTAATAAGAACGTATCGTTGCGTTAGACGCATCGTTATTTATTACCGAAAGGTCTCTGAGGACAGACCCCCTCGCTGCGGTCGTATGGCCATCATGAATATCCAGCCTGCCCGAGCTGAAATTGATTACAGATCCATAATATTCGCTATTGTTGAAGTGATTGACCTCAATTCGGCCCTCACCATAAAGGTATATGTGGCCTTGAGACCTGTCGTCCGACTTAAATCCAGTGTTATTGCTTGCGTCGTAGTAACCGTAAATAGTTCCGCTAACTGGATGGTTGCCCTTCGGTATGAAAGTCCTTGCCCCGCCATGTGAGTATTGATTGATAGACGCTTGAATGGCTACCTTGTAGTTTGATCCTGACGTTGCGTCGTATCGGTATATATGACCTGGGGCATAAGATTTATCAACTACCGTGACAGAGGCGAAAGTTTCTGGGGTTGTGGTCCGATAAAGTGCCGCGCCTACAGTAGCTTGAGTAACGTCTGTCGGGCACTGTACGTCATCCCACGTTCCTACTGTGGCCCCGTCCGAGTCCTTCAGGATGACCTTGTAGTTAACGCCGTCTTCAAGAAACAGGCCGTTAGTCGCTGCACCAGTAGAGCTTAACGTCAGTGGGTTTGAGTTGGCGTTGGTCTGCGCGTCGGCATCGTCAGCAGTCGGATAAGAGTCGATTAAGCTGTTGTCGGCAGGCGCACGAAATTCTATGGTGCCTGATACAAGAGGATCGCCGTTAGCGTCAAAGAACTGCTGGTAGGGGTTGATGAGTGGGAATGACACTAGATAACCCCCTTTCCTTGCAATATGCCAATGAGCGCTGCTAAAACAGAATTATTGTTTCCAGCCGATGCCGATGCGTTTGCCGCCAAAGTAAAGCTCTCTACGACCGCTGCGCTACGAGTAAACGCAACTGTAGTATCCGTGTAATCTGGTGTCGTTCCATTCACTCTAAGTGCAACCGTTCCAACAGACTTTGCTACGCTTGTTAGGCCAGAGGCCGGGTCTGGTAGCGTTACCTTAGCTACCGTCCACACCGTGCCGCCCGCAGAATCCTTCAAAACGACCTTGTATGAATTTCTATCCAGCCCAAACAGGCTCGTAGAGGGCTCGCCCCTTGAGTCTAATGTCAGGGGGTTGTCGTTTGGGTTCGTTCCTGCATCAGCGTCCGCTAGAGTAGGATAAGACGCTTTGTTTGTGTCTGTGTCAGGATCGAGTATAGATAGCGTTCCTGATACTAAGGGATCACCGTTACTGTCAAAAAAGGCCGGCTTTGGGGTGCCGAGGATTGGGAAAGCCATTATTCTTCTGCCAGTTGGCTAATATCTTCAGGGGGAAGCGTTTGTGCGAGAGTGCCGCCAAGCAACCGCAGCATCGCACCGTTTGAATTTGGAAGACCAGACCCCAATAGCATTTTCCTCCCCATAGAAGACATATAAAATTGAGCAACAAGCTCGTTCCTGATGAATGTCATTATCGCTGCCGTTTGTAACTTCTTTAATCCAGCAACTTGTTCTGCCGCCTGAATGGACGTACCGGCATCAATAACCCCCTTGAATGCACGAGACACGATCTCTGCGTTCCCTATGATTTTCCTCTCTTCTATAGAAAGAAGCCCCCACAGGCCATTTTCTTTGAGCTTGTTTACCCTGCTTCTGAGAAGCCCGCTATTAACCTCAAGGGTGTTTTTCCCCTTTGTTACAACGCCATCCCAAGCCCACTCAAGCATTCCAGATCGAAGAGACTGGCGCATCGCCGCATTGTTGGTATTATTAGCGGCACGAATTAGAGTAACCGCCTTTCTTGGATTAGCTTCTTCTATCAGAGAGTTGATGAAACGCTTATTTGACACTTGAGCTTCAGCAATCTTCTCTGCGCCAATGTCATCTATGCGAGCAAGCTCTTCACCTATTTTTCTCCAAGAAGCCTGATCGGCTCTTGGAATAAGAACGTCAAGTGTCTCTTGGTCAAAACTATCAAGCGTTTTTGCTACGCTTCCCGGTTCAGAAAGAATGTCGGCATAAAATGAGTCCACAAATCCGTCCCATTTTTCTGCTGAGACTGTATTCCTTAGAGCAAGCAAATTGTCTGACTGATAGGGCCTTGCGTATGTCCTCACAAGGTCTGCTGGATTTTGTGACTTTGCTGCCGCGACCACCGGAGCCTGTTCAAGCGTCTTAAATCGCAGTGACGCAGCATCATTAGCGCTTTTCCATGCATCACGAAAAGCCTGGTTTGCATTTTCAGGGTTGTCAAGCGTGTTTTTTATAGCTCTAAGCAAGTCTCCAGACTGTCCAGTTGTTTGGTCGGCAACCTTTCCTGGCTCAACATGGTTTAAGGCAAATAATTCCGTTCTTATGTTGCGGATTTGGTCCGTTACAGATAAAAACGTGCCGTCGCTTAGTTCTATCGGACCCTTGATTGATTCAAGTTCCCGAATGCGCTTTTCTATTGCAGGATCAATGGTGCCTTTTGATCCGCGCCTAAGATCATAGGCCGTGTTTTTTATTCCAGTCATGTTAAATCGAGGCTCTTCTATCTGCCTTGCGGCTTTATATAATCCGCTTACCATGTCTCTGGAGTTTTTTGAATATTCCTCAACGCCCTCGCGTAATGCCCTGCCTCCAGCGCTAGCCGTGGTTGCGGGAGATCCGATGCGGCGAATAAAAGACTTGCTGAGTTCATCTAGCGCTCCAGAAACATTGTCAATGGCGCTGTTAATAGCCTTTTGGTCCGCACCGCGACGGACAACGGTGTCCAGCCTGTCAATAAGCGACCTGTATCTTCTTTGCAGCCCCGGTAGAAGCGCGGAAGACTGTCTTTCAGACAATCTTAGTGCTGGGTTGTCACTTACGAGCGCTGGGGTTAGCCCCTGTGATAATTTTGGGTCGAGCGCCTGTGCCGCCTTGATGGTTTCAAGGCCCTCTTCGCCCACCCTCAGCGCACCGCGACCTTGGGCAATGTTTTTCCCGGCAACAAGTGGAGACATCAGGAATCCACCAACAGCAGATGCAGCGCCCTCACCGGCTATTTCTGACGCTATGCCGCCAGTGGACTGGCCCTGAGTCCCAGAAAGATATTGTCCGGCTTGTTCGACAGATTCTCCAAACATCGCCCCTAGCGCCTGTCTACCGACCGTTGCGGGGACGCTTGACCCACCAGACCCAACTGCCATAGCTGTTTCGGCTATAATGGATTCTAATGATGGTGCAATGGCTTCTGGAATGTCGAGCCAATCAAATCCCTGGGGCTCAACCATTTTCCATTGTGACTCGGGGCTTTCTCTCCAAAGAAGGGTGTCTTCCTTGTACCCAAGGATTGGAGATTTTGGCATGACCTTTATCTCTCCGGTTGGGTGCCTTTTTTGGATGCGCTTTTGTTTTTCTGATAGCGTGTCTCCGCGAGATAGATAAAGCCTTAATCCGGCACTCGCGAAGTGTTCAGGATCAAAGTTTGCCCCAAGTATTTCCCTAGAGGATGCTGATGCATCAAACAGCTCTCCCTCAACGGCGCTGGGATCAAACCCAGCCATTGGGCCACTCTGTTTGGCAATCTCATTCTCTACGAGATTGATGTCAAAGCTCAAATCTCAGCTCCTTGAATTGCCATCATTCTGGTAACGGCCCTTTTTGCGGAATCTGCGTCAATGCCTGCATCGCTAAATTCTGACAAAAGCCCTATTCTCCCGTCTTTTGTTGAAAGGTCGTATGGAATCGGGATGTTTGGTTCTGCCATGGCGGTTTTATAGCGCCTAGCCCAAGACTCTTCATACAGTTGTTTTAGCGCACCAACAACCTGCGGGTAAGACCTGGTAAGGTCTGCGGGTCCCTGTATTTGATCTATAAGGCCAACAGCATCGCTTGCGATTTTCCTTTCTGTTTCAGAAAGACGCTTCGACTCTTCGCCAGTAACAAGGGCGGTAATGTTTCCCCGAATTATTTGTAAGCGAGTTTGCATGGCGGCAATTGTTTCTTGGTCTGCTCCGGCCATCGCCTTAGCAAATGTGTCTGCCATTTCCTTCTGCCCCATAGCAGACAAAAGGCCGCCGCCAGCCATGCCAAATTTCCCAGAGATGCCAACGGTCTTTGGCAGTGCCGCGATCTCTGGTAGGGTAGTGGCTATAAGCTCATTTAGGCTGGATGATGCGTTGACAGCGTCTCTGGCCTCTTCGTAGGCCGCGCCTCTTTGGCTCTTGGTTCTTGGGTCTGCAAGATCGCCCTGAGTGGCTTGAGGGGCTATTGGTCTAGCGCCCTTAATGACGTTCCCATCAGCGTCTTTGTATTGCCCGGTTGCCGGGTCAAAACTGCCCTGATATGCCCTGCCGTCTGGACCAAGAAAGTCTGCCTGTTGCTGCCCCTGTGGCTTGGCTTGGCTAGCAAACTGCCCCTTAATAGCGAGCGCAGTCGAATGCAATTGGGCTAACTCTTCTGCCTGAAAGCCATCAGCAGCCATCTTTTTGTACGCTGCTTTAACTTCGGGGTCGGCAAGGTTTTCGATGAACGGCATAAGCTGCTCATTCGCGTAGGCCAGAGCATCGTCTTGTGTTCCACCCTGCTCTAAAATAGATTTAGAACCAGCAGTAATGCCAATAATCTGATCGGCCTCGCTCTCGGCTTTCTCTCGGCCAACTTTATTGGTGTATTCTTTTACCCTTTGCTCAATCTCATCTTCGGCGACCTTGATCCTTCTTTCTGGAAGATTGGCACTAATTTCCTGCTCAAGAGCTTCGGACTGAAGGTCTGTCTGCCTGATGCCTGCCCTGAGAGCCTTGCCCTTGTAATAGTTAGAAACGGGCTCTATGGGCGTTTGATTGGCGGCGATGTTATATACAGAGGCCATGACTAAATCGGCCCTCGGGAGCCGCCATGGCTAATGTCATAGCCGCCGCCACGATTAAACACATTGCCCCACGGCAATTGGGATATTTGATTCAGTGCATTGCCCCAAGCGTTACCCTGTGCTGTATAGGCAGATGCTCTGGTAGCGCCAGCCCCGCCAGCGGCAGCGCCCATGTTGGCACCGGCCATGAGCGCAGCATTACCCGATGCTCCTGCGGATACCTGCCCAAGTCCCGCAATGTTCGCTATTCGGTTGTAGACGTTGGTGTATTCGTTGGATGCATAGTCCTGTCCATACCTTATTGCCCTGCGAGCGTAACCACCAGATAACAGGCCTCCCGCCGCCGCCGCACCCCTTTCCAAGGCTCTTTGGCCCTCGCCTAATCTAAATTGATAGCCTGGATCGGTCTGGAATTGATAATCTCCAGCCACGCCACCGGGATTCTCGGGAGGCGGCCCTGCTACAGGCGGGTTATTGTCAGTGGTTGTGCCGCCAAGCCTGTTTGGCCCGCCCCATCCAACATCCTGAATTTGCCGCAACCCACCAGTAAACGACCCGCCAAAAATACGACCGGCGGGCTTCACGTAGCCATCACCAGAGGGTGCTATGGTCCTTGGCATTGGAGAGCGAGTATAGGCTCCGCCCTCGTATAAGGATTCGGGACCAAGCTCGTTAATGTTGTATGTCTCTCGGCCTACCGGACCACCCGAATAGCGCTCTCTTACTCTCTCTCGCATAAGACCGCGAATAGCGCCAAAGCCTCTTAGGCCAGAAAGATAGTCGGTTGCATTGACTTGGGTTGGTGCTGGAGATGCGGCACCAGATGGGTTCTGTCCCGTCCTCGCCCTGTGCGGCGCAGATAATCCGGTCAGTGACATTAAGGCGTCAAGAGCGGTATATCCAGCCTCTCGATAAGGGGCTTGGTCCTGACGGGCCATATCGCGAGATTCGCGATTGAACGCAATTTCCTGATCTGCGCCCGCTTGTTGCGCGTCTGCGGCGCGGTCGGCTGACCGCGAGCCGATTAGCGCCCCGCCAATACCCGTCGCCACACCGGCAACTATTCCCCATGACATACGCTATTCCCCTTCAATCTGTAAGGATTTGTCATGCTCAAGCTCTTTGTAATCCTTGGCGATAACAAGTTGTTCAATTTTTTCCAAGTCAGTCTCTTCTGTGACATGAATGGTTATGAATGTGGTATCTTCCAGCGCATAGGCTGCTCGCTTGGTCCCTGGCTTTGTCACAAAGATCGCAGGGGCCTCGATAATCTTATTACCTTCTTCCGTGGCAATGGATATTCTCCCCTGAGAAACTATGCTCAAATGAGTGGTTTTATGAATCTTCCCCGTAACTACAACGCCCTTTGGGATTTTCATTTCCCTTGCGTACACTCCCGGAGCAAAGTGATGAAACGTCATGGCGTCAATGTCCAGCTTGTGCTCTTCTGGCATTGACAATAGAAAATCTTCAAGCCTGTGAATGCTTTTTCTGGATTCTATTTCGTTCATGCTACGCTCGGGGCAGCGCCGGTTAGTGTGGCCGATGCCGTTGTGGGTGTCTTGCTATGGGTGATCTGTGCAGAAGGCGCTATACCGGAAAGGGTAAGGGCGTCTGGGGACAGGGGAACCTTCCTCAAGGAGCCAGTGACGTTTACGTTGTCGTTAGGGCCGCCGGTCCTGCGGTACAATTCAAGAAAGAACCTGTACCACCTTGGGGAGATGTTGCCGTGCTTGTCGAACAGCACCTCCCTTGGACCCGGAAGATTGACCTGCACAAAGGTCCCCGGCCTTACTCCATTTGGGTCGTCTAAAGATCCGACGATAACGCCATCTTCTGTTTGAGCGATTCCGGGTTCTGGCGGAGGTGCGGGTCCGGTTCTGTCCCGGTTAACAACCTTTTCGCCGCCGCCGTTCCATTCACGATAAAATGGCATTACTTAGTCTCTGTCGGTTTCTTCGGCTCGTTGTATAGTCTGGCGTAAGCCCCCTTCAATACCATTGGGTTTGGCGACCACGTTCTGAGCTTGAATATCCAGTTACGGGCGTGCCCTAACCTTCTCCAGATAACCCTTGTTTTGTACTCGCCCGCATCCCCCATATCGCCTGATATTTCATCGGAATAAGTATGGCCTCCATCCTTGGAGTACGATAACCACATTGACGTATCCGTGGATACGTTGGGATCGCCTATGCCTTCCTGCATGTCCAATTGAAATTTTGCTATCCTGATTCGATTTTCTTCGTCCGTCAGGATCGGAGTGATTCGCTCTCTTGGAATGCGGGTCGAGTTTATTGTTCCAACCGTAGAATCCAGTTGGTATATTGAGCCATTGCTTACATCACCGAAAAGGTGCTTGCCAAAGGCGAAAACATGGCAGTTATACCGTTCCCGATTTGGGAACACGCTGGATATAGTATGGCCTCTCTGGTGCCATTCCTGAGTAGATGCGTCGTAAACCCACGTTGCTTTTGCAGTGGGGAAGGTCATGACAAGAAACTCATGTCCCTCATGCTGGTAGGTATAGGCGAAGGCATCGTCTATCTTTGAGTAGGTCGAGATTTGATAGTTAACAGCAGGGGTCGATATAATCTGAGGATTATAACCCTCGGCCATAACGGCGATTTGTCCGTGCCCCCTGGTGTTCTGGGTCAGGAACGCAATCGTATTATCAAATCTTGCTATAGCGAAAGGTGACGCAAGTCCGGTTTGTATGTGCCCGCCTTGGTACTTTTGAAAGGTATTGTCAGAATCACCAGAGTTGTACCACACCTCGAAGGTCTTCTTTCCCATAAGGAAAAGGTCTCTCTTGTCCGTGGCGACGGCCTGCATGGTATCTGGATCGCCTTCTGCGGTAGCGAAGTCGTTTTCGTCTATCGCCGTTCCGTCATATAGTGCAGTGATCCAGAATCTATCGGTGTCTTTCTGGCAAAACACAAAGTACCCGTCAAGAAACACCACAGACTGCGAATTGGTAAAATCAGCGTCCGTTATCAGGGATAGCGTTTGTGTGGTGTTGTCGTAAATATATCCGGCAGACCCATCTACAATCATTATCTGCTGGTTAGCGGATAATCGTGTGCCGTTGTGCGCCATAGAGACGCGACCAGATGACGTACCTATCGTGCCCCTTGAGGTGTACCCACCGCCGGAATTAACCTCATAAAGGGTATTTCCGATGACAAAATACGCTAATTCGTTGTACTCAATACCCCCTCTCACTTCTCCGGTAGTGGGGGTGCAAAGGACCGTAGATCCGGGGGTGGATACCAGTGATTCAGAGTCCTTGTCTCGCTCAACAAACCAGTTAAGCAGGACAGCGGGCGCTACATTGGTAGACCTACCCTTGCCCCAGCCTCCAACTAATGGGATTCTCATTTTTCATATTCCAGTCCGAAGCTAACTGAGGCGTTTTCTGTGTTGTAATTCAGGACCTTTTGTAGTTTGTTATCCGCCATAGCAACCAAATCCCTGAACTCGGAGCCGGTAATGCCATACTCAGGCGCAAGCTCGGCAGCCAATCCCCACACCAAAGCGTTCCCCCACTCAATGGGGAAAGCAGGGGTGTTAGACGACGCATCAAAGTCGTCAGGCAATCCCCTTGCGACCAGAACAACCTTGTCGGTGTTAGAGCCGCCGTCCGTGGGCCACACAAACAATGTGCCAGACGAAAGCGATTGTCTGTAGTAGACCTGAACAGGCGGGCCGGACGAATCCTTGTCCGTCAATCGTTGGTATTCGCTTTCACCAACGAGAGTGACTTCCGTGTCAAGCCCATTTTTGTCTCGTCTGTAAGCAAAGAGGATGTCTTGCGGCCTGAGCGCAGCGGTCGTGTACGTGTAGACTCTGTTGCCAGAAGCCGCAGCAGATGCCAGTCCAGACGCGATTGTAGTTCCGGCAACGCTTGAGATTGTCGTCCAGTGAATGGTATTATCATTCAGCTTTATCCCTATGTTGTCAGCCGCCGTCATGCCGGTCGTAGAGGTCAACGAAAGCGTGGTTGCGCCAGAGGCGGCAGCCGAGCTTAACGTCGTCTCTACATAGGACTTTGTAGCCTTAGCCGTGCCACCAAGACTATAAGACTCGGTTCCAGGCTGTAAAAAAAGGGTGATCTCTTCCCTGAGAGGTATATCCGCTCCATCGGCCACCCATTCTTTTACCATGAGGTTTAACGCGGTCGCCGCCGCAGAGGTATCCGAGCCGCTTGGCGATTCGCCACTATCAAATTCGCCCAGCTTTCGTAGGGCGGCATTGATAATGTCTGATCGGGTTACGGAATAGTTTTTAGAGCCCGATACGGCCATCTTTAAGTCTTCTTAAACCACAGGTAGATATGACCGCCATCTCCCGATGCGGTGTATCCTGTCGTGGTAAACATTACGTCCCCGGTAGCGCCGGTTCCTGAGTTGTTCTTGATGCCGCCGAATTTAGAGAAGTCCTGAGATCCCTCGCCCTCCGTCAGTTCAATCAGGTCAATGTCGGTTGTCGCATCCCATGCGAGCTTGCAGGAAAATCCCGTAAGCCCCCACTGAGCCGACATAAGGGTTAATCCGTTAACCCCTATGTTGGGGTCAATAGCAGAGACATCTACCAGCGCGACTGCACTGGCATCCCCCGTGGTTCCGGCAATCGTGTACTTCAGCACAAGATTGCGCGGGCCGTTAGCAATGATTTGCTGTGTTGCGGTAGCGGCCATTTCTTCATTCCTTTGAAGTTAAAATTCCGGGCTCTTTCCTGAGCGACGGATTGGGGCCATAGGCAAGTTGCACCCGTGGCGGTAAGTTTGTTCTGTAAACCCCTGCCGTGACTTGCGGCGGGTCTGTGACCCTTCCTGTAGGAATATCTACGGGCCAGTTATTAGCCCACCAAGCACCGAAGTCATGTCCCATCGGAACGGGGGTGTAGTCGTTAAGCGCCTTCTCTTCGCTCGGGCCTCCAGTGCGCCATGTCATGTCTTTTATGCGCTTCTTTTGCACACAAAGACCTATCGTGACATAGCTGGTATACCAGAGAGCTTCTTTACAATCCCATCCAGCGCATATCAGGTTATAAACCAAGTGCGCAGGGGTCCATAAGGTAAGATGGCCTATATGTAGCCTTTCCTGTGAGTCAGAAGGAACGGCTATATATAACCAGCCATCGTCTTTCAACCAAGATGACATATTGACTAATGCGGCTTGTACGTTAGGCAAATGCTCTAACGTGTGGCAACACCAGATAAGGTCGTATTTCTCAGCGCCTTCTTTTGTCTCAAGCATCTCTATCGGAAGCTGAACGTGGTTGTACTTGTCGTGCTTGTGTGGCGCATCATTGACATCAACGCCTACAACTTCTGCACCATTAGCGATAAAGGCTTTTGAGTGATGTCCCCTGCCTACGCCCAAATCTAAGACCCGTTTAGGGTTCTTTGTTAGGGCGTGGGTAAGCAGGTTAACCGCTCGCATCTTTCCACTCCTGGAAATACTCGGTGTTAACCAAGTCTTCTATGCGGGGCCTTTGGGCGTATCCGTACAATCCGGCTTCCATCGCAATGCCGGGGTTTGTCACGTACTGGAACATGCTGCCGACAAACGTCTTGACGAAAACACCCCGTGCGTGAGCAGCGCCTATCCACTGTGCCGTACCAATTAACATCTCAGGAGGCGCGACCTTTCCTGTCATATCGACCCCATAGAGGTCTATACGAGTAGCGCCCTCGTAAATAGCAAGGGCGATCATATAGTCCACCGTGGAGTACATCGCTATCCCTAAAGGCAGGCCAAAGTAATGAGCCACCTCTTTTATCGGGTAGGCCTCACTTGTAGGCCACTCTTCGTAAGCCTTCGATGTGATAATGGGCTTTTTGTATAGCTTCAGCCAGTTAACAAAGTCGTAACCGGCATAAAATGGCATTCTTAGCTTCAGGTCGTCCATGATAAAGCATCGGTCTAACTCAATGCCTTTCCATGTCGCCTGCTGATTTAAGCCCCAAACTTCATCGTATTTTGGCTTGATTGACTGAGTTTTGGTAAAGTGCTGTACTGTCTCGCCATTGGCGAGTACTGCTATCTTCATATCTATTCCTAACTAAAAGAAGGGGGCCGAAGCCCCCAACAAAACTTACGTGCTCTGGGTCGGCGGTACTTCAGTACCACGCTCGTTGATAGCGTTAACCATGTAATTCTGATTACACAGGCAAGAACCCGGATCGAACGCCGTTTCCGGCGCGGTCGGGAACAATGTGCCCATCAGGTTATTTACGATCAAACCAGTGTCAGCGACGTTAATATCAATCGTCTCGCCACCAGTCGTATCCGCATTATACATGACGTTATCAGCGATCAAAGCGCCACTGCCTGCGGCACCCTCACCGACAATACAACCGTCAGTGAAGTCACCAGTAAACTGGTTGCCCTTAATGGTGTATCGGGTGACTGTATCCAATCGGATACCCTCGGAACAACCCGCAATCTCTTCTGCGTAGACCTTGTTGTTCGTGAAGGTAAAGTCGCTAACCGTATCCGCGTCAACTGCGGTGATGAAATCATCGCCCGTAGCGTTGTAACGGAACTCACAGTTATCAATCGTTGCGCCGTTTGCATCGACATTCACACCAACCACAACAGCCGATACATCAGCCGTGAAGGTCAGATTGTAAAGCGTTACATTGGCAGCGTCGATTTCGACCGTACCAGCGGTAGCCGAGAAGTTCAAATCAGGACGATCCGAACCAGTACCCAAGCCGATAACAGCCACGCCAGCAACATCAAGCGTCAATGAACCGGCAGCGGAAATATCTTCCGAGTGACCGGGCATGACCATGATAATATCACCACGATTAGCCGTACATCGACCTACAGCGTAATCAATCGTCGCAAACGGACGCTTCCACGAGCCATCATTGCCGTTAGATCCGCCTACACCACCCGGAGCCAAGACGCCTGAGTTGTTCACCCAATACACCTTGCCGGGATTCGTAATCGACAGGGGAACGCCCCTGATTACTACGCCATTCTTAAATCCATCTGGAAAATTACTCATTTTACTTCCCTGTAACCCTTCCGGGTCCGTAGAAAACTACAGTTGAAAGAAGGGGCCCCGAAGGGCCCCAACTACTTACGCACCTGGGGTGCAGTATATGCCACGCCAATCGCCCCAGAACGGAACGAAACGCATGTAACCCTTCGCCTTGGCATTGTCCGTGTCGAAGTCCGTGTCCTTGGTAAACTGGACCGGCTCACGATCAAACCAGCACAATCCGTCCTGTACGTTGGTTCGGATGAACCATGCGTCAGAATCCGTCAGATAGTTGTTAATCACTATTTCCGGGATTGCGCCTGTTGCCTTGAGGGCATTGAGGTCGTTGTTTGCGCTATCAGAACGAAGCTGAGATTTCAGAACCCTTTGTGCGTCATAAGTCAACGCGGTCGGGATAATCAGGCTTTTCGGCCTGATCGAAACCTTCATCCCTTTCGGGTCCGTCGCATTCATGATTTGAATGGTCAGGTCCTCAAGGGATGCCTCAGAGAGGTCAGCAGCGGTCGCAAGGATATTGGACTGATTACCGCTCACCGAAGGGTGAGAAGCAGAGCCCAATACCTCGCCGTCACCACCAGTATAACCAGCAGTGAATGCGCGGTTGTAGATGTTTGCACCTACATTCTCTCGCGTCTGAGCCATAGAGAAAGCCAGCGACCCAGCCCTGCGCATTGAGACTTCACTGTACTGGTTATCTGCCAGCTCTTCGCGGGTAACGATGTAACCTAACGAGTAGGCGACGTTCGTACCACGAGCGGTATATCCCTGTTGATGAGAGTCATACGCAGTGCCAGAGCCTTCCGGCTTGACGGGAGCAAGACCAAAGCCCGTGTGCTGAACCAGTTCCTCGAAGTTCTTCGTTGAGGTTTTGGTGTCGAACAGCTTGGTATATTGTTTGTCGTGCTCGTTGTATTTCGCACCGAACCAAGAGTAGACTCCGGGCCACAGTGCCTTCGGGTGATTGCCCGTTGCTGTAATAGCCATGGATTATACTCCTACCGCTTCTTGCGTCTGGTCATCGTTGAACTGCACGATAACTTCAGGGTTAGCAAGAGCCGGATCGTTGTCGGGACGGTCGATGATTTGAACAATACGCAGTTCGTCTGCAATAGACGTACCAGCGTCCGTAGCCGAAGCTAGAATGCCAGAGTAGCCTGTTACAGCAGAACCGGCAGCAACCACGTAAATTGTGGTAGCGCCTACTGCGCCTACGCCAAGAGCGCCAGCTCCGTTCAATCGCACCTTGAAGAAGTTGTTTCTTACAGGTACGACCTTCAGGTAAGCTGCGGTCGATGCAGGACGATAGTTGTTCGCCTCAAGATTGGTTTTGATTGCTTCCACGCCAACTACCACGCCCCACGGCGGATCGGTAGCTGCACACAGCGTAACTTCCGGGTAGCCATCGCTAGATGCCGTGCCGGTCATTTTCACTGTGTCGCCGTTAAAGATAGCCGTGGTTACAGTGGTAGCAGCGACATAAGCTCGCTCTACAACACCATTATACGGGCCACCATTACGGCCTACGGGAGCAAATCCAAAACCTCCTGTTGGATTAGCCATATTTCAATTCCCTTTGAAAAAGTTAAATGGGGCTACTTGGTATAAGTAACACCGGGACCGTATTGGTTCTCGATGCTTGCCCCGCCTGCGTGTCCAGCCTTTAATGCCTCGTCAACCTTGTCGTTGACATTCTGTTTGGCCTGCTGATCCTCGTCGTAATACTTCTTGAGAATCTTCATGAGGTACGCCCTGATGATGGGTTCTCCTCGGCTGACCACCTTACTGACCTTCGCCCCTACGTCCGTATTATCCTGGTGAATAGCGCCACTCCCTAAAGAGGGTGCCTCATCATGTGTGACAAACTGGTAGCCGCCCGCTAAAGCTCTTTCTATGCGGCCATCCTGTTCGTTGAACCAGCGAAGTACATATCCTTTCTTTTTGAACTCTTTCTCATCTTCATTGGATAATTGAAGTTTCAGGCGCGGTCCACCAAATGGAACACGTACCGTCTTGCCCTTCTCTCGCTCTGCCTTTCTTACGTTAGCCATTACACTTCCTCCCAATCATACTGTGATACATAGTCTTCTTTCGTCATAAAGCCCTGCGATACAAATGTATCGCAAGCCTTCTTGGCGTCAGCAGGGAGGTTTGTATAACTCTTGGCTTTCGGATTACCGCCTCTCTCACCGCCAGCTTCAACCCCATTGGGTTTCTTGCGGTTTGGATTCTCGAACTCCTCTGGGAAGTCCTGCTTCACTCGCTTTGTCAGTTCCAGAAAATACGCTCTGCCCGTGTAGCCTTCTGCCTGAATGCGCTCCGCAATGCCATCGGCATACGCCCCCAACTTGGGGTTTTGCGTGTACCATTGGTTGTCGTTAACCCATTGCTGTGCTAACGCGTTATAACCGTCTTGGTCAGGCGGCGCTTCGGGCGCGGAGCTTTTCAGATTAGTAAGCTCCCTGTTGGTGCGGGTGTAAGTATCGCCATCACCGTCAGTAATGGCTTTTGCTATCTTTGATTCCAACTCCGCAACACGGGTTTCGTGGGCTTTCTTCTCACGTTCAAGCGTCTTTTTGTGGTACTCGCCAAATCGCTTGTTAGCCTGTTCAGCAGCGGCAAGGCGTTGTTCAACCTTGTCCAGCTTGCTCTTAACAATCGGGAGAATGTTCTCTCCACGTTCTACAAACGTCTTCGCGTCTACCCACTTCTCATCTGGACCCTTCCAGTCTTCTTTGGGCGTCCAGCCCTCTTTTGAGGCTTCCGCCTCGTAGTCTCGCTCGCTCATCCTTGAACTCCTACGCCCTTTCGCGTATCTAAATCAGTAAATTCCACGTCGTCGCTTATTCTTGCGGTGATGTCTTCGTCATTGAGAATAATGTACTTCTCGCCGTCTGCGCCTTTCACCCTAAGGCCAGAGTATTTGGCAAAGGCAATCCTGTCGCCAACGTCAGCAAACGGTTCTGAATATCCCTTAATGCGCTCTTCTACAAGCTCTTTAAGGTGGTCGTCATGAACCCGCCATACCCTTTCGGTAACGTGATTAAACGCATCAGGGCCAACGGCAATGAGGGTGCCCGATGCCTGTCCCTGCTCGTACTTGGCCAATACCGAATCCGGTATCTCAATCCTTGAACTTGTGACCTGTTTCTCAATAACGTCTGGCCTGACCAGAACACGATTGGATGAGGGGTAAATACCTGACTTATTCTTCAGCTTCGCTTTCAATTGTGCTACTTGACTCATTCTCTTCTTCCTTGAAATAATCCCAATCTCCGTCTAACGCTTCTAAGATAAGACCCCATGTGTCCTCGCAGCCGTTTAAGCCTGCTAGGATCTCTTGGGTCTTCTGTGCGTCAAATGGGGAGTAGGCGTTGGCCTTGCTTCTTTGCGTTAAATCCAACTCAATCTCTACGAGCCTTTTAAGCTCAAGAGTTACTGGATTTTCCCGCCACTCGTTTACTTGCTCTGGATTTAGCACTTTCCTCTACCTTTGCTAGATCAATAATTGCTTTTCGCTTGCCTTCCAATTCGTCGGCAATCAGCTTCAACCTTTCCAATGCGGGCTTGTCTGCGGCCACCGCAGCGTCGGCCATTAGCTTGATAATGGTCGCCTCGTCTACCGCAAGTTTAGATGCCGTTTCTTGTGCCTGAAGCTCGTACTTGGTCTGTGACTCAAGGGTACGTCTTTGCTCTTCTGCCCGCTTGATCTCAAACTCCGGGTTAGGCTGCGGCGGGAATTTCAGCGTCATCTTTCCGGTTGGCTTGCCCTGCTCGTCCGTTTCCGGCACTAACGGGAAAACCTCATCGGAATTGGGAATGTCCATTGCCTCAAGTAGTCGCTTTTCGACTACCGTCTGGTCATATCCAGGGACCATCATTGCCCGTTCTGCTACCATCTGCGCCTTCATCATCTTTTCCTGATTGGAAAACGCATTCGGGTCGGCGGCGGGAATGAGGTCTTTCTTGTCGGCGGTGTAGTCAACCCTTACCGCAAAGCCCTGCTCGTCCTGATATTCAAAATAGGACTGTTGGTCAAGATAGACCGCGTTCAGGTCAAATAGCTTTCTAAACTCTGCCCGCATGGATCGGTAAACGCGCTTGAAAATTCCGTTAAACACCTGCATACCCTGCTCAAGCATGGCAGACATGTTGTAGGCGGGGGTGTTCTGTCCGGGATTCTGGCCTGTCATTGTGTCGGTGACAGACGAGACCCTTTCCGTGTAGTTAATCAGCAATGAAAGCAGATTAAACAAAACCGGAGACGGCTGGTTTATCGGTAAGGGTACAATGGCATCCCTTAACGTAGGGCCTGCTACGTCTACCCGTTTCCACTCGTTTGGCGAGAATGACAACTTCCCGCCCTTGATCCTTGCGCCCTTCCCGATAAACCCCGTAGAGGCGGTTTGCATCGCGCCAGAATCGAGTAACTGGTTTATCAGGGTATTTACTGATGCGTTCAAAGGCCCTAAAAGAATCCCGAGCCCTATGTCGTAGAACCCACCATCTGGCGCTGGGATGAACCCGTACTTGGTGTAATACTCAATGGCCTCGATTCTAAGGACTTTGGGCTTTTCTTCCGCTAGTTGCTTGACGCGCTCATTCATGGCCTGAATGGTGGCTTCCACCTGCCTTAGCTTGAATAGCTGCTCTTCTGAGGGCGGGGTGCCGGGCTGTGGCTGTTCTACGCCCTCTGCTAAAGCGCGAATCTTGTCCTGAAGCTCTTTGATCTCTACCGACTGCTCGGTAACGACTTCCTTGAACCTGGAAACGATCCTGAAGACCTTCTGAGAAGACTTGTCTACAGTCACGACGTAAGGCTCTGGATACCCGTCACCGTCAAGGTCAAGGTAACAGTGCTGCTCTAACAATGTCCTTGGGCGGGCTTTGTCGTCTATGGGCTGGGTTCTGCCCTCTCTTTTGGCCTCTTCTGTTTGCTCTTCTAAGTCAGCGGGGCCTAAGTCCTTGATTTCAGAGTACAGATTCCTTAGCTGGCGCTCTTTGATTTCGCGCTCGTAAAGCTCGAATATCTCTGTTTTTCTTTCGCATCGGTCAAGTGACTTGGTGTAATAGTTAACGCACAGGCTCTTGGCGAGAACCAACCTTGAGCAATTCATGTCTGTGGTTTTGTCGTAGTAAGACTTCTTGAACGCCGTTCCGGCTATGGGCAAAACAAGCAACAGCTTGTCGTGATCCTCTTCCCACTGTTCGTCTTCGTCAAGGCATTGATACGACATATGACGAGAGATTCTTGCGGCCCTTGCCGCTTTCTTGCCGTCTTCGTCTGCGCCCTGCACTCGGTATTTCACCAAGTCGGGCGCTTTCACTAGAGCAGGATAAGCCCTTGAGGCGAACTGTAGTGCGGCTATCGTGACCAGAGGGAACTTGACATTGGCAGCACCCCTCCAAGGAAAGCTCTTTTCCTTGACGATCTGAAGGGCTAATTCGTTAGCGGCCTGCATCCTGTCTTTCCACTGAAGACGGGATTGTTCGTCTATCTCATAGCCTTCACAGACAGCGCGGCCAATCTCGTTGGACTGGTCTTCTGTCAGAAACTCGTTGATGTTGTCTGCGTCTTGGAGCTTTTCAAGATCGTATTTGAATGTTTGTTCCATCAATATCCCGTCACGTCATCATCAAGAATCACTGGTCCTCCCTTGGCCAAACCAGTTTGTATTTTTGGCTAAACCAGGAGGCGCCCTCGGGGGAAGAAAACTCTATCCTTTCTCCGGTTTCTTCGGCGTATTTCCATGCGTCTCTGCTATTAAGGCGCTCTAATTTTCCGTCTCGATAGACAATCGTTGGGTAAACATAATACTTTCCATCTGCCTCTCCCCACGCCATCAAATGAGTCCCTACTTTTTTATCCCCAAGCGAAATAGCCGGGTATTTATCTGGGCGCAAAATTCTCTGAACGAAATTCTTTTTCTCATTCGCCAAAAGAACTTGTACGACGCGCTCTAATTCGTTGTCAGGCATTTCAATATCCCGTTATGGCGCAGCGTCCAAGGTCCATGGTCTCGTCAAGCTCCCGTTCGTATTCTTCTTCCTCAATCTCTTCCTGAGACTGAGCCTCGTAATATAAATCGACCGTTTTGCCGATATAGGCAAAGGCGTCGAAATAGTCATCGTTCTTGCCTCTGGGGCCTGAATCTGCCACCATGAGAAGTTCTGACTCGAAATCAGGATACCAAGAAGCTTTTTTGTCGTACCTGATAGCGCCAGATTTGTGCATACCCTGAATAGACCTTGCGCGCAAAACCTTTGATTTTCCGGGGGTCTCTTTGTGGATATTCAGATAAACCCTTCGACGCATCATCTCTCTTTCGAGAAACGGCCCTATCGCTTTATCAATCTTCTCGGTCTCAAAGGTGAAGATATTGGGCTTCCAGTGCTTTTGGGTCGTGATTAACTCTTCGATGATCTGGTCTGCATCCCAGCGGCCCCTCTTCGCATCCACGACATACAAGACACCTTCGGGTGACATTCCAGCCACCAGGATAACCGTATAGTCTGCCTTTTCCTTTTCGGAGATGGCGAAGTCGGCGGCGGCGAAGTATTCAAGGTTTGGTAAAAGGGGATTGTCCCCGTCCCTCTCAAAGTCGTAAAAATAGTCTTTGTTAAAGAAGGCATTCTCAACGGATACCGGCCTGTTTAAGTATTCTTGAGAATATCCCTCCGGATCGCCTTGGGCTATGTACCCATCGCGTATTTCTATCAGTCTTTCTTTGGGGAATTGCTCAGGCCACAGGATTTCGGTGAAATCGTGGTTGTGAGCTTCGTATCTGAGTGTTGCCCACGTAGGGTCTTCCATGAGGCGCTGCAACATGGCGTCCAGGTGCAGGATAGTCCCCACTATCCTCACTGAGCAGGTATCACTACCGCAGGGTATAAGTGCGTTCATGAACCAACGGCGGAATTTTTCCCTCCGGTCGGGGTTCATAACGATCTCGTCGTTCTCTAAATCGTCCCCCACAATCAAGTCGGGGCGCTTATTGCGCCATTTTAAGCCACGGACCTTCTGTTCAGAGCCTTTTGCGACAATTCGGAACTGATGACCGTCACTCATCTGGCAAATGACGTTGGTTTCGGTCTCTTTTAGGAGCTTTTTGACCCCGAAAGTCTTCCTAAGCGCCTCATTTCCATTAAGTTCTGCCTTTATGTCGGCTAAGAACTCCGCCGCCTGTCCCTCAGTATCGGATACCAGTAATGCAAACTCTTTGACCCTGAACAAAAGCATGGCCAACAGCATGGCATGGGTGATGGCGGTCGATTTGGCGTGGCTTCTGGGAGCCGCTATGGCTACTTTCTTTGCGTCTGAACAGCATAACTCCCACATTTCGTGGTGGAAGTCAGGAATTGGCTTGGGATTGTCGTAATTAGCTGCTAATAGTCCTAATGTGAACCCATCAATGGTCTGTGCGTCGAGTTGTGACACGCTCTATGACTTCCTTTTCGTGCATGGCTTGGCCTATCTCGTCTTGCTCGTAAATGAGACGTATTTTTATGCTACCCCGAGACAGACCCCTCAAATAGGGTTCTAAGACGAATTTCTTGTAGCCCCATTGGAAGAATTTGCCTATCATCCCAACGTCTCCTTCAGAATCAAAGATTTAGCCATATCCAGCCATAAATTGACCGAGGCTACATCGGGTTCTGTAGTGGTAATCACTAAATCGTTGCTGTTCCAGCCGATAACAATGCAGGTTTCAAGGCCGTCTATAGCGGTCTTCATGTCTTCTTTTGTCAGGGGAGACCCCGGAAATCGAGTTACATTGCTCACGCTGGCCCCTTCATCTGCACACAGCTTGTCAATGGCATCTTCAAGCGCCTGACAGCCGGAAAGCCCTAAAACGGCCTCAGTGTCATCCACCGGCCAATCCAGTACAGACATACCCTGATTTGGCGGGAACCTTGTATATTTTCCCATCTTTCTTGAATGTCATGGTGTATTTGTCCAGAGACTCAAGCTGTGCCCATGTGAGGATAAACGTCTCACCAAATACCCGCGTTCCGTCTTCCTGCTCGGTAACAAACTTGCACACAAGTGGCTTTTTGTACTCGTAAATGGACGGATGCATCTCCTCTCTGGTGATCTCTGCATTAGAAACCGAGACTATTGCGAGACTGACAAGAAGCCATCTTGTAATCGTGGTAATCATAATCTCTCATCCTCTTCCTGATAACCATAATGCCACCGGCTGCCCGGCACGCCATGGCCTTCTGGTGGTACTCCTCTCTGGCCTGATTCAGCCTATCCTCCCGCGCATAAATGCGCTCTTCGTCCATCGGGGCACACCCAACCAACAAAAGAAGGATAAGTATTTTCATTCCCTGATACGGTTCATCGCCAGCCCTTGCAAGGCACCGCCGAAGAAATACACCTCCATGGGTTTCATCGTAGAACATACCACAATGGGATTATCAGACCCCTTCTTGCGATATATTATGGAAACTACCTCTGGATCATCATTCTGAACGTGAATGAGGGCCTGCTCGGCAGACCACTTGGGAGTGTTAAGGGCCTTAACCGTCATGGCGCATACCAATACTCATATTCACCCCTAACCACTCGCTGAAACCCCCCCTCAGACATGTCAGGAGGGGATAAACACGCACGATCTCTGCCTGCCCCTACCCTATGCCGGTCAAAGCCCCTTGGGGATAAGAACAGCTCCTTACAGGACGGACATTGACAATAGTTCGTACCAGGCTTGAGCGGACCCATAAATATAGCCTATCTGAAAATGTGAATAAAATCAAGGGCAAAATGCTACTTGCCCACCGGCGGGAGACCTTTTATTTTGTAGCAGCGGGGGATTCTGCCTCATGACCATTCTCGTCTGAACGGATTTGCCCCTCGCCCCCCTCGATCTGTGGGGCCCCATCCTCGCTGACAACGTTGATATTCCTTGCCTTGTAGGTCTCTGACAGCTCCCTGAACTGGCCCATTAGCTTGTTCATGGCCTCTGCTGTGCCTGTGTTGCCACTGATACTAGTAGGCAGGTTAAGGCTTAGTCTCAGCTTGTCATAAGCAATGGCAGCTATCGTCATTGCCTGCTGTGCAGTGGCGTCCGGCAGCTTGGCGAGAGCTTGGTCAGTGGCTTGGTCTACCAAGTTATGGAAGCGAGACCTATACATAGCCTCGTTTTCAGTTCGGACCTGCTGTATCACTGTATCCCACCAGTCACTGCTCTTCCACCCGTGCAGCGTGCCCTTTGATATGCCTGTGTCCTTCTCTACAGCAGTGAGTGTGCCCTTGATAGCGTATAGCATGGCGGCATT
>Ga0224505_10000569_pt1 | contig 25108 bp, 26 predicted proteins | sample SF_Jan12_sed_USG_FD_169102 | JGI IMG/M metagenome (GOLD analysis project Ga0224505, IMG submission 169102) | Sediment microbial communities from San Francisco Bay, California, United States - SF_Jan12_sed_USGS_4_1 | ecosystem: Environmental > Aquatic > Marine > Sediment | place: USA: California... | reverse complement strand
CCCAATAGCACGCCTGGTGCTCGTGGATGGCGGCTGTGGCGTGTTGTCGCGTAGGCCGACATATGTTGGCCGCCGGTGGGCGCTCGAACGGCCATCAGAGAGACACCCACCCGCTCCTTTCGACCTCATACGGTCTGATCACGACCTTCACCCTCCTGTCTTCCCCCGCGACCGCCTGGAAGCCCACGGCGACTCGCGTTGCGAGTTCCTGCAGGGCCTCCTTTGTGCGCTCAGCGCGTTCCCATAGATCAACGTTGATTCTGGTCACCTCGCCATCGAAGTCGTCGGGCGCCAGGACAGGAACCACGTTGATCTCCCAGTCGTTGATGGCGAGTTCAGGCATGCTGGTCAGCGCGCGCGTTATCGCCTCCGCAAGATCTGCCAGCCGGTCGTCCCTTCGCAGATTGAAGACGGCAACCATTGGCATCGTTCTTCCTCCCTCACCGCTATTTGTCCCTGCCTCGAACAAGTTGACCTGATCGTCCCACGTCGCCACGTCGAACGAGCTGCACTCCGGGCATTGAGGCCGCTCCACGGATGCGGCCCGGACCTTGAAGTCCGAGCCGCATCGCCGACAGGCCGCGTTGAGCCAGATCACGACGCCTCGCCGAGCAGCACCCTGCGGATGAACTGCGCCCGCGTCTCGCCCTCGTTCCGGACGGCACCACGGGCAGGCGCCCACGTCTTGTCCGGGATCGTGGGCGCGGCCAGCAGCCGCTCCGCGAGCGCCTTGTCCTCCGGCTTCGTTGCCGACTTCGCCGGGCATTGTCGCATGTCAGGAGCACCGGCCGTGCGGAACGGCGTGCCGGACCCGTGGCACCTGTACCGCGTGGTCGGCTAGGCCGACGGACGTCGTTCCCCTGTCTGCTCGACGGCCGGCGGCCCCCCGCCGCGTGGGAGGATGGAAGAGACCTCTCATGCGGAAGGACTGATGGACCTGTGAGCAGCGATCTCGCCGGGGCGCGAGGGCGGTTGGAGACCGCCGAGGGCCCGATCGACCTGTTCCGGATCGACACGCTTGCCGATGCAGCCGATCTCGCCAGGCTGCCGAAGACCGTGTTGATCCTGCTCGAGAACCTGCTCCGCCGCGCTGGCTCGCGCGACGTGTCTGAGGACGACGTGCGAGCGCTCGCGAGCTGGCCCGAACCGGCTCGCGACATCGCCTTCATGCCGGGCCGCGTGCTGATGCAGGACTTCACGGGTGTGCCGGCAGTCGTCGACCTCGCGGCGATGCGCGGCGCCGCCGAGCGTGCGGGTGCCGATCCGATGGTCATCGAGCCGTCGATCCCGGTCGACCTGGTGATCGACCATTCCGTGCAGGTCGACCTGTTCCGCACGCCCGAGGCGTACGAGCGCAACATCGAGTTCGAGTATCGGCGCAACGCCGAGCGCTACTCCCTGCTCCGTTGGGCGCAGCAGACCTTCGACGGGTTGCGGGTCGTGCCGCCGGGCGCCGGCATCTGCCACCAGGTGAACCTCGAGCACCTCGGGCAGGTCGTTTCGGTGCGCGCAGGCGTGGCGATGCCCGACACGCTCGTCGGCACCGATTCGCACACGACGATGATCAACGGGCTCGGCGTGCTCGGATGGGGCGTGGGTGGCATCGAGGCGGAAGCCTCGATGCTCGGGCAGCCGATGTTCCTGCCGCAACCGGTCGTGATCGGCGTGCGAACGCTCGGCGAGCTGCCGCCCGGAACGACCGCCACCGACCTGGTCCTCACGCTGACCGAGATGCTTCGCGGCCACGGGGTCGTCGGGAAGTTCGTGGAGTTCTTCGGCGACGGGCTATCGTCGCTCTCGATCGCCGACCGGGCGACGCTGTCGAACATGTGCCCTGAGTACGGGGCGACCGCGTCGTACTTCCCGGTCGACGGAGAGACGTTGCGCTACCTCGCGTTCACCGGGCGCGGCGACCGGGTCGACGTCGTGGAGCGCTACACGAACGAGCAGGCGCTGTTCCGGCGTGACGGCGACCCCGAACCGGTGTTCAGCGAGATCCTCGAGCTCGACCTGTCGGCGGTCGTGCCGTCGATGGCCGGGCCGAAGCGGCCACAGGATCGGGTGGCGCTGCCTGATGTGTGGGCGTCGTTCGTCGGGGCGTTCCGCGATCATGCCGAGCCCGATCCGAAGGCCACCGAGGTCGGACGGTTCGTGGCCGAGGGCGGCACGCCGCGCCAGGACGAGCTCCCCGGCGATGACGACGTGACCGACCGGCCGGCCGGCGAGGGGACGATCGGCCACGGCAGCGTGGTGATCGCGGCGATCACGAGCTGCACGAACACCTCGAACCCCAGCGTGATGCTGGCCGCAGGACTGCTGGCGAAGACGGCGGTCGAGGCCGGGCTCGACGTGAAGCCGTGGGTCAAGACGTCGCTCGCGCCCGGTTCCAGGGTGGTGACCGACTACCTCGACCGAGCGGGGTTCACGCCCTACCTCGACAAGCTCGGGTTCGCGCTCGTCGGCTACGGATGCACGACGTGCATCGGCAACTCCGGGCCGCTGATCGGCCACGTTGCCGCGGCGGTCGACGAGCGGGACCTCAACGTCGTCGCCGTGCTCTCCGGGAACCGGAATTTCGAAGGCCGGGTTCACCCGCAGGTGCGCGCCGCCTATCTCGCGTCGCCACCGCTCTGCGTCGCCTACGCGCTCGCCGGACGCATCGACCTCGACCTCACGGCCGATCCGATCGGCCAGGGAGCGAACGGCCCCGTGTTCCTGCGTGACATCTGGCCGAGCCCGTCCGAGGTCGCCGGGGCGATGGCCACGGCGGTCACCGAACAGCAGTTCACGAGCCAATACGAGCGCGTCTGGGACGGGGACGAGCACTGGCAGCGGCTGCAGACACCCGCCGGGTCCGCCTACGAATGGAACGGCGGCTCGACCTACGTTCGGGAGCCTCCGTTCTTTCACGCGCTCGACGACGATCGACCGGTCGGCGACATCGAGGGCGCCCGCGTGCTCGTGAAGGTCGGGGACTCGATCACGACCGACCACATCTCACCGGCGGGCTCGATCAAGCTCGACTCGCCAGCGGGGGCCTACCTGCGCGAGCGAGGGGTGGAGCCGGTCGACTTCAACTCGTACGGGTCGCGGCGCGGCAACCACGAGGTGATGATGCGAGGCACCTTCGCGAACATCCGCCTGCGCAACGAGATGGCCCCCGGCACCGAGGGGTCGTTCACGACCCACCTGCCGAGCGGCGAGGTGACGAGCGTGTTCGAGGCGGCCGATCGCTACCGCACCGAGGCCACGCCGCTCGGAGTGCTCGCCGGCAGGGAGTACGGCAGCGGTTCGAGCCGTGACTGGGCGGCCAAGGGGCCAAGCCTGCTCGGAGTGCGCTTCGTGATCGCGGAGAGCTACGAGCGCATCCACCGGTCGAACCTGGTCGGCATGGGCATCCTGCCGCTGCAGTACCGCGACGGCGAGACGGCCGGGTCGCTCGGTCTGAGCGGCTGGGAGATCTATTCGGTCCGGGGGCTCGAGGCGGGCATCTCGCCACGCCAGATCGCCACGGTCGAGGCCGTCACCGACGGCGGGTCGGCGATGTCGTTCGAGGCGATCGTGCGCATCGATGCCGAGGCCGAACTCGAGTACTTCCGTGCGGGCGGCATCCTGCGCTTCGTGTTGTCGCAGATGCTCGGCGCCTGACCTCGCCGGTCCCACACACGGAAGGAAGGCGGGGCGTTCGGCCCCGCCTTCCGTTCGCCGTTCCTGCCTCGTGGTTCAGGCGAGGATCGGGTGCTTCTGAACGAGCTCGGTACGCTGCCACACCTTCCCGAACCCGAGGTAGATGCCCGCGTTCGCGAAGATCAGCGCGCCGAGGACCAGCGCGTCGACGATGTGGTCGTCCATGAACGGGTTGTGCTCGGGCCAGATCGCCGTGGCCGTGTAGAAGATCGCCATCCAGGCGATGCCGCCGATGCTCGCGAGCTTGACGCCGATCCCGAGGACCAACGCGAGCCCGATCGCCAGCATCGAGAGCATGTACACCCAGTCGACCCAGGCTGCCGACGTGGGGCCGACGTCGGTCATCTGGAATCCGGTGATCGTCTGGTAGAAGTCCGTGAACGGACCCTTCGTGGCGAACCCCAGCACGCCGGCTGTCGGCGATCCGCCGTTGATCCAAGCGGCGTCACCGAAGAAGTCGATCGTGCTCGCCCCGGTCTCCTCGTTGACGACCCTCCCCGTCGAGAACCCGAGGGCGAACGCCTTGTCGAGGAACGCCCACAGGAACGTCCAACCCATCGCGAGCCGCAGAAGCCCCATCACCACGCTGAGGCCCGAACGGGTCTTCGGCGTCGCCTCGGGGATCGCGACCGGCTGAGCCTTCGTGCGATCCTGCGTCTGCATGTACCCCACCTCCTTCGTTTCCTAGGGAGATGTTCTCCCGAGGCGGGGGTCGATGACCTTGCCGGGCGGCCCCGCATGGGCGGGACCTTGGGCCCGGTGCCGGATGGGGTCGCACGTGCGGACCTTGCGCCCCGGCGCGCCCACGCCGCTACTCGACGACGGAACCGGGCGTGGTGGTGTGTCGTGCGAGGTAGGCGGCGGCCTCTGCGCGCCGTGCGACCTCGAGCTTGGACAAGATCGAGGAGACGTAGTTCTTCACTGTCTTCTCGGCGAGGTTCAGTTCGTCGCCGATCTCCTTGTTCGTGCGCCCGTCGGCGACGAGCGAGAGGATGCGTTCCTCCTGCGGCGATAGGCGGGCGAGCTTCTCATCCTTCATCAAGTGCTTGCCCTTGCGGAGCCGATCGAGCACTGCGCTGGTGACGCTTGGATCGAGCAGCGAATCGCCGGCTCCGACGGCCCGGATCGCTCGGAGCAGATCACCGGATCTCACCTGCTTCAGCACATAGCCCGACGCCCCGGCCATGATCGACGCGAACAAGGCCTCGTCGTCGGCGAACGACGTCAGCATCAGCACGCGCGTCTCCGCGTGATCAGCGCGGATCTGTCGGGTCGCCTCGATGCCGCTGCCGTCGGCAAGACGCACGTCCATCACGACCACGTCCGGGCGGGTGCGATGGGCTTCGTCGATCGCCTCGCGGACGGTGCTCGCCTGGGCGGTGACGACGACGTCGTCTTCGGCATCGAGCATCGCTTTGATGCCGTCGCGCACGATCTCATGATCGTCGACGAGCATCACGCGGAGCGGTGCTTCCTTCGTCACGGCCCCATCCTATCTGGGGCTCAGGCGTTTCGATCGGCGGCCCCGGCGGAGGCCAGCAGCGAATCGCGCACCCTGTCGAGGAAGTCCTTCAGGGTGGCCTCGGCGACCCTGAACAGCACGGCCCGGTCGATCGCTCGGCCGATCGCACCGAGCGGCGGTACGTAGCGGGCGCTCATCGCGAGCTGCGAATCGTGTGGACCGAGTGGGGCGATCTCGAGATCGGCGTCCAGCGCCGGGAACAGTCCACTCGCCCCGGTGGCGGTCCATCGCAGCGGTACCACGGTCTTGCTCGGCATCTTCACGGGCTCGCCGAATTCGATCGCCACCGTTCGCGCCACGCGCACGTCGTCGCCGAATCCCACCTCGGCCAGCAGGGCATCGCCGTGGAAGTTCGCTTTGCCCGCGAGCCCGGGCAGCCAGGCATGCGGATCCCTCAGCAGTGCCTCCTCGACCCGATCGGGGTCCATCGGCAGCTCTACGAAGTATCGAGCGAACACGCGCCCAGTGTCCCGGCCTCGCCCGAGGTGTCGCAGGGACGACGGTCCCGACGGGTCGGGGCCTGTTGGCACCCGTTCGGCACCTGTCTCGCCCGCAGACTCCGGGCCCATGAACGTACATGGGATGTGTCGAAAAGGAGTTCGATGATGCGCAGGTTCCGCAGGGGGGCAGTGGTGATGATGGCCGCGCTCGCACTCGTCACCGTCGCGTGCAGCGGTGGGGACGGCGAGGTACCGACCGCGGGTGACGGTCAGGCCGCGGCGGGGGGTCCAGTCACCGTCGAGGTGACGCTGACCGATTTCGCGATCGAACCGGCCGGCATCGAGGTAGCGGCGGGCGCCGACATCACCTTCACCGTGATGAATCACGGTCAGGCGCCGCACACCTTCGGCGTGGTGGTCGATGGCCAGACGCTGGAGACCCCGAGCATCGACGCCGATGCCACCGCGACCCTGGACGTGCCGGCGCTCGTCGCCGGCGAGTACGAGACCTTGTGCACCGTGCCCGGCCACGACGAGCTGGGCATGGTCGGCACGCTGACCGCGACCGAAGGGGCCAACGGGGCGGCCGGCAGCGGTGAGGCGGGAAGCGACACCCTCGCGGCCGGAGACGCTGGAGCGGCGGACCATTCGAACATGACTGCCGAGGAGATGGCAGCCGGTCACGAGCAGGGCGTCGTGGATTTCCTCGCGGGCGAGGAGACCGACACCGCCGGCAACCAGCCGCTCGAGCCCGAGATGGACGGCGACGTCAAGGTCTTCAACTTCACCGTCGAGGAGATCCAGTGGGAGGTCGCCAAGGGTCAGTTCGTCGACGCGATGGCGTTCAACGGTCAGGTGCCGGGACCCGAGATCCGCGTGAGTCCCGGCGACCGGGTGCGATTCGTGACCCAGAACCAGATGACGCAACCCTTCGTGCTGCACTTCCACGGTCTCACGGTGCCCAACAGCGAGGACGGTGTTCCGTACATCACCCAGCCGCCGGTCATGCCCGGTGAGTACTGGACCTATGAGTTCACGATCAAGGACCCTCCGGGCATGTACGTCTACCATTCGCATTTCAACTCGACCGAGCAGGTTGGCAAGGGGTTGTACGGAGCGCTCATCATCGAGCCCAGGAACGGCCGCTGGGCCGGGGTCTTCGGCGCAGAACCCACCGTCGAGGCCACGATGTTCGTGGGCGACGGTCCGTTGGGCTACAACCTGAACGGCAAGTCGTTCCCTGCGACTTCGCCCATCGTTGCCGACGAGGGTGACTGGGTGCTGGTGCACATGGCGAACGACGGAGCGCTGTTGCACCCGATGCACCTGCACGGGTTCCACTTCGTGGTCGTAGGCGTCGACGGCTTCCCGCTCGCGCCCGAGGATCGCTACAAGCTCGACACGTTGGTCGTCGCCCCCGGAAGCCGCTATGACATCATGGTGAAGGCCGACGCACCGGGAGCGTGGGCCTTCCACTGCCACATCCTTCCGCACGTGGAGGGGCCGGAGGGCATGTTCGGCATGGTGACGGCACTCGTCGTGCAGTGACGGTCAGAGGTCAGAGTGGAAGCAGCGCGATGATCGTCGTGCCCTCACCGGCCACGCTTTCGATCGAGAGCTCGCCGCCCAGCGACGAGATGCGAGCGCGGAGATTGCCCATGCCCATGCCCGAGCTCGGCGTGGCCGGGTCGAATCCCCGGCCGTCGTCGTCGATCTCGAGCTCGGCCCCTCCGTCGGATCGCCGCAGACTGACCCGGCACGATGTGGCGTCGGCATGGCGTCCGACGTTCGACAGTGCCTCCCGCACCAGCTGCACGACGTCGGCGGCACGGCTCGCGAGCTCGGCGGCGACCGCGCCGTCGACGTCGACGATCGTGAGCACGTCAGTTCGTTCCTGGAATTCGGCCGCGAGCTGCTGCAACGCCTGACCGAGCTGGCGGTCCGCGAGGATGCCCGGGCGCAGGCCGAAGATGTAGTTGCGCAGATCTCGGATCGCCCGGTCGACCTCCTCGGTCGCGTTCTCGATGCGCCGAGCGATCTCCGCGTCGCTCGTCATGGCCGCCGTGCCCTGCAATCCCATGCCGACCGCGAACAGCGCTTGGATGACCCCGTCGTGCAGCTCCTTCGCGATGCGTTCGCGTTCCTCGAGCAGTTCGAGCCGGGCGAGCTCTTCCTGGTGACGGCGCGTCTCCTCGTAGAGGCGAGCGTTCTCGATCGCGACTCCGGCTTGCGTGGCGAGCACGACCAGCGCCTGTTCGTCGTCTTCGGTGAATTCCGCAGCGTCCTGCTTCTCGGTGAGATAGATGTTGCCGAAGATCTGCCCGAGCGCCTTCACCGGCGCTCCGAGGAACGAGTGCATCGGCGGATGGTTCGGGGGGAAGCCTGCCGATCGAGGGTCTGCTCCGATCTCCGGGATGCGCATCGGTCTGCGCTCTCGGATCAACAGGCCGAGGATGCCGTGTCCGACCGGCGGGTCACCGATCGCCGCACGCTGCTCTGCGGTCACGCCATGGGTGATGAAACGCTCGATCCGCGGCCTGTCTTCGCCGAGTACCCCGAGCGCGCCATACCGGGCACCGGTGATCGCCACTGCAAGTTCGACGATACGGTCGAGCACGGCGTCGAGATCGAGCTCGGACGCCAGCGCCAGGCCGGCTTCGATCAACATGCCCGCTCGGGCATCGCTGGCCGCCGTCGTTCGGGCCAGGGCCTTCGCCGTATCGTCGGGCATGGCCCGAGCCTAGCAACGGGAAGCTCCAGGTCGCGGCGAGCTCGGTGAAGGCGCGTCGAGCCGGCAGGTCATGCTCGGGCGGCAGGCTCCTCGGCTCGGTTCCGGACCGGAGCGACGGGCCGGGGAGGTCGGTATCCGGAGGTGAGCGCTCGCACGAGCGTGAGGAACACCACGGACAGACCCGTCAACGCGTAGATCGTGAACATCCAGGGCCGTTCGCTGTCCGTGCCCGCGAACACTCCGTGCAGGAGCGTCAGGGCGAACGTGGGAACGGCGAGCAGGTGCAGCCGCCGCCACCATGCGGTGCCGATCCGCTTGCGGACCCACGACGAGACGATCACGATGACGACCGCATACATCGCCACGACGCCCGCGGTGATCGCGACCGGGCGGTACTCAGCCGCCATGGGCACCGTGACCGCGACCAGCGAGAACGGCATGAACCCGTCGATCAGCAGCAGGCCGACGTGGAGTCCGAGCAGTGCGAGTCCCGTCGATGCGGTGAGCGCATGGAACGTGTTCGCCGCTTGTTTCGAGATGCGCTTCGTCACGAGCGACGTCGTCGCGATCAGGCCCCACGCCACCGACAGGAACAGCATCAGGTAGCTGCCGATGCCGGCTGCGCGCAGCAGGATCCACGTGGTCATGCGGCCTCCTCATCCGGACTGCTCCCGGCTTCGGGCGCGAACGAGTTGTGAACGACGCCGTCGGTGCCGACGATCACGCTGGGTGCCGAGGCCGCTGCCCGGGTACCGAGCAGGAGGGCAACCGTAGCCCGCACCTCGGCTTCCGCGCAGGTGGGTGCCCACGTCGTGACCTGCTCGGCGTCGCTCCTCGATGGAGCGCCACGACGAGGGTCGATCACGTGATGCAGGCCGGTGCCCCATGATCGCCGCGCGGTGCTCGAGGTCGCCAGCGCTCCTCGATCGATGGACAGGACGACGAGCGGAGCGTCAGGATCGTGGGGATCTTCGACATCGACCGGAAGCCGGGGGGCCCGTCCGCCGACACGCAGGTCACCACCGGCAGACACGAGCACCCACGGCATGCCGGCCGAGAGCGCCCCGGCAACCGCGAGATCCACCGTCCATCCCTTGGCGATCCCTCCGAGGTCGAGTCCGACCCCGGGGGGAAGGCGCAGCTCGCGGTCGGTGAGTTCGATCTCCGCCCACCGTCCGCACGGCACGGGAGGGCGCAGCCGGCCCCTGGCCGCTCGGATCACGTCGTCGAAGTCCCGGTCGTACCCGGCCGCTTCGACGGCGCGAAGGACCGTCGGGTCGAAGGCACCGTTCGTCTGTGCGGCGCGATCGAGCGAGAGCCGCAACAGGGTTCGGAATCGGACGGATACGACCGTCCACCTGCCGGCCCGGTCGTTCACCCTCGACAGCTCGCTGTCGTGTCGGAACCGGCTGAACCGTTGTTCCTCTCGACCGAAGATGTTCTCGACGACACGCTGCCCCTCCTCGAAGCGCTCGGCGGGCCCGTAGACGGTGAGCGTGGTTCCCATGGCGCGCCGATCTGCGCGTCGACGTTCCTCGCGCATCACGATCCCCCGGTGGAGGGAGGGGGCGCCGGCGGCGGGGCCGCCGACGACCCGGATGACGACGAACTCACGCTGGGAGCCTGTACGTAGGTCACGGGGGCGCTGGCCGCCGGCTCCACGATCACGATCCGTCGCGTGATACGCCGAACGATGACGCGCTGCCGAGGGACCCAGCGGTCCCTCGGCGGCTCTGTACGTTCAGGCATGGGGGCTGCCCCCAGTGCGCCGATCCCGGCGAGGAAGGTTGCCAGGCCGGTCGTCCACGCGAGTGCCCGCAGACGCCGCCGGCTCCATCGAGCCTTCCGACGGGGAGCGTCAGTCATCGCTGCCCGCGCCGTCTTCGTGATCACCTTCGTTCTGATCGCCGTCTTCGTGATCACCTTCGTTCTGATCGCCGTCGTCCTCGTGCTCGTTCTCGTCGGCGTCGTCGTCCTCGTACGTCCCGTTCGAGTCATCCCCGGACGTGCCGCTTGAGTCGTCGCTCCCGCTGCCGTCGGTCGAGGAGGCTGGCGTGGAAGCCGCGATCTGGACGACCTCCCCGGGCTTGGGGTCGGCCTTCTCGTGAACCGTCACGGTGCGGCGGATGGTGCGGACGATGGGTTCGGGCGACGATCGCCGTTCCACCCGGGGCACGGCGCTGCTCACGGTCGGACCTGTCATGCCGACGGCGACGGCGAGGCCTCCGACGATCAAGGTCAACACCAGTCCCGCGGCTATCGCGAGTGCGGATCGCTTGTGCATGCGAGCACCTCCTGCGTTCGCGGCGGGCTCGTTCCCGCCGGATCCCACGTTAGGGAGGGCTCGTGAAGGCGCTGAACAAGCGCGAGTTAAGGTTCCGGTAAGCCCGAGATCGATGTCGTCCCCTCGACGGGGGAGGCCGTCGGGAGGACGGGTTCGTTCAGACGATCGTGGTCAGATCAGCGAGCAGGAGCGGTTCGTTCGTCGGCGCCGTGGGGCAATCGGCCGCTTCGCTCGTGACCGCCATCGTGTCGGTGGTGCCGATGTTGGCGTCGACATGCAGCGCGATCACTCCGTCGACCGGCGTGACGCACCCGCCCGACACCGCCGCACCGTCCTCGATCATCCAGATCTCGTAGACGTCGCCCGGACTCGGGTCCGGCAACCCGCTGCCCCAGAAGACGGCACCGGTCTCGCCCGGCGTGAAGGCCATGGCGAGCGTTCCCTCGGACGTCCCGGTGAAGGCAACGACCCGTTGTGACGAGGTCGCCTCGGTCACCTGCGTGGTCCTCGGCGTGAGCGTGACGACCGCGAGCACCATCACCGCGGCGGCCGCCGCCGCCACGGCTGCCCAAGCCCACGGGCGGCGAGACCGGCGCGCCGAGAGCTCATCACGGGGCGTCTCGAGATCGGCGGCCACCGGTGGTCGCGCGGTGGCGGCGATGATGCGATCGACCATGTCGTCGTCGATCGGCTCTGGCGTGAGCGCGAATCCGAGTCGCCCGGCGGTCTCGGCGAATCCGGCCTCGATCGATCCACAGGTCGTGCAGGCACCGTGCGCCGCGCGCTCGCGATCGAGGAACGCGCGGTCGCCGTCGTCGAGGCCACCCAGCGCCTCGGCGGCCATGAGCTCTTCGATGCGGTAGTGATCGAGCGTCATCGTTCGACCTCCTGCAATCCCGAGCGCATGCGTCGCATCCCCAGCAGGGTGCGCGACTTCACGGTGCCGAGGGGAATGCCAGTCCTTTCGGCGATCTGCGACTGCGAGAGGCCATCGAAGTACATCTGCTCGAGCACCTGGCGTTGCTCCGGAGGAAGCTCGTCCAGCGCGGCACGCACGATCCGACGTTCCTCCGGAAGTCCTAGTTGACGCACCACGTCGTCGGCGTGGTCGGTCTGCTCCTCGAGGGCTTCCGGGATGGCAGCCTCGGCGCGGCGATGATGCGCCTCCTCGCGGCGCACGAGATCGACGGCGCGGTGATGCACCATGCCCATGAACCAGCTCCTCACAGAGCCCCGCTCACCGTCGTAGGCGCCCGGATCCCTCCAGACAGCCATGAACGCCTCCTGCACGATCTCCTCCGCCAGATGCGATTGCCTCACGATCCGCTTCGCGAGGGCTTTGGCCGAGGGCGCGTACCTGTGGAACAGTCCACGGAACGCGTCCTCGTCGCCCTGGCGCAGTCGCGCCATCAGATCGCGATCTCGCGCCTCGGGCTGGTCAGCGACGCCCATCGACGCGCTCCGGTCCAACGTCTGCATCGTCTGCGACAAGGGCACCTTCCACGGAGCGGGCTCGTCTCGCGGGGTATTCGCAGCAGGTGCCCGAGCGGATGGTCAGTCCTCCGCCCTATCGTGCAGCCGCCGTCCGGCCGTCTCGAGGATCTGCGACAAGGTCGTCGGCGTTTCCGGCTCGTAGAGCGCGCTGCCGACCGAGAGCGACAGTGGCCTCGGCGGATCCTGCTTCGCGTTGTGTACGGCGATCGCCTCGACGAGGCGGGACAGCACGAGGGTCTCTGCGCCGGTCGCCTCTCCGGTCAGCAGCACGGAGAAGGTGTCGTCGGTGATGCGAGCGGGCAGGTCCGCATCGCGCACTGCATCGAGCAGCACCTCTGCCGCCTCGCGGGCGTCGGCATCGGTGACCTCGCCGTCGATGCGCACGAACAGGAACACGACGGGGGCCCGGCTCCGGTCGGCCATGCGCAGGTGATGCTCTGCGATCGGAACGAAGCCTCGCAGGTTGGGCAGCCCCGTCACCTCGTCGGTCGTGGCGAGCTCTCGGCGCAGACGCCGGATCGAGGCGGCGTAGCTCACGGCTCGGGGGAGCAGCCCGACGGGGATCGAACCCAACACGAGGTGATCTTCGGCGCCGGCGTGCATCGCGACGGCGCCGTCGGCTTCTTGGCCGGCCTCGGTCACGACGACGACCGCCGCCCGAGGTGCTTTCCCGCGCACCGAGCCGAGCAGCTCCAGTGGCCCCTGGCCGTTCATGGCCACGACGACGGCGTCGAGCGAGTCGTCTGCGCTCACCTGATCGAGATCGTCCGCGGAACGCACGTCGAACCGCTCGTCGTCCGCGAGCTCGGCGGCCATCGCCGCGTCGAGGCCTACGAGCATCACCGTCACCGCATCATCCATGTGCCCTCCTGGTCGTGGCGGGATTATCCCATCCGCATCTGCGCGCGCCGCATCTCGGGCCCCGAGCGTCGTGGAAGGCCTCCCGGCCGGGTTCGCTCGACACGGTCCGCCACAGGAACGCCACGCTCTGCGCGGGGCGTGCGCCGGATGCCCGCGGGTACGCTTGGCACCATGTCCGAGCCTTCCTCCGGCGTCGCTGCGCCCGCGGATCGCGGGCGTCTCGCGCGCGCCGCGGTCGCGATCACCGCGACGTTCTCCCTGCTGATCGGCGTGGGCACCGCATACAGCCTCGTGGCCTACAAGCAAGCAGGCGACGTCGGCGCCAACGAGGGGTTCCTTCCGCCAAGTGCGGAAGGGGATGCAGCGGCCACATCCGACGACCCGTGTTCGCGCGACGTCTGCAACTATCTCCTGCTGGGCAGCGACTCCCGCGCCGGTCTGACAGCCGAGGAGCGTGATCAGTTCGGAACCGACCAGGAGATCGGGGGAGAGAACCGAGCTGACACGATCATGCTCGTTCACACCGATCCCGGCCTCGAGAAGGCGATCATCCTGTCGTTCCCGCGGGATCTGTGGGTACGTATCCCCGGTCAGGGCTGGAACAAGATCAACGCGTCATTCGAGGGAGGTCTCGATGGAGGCGGGCCTCGGCTCGTCGCCCGCACGGTGCAGAAGCTCACCGGCTTGCCGATCGATCATGTCCTGTACGTCGACCTCGCCGGCTTCCAGGGCCTCGTCGAGACGCTCGGAGGGGTCGACATGTGCATCCCCGGCGAGAACGTGAATACCCCCGGTCAGGTCGAGGCCCCGGGTGGAGGCACGGTCTACTACGAAGATCGCGGCTATATCGCCGATCCCTTCACGGGCCTGCTCGTCAAGCCTGGATGTAGCACCCTTCCCGCCGACCAAGCGCTGGCATACGTGCGGACCAGACATCTCCGATGCGATGGAGCGGCCCCCGACTTCTACCGCATCACGCGTCAGCAGCAGTTCCTGCGTGCCGTCATCAACCGGCTGCTGCAACCTGATCAGCTGGCGAAGCTTCCGTTCCAGATCAAGCCGATCCTCCGGAACCTGGAACGAGACGACGAACTCAAGATCGCGGACCTCGCATATCTCGTCGGTCAGCTGGAGGGCATCTCCACGGGCGCGGCCGAGTTCCGGACCGTGCCCGGCATCGCTGCCACGATCGACGGGCTCGCGGTCATCCGGCTCGATCCTGCGGCCAACCGGATGTTCAAAGCGGTCGCTGACGGTCGGCAGCTCGGTCCAACGGGGACGGCGGTGTACACCCCGCCTTCTGAAGCGACGATCCCGGTGCTCGTCGTGGATCATGCGTCGGGTGGCGGTGTCTCCGGCGTGCAGGACGTGCTCTCGCAGGCCGGCTTCGACATCTCGCCGGGCACGACGGCGTATTCCGCGTACCCGAAGAAGGTGCCCGGCAGCCTGATCGCCTACGCGCCGGACGCTGACGCCGAGGCGCAGGTCGTCAAGAAGTACTTCCCGACGCTCGAGCTGAAGCAGGTCAAGGGCCTGCCCGACGGTGTCGCCGTCTTCATCGACGGGGCGTATGAGCCCGCGCAGGTCGGTGGGGAGACGGGTGCTCCGCCCGAGTGTCCGACTCCCGAGGTCTGATGCGCGCGCTCGTGCTCTCGGGGGGAGAGGGGTCGCGACTGCGACCGATCACCTCGACCAACGCCAAGCAGCTGATCCCGGTCGCCGGAACCCCCATCCTGTTTCAAGCGCTGGAGGCCATCAGCGCTGCCGGCATCACCGAGGTCGGGATCGTGACCGGGTCGACAGGCGACGAGGTTCGTGCGGCGGTCGGCGACGGCTCGCAGTGGGGGATCGACGTCACGTTCATCCCGCAGGAGGCCCCGCTCGGTATCGCTCATGCGGTCATGACGGCCGAGGGGTTTCTCGCGGGCGAGCCGTTCCTGCTCTACCTCGGCGACAACGTGCTGCTCGGCGGGGTCACGAGGTTCATCGCGGAGTTCGAGCACAGCGAGGCGGCCGCTCACATCCTGCTGGCCCGTGTGTCCGAGCCAGAACACTTCGGTGTGGCGGTGCTCGATGGTGACAGCGTCGTTCGGCTCGTCGAGAAACCGCGAGAGCACCTGAGCGACCTTGCGCTCGTGGGGGTCTACCTCTTCCGTGGATCGATCCTCGACGCCTGCCGCACCCTGGAACCCTCGGGACGCGGCGAGTACGAGATCACCGAGGCGATCCAGTGGCTGATCGACGAAGGACGCGAGGTGCGGGCGGAGATGGTGAGCGGCTACTGGAAGGACACCGGCCGGCCTGAGGACCTGCTCGAGGCCAACCGGATGATGCTGGGCACGATCGAGACCTCGATCGACGGAAGCATCGACGCCGCCACGACGATCGAGGGTCCCGTGATCGTGCGCAGTGGCGCGGTCGTGACCGACAGCCTCCTGCGCGGCCCCCTCGTGATCGGCGAGGGCTCAACGGTCGATCGCTCGGTGATCGGCCCCGACGTGTCGATCGGCCCGCAGTGTCGCATCGGAGCCAGCGAGGTCGCCGATTCGATCGTGATGGAGGAGTGCACGATCGCCGAGGTCCGCGGCCTGGTGGGCTCGATCCTCGGCCGGCGGGTCGAGGTTCGGCATTCCGGCGGAAGCGGCGCCCACCGCCTGATCGTCGGCGACCAGAGCCAGATCGAGGTGGACTGACCGACCCGAGGGCGACTTCTAGGCCGTTCGGTGGTTCCCAGCGAGGGAGCGTCCCCCTAGCATCGGCCGGGTGGAGGAGCTTCCCCGCGTCGTGCCGGGTCGCCGCAAGGCGATCTCGGCGTTCGCACTGGCGTGTGCCGGTCCGTTCGTGATGGCGTGCAGCTCGCCGGCCGCGATCGTGCTCGGTTTCCGCTCCCTCGACGAGTCGAGCGTGGCCGGTGCGAGGGCGCCCGGTCGGGCGACGGCGTACGGCGCCGTCGTCGTCGGGGCGATCGGCCTGTGGTTCTGGGGATGGGTCGTGGCACGGCTCGCGGGGGAGCTCTCGGAGCGTGGCAAGGATCCCGGCCTCGTGATCCCACTGGTGGGCGGCTTGGTGTTCGTCTGGCTGGCCTCGGCGCTCGCCGGATGGCTGGCCGGCCGCGGCGCCCGAACCTCGCCTCAGGCGTAAGGGTGACGCGGCGCTGCGGCCCGAGCGCGGAGGGGCTCACACAGCGAGCGGCAGCGAGCGGTAGCCCCCATCAACGGGTAGGGTTCGGGGTTCATGCGAGCGGTGATCGACGCCCGGCCGGCGCTCGACCCACGCCGCACCGGCGTGGGTCAATACACGCAGCAGGTGATCCGTCATCTGCCGCACGCCGACCCCACCAGCGACTACGTCGCGTGGTACCTGCATGCGAAGGGGCTCCTCAGGCCGCGTTCCTTCTTCTCAGGCGTCCGAGCGCCCAACCTCACGGAGAAGGCGTCGAGGTTCCCCGCCCGCGTGTTCGGTCCGATGTCCTCACGCTTCGGCGTGCCCCGTATCGAGTGGTCGGTCGGCTTCGATGTGCTGTTGGCGACGAACTTCCTGCCGCCCGCGACCCGGAGTTCGGGCGTCGTGATGGTCGTGCACGATCTCGCCTACGAGCAGCTGCCCCAGACCGCCCCCCACATGAACGACCGCTGGCGCCGTCACTTCGAATCGTGGCTGCGTCGCGCGGCGGGCGTGCTGGTGCCGTCGGACTCGACCAAGCGAGATCTGCTGGAGGTCCATCAGATCGATGAGTCTCGCGTGCACGTCACGCCGCTCGGCGTCGACATGGCGGCATTCGCTCCGGCTCCACCGGAGGCCGTCGACGCGGTGCGGCGAAAGTACGGCATCGACCAGGCCTACGCGTTGTTCGTGGGCGGCCTCGAGCCCCGCAAGAACCTGGAGGCGCTCGTGCGTGCCTTCGCGACCACCGAACCGGGCACCCGTCTCGTGATCGCGGGAGGTCCGGTGCGCTGGGACCCGAAGGCCGCCGACCGGCTCGACGTCGCGATCGGGCAACTGCCGGGGCCGGCGCGGGCCCGCATCGTTCGGACAGGCTACGTGAGCGACCGCGAGAAGGTCGCGCTGATGAGCGGCGCGACGATGCTGGCGTTTCCCTCGTTGTACGAAGGGTTCGGGTTCACCGTGCTGGAGGGATTCGCGGTGGGCCTTCCCGTCCTGACGTCGAACGTGTCGTCGCTCCCCGAGGTGAGCGGTGATGCAGCGATCACCGTCGACCCGTACGACGAGCAGGCGATCGCGGCCGGCATCAGCCAACTGTTCGACGATCCAGACCTTCGGGCGATGCTGTCGGCCGCAGGGCTGACGCGCGCGTCCCGGTTCACCTGGGAGACGACGGCGAGATGCACCGTCGATGCGCTGCACGCCGCCGACGTCGTGGCACACGGGTAGACTCGGCGTCGTCCTCGACCACAGGCACATCCGAGGAAGGTCGCATGGCCGACTCCCACGTGCTCGTCACCGGCGGCGCCGGATTCATCGGATCCCACCTCGTCGACGCGCTGCTCGAGCGCGGCGATCGCGTCACCGTGCTCGACCGACTTTCCGCAGGGGGCAGTCTCGCCAACATCAGCGGCCACGAGGCGAACGCGCGCATGTCCTTCATCCGAGGCGACGTGTGCGACCCGGAGGTGGTCGGACGTCTCGTGCGCGAGGTCGACGCGGTCGTTCACGCCGCCGCCGAAACGCACGTCGATCGCAGCATCGAAGAGCCTGCGGCGTTCCTCACCACCAACGTGCTCGGCACCGAGAGCGTGCTCGAGGCGGTCCGGCGGCACGGGACCCGCATGCTGATGATCTCGACCGACGAGGTGTATGGGGCCGGCGATCCGGCCGGCGGGTTGTTCGACGAGGACGCACCGCTGCGCCCGCGAAGTCCCTACGCGGCGAGCAAGGCCGCGGCCGACCTACTGTGTGCGGCGTCGGTGACGACCTACGACGCGCCCGTGGTCCTCGTGCGCGGCACGAACGCGTTCGGACCACGCCAGATCGAACGGGTGGTGCCGACGTTCGCCGTGAACGCGCTGCGGGGATCGCCGGTGCCCGTGTACGCACGCGGGGAACAACGCCGCGAGTTCCTCTACGTCGGGGACTGGGTGCTCGCGGCGTTGACCGTGCTCGATCACGGCCGAACCGGAGTCGTCTACAACATCGGCGAGGGCCACGAGCTCTCGAACGCCGAGCTCGCCCGGCGCATCTGCGAGCTTGCCGGCGCCGACCCCGAGCTGATCGAGTTCGTCGCCGATCGGCCCGGCCACGACTTCCGCTACGGGGTGCGCTCGGATCGCCTGAGGGCGCTCGGGTGGCGTCCGGGATGGGAGTTCGATGAAGCGCTCGCACACACGATCGAGTGGTACCGGGACAACCTCGACTCGCTCGAGGGGGCCCACGAGGTGCCCGTGGTGACCGCGCCTCGCGCCGTCGGAGGTCGAGCGTGAGGCTGGTCGTCACCGGCAGCAGCGGCGATCTCGGGCGCGCTTTCCTGGCGAGGGTGCCCGCCCACCACGATGTGCATGCCTTCGATCACGCGGCGCTCGACGTGGGTGATCACGACGCCGTGCGCCAGGTCGTCGAGCCGCTGGGGCCGGATGCGATCCTGAACTTCGCGGCGTTCACGAGGGTCGACGAGAACGAGTCCGATCAGGCGAGGGCCTTCCGCGACAACGCGCTCGGCCCCCAGCATCTTGCTCTCGCGGCGCGGGCGATCGGCTCCGTGCTCGTGCACATCTCGACCGACTACGTCTTCGACGGCGAGAAGCGCACGCCGTACGACGAGACCGATGTGCCATCGCCGCTGTCGGTGTACGGGCGCGCGAAGCTCGCGGGGGAGCGATTCGTGCGGGAGATCGCTCCGGAGTCGTTCGTCGTGCGCGTTGGGTACGTGTACGGGGGCGGCAACGACTACCTCAGCCGAACCGTACGCCGGCTCGTTTCCGGGGAGACGGTGGGCGGCCTCGCCGACCGCTGGGGATCGCCCACGTTCGTCGGACATCTCGCGGAGCGCATCCTGCCGCTGGTGGCGACCGGTCGCTTCGGGCTGTATCACCTCGGTGGCCCGCAGCCCGCATCGTGGTTCGAGGTGCTCAGCCGCGTGCAGGAGCTGGCCGGTTCGGTCGGTTCGGTCGAGCCGCAGCGGGCTGCGGAGCTCGGTCTTCCGGCGCCCCGCCCCGTTTCCTCCGCTCTCACCAGCGTGTTCACTCCCCACCTCGGTATCGATCCGATGCCCTCCCTGGAAGAGGGCCTCAAGGACTTCTTGGCCGATGCGCTGAGCTGAACTCGCGCTCGATCGGCCACCGGTAGACTCCCGCGATGCGTCTCCTTGGCCTGTTGATCGCGGTCGCGCTGGTGGCGGTGGCATGCGTGGATGCTTCCGGCCAGGACGAGGCGAGTTCGCCATTGCCGACCGCGCCGTCGCCCGTCGTCAGCAGTCCATCGGCCGCTCGAGCGGTCGACGAGGACGCGTTCGACACGACCACGCCGATCAAACATGTCGTGTTCCTGATCAAGGAGAATCGAACGTTCGACCATCTGTTCGGCCGGTTCCCCGGTGCACGCGGGGTCACGGTCGGCATGGATGCCGGCATCGAGCGTCCGCTGGTCCGCGGCACCGATCAGGCCACCGACTCCGACATCCCGCATTGCTACAACTGTGCCCTCCGCGCCTGGAACTACGGCAAGATGGACGGGTTCAACCAGAGCGAGTCGGCCGACGACTGGGCCTACACACAACTGCGGAAGGACCAGCTTCCGAACTACTGGAACTGGGCCACACGATACGCGCTGTTCGACAACTTCTTCGCGAGTGCGCACGGACCGTCGTTCCCGAACCACCTGTACTCGATCGCCGCTCAATCGGGAGGCGCGCACGACAATCCCCGCCGCAGGCCCGGACTCGGGTCGCTCACGTTCGGTTGCGACGCGCCACGGGAGCAGCTGGTCGAGGTCGTCGACAGCGAGGGCGTGACGAAGCGGGTTCGTCCGTGTTTCGACTTCCTCACCGAGGGCGACCTGTTGAACCGCAAGAAGATCCCATGGTCGTACTACGCCGCCCAGGAAGATCAACGCGGCTACATCTGGTCGGCGTACTCCGCGATCCGCCGCTACCGTGAAGATCCGAAGAAGTGGCAGCGGCACATGTTCCCCGTCGACCGCCTGGTGCAGGACATCAAGGCGGGCGAGCTCCCGCCGGTCACCTGGATCACGCCCCGGTTCGAGTTGAGCGAGCATCCCGAGTACAACTTCTGCCACGGCGAGAACTGGTCCACCAAGGTGATCAACGCGATCATGCGGAGCGATATGTGGCAGGACACCGCGATCTTCCTCACATGGGACGACTACGGCGGCTTCTACGATCACGCGCCGCCCCCGCAGGTCGACGGTTTCGGCTTCGGGATCCGCGTGCCGATGCTCGTGCTCTCGCCCTACGCGAAGCAAGGGGTCGTCTCGCACGAGCTCGGCGAGTTCTCGAGCGTGCTCCGGTTCATCGAGGACAACTGGGGACTCACCAAGCTCACGAAGCGTGACCGGAAGGCCACGCCGATGCTCTCGGCCTTCGACTTCGAGCAGGACCCTCGTCCACCGGCGCCGCTCCCGCTGCGCGACGACTGCGAGGGACCGATCTACTTCGAGACCTGATCCGATCGAGTACATGCTGCGAGTGAGCACCGATCAGCTCTCGGCGGGCCATCTGGTCGAGCTGCGAGCGTTGTTCGATGAAGCCTGGAGCGAGGATGGGTTCGACGAGCACGACTGGGCGCACGCCCTCGGCGGCACCCACTTCGTGATCGAGGCAGGGGGCTCGGTGCGTTCGCACGTCTCGGTCGTGGAGCGCGAGCTGGTCGCCGACGGCCGCCCGCTTCGGACAGGATACGTCGAGGCGGTCGCGACGCGTGCCGCAGACCGACGGCGCGGGCATGCCACGCGGTTGATGCAGGAAGCGACCGCGTTCATCGACGAGCGCTACCAACTGGGCGCGCTCGGCACGAACCTCTTCGACTTCTACACGCGGCTGGGGTGGGAGGCCTGGCGGGGGCCGACGAGCGTGCGTACTGTTGACGGCTTGGTGCCGACATCCCACGAGGACGGGTTCGTGATGGTCAGACGAACGCCGTCCACCCCCGAGCTCGATCTCGGCGGGCCGATCAGCTGTGACTGGCGCCCGGGCGACGTCTGGTAACCAGCGCGAAGCACCACGGTTCCGCCACATGCCGGTGCTACGCTCGGCGCCGATGACGCCGGACACCGACGCCGCGTCCTCGCCCTCCGACGACCGTGAGAGCGAGGCATCCCGCGCCCTCTCGCGCGAGATGTACTGGGCACGCGAGACGGCTGCGCGCGGCCGCATGGACACCCCCGAGATCCGTGATCGCCTGCACGACTTCGCCGCGCAGATGCGAACCGACGAGACGGTCGTGATCCCGATGGGGGAAGGCAACCTGGCGTCGCCGTCGAAGTGGCGACGGCAGCTCAAGCGCCGCATCTGGCGCGTGATGCGCCCGGCCACCTGGCGCTACGACCGCCTGCTCGCCGACCACGCCGAGCTCACGACCAGTCTCGCCGAGAAGGTCATGGTGCTCGAGGCCGAGATCGATCGCCTCAAGGCCGGGCGGGGCGACGCCGCGGAGGGCGACCCGGAGTGAGGGTCGCCGTCCTGCATCCACAGACCGCGTTCGTGCGCGGCGGCGCCGAGACGCACACCGAGGCCCTCGTGCGCGCGTTGCGCGTCGCAGGTCACGACGCCGACCTCGTTCAGATCGCCGGCAAGTGGTACCCGCCGAGTCAGCTCGCCCATCAGATGGCCGTGTGGCGGAGCTTCGACATCACCGAGAGCAACGGCCTCGAGGTCGACGCGGTGATCGGGCTGAAGTTCCCCGCCTATCTCGCCCAGCACGAACGGAAGATCGTCTGGCTGGTCCACCAGCATCGCACCGCGTACGAGCTCTGGGATCACCCTGTCTACGCCGATCTCAAGCGTCAGGACGACGGCGCCAAGGTTCGAGACATGGTCTGGGAAGCCGATCGCGTCGCGCTCGGGGAGGCCAAACGCGTGTTCACGAACGCGAAGAACGTGCGCGATCGGCTCTGGAGCTCGCTCCGCATCCCAGCCGAGTCCCTCTATCACCCGAGCCACGTCGCAGAGGGCCTGCTCGACTCCCCGAGCGGGCCGCTCGGCGACTACCTGCTGTTCCCCAGCCGCATGGAAAGCCTGAAACGGCAGTCGCTCGCGATCGATGCGATGAAACACACCGCGTCCGCCGTGCGTCTCGTTCTGGTCGGGCGCGGCCCCGACGAGACTGCGCTTCGAGCGCAGGTGGAGCGCCTCGGCCTCGAGGGCCGGGTCACGTTCGAGATCGGGGTGAGCGACGAACGACTGCTGCACCTGTATCGAGAGGCGCTGGGCGTCTACTTCGGCCCGTTCGATGAGGACTACGGCTACGTCACGATCGAGGGCTTCGCCGCGTCACGCCCGGTGATCACCTTGACCGACAGCGGCGGGCCGCTCGAGTTCGTACGTGAGGGCGAGACCGGACTCGTGCGACCTCCGGAGCCCAGGGCGATCGCCGAGGCGATCGATCGCTTGTGGACCGACCGCGCCGGAGCTGAGCGGATGGGCGCCGCGGGCCACGACCTGGTGCGCGCCGAGGTCCCGCGCTGGCCTGACATCGTGGCGCGCCTGCTCGACTGATGCAGCGGGTGAGGAGACTCGGCCGTCGCCTGCGCGCCACCCCGACCGCCGTCGAGGTGCATCACGGCCGCGGTCCCGGTTCACAGGGCGACGTGCTCTTCGCCGGCCCTTTGCCGCCGGCACCGACCGGCATCGCGACCTACGACCGCGCGGTCCTCGAAGGACTCGATCGCATCGGCTTCACCGACCGGGTCCGCATGGAGACGCTCTGGCCGGTGGGAACCCAGGACGCCGGACGCTTCCCCGGCTACCACCTCGGCGTGTTCCAGCTCGGCAACAACGTGGAGTTCCACCTCGAGATCTATCGCGCCGCATACCTCACGAGCGCGCTGGTCGTGTTGCACGATCTGGCGCTCGACGATTTCGTCCGTGGGCTGAAGGCCGCCGGTGAGCCATTGGGATACATGGCGGCCCGCGAGGCGGGTCGGCTGTGCGACGAGCTCACCGATCCCGATGTGATCCGCAACGAGCCGCTGCGCGAGCCCTGGTGCGCCCACGTCGTGCGCCGGGCGCGAGGCGTGATCGTGCACTCCGACTTCGGCCGGCGTTACCTGGCTGGTTTCGGCGTTCGCACGCCCGTCTTCGTCGTGCCGCACCCTGCGATCGAGGGGCCCGAGGCATTCTCGACCGCTGCGCCCAGGGGGCGAGAGCTGCGCGCGAGCGCGGGCGATCCGCCGTTCCTGGTCGTGGCGCCGGGTGACATGAACGAGGCGAAGCAGCTCGACGCGCTGGTGCGCTCGGCGTCCGTGCTGGGCACGGGGTCGCACGTGGCGATCGTGGGGCGTCGCATCGAGGGCTACGAGCCCGAAGCGGCGATCGAGGCCGCCGGAGCCGCCGGGCAGGTGAGCGTGCACGCCGACGTTTCCGACGCCGACTTCCTCGCGTGGCTCGCGGCAGCCGATGCGGTCGTCGACCTGCGGTTCCCGCACCGCGGCGAGGTGAGCGGCTCGCTCAGCCGCGCGATGCAGGCCGGAGTGCCCTCGGTCGTGAGCGCAACCGGCACGTACCTCGACGTGCCCGACGACACGGTGCTCAGGGTGGCCCCCGGGCCCACCGATGTGTCCGAGCTCGCGCACGTCCTCGCGCGCCTGCGCGACGACGCCGCGCTGCGATCGCAATTGGGCGCTGCTGCGGCTCGTCATGCCGAGCACCTCCGCACGCGCGAGGCCACCGCTCGCGGGTACGAGCGCGCGATCACCGAGACGCTCGCACTCGTGCGTGACCCGGGGCGCAAGGCGATGGCGATCTGGGGCAAGTCGCTGGTCGACGCCGGCATCACCGAGGACATGGTCGCCCAGGGGTTCGGCATGGAGTACGCGCGGGCGCTCCGCAGCTTCGAGCCCGGCCCCGAGGTCGCGGCGTCGCAACGGAACTTCGAACGATCGCCATAGGCCGGACACGGGGTGAGCCCACCCCTCGTTGCTAGACTCGCGAGCGCGCTGACCTGCGGATCTCCGGCCCGCGAACCATCTCAACAGGAGCACCTCGCCATCGCCACCACAACCGTCATCGAGCGCACTTCCGAGGCGCCGCATCTGAGGGTCGTTCCTCGCCTGCGTGAGCTCTGGGGCTATCGCGAGATCCTCGCGAACCTCGTGCGCAAGGAACTGAAGGTCAAGTACACGGCCTCGTTCCTCGGCGCGATCTGGTCCGTGCTGAACCCCATCGTGTTCCTCGCGGTGTTCTCGTTCGTCGCGATCGTGCTCGACAACCGCGTGCCTGATTTCCCCGTGTTCCTCCTGTCGGGCCTGCTGGCCTGGAACCTGTTCTCCGCGTCGTTGCTCTCGGGGTCGAGCGCGGTGATCGACAACGCCAATCTCGTGAAGAAGGTGGCGTTCCCGCGCGAGATCTTGCCGCTGGCCTCGGTGGGGGTCGCGCTGTTCGACTTCGCGTTGCAGACGACGGTGCTGTTGGCGTTCATCGTCGTGAGCGGCCATGGCATCGGGGCCGAGGCGCTCGTGCTCTACCCGATGGCGTTCGCGACGCTCATGGTCTTCACGACGGCGATCACCCTGTGGTCGGCGGCGCTGAACGTGCGCTACCGCGATGTCGGCCACCTCCTGAACCTCGGGCTGCTGGTCTGGTTCTGGATGACGCCGATCGTGTATCAAGCCGCATTGGTGCAACAGACGCTCGTCGAGCGCGACGTGGCCGGGGTGAGCCTGTGGAACCTCTACCTGGTGAACCCGCTTGCCCCCATCGTGCTCGGGTTCCAGCGGGCGCTCTACGGCGACCCGGTGCAAGACGGCATGCAGGTACTGCCTGAGCTCTCGGTCGCGTGGCAGGCTGGTCTGCTCGCCCTCGCGCTCGCGGTCTCCGCGGGGTTCCTCTTGCTCGCGTGGCGGATGTTCTTCCGTCGCTCGGGCGACTTCGCGGAGGAACTGTGACCGCGGCGATCGAGGTC
>Ga0224505_10000568_pt1 | contig 25167 bp, 21 predicted proteins | sample SF_Jan12_sed_USG_FD_169102 | JGI IMG/M metagenome (GOLD analysis project Ga0224505, IMG submission 169102) | Sediment microbial communities from San Francisco Bay, California, United States - SF_Jan12_sed_USGS_4_1 | ecosystem: Environmental > Aquatic > Marine > Sediment | place: USA: California... | reverse complement strand
CGAAGAGGGCAGCGCGGTCCGATGACAACACGGTATTCCGAAGAGAGCGTCCTCTTCCAGACGTCGAAACGCTCAGCGGGCGAGAGCCTGCTGTGGAGGACGGCAACGGAACCGGGGAAATGTGAGTTGAAGCGTCGGACAATCTGCGGCGTGAGCGAGATCTCGGGAACCAGGACAATGGCACCCTTGCCGAGGGCGAGGCACGACCGGATCGCCTCGATATAGACCTGTGTCTTCCCGCTGCCGGTTACACCATGAAGAAGAAACGTCTGCTGACGCGCATCCGTCATCGCTTCGGTCACCGCCTCGAGCACCGACCGTTGCGCTGAATTAAGCTTAATCGTTCGCGTCTGCTCTTCGGTCCCGAGGTTCTGGGCAAAACCGATATCACGCTGCTCGATCGGCAGGAGCCCGCTCTCACGGTACCGGCGGAGAATCGATGTGGAGCTTCCCGATTGTTTCACCAGATCTGCAGTGGTGATAATGTTGGTACCGGAGTCATACAGACGTTGCACTGTTTCGAGGAGAGCACGGGCTTTCCGGGCGCGGGAAGAGAGAACCTGGATGGCGGCGGTGAGGGATTTCCGGTCGATCCGGTCCACCATGACAAAGTTTTTCGGGCGGGAGTGTTTCCGCGGTTGACGGAAGGATTCTTCAAGGACGACGTGACCGGTTCGCTCCAGATCGTTCAATACCGCATTGACGCTCCGGATCCCGCTCCTGCGGCCCAGTTCACGCACCGGCGTCGGCCCGGCTGACAGAAGAATGTCCAGAAGCTTCTTTCGGGACGGAGTAAGCGACGTTGTTTCAAGTGGTGAAGCGGATCGCGCATAACGGGTGCTCGCAGGAGAAAATCCCTGGGGCAGAGCGGTCTTGACCACTTCTCCAAGAGGGGCAAGATAGTAATCCGCTATCCAGCGGCAGAGCGCAGGAAGCTCACCGCGGAGAACCGGAGCCGGGTCGATCACATCTCTGATCGGCTTCAACCCCGGGACGTCCGAGGAAGAGGGCAAATCCACGATCATCCCTGTCGCGATCTTTCGCCCGAACGGAACGACAACCCGCACGCCGGCCACGGCGAATTCTTCCAGCTCAGGGGGAATGAGGTAGGTAAACACTTTGTCCACACCAAGAGGGAGGACAACACCCGCGTAGCGATTCATTGTGGAATATCCAGAAAAGAGGGCTGAACGGCAAGGCATGCCGTATGAAATGAAGCCGGATGCCTGAGCCCGGCATGCCCCGTGAAACAACTCCGGCGGGGTTACGACGGGGAAGTGCGAACCCCCGCTTCCTCAATTGATTGAAGAAGACGTTCCGACGTTGTGTAGTGTATACCGGTCATACCGAGCCCGGTCGCAGCCTCCGCGAACTCGGCAATGTCGTCGATATACACGCAGGCGGACGGCGGAAGGTTCAGCTTTTTCAGTACATCCTGATAGATCAGCGGTGACGGTTTCCTCGCCTGAACCTCATGTGAAAGGGTGACCTGCTCAAACAGGGAGAAGACCGGGCTTTTCGCGATCTCCCACTGATAATGCCATTCAGATGTGTTGGAAAGAAGGGCAAGGCGGTATCTTCCGTGGAGGTTCCGAATCAGAGTATGTGTTTCGTTGACCGGCTCGAAGATACTGGTATACGCCTCGACGAACTGATCCTGTGTCATCGTCAGCCTGCACCGGTCAATCATCATTCTGAAAAACTCCCCCGACGTTACCCGGCCGGTTTCATAGCGGACAAACAGATCGTGTGATCGCTCGAGTTCCTGCAGGATGCCGCCGACGGACAACGCAGAACGGGGCGCGATCGCCTTCAGGTAGCGGCTGACATCGAATCGGGCGATCACGTTGCCGTAATCGAACACGACGGCCTGAATCTTCTTTGCATTCATTGGCTACCCGACAATCGTTGGCTCCGGCTCGAGCAGTATCGAGAACCGGGTGTGGACAGATCGCTTGATTTCATCCGCAAAGGCAAGCAGCTCCGTTGTGCTCCCTCCGAGGTTCACCAGCGCGAGCGCATGATGCGTCGAGAGGCCGACCCGCCCGCGCCGCATTCCGCGGGAGAACCCTGCATGTTCAACGAGCCAGGCTGCTGGGACCTTGACCCGCTCCCCGTCAGAAAAGAACGGGATGGTCCCTTCGTTGCCGTCACGTTTCCACCGGTCAGCCATCCTCTCATACTCATCCTTCGGGATGACGGGATTGGTAAAGAACGAGCCGACAGAACGACTGTTCGGATCGAGCGGATCGATCAGCATCGATTTCCTCCGGCGGAGTGAAAGCACGGCGTTCCGCACAGTGCCGAGATCGGGGTCCGGTCGTTCCTTCAATACGCTGATCAGTTCCTCATAACGCAGGGAAGGCCCGCCCCCGTCCGTCAGCCGGAACGTCACGCTGGTGATGATATACGTCCCTCTGTCACGTCCCTTGAAACGGCTCATCCGGTAACCGAACTCGCACTCTTCGTTGCTGAATTCCACAACGTTCTTCGTCCTGGTGTCGAGCGCTTCGACTGAAACGATCGTTTCGCTCACTTCCTGCCCGTATGCACCGACATTCTGGATCGGGGTTGCACCGACCAGACCCGGGATTCCGGAAAGGCACTCAAACCCGGCGAGTTTTTCCCGGACCGTCCGGAGCACAAGCGGATCCCAATCCTCACCAGCCGCGGCGGAGAGATCAGCGTTGCCGCCTGACTTGCGGATCGTAATTCCCTTCATTGCTATCCGGATCACGAGTCCTTCGAATCCGGCATCGGGGAAGACAATATTGCTCCCGCCGCCGAGGATGATGAACGGAAGATTCTCCTGCTCCGCATAGGTGAGAAGCTCGATCAGATGATCAGTCGACGTACACTCCGCAAACAAACGCGCAGGGCCGCCGAGACCGATCGTGGTCACTCCCGACAGAGGCACCTGTTCGTTGAAACGTTCGCTCATCGGTAATCGCTCAGGAAGCTGGTGAGTCCCTGTAAGTAGTGCGTTGCAGAGAGATAGAACCCGTCGTTATGTCCCCCGCTGATCCGGAGGAACTGCTTCGGTTCGGGGGCAGCCTCGTAGAGTCTCCGGCCATGGCTGTACGGGACGATTTCGTCCTCGGGACTATGAACAATCAACACGGGGCATCGCACGTGTGCGAGACGCCCATAGGAATCAAAGTTCATCCGTGACAGAAAACGAACAGGAAGATACGGATAGAGTTCGGCGCCGCGGTCCGGGACAGAGGTAAACGTGGATTCCAGGATCAGCGCCTGCGGGGATTGTTCGGCGGCGAGATATGCTGCAACTGCCCCGCCCAGAGAGCGACCGAGCAGGACAATGGATGACTCAGGGATTTGCCGGGTAGCGGTCAGGTAATGCCACGCAGCGTCGGCATCTCGATAGAGCCCCTCCTCATCCGGTGCCCCCTGACTCTTTCCGTATCCCCGGTAATCGATGATCAGTGTGTTCAGTCCGATCTGATGGAACTGCTTCAGAGACTCCAGTCGATGCGAGATATTCCCTGCGTTTCCGTGAAAATAGAGGAGTGTCGGGGCGGAATCCCCGGCGGGGACAAACCAGCCGTGAAGCGTGATCCCGTCATTGGTCGACAGCGAAACCTCTTCGAACTCCAGCCCGGCTTCCGCCGGGGTCGCGACCAGGTTCTGCTGTGGGAAAAAGAGCATCTGCTCCTGGAAGAAATAGACCAGAAGACAGACGAGGAGGTAAAAGCCGAGTCCGCCCGCAACAATGGAAACGAGAGTTTTCAACACGTCAGGACTCATGCACGGCGAAGGGCGGAAGCGTGATTCCCCGGTTCAGTAGACCTCCCACGTTCCGGGTGTGGCGAGTTCGATTGAATGGTTGTCGGGATCTCTGAAATAGAGGCTTGTTCCGCCGCGCGGCCACCGAACGGTGCTTTCCAGATCGATCCCTGCAGCGCTCAGGCGTTCTTGCCACTCGTCGACGCTGCCAGCCGGCATCGCAAACGCAATATGCAGTTCACCTTCTCCGTCGTGCGGGGGAATGGTTCCTCCGGGGGTATCGCCGGGATGAGACGATTCTCCCTTCCGGAAGAGAAGCAGTACCTGCCCCTCCCGGACGGCGAGGGCGCAGAGTCTCTCATCACGAACCAGCTCGGGGAAGCCGAACAGATCCTGATAGAACCGGGCAGAACGGGTCAGGTCGTCAACATACAGGGAGGTCTCGACAATCCCCTGCACCGCCGGTCTGGGCGTGCGGTCATTCATTCGTTGTCTTGTTCCGGGCGGCCGGCGGCTCGAAGCCCCGGTATGTATCAAAGCGGGTACTGTAGAAGACGATGTTGAAATCGCCGTCCCTGATCGTACCCCCCGAGGGGTAGAGATAAAACTCGCTGATGGTTCCGGTCGGCCTGTTGACCGGCCGCTGCTTCTCCGAATAGAATCTCAATGTATAGAACCCCAGCGTATACGGGGCGGTTTTCAGCTGAGCCTGAATATTCTCTTCCGTGAAAAGGTGGATATCTGCCATCAGGTTCCGGCACTCTGATATTTATGGTGGTCGACAATCAGGTCGGTTTCAAGAATCTGGTCCAGGGTCAGTCGCGCGGTGGATGCGATTATGATCTGCTCGATCTGCCGTGTGGATCGTGCGCCGCACACAGCCGAAGCGATCGCCGGATGCTGGAGTATCCAGCCGAGAGACAGCGCGAGAAGAGTCATCCCCTGCCGTGTGGCGTACGCGCCGAGCTGTTCGACAAGTCCGACGTTTATCCTGAAGCGATCACCCCGGAAGCGCGGATCGGTCAGACGCAGATCACCCTCGCCGAATACGGAGTTTCTGTGAAGCTGCCCTGTAAGAAGGCCTCTGCAGAACGGTTCGCAAGCATGAACAGCGATCCCCTGCTCACGGCAGTACGGCAACAGATCGGTGTCGAGCGGACGGTTCAGGATGTTGTACGGGACCATCACGGCATCGATCTTCCCGTACCGAAGTGCGATCCGGACAAAATACGAGGTCGTGGTATAGATGCCGACCGATCGTACGAGTTGTGCATCCCGCATTTCCTCCGCTGCTTCAACCGTCCGGATAAACTGATCTTTCGATTTGTGACCGTACAGATAGTACAGGTCCACATAGCGCCTGCCGAGGCGGCGCAGGCTCTGCTCGAGGCTTCTGACCATCGACTCCCTGGTCTCCGCGGACAGATAATTGAACGGATCGGTTTCAGACTGGATCGCCTTCGTGGCAATGGAGACATCCTCCGACCGGGTTCCGAGCGCCAGCGAAAGAAGGAGCTCGCTTGCGCCGGCGCCAAATGCCGGGGATGTATCAAAATAGTTCACCCCCCGATCGACGGCATCCTGGATCAGCCGGACTGCCGAATTCTGGTCCATCGGACCGTAGTGATCACCGAATGCAAGGCCGCCGAGTCCAATCGCCTGAGAGACACGCGGTCTGGAAACCTTGAGTTTCGGGGCAACTGTGGTTGTCGTATTCATGTCGGTTTATTCACCATTGTGGCTGATGCCTGGTCTGTCGGGACGACGAGCACTTCGAGAAGATTCACGTGGGGTGGCCGGGTGGCACAGAAAAGAACAATGTCGGCGACATCCTCTGCGCTCAGTGGCTTGTATCCCTCGTAGACTTTTGACGCCCGGGCCGTGTCACCGTGAAAGCGCACTTCGCTGAATTCGGTTTCAACGAGCCCCGGTTCGACGTTGGTGACCCGGACCGCTGTACCGAGGAGATCCATCTTGAGGCTGCGGCTGAGTGCGACCACAGCAAATTTGCTTGCGGAGTAGACGTTCCCGCCGGGGTATGTCTGATGTCCGGCAATAGATCCGATATTGATGACATGGCCCTTATTCCGTTCGACCATTCCGGGAATGACGGAACGGGACACATAGAGGAGTCCCTTCACATTCGTGTCGATCATCTCGTCCCAGTCGTCGATCTTCCCTTCGTGGAGAGGTTCGAGCCCCCGGCTGAGCCCCGCGTTGTTGATCAGGATATCGATGGTGCGCCAGGGGGGAGGGAGAGATGCGAAGGAGGCCTCGACCTTTTTCCGGTCACGGACATCGAGCACAAGGGTGTGGACATCTGACCCGAACCGGGAGGCCAGGTCCTCTGCCAGTGAACGGAGACGCTCGGCGCGCCGCGCAATGAGCAGGAGCGAAGCGCCGGCCCGCGCGCATTCGACGGCACAGGCTGTTCCGATGCCGCTGCTCGCTCCGGTGACGCAGACTCTCTGATTCTTCAACGATTGCATGGGGGATCAGTTACGAAGATACAGGACACTCTGAAGACAATCAAGGCAGAAACGCAAATATCCACTCCGTTCCCCTGGTGTCTTCGTGGTATATCTTTGCCAGGTCTGAAAACAAAAAACCCCGGCATGAGCCGGGGTTTCTGTTGCTGCTGGTGGGATCAACGCACAAGAAGCATCTTTCGTATTTCGGAGAACCGTCCCGCGGTTCCTCCGACTGCTTCCATCTTGTAGAAATAAAGCCCGCTTGCCTGGGAGACGCCGGCATTGTTCCGGCCGTCCCACGTGGCGGTGTGACTTCCCGCCGGCAGTTCGCCGTTGACCAGCACCCGCACTTCCTGACCAAGAACATTGAAAACCGTCAGACGAACGTCGCTCTGCGACGGCAGTCCGAACACGATCTCCGTGGACGGGTTGAACGGGTTGGGGTAATTCTGTGCCAGTTCAAACGAGGAAGGGATCCCTGCGTCCGGTGTCTGATGAACACTCGTTACGATCGAGTCGGTCCGGATCACGATGCTTGTCAGCCCGCTGACTCCCGACAGACCGACCACTGTTCCTGCTGCAGTCAGTGTATCAATTGTAATAAGTGAGTTTTCCTGTGGTGAAACACCTTTCAGGCCGTAGAGCGTTCCGGTCGGACCAAACGCGAGATACGGTGTATCTGCGAAATCTCCGGTGCGGCCGATGAAAGTGGTGTCTCCGGTTGCCGTGTCCACCGTATAAATCCGGTCACGGCCAATGACGCCTCGGACCGAGGCCCAGAGCAGTCCGGAGCTTTCCTGGTACGTGAGACCCGAATACGAAACGCCGGGGGCCGGACCAATCAGCGTCGCGTTGCCGGTTCCCGGATCGACTTCATACAAGTTGCCCCCTGTCGTCCCTCCGTACATCGTTCCGCTGCTGCTGAATGTCAGTGCCCGCATGTTTGCGATCGGAACGGTCACCGCAGACAGCGCATCCCCGCCCTCCGCAGAGATCCGGTACAAACTGCTTTCGGTTGTGCCGAGCGTAATCCCCCAGATCTCGTTGTCGGTCGGATTGATCGCCAGTCCGTGGATCTCGTTGATGCCGAGTGCACCGATCAGCGTGGCTTCCCCGGTCGAGGTGTTCACGCTGTACATTGAACCGTCCGTCGGACCGGAAGCGGCATACATCACTCCCGCCGCCGCGGAACCGATCACGATCCCTCGTCCGTCCAGATAGATCGGCGCGAGGGGGTTCCCCGGATCATCGCTGGCCACAAGGATCGAATCAACCGCATCGCCATGGACGAGGGGGTCGAACACAACACTGAATGTGGTCGCTTCGAATGTTGTCAGCGACAGAGGAAGCGACGGGAGATCGATCAGTGTGTATGCCGGGTTCGAAACGGTAATGCCGGAAATGGTCAGGTCAGGAGTGCCGACATTGTAGACTGAAACTTCGAGCGTATCCGGTTCTGTGCCGACTTCCAGAAGACCGAAATCATGGCTTGCCGGATCGCTGTACGTCGTCTGGTTGTCGTAGGGAGTGAGGCGCGAATGATACCACCAGGTTCCCCATGTGTTCGCGGGTGACTCTGCATATTCCGTGAACATCCAGAAGTGGTTCTGTTCGACCGGGTCGAGCGCAATTCCCATATAGTCACCCCAGCGGTTTCGTCCCGAGCCGAAGTCTTTGACATAGTTCGCTTCGCCCTCCTTGAATATGACGGCAGGCTGGAGGCCGACAGGGTCTGTCGCATGGCGCCACATCATCCCGGCTCCGATGTACTCCTCGGCAGAACTTCGGCTGAATGTAATGGCGACATTTTCGTCTTTATCGACCATCAGGGCAGGATAGTAATGCCAGTAGCCGGTGGCCCCGAGACGCGCGTCTTCGATCGCCGTATTGGTCTCTGTGCTGATGCGGAGGTACCTGATATCTGAGAAGCCCGCGTTGTTGACCGAGTGAGCCATCCAGAGAGAACTGTCCCTGTAGACTGCCGCATGACGGACTCTGGAACCGCCCGCTTCGATCAGCATGCCGCCGCCCAGCTGGCTCGCGTTCGGCGCACCGACCCAGGTGGCGACAGGCACATGAACTCCTGTGAGAACAGGCGCGGTCAGAGGATCGGTCAGCCGGTACAGGACATAATAGGTATTCGATCCACCGAACGTCGTGGGTGAAATAAGGAAGTATTCATCCGGGTCGGTGAAAACGATCGTCGGACGAAGGCCGTCATGGGTAAAGTTGGACAGATCGGTAATGTCCCACAGGTCGGTCCAGGTCACCGGACCAGCGTCATTCTGGTAGAGCTGATCCGTGCCGACGATCCGCAGTTTCGGATACTGATAGAATCCGCTGAAGGAAAACTCGCGGGAAACGATATACAGTGCATCCTGGTCGAACCCGATACCAGGATAATCGCCCCAGTTACCCGATGCGGAGCTTCCGTTCAGATGGGCGGGGAGTGCCCAGTTGTACCAGATCCCGAGCGGGTCGTCATCATCTGATACGGAGATAAGCCAGTACGCCGTCGCGGAACCGCCGTCCTGATGGTCCCACAGCATGATCCAGCGGTCATGGAAATGATCATACATGATCTGGGGATCGAACGGACCGGCACCGCTCAGAGCACTGGAGTACCACGAAGAGGCGGTGATCGTCTTCAGCACGTTCCCCTGCTTGTCGAAAATCCGGAAACTTGTGTTAACCGTTGCGATGATATGATTCGGTCCGGCTGCTGCGTGTCCGTCCGGCGGAATGCTGGAGGTCTCAGGGATTCCTTCGAAGCTTCCAAGCTCGATCGGCGGAGGGGCGGCTGAACTCCCCTCTGTCGGATCATACTGAAATGCGTTGAACGACTCCGGTCCGAGAGGCGCAGGGAGACTGGCCGGCGGATCCAGCAGAGGGACAGGGTACTTGTTCGGCATGACCCGTGCCGGGTCCGGCCCTATCGGTGAATCCGAAAAATCGTCTGTATTGACAATCACTCCACCGGTGATCGATCCGGATGCGGGTCCCTGGTACGTCTGTCCGGAGAGGACCATTGGAATGATGAGCAAAAATCCAAGCGCTGAAAAAACCCTCATGATGCTGCCTCCTGCCTGCTGATCGGAAATGGTTGAACCAAAGCCGTTGAAAGAAGATTGCCCGACCGATCAATGCCCCGTAAAAGATAAAGGGATTTCAGTGCCAGGCTGGATACAAAACTAATGGAAATAGGGCCTGAAACGCAAGAGCATCGCCCGTTGTCATCGTACCGCGCGACCCGGCCACCGTAAGCAAAGAAGAATCGTTACGTAAGGTCAGAGCCCTGGGGGGTGGGAATGCAGCTGAAGGAAAGCCGCCCCGGCGCGGGAGGCCGGGGCGTTTCCTATGGAGAAGCTAACGGAGGAGCAGCATTTTCCGCACGTCGGCAAAACGTGCACCGCTTTCACCGATCGCTTCGATCCGGTAGAAGTACACCCCGCTCGCCATCGCGCGTCCGTTCTCGTTCAGAGCGTTCCAGACGATCGTATGATGACCCGCCGGAACCTCATCGTCCACGAGCCGCCGGACCTGCTGCCCGAGCATGTTGTAGACGATCAGCGTAACGCTGCTCTGTTCCGGCAGAGCGTAATGGATCTCGGTTGTCGGGTTGAACGGGTTCGGGTAGTTCTGTTCCATCCGGTAGGCGCGCGGCACGCCGGTCGGCGCATTGCCATCGACCCCGGTGACAATCCCGAAATAGCGGATACTCCGGACGATGAATGAATCGCGTGCCGCCTCCGTGAATCCCTCAAGTCCCGTCGAGAAATACGTGGCTGACCAGCCGGTTGTACCGCTGACCCTCACGCCGGCAAGCGCTGAACTGTCAGGCCCTCCGCCGAAGTACAATGTTCCGGTCGGCGTCCCGTTCGGCCCCGGTGCCGTCGTGACATGATCACGGGACGACTGGTTCCCGGCGCCACCGATCAGGTAGAAGCCGTTCTCGCCGATGATATCCCCGGGAAAGCCCCGTATCAGAATCGATGTGGAGTTCCCTGTGTGTTCGATTCCGAGATAGTCGGTGATCAGGGCGTTGGTGGGACTCGCATACTCGGCAATATTTTGTCCGGTGATGATCGCATAGCCGTTGTTATCAAGGTGCCCTATAATAGAGGCTCCCTCTTCGTCTGTCAGCGCCTCGGTCGTTTCATCTCCGGTAAACCAGACCAGCACGGGCGGCTGTGAAAACGTACCAAGGATCTCCGTCGGAACCGCACCGCTGTCCGCCACGCTGTACGTACGCCGGCTGATGTTCAGTCGGTTCAACGATTCCAGATAATATGTCTCGTATGCATCCCCGCCGTCGTCGTCGACCAGCAGAACCTCAGCCTCGGTCAGATCCCAGTCCATCACGAGACCGGATGTCGGGAGAAGGACATCCTCGGCGCTGAGAGAATCGATATACGGCGCTGCCGGTTTGACCACGATGCGGTAGATCTCCTCACCGGGAATGGTAGCGGAGTAGCTCCCGTCAGGATTGGTCGTCGTTGAAAATGTCAGGCCGTCCGGATCGTACGAGCCATAAAACTCAATCGTTGCAGCGATCGGATCGGATGTGCCGGCGTCGCGAACAATTCCGGCGAAGGAGGCATCCGGCGCGATGTCAAGTGCAACGTCATGGATCAGGGTCTCAGTCTCGCCGGGTCCGCCGGGAGGATTGAAAGAGATCGTCGTGGTATCCGCAAGATACCCGAATGCGTCGATCACCACATCGAAGGTCTGGTCAAGGACCACGTTGCCGTAATCACCCGATGCATCGCTGAAATCCAGTGTGAATACTTCACCTGGCCGCTGTGAACCGGAGACCACACCGACGGAGAGGGAGTTTGTACCGAGGTACTCGATCTGAGCACCCTCAATAACCTCCATGGTGGAGGCATCCGTGACATTTCCGAGGAGAATCCATGTCGGATAGATCGCTGAGACGCCGGCGATATCATGAATATGCAGATGGCGGTTAGAGGTGTCCCCGGACGAACTGAAACCGTACATCACAGCCTGGAGGATTGTCTCACCGCAACCGGGAGGGCCGCCGAACGGACCCTGATGTCCGAGGCCGAGGTGGTGGCCGAACTCGTGGGCAATCACGCTCTGGAGGTCCTGCTGTCCCCCCTGGCCGGTCGGGCTGGGCGGGAAGTCACGTGCGTTCCAGATCAGGTCGGACTCGATGGCATGATATCCGCCTGCGGTGGAGGTCCAGGTCTGCGAAAACGCGATCACGTTGCTCGGCGGCGGACCGAAGTTCACTCCTTCAAGATCGAAGAACACCAGGTTGATTCCGTCGAACGCCGGACTCTCGGCGGATGTGTTCGCGCCCCTGGTGAACTCGAAATAGGATGATGGAACATCATTCCACTGCAGGTGGCCGCGCTCGATCGACTCCAGGTACTCAGCCGGCGTAGAGCTGTTTAGTTGATAAACGAACGGGATATCGTCGGGCTGATAGAGCCGGTAGTCACCGATACCGCTGGTGAGAATGCAGAATCCCGCGAAAAGAAAAATGGATGGAAGGATCACAAGAGATGCGATGCCCTTCCGCTTGGGTCGGTTCGAAGTCATCGTTTGGTTCTCCCTTGTCATCACTGTTGGTCGAATGATCGGATTGCAGAGAAGAAGGCTGACAGTTCGATGGCGTTGCGCTTGACTGTCGGATCGGTGATTTCCAGGCCTGTAGCCGGATCCACAAGGCCCACGTTGTTCAGGTCACTGACCGCCATCGGAACTCCGTTCTCGCGCAGGACCGAAAATTTGCCCAGGACAATCGAATGGATCCAGTAGCTTTCCTGCCAGTCTCTGAGGAAAAGCACCAGCTCATCACCGGGGTTGAGGACCGGACTGCCGTCGATCTCCGCCCGGGTGTCACCCACGGCGCCGCCGAGCTGTTTCACGACGATCTCCGTTTCCGAGGGCCCCTTGAGGGTCTCCGTGACACGGATGGTGGTGTAGGTATAGATGCTCTGATCCTCCCATGTTGAGTGCGAGGAGAGCACTGTTCCGTGCACAATCAGATCTGAATCGTTCGTGAGCTGATCCAGACTGATTGCCGCCACTGTCAGAGCCGAGGCGATGGTCGCCACAATCGCGACCAGGCCGGCGGTTGTCGACAGCAGCATCAGCGGTCTGAAACGTGAATTCATGGTTTCCTCCATAATGAACGAAAAACGAAAGAGCCGGAGCGGAGCGGTTACGCCTGCCCGCGCGCCTCCTGCTCAATAATGCGATACACTGTGACCAGAGGGAGATGCCGTTCGATGGCAATCCGCCTGCACTCCTCGTATTCCGGCGTGATGGTTTCCTTCCCGTCGCGTTCGATAACCTTGACGGAGACCGGGCCGAGTGTCGTGTTGATGGTCCTTTGCCTGCGGGGGAGCTTTCTGCGATTCGCTGGTCTGATCCGGAGACCGATGGTCGTGGTCTCGGTATGAAAACACCGAATAACGTCATCCAGTTTCATCCTGTTCACAAGGGCGGTCAGAACGATTCCCGGCCTTCCCTTTTTCATGATGACAGGAGTAAGATAGGCCTCCTGAGCCCCCGATGCAAGCAGTTTTTCCAGCACGTAGGGGTAGATCTCTGGGTTCATGTCGTCGATGTTTGTTTCGATCACCAGAACATCGTCATGCAGTTCCGCGTCAGCCGGTTCTCCGATCAGGATCCTGAGAAGGTTCGGTACCTCCCTGAAATCAGCTGTTCCGGCCCCGTAACCGATCGATTCGACGCTCATCGGGAGGTCCGGCAACATCCCGGATGAAAGCGCTGCGATGATCGCAGCGCCGGTTGGTGTGGTCAGCTCATGCGGGATCTCAGTCAGGAGAACCGGATAGCCGCGGAGAATCTCCATCGTTGCCGGGGTCGGGACAGGCAGGGTTCCATGGGCGGCCCGAACCGTCCCCCCATGGCCGACCTTCACGGCCGAGCTGTACACTTCATCGATACCAAGCATCTCGAGGCAAAGGGCGGTTCCGACAATATCCACAATGGCGTCGACGGCGCCCACCTCATGAAAATGGATCTTCTCCGGCGTCGTGTTATGCACGCGTGCCTCAGCGGCGGCCAGGACCTGGAAGATTTTCGACGCGCGGGACGTGGTCAGCGGGGAATAGCCGGCTTCCGCGATCAATGAAACGATCTCTTTCAGATGGCGATGAGCCGGCGCTGTTTCGGGAACCATTACGTCAATATGGACCGCATCGATCCCGCTCCGTGTGACGTGAGAACCACTCAACTCGAATGGACCGACCGGAAGCCGCCTCAACTCCTTTGCAAGCGTATCGAGCGGGACGCCGGCGCTTACGAACGCCGCGATCGTCATATCACCTGCGATGCCGCTGATGATGTCAAGGTATGCGGTTTTCATGTTGTCGTCTCCGCGGTCGGTTGTTTCAATGCTTGAGTTCCGATGAACGGGGCCAGTCGGGAGACCAGCCGGTCGGTTGCACCGGTGTGACGGGCAACGAATTCCGAGGAACGTCTGCCGGCAGCGTCCCGCGCGATCTGATCATCCAGCAGGTTGCCGACGGTCCTTACCATTTCCTCTTCATTGGCAACAACAAACGCACCGCCGATTTCAACCAGTTCCAGCGGTTCCTGAGAGTTCTGGTGCCGGGGCCCGAACACGACAGGGATACCGAAAACGGCGGCCTCCAGAACGTTGTGGATCCCCTGTCCGAACGATCCACCGATAAAGGCGACATCCGCCTCTGCATACAACGCGAGGAGTTTTCCGATGCTGTCCACCACGATCACCGGTTCCCCCTGATACCGATCAATCGCGGACAGCCTGCACCACAGCGCCCTACCCCTGAGCGCTTCAGCGACGCCGGTGAGATGGCGCTCGGTCGGTTCGTGAGGGACGTAAATCAGCAGCGCCTCGGGGAGGGAAGCGGCGATCCGGAAGAACGCAGGGAAAAGTACGGCGTCATCCTCGTGCCAGCAGCTCCCGCCGATCAGGACTCTTCTGCCCTTCGTAATCTGTTCGGGAAGGAACGGCTTGTTCTTTGCTTCCTGACATCGGGCACTGACCTGGTCAAATCGCGTGTCGCCCATGACCTCGATCCGCGGGCTCGTCAGCCCAAAGAGGCGATACGTTTCGGCATCTGATCCGGAAACAGTCAGGATTGCTTCGAGCGCGTTGTAGAGCGATCTGTGAAACCCCCGGACGAACGGCAGTCTCCGGATTGTCAGCCGGCTCAGTGTTGCATTGACGATGCAGACCGGTATGTTCCGCCGTTTCAACTCCCAGATGTGGTTCGGCCAGAGATCATACCGTACGAACAGCGCGAGATCGGGCCGTACAAGGTCGATAAACCTCCGGGCGTTCCTGTGCGAGTCGAACGGAATGTAGGTGACGTAATCCGCCAGAGGATAATTTCTGGAATTCTCGAGCCCGGACGGAGAGAAGAACGAAACCAGCACAGTCAGGTCGGGATACTGACGGCGGAGCTTGCCGATGATCGGCTTCGCCTGTTCGAATTCCCCCATCGATGACGAATGGATCCAGATGCGCATGCCGGTTGAAACCGAGTCGTTCCATTTCTTCAGGCTTTCCAGCAATCCGTCCCTTCCCCGGATTCCCCGTCGGATCTTCGCGTTGAACAACCCGCTGATCTGAAACGAGATCCAGAGAAGCGGGAGGATAAGAACGGAATAGATCGCTTGCCAGACAGAGAGCATGGGTCAGGCGCTCATCAGTCCGCGGGCGGCGTCAATCACCGAAGCGGGAGAAATATCGTTCATACAGCGAAAGTGTCCTTTAGGGCACCGGGTTGTCCCGTGCGCCGAGCAGGGTCTGCAGGAAAGCCCTTTGTTCTGGACCACGACATGCTCCGATCCGACCGGAAAGAACCCGAACTGCCGGACCGTGGGGCCAAAGAGGGCGACGACAGGGCGTTTCCTCGCCGTCGCCAGATGCATCAGCCCGGAATCATTGGTGATGACCACGCGGCAGTGATCCATCAATGCCGCCGCTTCGAGCAGTGTTGTCTTGCCGGCCATATTGATCACTCCGATTCCGCCGTCCCGCGAACGAACCGCCTGCTCGATCCCGACACAGAGATCCGCCTCAGCGGCCGATCCGAACAGAATGATGTCGGTCCCCGTTGTCTGACTCAGCGTTACCGCGGTTTCCGTGAATCCGTCCGGAGACCACATCTTGGTTCCGCGGCTCGCACCGGCAGCGATGCCGATCAAAGGCCGGCGTGCCTGCGCAATGGTCCTTTCTGCCCGGTCACGGAGTTCATCCGGAATATGAATTTCCAGCCCCCTTCTGTCATCCTCCACCCCAAACGATGACATCGTATCAAGGTACCGCTGTGTCACGCTGTGCGCCGATGAACCGTACAGGTCGATCCCTGTGCTGATCAGAACAAACCGGGCGATCCTCCGCTTGTTGATCTTCACGACATTGCGTTCTCCGGCACAGAGGTAGCGGCTCCTCAGGCTGTCATGAATATCGATCACAAGATCGTACCCTCTCGACCGGATCTCCCCGCGCATCGACCGTATTTTGTCAAACGAGCCCGGCTCGAGTTCGATCACAGAGGAGAGATACGGATTGTGACGGACGACCTCTGCGAATTCCCGCTTGACAAGATAGTCGAGCCTGCACTCAGGATACTGCTGTCGGAGAACCCGGATAAGCGGTGTGGAAAGAAGGATATCGCCGACGGAACTGAGACGAATGATAAGTGCTTTTTCGATTGGAGGCATCATGGAGGACGCAGGTGTCATGGTACCGAATTTTGCCAGGATATTCAATTGACGCATGGGCATCTCGTTGCATTTCAGAATCAAACGGGGTACATTGACCGAAGAGGTGCCGCATCAGCGCACTGCGAAGGAGACTATGAAGCGACCCACCACACTCGGCGAACTCAGGAAGTCAGGTTACAAGACACGCACCGTAAAAGACGAGATGCGTGCGAACCTGATTGCAAAGCTGGACCGGAAGGAACCGCTCTTCCCCGGAATCATCGGATATGAGAAGACCGTTGTCCCCGCGCTGGTGAACGCGATCCTGGCCAAACATGATATTATCCTCCTCGGTTTGCGGGGACAGGCGAAGACACGGATCGTCCGTATGCTCCCCCAGCTACTGGATGAAGAAGTCCCCGCGGTACAGGGAAGCGAAATCAACGATGATCCGTTCAATCCTGTCAGCAAGCATGCTGTCGACCTGGTTGCGGAATTCGGCGACAGGACTCCGATCGAGTGGATTCACCGCGATCTCCGGTATGGGGAGAAGCTGGCCACCCCTGATGTCACGATCGCCGATCTGATCGGCGATATCGACCCGATCAAGGCCGCCGCCCGCCGCCTCCATTACGCGCACGAGGGAGCGATTCACTTCGGTATCGTACCGCGGTGCAACCGCGGCATCTTCGCCATCAACGAGCTGCCGGACCTCCAGCCGAGGATCCAGGTGGGACTCTTCAATATTCTCGAAGAGAAAGACCTGCAGATACGCGGGTTCAACATCAGAATACCTCTGGACATCATGCTGGTGTTCACGGCGAACCCGGAGGACTACACGAACCGCGGGAACATCATCACGCCGCTCAAAGACCGGATCGATTCCCAGATCATGACCCACTATCCGCGGTCGCTCGAAGACTCGATCAGGATCACCGAGCAGGAAGCGGATCTGACAAGAGAGAATGTCGATGTGCGGATTCCCCGTTTCTTCCGCGAGATCATCGATCAGATCGCGTTCGAAGCGAGAAAAAGCGAGTTCGTCGATCAGAAGTCGGGCGTGAGTGCCCGCCTCACGATCAGTTCGATGGAGAACCTCACGAGCAATGCGGAGCGGCGTGCGATCGTTGCGGGTGACCGGATCGCGGTTCCAAGGATGTGCGATCTGCCTCATGTGCTGCCGGGTTTGACCGGGAAGATCGAACTGGTATTCGAAGGTGAACAGGAAGGATCGACGAAGGTCAGCAAAGCGCTGGTCGGACGTGCCGTGCGCGAAACGTTCAAGAAGTATTTTCCCGATCCTCTCCGGAAGCGACAGCGGCAGAACCCGGAATCGGACCGACCGGTCGATCCGGAGTACGGACCGATTGTCGACTGGTTCGAAGCGGGGAACAAGGCGGAAGTGTCGGACGAAATGACGATCGGTGACTACACGCGGGAACTGAGCCGGGTGGCAGGGCTTCGTGAGCTGACGCTTCAGCATATGAAAGGAATTGATGAGGAGTATGAACTCCCTTCGATGATGGAGTTCGTTCTGGACGGACTTCACCAGAACTCAAGGCTGGCCAAGGATGAAGTCGATCATGTGACCTCCTACCGAGACCTCGTCGGAAGCATTTTCTCCGGACCGGGGCGGGGTCTGGAGGAGGACTAGCAGGCAAAGGCGGACCGCGTGCGATTTCAGTATTCCAAATGGGAACAGGGCTCCGCAACCGATGAGCAGCGCCTCCAGCAGATGGTGTCGCTGTTCAATTATCTCGTCGTCAAATCGAGCGGAGATGTCGAGGAGGCTCTCGAGTGGCTTCGCGAGATCGCTGAGGAATACGGTCTGTTCGACGAGTCGATGACGATCGACGATCTGGTGGAGAAGCTGAAGGAAGAGGGACTGATCGAGGATGTAAGGGATGTCATTACCCTCACCACGAAAGGCATTCAGCGGATCCGGCAGGACGCCCTCAATGAAGTCTTCACATCCCTGAAGAAGGGGCCGGCGGGATCGCACGAGACGCCGAATACCGGCCGCGGGACGGAACGTCAGGGTGAGACGAAGAAGTTCACTTTCGGCGACCAGCCGACCAATATCGATCTTACCTCCACGCTGACGAACGCCTTCCGGCGTGACGGGATCGATAACTTCAATCTTCGCGAAGAAGATCTGGAAGTGTATGAAACCGAGCACCAGACGACATGCGCCACGATTCTGATGATCGATATCAGCCACAGCATGATTCTCTACGGAGAGGACAGGATCACGCCGGCAAAGCAGGTTGCTCTTGCGCTCTCAGAGATGATCTCAACCCGCTATCCGAAGGACTACCTTGCCCTCGTCACCTTTGGTGATGATGCCAGCCTGGTCAGCATCAACGAAATTCCGTTCCTGAATGTCGGCCCGTTCCACACCAACACCAGGGCAGGGTTGCAGATGGCCCGCAATCTGCTGCGACGCCGGGGGAACAGCAACAAACAGATCTTCATGGTCACGGATGGCAAGCCCTCCGCCATGTACGACTCGAACGGTCGCCTCTACAAGAATTCCTTCGGACTCGATCCGCGAATCGTGAACAAGACACTGGACGAAGCGGTAGCATGCCGCCGGGAGCGGATCCCGATCACCACATTCATGGTGGCCCGCGATCCCTACCTGATCGACTTCGTCGAGGAGCTTACCAAAGCGAACCAGGGCCGCGCCTATTATTCCGACCTGAACAACCTTGGTGAGTTTGTGTTCGTCGACTATATCCGGAACCGTCGGAAGAAGTTCACGTCACGCTAATCCGGCCCGACCCTCCTTTCCTGGAAGCCCGGAAGCAACCTTCTGTTGGTTCTCAACCGCAATGTTTCTGACCATTCTCTCTTGCATACTCGGCTATTACCTCCTCACCCTGCTGTACCAGGCGGCCCGTCTTTACATCCGTCGCCGCGAGGCCGCGCGGTCGCCGATGGTCCGGTTCGATTTCTCCCTTTTCACCGACGAATCTGTCGGGAAAGAGTACCGCTTTGTTTCGATTACACCCTGGTTCTACGAGGAATCGGAAAAGCATTTCACATTTGCATTCTCTCTTCTGGGATTCCGGATATTCTTCATTCCGACCGAAACGATGGAGCCGGTCGTTCGGGAGCATGTCGCCGGATTGTTATGCTGGCAGGTTGTGTATGACTCGGCAGACCTGATTGATAGCGAGAAAGGAATGGTCCCTGTCGCCTGGGGAGAGCGCGGCGTCGGCTTCTCACCAGGTGATGATATGATGTTCATGACCCGGCAGCCGCTTGACAAGGAGAAGATTGAGAAGTTCCGGGCAGACGCGATCCATGTTCGGCGGTTTCCGCGGAAAATGACAGCTGGCATCCTGCAGGTGTTTCAGCCGGAAGTGGTTGTTCTCAAGGAAGGAAACAGGTGGATGATCGGTTTTCGGGATTCTGACAAAAGGGGAGCATTTCTGCAACTGTTTCTCCGCAGAGTTGGTGAGAAGATTCTTCGGAAGAACGGAATCGCGGGAGGGGATGTCGATGTTGATTCCAGTGCGGCTGATAGGTTTATCTCACGTGGTCAGGTCACCTGGTGGGTGACCGGCAAGATCGACGGGGAGAATGTCGTGTTCGATGCGGAGGGGATCAGGCCCGGCGAGGCGACCTCAGCCGACTGGGCTCTTGTTTCAATCCCATTCCGGCGTTCCTCTTCACCGTAACGCTTCCTTCAACACCCTTCCGTCACGGCCTTCCGGGAACGGGATTCCAAGGATCGTTGCGATGGTCGGTGCGAGATCGGCCGGACTCGCCTTGCTGTCATAGCTCCCGGGTACCACCCCGGCGCCCATCAGGATCACCGGCACATGCGTATCATAGTCATATGGCTGTCCATGGTCGGTGCCCGGCCCGGCATAATCGATGAAATAAGGAGCGAGTGCGTAAAGAATGTCGCCGCTTCGCTCCTCGTTGAAGCTGTTTCTCAGTTTTCCGGTAATCCAGTCCTCCCTCGACCAGTTTCCATCCCGCGTCATCACAGCGGCGATCAGATCGCTTCCTCGCAGAGAATCCGACAGTGTCTGCGTTGCGCTTTCCGGGGAGATCCCCATCCGTTCGAGGGACCGGCGGTTCAGATAAATATTCCCGTCGACCACTCTTGCAAGCCACGGCAGGCTGACGTCGGGATGGCTGTAGGTACGGTCAAGGTATCCTTCACAGAGGCCCCCGATGACGGTCCGGTCCGCGCGGCCCGCTTTCCTTCCGTCATTTTGCGCAAGAATCGATTCAGGGATCGGCGGGATTCCATGATCGCTTGTCAGGGCTATAATGCACCGGTCGAGACCAATCCGCTCATCGAGGAAGCTGAAGAAATCGGCGAGCAGTCTGTCCGTGTGCACGGTCATCTCCACGATCTCGTGGCTCTCCGGCCCGAAGGTATGCCCCACCGCATCGTTGGCTGACAGACCGATGCACAGCATGTCGGTTGCGGCACCCGATCCGAGCTGTTCCTGGTCGAGAGCCGTGCGGATAAATGCCATCATCCATTCATTCAGAAACGGGGAGTGCCAGAGGGCGCTGAAGTAGTTCGCGGTAACGGATGTGGTGTCGTTTCCGGTAATGCGATGCGGGAATGTCCGGCCGAGGCCGTGAACATTCCCTTCATACGGAGCGTCATCCATATCCATCGAGACAAACGCCGTCGGGGGGAGGGTCTTCTCCCACCATGCACCGAAGAATCCTGTTGCCACGCCGCTTGCATTAAAGGCAGCTGCCCAGTCAGGCAGCCGGTTCATGTAGTATGTTGACGAAACAAACAGCGAATCGCTCACCCAGTACGCCGCGTTCGCATGCTTTCCTCCAAGCAGTATGGCAGAGCGGTCCTTCTGCGCGACAGAGAGGACGCGCGACCGGAACCCGCTCGAGGTCCGAAGCTCGTCACTGAGCGTCGTCACGGAAAGGAGTCTCGGTGACCGTCCGTCACCTTCTCCTCCGATTTGTTGCACGGAGCTGTCCTCCACGCAATAGACATTCCGGGCGGTTGCTGTGTCGTGCCAGCCGTTTCCGACAATCCCATGCTGATGAGGATACGTCCCACTTCCGATCGTCGCGTGTCCCGGCCCTGTGAATGTGGAGGCATAATCGAAACGCGCCTCCGTAAAGACCGCGCCGTGTCTGAGAAGGCGCCTGAACCCTCCTTCTCCGAAGAACGGCTCGAACCTGGTCAGGAAACTGTACGGCAGCTGGTCTATGCTGATCAGCACGATAAGCCGCGGCTCTTCCGTCTGACCATTCAACCGGGCGGTCACAGCAAGGATCATAAGGCACGGGACAAGGAGAATCTTCATACGGCAAGGACTCGGAGATGGAAGATCAGGGCTACCGATGGTAGAGAATTCCGGTCTGAAATAAAAGTTGCCGGGCCGTCCGTTCGTTCAGGAAAGGCAGGAGTTCATGGTTGCTTGAAACTAAGGGAGGTTTTCTGCATTTTGACACAGTTACGACCGATCAGGAACCCCGTTTCGATGCTCCTTATTATACCGGCCATGGAAATCAAGAACGGACGCTGTGTGCAGATGGTCCGCGGCGTGGAGGGGTTCGCCTATTCCGATGACCCTGTCGAAATGGCGAAACTCTGGCGGAAGGAGAACGCCAAATCGCTCCACATTACCGATGTTGACGGGGCACTCCAGGGACGTCTTGTGAATTTCCCTGTCATCGAAGAGATGGTCACCGCCGTGGACATTCCCTTTGAGCTCGGTGGAGGCCTTCGAACCCTCGATGATGTCAGGCGCGCGTTCGACATCGGAGTCTACCGGGTTGTCATCAGCACGATGTTCATCGATGATCCGGATGAAGCGGGAAGGGTGATCGAGGAATTCGGTCCGAGCAAGGTGGTTGTCGGGATTGACGCGATGGACGGGATCGTTGCCACGCACGGATGGGTCGAGTCTTCCGGCCTGACTGCTATGACGGTTGCCCTGAATGCCAAATCGATGGGGTTCACCCGGATTCATTACACCGACATCCGGCTCGACGGCACTCTGCGTGGGGTCAACACCAAAGTCCTTCGCGAGCTGGCAAACAAGTCCGGGCTCCGGATCACCGCATCGGGCGGGATCGGCGGGCTGGATGATCTGTTCGAAATTCAGGACCTTGAGGAGTCCGGAGTCGACTCGGTTGTGATCGGCCGTGCGCTTTGTGAGAACAAATTCTCCTGTCAGCAGATCTGGCGGATGTGCGAGGCAGGAGGCTATCCCTATACAGCACGAATTTGAGGTTGAAGCAATGAAAAAGGTTGCAATTCTGCTCGGCAGTAAGTCAGACGAAAAGACGATGGAACAGTGTTGTTCCTACCTGAACAGTTTCGGTATCGGTTTTGATCTGAAGATTTCATCGGCGCACCGTCAGCCTGACGAAACGGCGGAGTTCGTGAAGCAGGCGGAGAAGAACGGCTATGGTGTCATCATCGCTGCCGCGGGGATGGCTGCACACCTTCCGGGGGTCTGCGCGGCACTCACGACACTTCCTGTGATCGGCGTTCCGCTTGAGGGGTCCGCGCTGAACGGTGTGGACGCCCTCTATTCCATTGTCCAGATGCCCGCCGGTGTTCCTGTCGCCACCGTCGCGATCGGATCAGCCGGCGCCAGAAATGCCGCGGTTCTCGCGGCCCAGATTCTCGCCCTCGGCGAAGCGTCCCTGAAGCAGAAGCTGGTGGAATTCAAGAAAAACGGGGCGAAATTCTGACGCTGACCCCAGCACGGTGGACCCGCCGGGGTCGCACCGTCCGGAACCGCATTCGACTCATCGAGCCTGTCTCTCAGTTTCCCGCGAGAACCGGAGTATCATGAAGATTCTTGTTGTCGGTCACTTCTGCATGGACCGGATTCATCCTGAATCCGGAAACCCGGTGGAGAGTTACGGTGGAATCTACTATTCCGTGATGACGCTTGCCAGCCTGCTTGGGAAGGATGACTCCGTCGTCCCTGTATTCGGAGTCAACAAGTCCGACTACGGCCCATTGCTGGATCATCTCGGCCAGTTTTCGAATATCGACACGCGCGGTATTTTCAAATTCGAGGAGCCAACGAACAGGGTCGAACTGTTTTATGGAAACAAGGCTGAACGGCGTGAGCAGTCGACCAACATCGCTGCACCGATTCCTTATAAGAAGATCCGCAGATATCTCTCCGCTGACGGGATCCTCCTGAACATGATCTCAGGATTTGACCTCACACTGGAGACACTCGATCAGATCCGGATGACGGTCCGCTCCCATGGAATTCCGATCCATTTTGATTTTCACAGTCTCACACTCGGGGTCACAGGGGATAACGGGCGGGTTCGCAGGCCTCTGGTCGATTGGAGGCGGTGGGCGTTCATGACCGATACGGTCCAGCTGAACGAAGAGGAGGCGGCCGGATTGTCGGAACAGCCGATGACGGAACGGGAGTTGGCAGGCCACCTCCTCACATTGAGCGTCAAGGGTGTGGTGGTCACGAAAGGAAAATCAGGAGCAACCGTCTACAGCAACGAAAAAAAGAAAATCGTCAGCTCTGATGTTCCGGCTGAGGGCAGGGTCAGCGTTGCGGATGCCACCGGATGCGGTGATGTGTTCGGGGCAGCATTCCTTCTCGAATATCTCCGGACGAAGGACCTCCAGGCAGCGGCGCGGGCGGGGAATGAGATCGCCGGAAGAAAAGCCACGACGGTCGGCTCAGGCCGGCTCCATGACACCCTTACCGGGAAACCGGCCGGCAGGGAGAGCACATGAACATCGCGCTGATCGGCTATGGACGGATGGGGAAAGAGGTTGAGGCGGTCGCGTCGGAGCGTGCAGTCAGCATCGGCGCTGTGTTCACCCGCGCGAACAACAGGTCCGGTTCCGGGCTGACGGCGCAGGCACTGAAAGGCGTCGATGTCTGTATCGATTTTTCAGCGCCGGAGGCGGTGGTCGACTCGGTCCGCGCTGTCGCTGCTGCCGGGATCGATCTTGTCGTCGGAACCACCGGATGGGACGGCCAGATGGAGACCGTCCGCTCGATCGTGTCGGAGGGAAAGATCGGGTTCATCTGTGCCAGCAATTTCTCTCCCGGTGTGAATCTCATGATGAAACTCGTACGGGAGGCGGGACGCCTGTTCGACCGTCACGACGAGTATGATGTTGCGATCCATGAGACGCACCACAGCGGGAAGGCGGACAGTCCGAGCGGAACAGCACTGACACTGGCGTCAGAGCTTCTCGGAGCGATGAAGAGGAAAAGAGAGATGCAGGTTGGGAATCCGAAAGGGATCATCCCGACTCAGAACCTGCATGTCTCGTCCACTCGTGTGGGGAGCGTGGCGGGTATACACAAAGTACAGTTCGATTCACCTTTCGATTCCGTTGAACTGATCCATACGGCGCGCTCTCGAAGAGGGTTCGCGTCCGGCGCCCTTCACGCGGCCGAATGGATACAGGGGAAGAAAGGGTTCTATACCATCAACGATCTCCTTGATCAGTAAAGCGAGTTGACTATGAAAAAGAACCCGTTGTTCAGCGGAACCGGCACAGCCCTGGTCACACCATTCAAGAAAGACGGATCGGTTGATGAGATCTGCCTTACGGAACTGGTTGACTTCCAGCTGAGCGGAAAGGTGGAAGCGCTCGTGCCCGTGGGGAGCACCGGTGAAGGGGCTACGTTGGGGGAAGAGGAACAGGCGATGGTCATTGCAACGGTGGTCGAGAGGGTTGGTGGAAAGGTCCCGGTGATCGCAGGTGCGAGCAGCAACTCCACCATGAAAGCGGTCGATCTTGCCATCGCGGCGAGGAATGCCGGCGCCGCGGCGATTCTCTCGGTAGCACCATACTACAATAAACCGACGCAGGAGGGGATCTATCAGCACTTCAGCATGATCGCGGATTCCTCCGAGATGCCGATGGTGATATACAATGTACCGGGGAGGACGGCATCCAACATCAATGCAGAGACAGTCCTCCGCCTCGCAGAGGAGATCCCGTTTGTGATCGGCATCAAAGAGGCCTCGGCCGACTTCAGCCAGATCATGGAGATCATCCGCCATCGCAGGCCCGGGTTCGGTGTCTGGGCCGGTGACGACAACCTGACATTGCCACTCGTGTCACTCGGAGCGGATGGCGTCATTTCCGTCGTTGCCAATGAAGTCCCGAAGATGTTCTCCGAGCTAGTTCGATACGCCTTAAAAGGAAAGTTCGAGAGGGCGCGGAAGCTGCATTACAAGCTGCTTCCGTTGATGGATCTGAATTTCATCGAGTCGAATCCGATACCGGTCA
>Ga0224505_10000567_pt1 | contig 25183 bp, 25 predicted proteins | sample SF_Jan12_sed_USG_FD_169102 | JGI IMG/M metagenome (GOLD analysis project Ga0224505, IMG submission 169102) | Sediment microbial communities from San Francisco Bay, California, United States - SF_Jan12_sed_USGS_4_1 | ecosystem: Environmental > Aquatic > Marine > Sediment | place: USA: California... | reverse complement strand
GATGCCGGCGTTGTTGACCAGGATGTCGATGCGACCCAGTTGCGAGAAGACGCGGTTGATTGCGTGCTCGTCTGCCACGTCGCAGGTCAAAATGCTTTCGCCCGGCTCAGAATCGAGCCGGGCGATCGTGTAACCCCGAGAGGCGAAGAGATCGGCGGTGGCCTTGCCGATGCCGCGCCCGGCGCCGGTGACGACAACGGTTTTTTCTTTCATGGTGCCGTTAGTATAGGCGGATGAACGATCTCGTCATTCGAAACGCCACGATCCTCGACGGGCTCGGCGCGGAGCCCTTCGTCGCCGATGTCGCCGTGCGGGACGGCAAGATCGCGGAGATCGGCAAGTCCCTTTCGGGCAGGGAAATCGTGGCCGCGGACGGCCTGGCGCTGATGCCCGGCATCATCGACAACCACACGCACTTCGACGCGCAGATCACCTGGGACCCGATGCTCGCGCCCTCCCCCTCGCTCGGCGTGACGACGGCGATCATCGGCAACTGCGGCTTCACCATCGCGCCCTGCCGGCCCTCCGACCGCGAGCTGGTGATGAAGAACCTCACGCAGGTGGAGGGCATGTCGCTCGAGGTGCTGCGCCAGGGCATCCGCTGGGAGTTCGAATCCATCCCGGAGTACTTCGACATGCTCGAGCGCCGCGGGGCCGCGATCAACGTGGCGGGGTTCGTCGGGCACTCGTCGCTCAGGAGCTACGTGATGGGCGAGGACGCGCCGCGCCGCGCAGCGACCGCGGAGGAAGTGGCGCGCATGCGCGCGCTGGTGCTCGAGGGCCTGCGCGCCGGCGCCATCGGCTTCGCCACCAGCACCTCGCCCGCGCACAACGGCGACGGCGGGCTGCCGATGCCTTCGCGTCTCGCCGACGACGCCGAGATGCGCGCGCTGGTCGGCGCGCTGGGCGAAGCACGGCGCGGCGTGTTCATGCTCACCAAGGGCGGGCACACGAAGGTCCCGTTCCTCGAGGAGCTTGCGGCCGCCACCGGCAGGCCGGTGGTGGTCGCCGCGCTGCTGCACAACAGCACCAACCCGCGCGCCGTGTTCGAGGACCTGGAGGCGATCGCGCAGGCGAACGCGCGCGGCCGCCGCATGTCCGGCGCGATCTCCTGCTGCCCGCTGTCCATGGACTTCACGCTGCGCTCGCCCTACACCTTCGAGGGCCTGGAATCCTGGAAACCCGCGCTGCCGCTGAAGGGCGAGGCCTACAAGGCGAAGCTCGCCGAGAAGGCGTTCCGTGACGGCGTGCGTGCCGAGCTTTCCCGGCCCGCGCACTTTCGCCTGTTCAACGGCCAGTGGGACCAGGTCGAGGTGGTCGAGTCGCAGCGCAAGGACGCCGAGCAGCGCACGATCGGCGCGCTGGCGCGCGCCACGGGCCGCGATCCGCTGGACGTGATGCTCGACCTTGCGCTCGCGGAGGACCTCGGCACGGTGTTCAACGCGATGCTCCTGAACTCGGACGAAGCGGCCGTCGGCGAGATGCTGCGCCATCCCGCGAGCCTGGTGTCGTTGTCCGACGCCGGGGCGCACCTCACGTTCTTCAACGACGCCGGGTTCGGCCTGCACCTGCTCGGGCACTGGGTGCGCGAGCGCGGCGCGCTCACGCTCGCGGAGGCGGTGAAGAAGCTCACCAGCGCGCCCGCGGCGCTGTTCGGCATTCCCGATCGCGGCGCGCTCAAGCCCGGCTATGCCGCTGATTTGCTGCTGTTTGATCCGCGCATCGTGGGACGCGGGCCGAAGCAGCGCGTCTTCGATCTGCCCGGAGGGCATCCGCGGCTGACCACGCCGCCGCGCGGCGTGCAGGGCGTGTGGGTGAATGGCGAGCGCGATCTCTCCCGCCTGCCCGGCCGCGTGCTGCGCGACTGCGGCGCGTGAAAAACGCGTCGCCACAGGCCGACGCGTGCGCCTGAGGTTGTTTATATAACTAATTGATTTCGTGTCTGTTCATGACAGGCACGAAGCATGCATGCGTGTTTCCGGGCACGTTAACCTTCCAGGAGACGCCCATGCTTCAGAAAGACAGCCTTTTCCGCCGCAGCGACAACTTCTTCCGCACCCCGACGCCGCTGCCGCCCGCGCCGCCCGCAGCGCCGCTCGAGCCCGCAAAGCCCGCCGAGGCCGCGCGCCCGCCGGTGGCGGACAAGTCCGAGGAGCGCAAGGAAGCCAAGCTCATCGTCGGCCCCGACATCAAGATGAAGGGCGTCGAGGTCGCCGACTGCGACACGCTGGTGGTCGAGGGTCGCATCGAGGCGACGATCGACGCGCGCGTGCTGCAGATCGCACCCAATGGCGTGTTCAGCGGCACCGTCGCAGTGGACACCGCCGAGATCCACGGGCGGCTCGAGGGCGACCTCACGGTGCGCAAGCAGCTGGTCATCCATGCCACCGGCAAGGTCTCGGGCAAGATCCGCTACGCGCGGATCAAGGTCGAGGAAGGCGCCGAGATCGCCGGCGAGATCAGCATGCTGGAGCGCGGCCCCCAGGGCATGCTCGCCAAGCGGACCGGAACGTAAGCGGAGTACTTGACGCGGGCGCCGGGGAGCGGAACATAGGCCGCCAACCATGGCGGCCGCATGAGCGACTCCTCCGACTGGGCGTTTCCCTCCGAGCTGCGCCCCCAGCCGGAGGAGTGGGACTTCGACCTCGACCGCGCGCTGGGGGCGCTCGTGCTGCTGCGCGCCGAGATTCCCGAGGACGCCTTCACCGCGCAGATCCTCGGCACCGAGCGCGTGGGCAACGGCATCGTCATCCGCGAGGACGGCCTGATCCTCACCATCGGGTATCTGATCACCGAGGCCGAGAGCGTCTGGATCACCACCGGCCAGGGCGCCGTGCTCGCCGGCCACCCGCTCGCCTACGACCAGCAGACCGGCCTCGGGCTGGTGCTGCCGCTCGGGCGCGTGGGCACCCCGTGGCTCGCGCGCGGCTCGTCGGCCGCCGCGCACGTGGGCGACGACGTGCTCGTGGCCGGGCACGGCGGCCGCGCGCACGCCCTGAAGGGCCAGCTCATCGACAAGCGCGAGTTCGCCGGCTACTGGGAGTACGTGCTCGATGAGGCCCTGTTCGCGGCGCCCGCGCATCCGCAATGGGGCGGCACGGCGCTCGTCGGCGCCGACGGCAAGCTGCTCGGCGTGGGTTCGCTGCTCGTCGAGGAGCGCCAGGCCGAGAAAAGCGTCCAGGGCAACATGTTCGTGCCCATCGACCTGCTCGAGCCGATCCTCGAGGACCTGGTGAAGCGCGGGCGCGCGCAGCGCCCCGCGCGGCCGTGGCTGGGCATGTACGCCACCGAGATCGGCGAAAAGCTCGTCGTCGCGGGCCTCGCGGGCGGTGGTCCGGCCGAGCGCGCCGGCGTGAAGCTCGGCGACGTCGTGGTCGGTGTGGCGGGCGAACGCGTCAGCGGGCTCGCGAACCTGTTCCGCAAGGTCTGGAGCCTGGGGCCCGCGGGGGTCGAGGTGCCGCTCACCTTCGCGCGCGGCACGACGCGGGTCGACCTGCGCCTCGCGTCCGCCGACCGCGGCGACTTCCTCAAGAAGCCGCAACTGCACTAAATGGGGACAGTCCCTATTTTTCTCTTCTGCAGATGAGAAAAACAGGGACTGTCCCCTTTATCGGGTAGCCCAGTCGCGCCGCCCTTGGACGCGCAGCGTCTCGGCACGGCGGACGTAAGAACCCTGATCGTCGGCAGCACCGAAAAGAACGCCTGCGGCACGTACACGCGCATCGTGAACGGCGTGCCGGCCTTCCGCTGGCTGAAGGTCACTCCCGGAAAGGACTTCTGACCAGCCCCGCGCGCGGCGGGGACATCGGGGGTCGATCTCGATTCTCTAGTAGTCGTGGTGGTGGTGATGGTGGTGATCATGGTCATGCTCATGGCCATGCCCCTTGTCCACCTCCGGCTCGAAAGGCGCGTGCACCTCGCTCAGCGTCGCGCCGGCCTTCTTGAGCGTCTCTTCAAGCTCGTGCGAGGCCGCGACGCGCAGGAACCCCTCGCCCGCCTCCACCGGCACGTGCCGGCTGCCCAGATGGTAGGCCGCCTTCGCCAGCGCCGCGGCCGATGCGAACTCGGCCTGCAGGAGCTTCTCGGGCTCGGCCACCACCTCGATCACGCGGCCGTCGGAGGCCGTGGCCAGGTCGCCCCCGCGCAGCACCTCGCCGCGCGGCAGCCGGATGCGCACCTCCTCGCCCGACTCGAGCCGCACCGGCGCGTCGCCGCCGCGGCGCTGCTCGAACGGCAGGCACAGGCGCCCCTTCACCTCGAGCTTGTACGCCGAGCGCGGAATCTTCAGCTTCGCCCTGATCTCCAGCATCGTCCTATGCCCCCTTCTTTGCGGTCGAGCGCCGCTGCTTGAGGAAGGCGCGCACGGCGTCGATCTGACGGCGGTCCATGAGCGCCGGCGCGTGTCCCACGCCCTCGAATTCCTCCACCTGGGTACCCGGCTTGCGACGGCGCATCTCCTTGACGGTGGGGGCCGGCAGCACGTCCGAATTCGCTCCCCGCAGCACGAGCACCGGGCAGTGCACCGCGTTCCACACCGACCACAGGTCGATGCCTCTCAGGAATTCGGGCCCGATCGGCAGCTCGGGGTCCGCTTGGGGGCTCCATTGCCCGATCGCCGGATCGAAGCGCAGGTGCCAGCGGCCGTCCTTGTGCTGCCGAAAGCTGTGCTCGGTCAGGTGCGCCCACTGCGCGTCGGTGAGCGGACCGAAGGCGGCGAGCGCCTCGCGCAGGAACGCGGCGGCCGCGGGACGCGTGCCGAAGCCGCGCGGATGGCCGAGATGCCCCTTGAGGCGAAACAGGCCGTTCCACGGCACGAACGGTCCCACGTCGTTCATCACCAAGCGCCCGACGGGGGAGTTGCGCTTCGCCGCGAGCAGCATGCCGATCAGGCCGCCCATCGACGTGCCCACCCAGTCCAGGCTGCGCGAGCGCATCTCGCGCAGGAAGCCCGAGCGCACCGGCGTGGTGACGCGCGCGACGAGCGCCGCGGCGTCGGAAAGGTAGGTCGAGAAGCTGTAGCCGGACTTGTCCGCGAGCCAGTCGCTCTCGCCGCGGCCGACCACGTCCATGCAGATCACCCGGTAGTCCTTGCGCAGCGCCTGCGCGAGGTAGTCGAAATCGCGCGAGTTGCGCGACAGGCCGTGCACGCACATGACGACGTGCGGATTGTCCGGATCGCCCCAATCCGTGTAGGCGACCCGATGGAAGCCCTCGGGCCCGAGGGAGAGCATGCTCTGCTGCCGGAAGCTCAAGCGCCGAGCGCCTGCCTGAGCCGGGCCACGCCCTCGGCGAGCTTGGGCGTTTCGGCAGCGAAGCACCAGCGCACGTAGCCCTCGCCCTCTGGGCCGAAAGCCGCGCCGGGTGCGAGCCCGAGCCCGTGCTCGGCCACCAGCTTCTTGCAGAACGCGAGGCTGTCGGTCATGCCGCGCACGCGAAAGAACGCGTACATGGTGCCCGAGGGGCTCGCCACCTCCACGCCCGGGATGCCGTTCAGCTCGCGCACCAGGAAATCGCGCGCCTTGCGAAAGCGCTCGAGCGTATGCGCGATCACCGGCTCGCCCTGGGTCACCGCGGCGAGCCCCGCGCGCTGCACGAAGACGGGCGCGCACGAGGTGTTGTACTCGATCAGCTTGCCCATGTCGGCTTCGAGCGCCGCGGGCAGCACCGCCCAGCCCAGGCGCCAGCCGGTCATCAGCCAGCTCTTGGAGAACGTGTTGGTGCTGACCACGCGCTCCCCCGCGTCGGCGAGGTCGAGGAACGAGGGCGCCACGTTGCTGCCTTCGTAGTACAGCCGCTCGTAGGCGTCGTCGGCGAAGATCCAGATGCCGTGGCGGCGGCAGTGCTCGAGGATCGCGCGCTGCGCGTCGCGCGAGATGGTCCAGCCGGTGGGGTTGTTCGGCGAGTTGAGGTAGAGCGCTTTCGTCCCCGGCTTGAGCGCGTCGAGCAGCTTCTGCAGGTCGAGCCGCCAGCCCTGCGGCGAGAACTCCAGCGCCACGGTGTCCACCGTCGCGCCGAGGATCTTCGGGATCTCCTGCAGATTCGGCCACAGCGGCACCACCTCGACCACGCGGTCGCCGGGCGCGACGAGCAGCTGCGACACCAGCATCAGCGCGTTCACGCCCGCGCTGGTGACGGCGATCTCCTCGACCCTCGTCGACCGGTGCAGGCGCGTCAGGTACTCGGCGAGCGCCCTGCGCAGCGAAGGGATGCCGAGGTTGTGCGAGTAGAACACCTCGCCCGCCTCGATCGAGGCGATGCCCGCCTTGCGGATGAACTCCGGCGTGGGCTCGTCGGGCTCGCCCACCCAGAAGGGCAGCACGTCCTTGCGCCCGAGGCCGGCGTTCACCAGCTCGCGGATCTTGGAGGCGGTGAGCGCGCGCACCGCCGCGCGGGCGTGGACCGGGTCGGGATTCTCGGGTCTCATGGCGTCCCGGTATTGTAGATTGGAGCGCCGATGCAGAAATGGGCTCTCGCCGCAGGTATCGCCCTGATGGTGGTCTGGGGCGTCAACTTCGCCATCACCAAGGTGGTGCTGGCCGCGCTCGGCGTCTGGCCGTTCCTGTTCATCCGCTTCCTCGCCATGCCGCTCTTTGGCTTCGCGCTGCTGGTCGTGGTCACGCGACGGCATTTCCCGAAATCCTGGCCGCAGCGCGCCGACCTGCCGCGCTTCGTCGCGTGCGGGCTCGCAGGCCACACCGCGCACGTGAGCCTCGTCATGTGGGGCATCGACCTCTCGACGGCCTTCTCCTCCTCGCTCGTGCTGACCTCGAGCCCACTGTTCACGCTGCTGATCCTCGCCCTGCTCGGCTCGGAGAAGCTGCACGGGCGCCAGCTCGCCGGCACTCTCGTCGCCTTCGCCGGCATCGTGGTGTTCCTGTCGGACAAGTTCGTGCGCGGCGCCGCGCTCGCCGGCGCGGGCGACCTGGTGCTGCTGCTCGCGGCCTCGCTCTTTTCGCTGTACACGGTGATCGCCAAGCCGCTGGTGGAGCGCTACGGGCCGCTCAACCTCATGTGCTACTCGCTGCTCTTCGGCGCGCCGCCGCTCGTGCTGGCGACGCTGCCCGCGTTCCTCGATGCGCCGCTCGCCGACGTGCCCGCGGCGGTGTGGCTCGGCGTGTTCTGGGCGATCGCCGTGTCGTCCTTCCTCGGCTGGATCGTGTGGGCCTGGGTCAACTCGGTGAGGGGACTGGCGCGCAGCGCGCCGCTGCAGTACCTCATGCCGCCGATCGCCGGGCTGGTGGCGTGGTGGACGCTCGGCGAGACCTTCACCTGGCTCAAGGTCGCTGGCGCCGTGACGGCGATGGCCGGCATCGCCTGGGCGCAGTTCGGCGCGAAGAGCGCGACGCCACCGGACGCCGGATGAGCGCCGTCCCGCGCACGGTGGTGGCGCTCGGCGCCGTGTCGCTCTTCATGGACCTGTCCTCCGAGCTCGTGCACGGCCTGCTGCCGCTCCTTCTGACCACGGTGCTCGGGGCGAGCATGGTCGCGGTCGGCATCGTCGAGGGCATCGCGGAGGCCACCGCTTCCATCGTCAAGGTGTTCTCCGGCGCGCTTTCGGACCGGTTCGCGCGGCGCAAGCCGCTCGTGCTCGTCGGCTACGCGCTCGCCGCGCTGTCCAAGCCGCTCTTCCCGCTCGCCACCTCCGTGCCGCTCGTGCTCGTCGCGCGCTTCGCGGACCGCGTCGGCAAGGGCGTCCGCGGCGCTCCGCGCGACGCGCTCATCGCCGACGTCACGCCCCCGGGACAGCGCGGCGCCGCCTACGGGCTGCGCCAGGCGCTCGACACCGCCGGCGCGGTGCTCGGGCCGCTCGCCGCCGTGGGGCTGATGCTGGTGCTGGCCGGCGACATCCGGCAGGTGCTGTGGGTGGCGGTGCTGCCCGCGATCGCCGCGGTCGCGGTTCTCGTGCTCTACGTGAAGGAGCCGGCGCGGCGCGCCGCTGGCGAGCGCGCGCCGCGCATCGCGTTCGCCTCGCTCGGCTCGCTGGGCCGCCGGTACTGGACGATCGTCGCGCTCGGCGCGGTACTCACGCTCGCGCGCTTCTCGGAGGCCTTTCTCGTCCTGCGCGCGCACGAGCTCGGCTTGGCGCTCGCGCTCGTCCCGCTGGTGCTCGTGCTGATGAACCTCGTCTACACCGCGGTCGCCTACCCCGCCGGCGTGGCGGCCGACCGCGGCCATCGCCGTGCGCTGCTGCTCTGCGGAATCGCGGCGTTGATCGCCGCCGATCTCGTCATCGCCGCGTGGCCCTCCGTGGCGGCGCTTGCCGTGGGCATCGTCCTATGGGGCGCGCATATGGGCCTGACCCAGGGGCTGCTCTCCGCGCTCGTGGCGGACGCCGCGCCTGTGCAGCTGCGCGGCACCGCGTTCGGGGTCTTTCACCTCGTCTCGGGAGCGGCGCTGCTCGTGGCGAGTGTGCTCGCCGGGTGGCTGTGGAGCGCGCTCGGCGCCAGCGCGACTTTCTATGCGGGCGCGGCCTTCTGCGCTCTGGCGCTCGCGGGCCTCGCCATCGCCGCGCGCCAGGGCTGAAAGGACTGGAAAGCCGCGATCGTGCGGTCGATGCCGGCCGCGTCCACGTCCAGGTGCGTCACCAGCCGCAGACGGGGCGCGGGAAGGACGACCGCGCCGTGCGCGGCGAGATGCTCCACGAGCCCCGGCACGGACGGCGCGAACACCATGTTCGACGCGGGTGGCGCGACGCCCAGGCCCGCGGCCAGCCGCTCGGCATTGGCGTGGTCCTCGGCCAGCCGCTCGACGTTGTGCTCGAGCGCGTACAGCCCCGCGGCCGCGAGGATACCCGCCTGGCGCATGACGCCGCCGAGGATCTTGCGCGCGCGCTTCGCATGCGCGATGAAGGCACGCGAGCCGAGCAGCATCGTGCCGGCGGGCGTGCCGAGGCCCTTGGACAGGCACGAGGACACCGAATCGAAGCCGCGGCACAGCTCCTTCACCGGCATGCCCAGCTTCACCGCGGCGTTGAAGATGCGCGCGCCGTCGAGGTGCGTGGCGAGGCCGCGCCGCGTCGCCAGCGCGAGCGCCTCGTCGAAGTAGCGGCGCGGAATGACCCGGCCGGTGATCGTGTTCTCCAGCGCAAGCAGCCTGGTCTTCGCGAAATGCGGGTCGTCCGGCTTGATTGCCGCTTCCACCTCCGCAAGATCCAGCGTGCCGTCGGGCCGGTTGACGATCGCCTGCGGCTGAATCGAGCCGAGCACCGCGCCGCCGCCCGCCTCGTAGCGGTAGGTGTGCGCTTCCATGCCGACCAGCACCTCGTCGCCGCGCTGGCAGTGGCTCATCAGGGCAGCGAGGTTGGATTGCGTCCCAGTGGGGAAGAAGAGCGACGCCTCGAAGCCGAAGATCTCGGCGGCCTTTTCCTGTAGCCGGTTGACGGTGGGATCGTCGCCGAACACGTCATCACCCACCTCCGCGGCCGCCATCGCCCGGCGCATGCCCTCGGAGGGCCGGGTGACGGTGTCGCTTCGCAGGTCGACGATCGGGTCAGCCATCTGGATGAGAAAAATAGGGACTGTCCCTATTTACCGGCGATGTTGAGCACCGAGGGTAGCCACAGCGCGATGCCCGGGAACGCGGCGAGGATGAACAGGCGCACGACGTCCGCGGTGACGAAGGGGAGCACGCCGCGGAACAGCGTCGGCGTGCTCACCTGCGGCAGCAGCGACGACAGCACGAACAGGTTCATGCCCACCGGCGGGCTGATGAGGCCGATCTCGACCACCACCACCACCAGGATGCCGAACCACACCGGGTCCAGGCCGAGGCTGATGATCAGCGGGAAGAACACCGGCACGGTGAGCAGGATCATGGAGAGCTCCTCCATGGCGGTGCCGAGGATCACGTAGATGACGCAGATCGCCATGACCACCATCATCGGGTGCAGGCTGAACTGCTCGACGAAGCCCATCAGGTCCGAGGGCAGCGTGGTGAAGTTGATGTAGTTGGCGAACACCAGCGCGCCGATGAGGATCATGAACAGCATGCCGGTGGTGCGCGCCGACTCGACGAGGATGTCGCGCAGCACGCGCCAGGTGAGCGCGCGGCGCGCGAGCGCGAAGAAGAACGCGCCGGCCGCGCCGATGCCGGCGCCTTCCGTGGCGGTGAACACGCCAGCGTAGATGCCGCCGATGGAAATGGTGAACAGCAGGATCACGCCCCAGATGCCCTTCAGCGCCGCGAGGCGCTCGCTCCAGGACGAGCGCGCGCCCGCCGGGCCCGCCTGCGGGTCGCGCCACACCACCCAGCGCACCGCGAGGCACAGCAGCGCCGCGGCCAGGATCCCGGGGATCACGCCCGCGGCGAACAGCCGCCCGATGTTGGTCTCGGTGATGATGCCGTAGATCACCATGATGGTGGACGGCGGGATGAGGATGCCGAGCGTGCCGCCGGCGGCGATCGAGGCCGCGGCCAGCTTGTCGGAGTAGCCGAGCTTCTTCATCGGCGGGTAGGCGACGCGCGACATGGTGGCCGCGGTGGCGATCGAGGAGCCGCAGATCGAGCCGAAGCCGGCGCAGGCCACCACCGTGGACATCGCCAGCCCGCCCTTCCAGTGGCCGATGAACGCGTAGGCGGCGCGGAACAGCTCCTGCGACATGCCGGCGCGCGCGACGAAGTTGCCCATCAGGATGAACAGCGGCACCACCGAGAGCTCGTAGTCGATGCCCGCGCCGAAGGTGGTCTGCGCCACCTGGTCGAACGCGGCGTGCCAGCCGCGCTTGAGCGCGAAGCCGGCGGCGCCGACGACCAGCATGGCGAACGCGATCGGCATGCGCGCAAACGCCAGCGCCAGCAGCACCGCGAACGCGACCAGCGTCTCGCTCATTCCGCCGTGCGGCCGCGCGCGCGGCGCAGGTGCTCGACGGCCACCACCAGGCACGCCAGCGCCGCGAGCAGCGCCATCACGGCGAACGCGCGCGTGAACGGGCCGTGCGGGATGTGCAGCGTCATGGTCACCTCATTGGTGCGCAGGTGGCTGGCCGACAGGATCCACAGGCGCCAGCCGAGGAACGCCAGCACCACGGTCGAGAGCAGGTTGACCGCCACGCGCTGCCAGCGGCCGATGGCCGGCGCGATGAAGTGGTCGAACACGTCGATGGTGACGTGGTTCTCGCGCGCCGTGACCAGCGGCAGCGCGCTGAAGATCAGCACGCCCATCATGAACTCGGTGATCTCGTAGGCGCCGTAGATCGGGTGCGCGAACAGCTTCCTCCCCGAGACGTCGAGGAAGGTGAGCGTCATCATCGCCGCGAGGTCGAGCGCGGCGATCGTGCCGAGCGCCCAGGCGGCCCAGGCGCCGGCGCGCCCCGGGAAGAGCGCGTCTTCCCGCGGCGCTTCGTGCAGTGCGTCCGACAGTCGGCGCTACTTCCCTGCGGCGACGCGCGCCACTTCCGCGCGGAAGAACTTGATGGCGCCCGCGCCGTCGATGCCCATGGCGTCCATCTTCGCGCCGTAGTCGCGCTCCAGGCGCTCGGTGACCTGCTTCAGCTCGGCGACGAACTGCGGCGAGACTTCCTTGATGGTGCCGCCGGCCTCCTTCATCGCCGCGCGGCCTTCCTTGTCGGCGCGGTCCCAGCCCGCGCCGGCGAGGCGCGCGAACTTCTCCTGCGACACCGCCATGATCGCGTCCTGGTCGGCCTTGGACAGGCCCTCGAACTTCTTCCTGTTCATCGCGAACCAGAACGAGGAGCTGTACAGGCCGCCCTTCACGTAGCTCGTGTACTTCACCAGGCCGGCGATCTTGAAGCTCTTCAGCGACTCGGTCGGGAACATGATGCCGTCGGCGATGCCCGCCGACAGGATCTCGTAGGACTTGGGCGCGGGCTGCGTGATCACCACCCCGCCGAAGCTCTCGACGATTGTCTTCGGCACGTCGCCGCCGACGCGGATCTTCTGCCCCTGCAGGTCGGCGGGCACGAGGATGTGCTTCTTCGAGTGGTGGAACAGCCCCGGCCCGTGCGTCATCACGCCCAGCAGCTGCACGTCCTTGTGGATGCCCGAGGCCTCGATGAACTTCTTGTGCGTGCGCCACAGCGCCACGCCGTTGTGCACCGCGGTCTCGCCGAGCTGCGGCAGCTCCGCGATCAGGTAGGGCTGGAAGCGCTCCGGCTGGTAGCCGTAGGTCGCCCAGGCAAGGTCCACCTGGCCGTTGATGGTAGCGTCGTAGTGCTGGTTGGGCGCGGCGATTGCCTTGGGCAGCATCTGCACGCGCACGCGGCCGCTGGTGGCCTTGGCCACCTGATCGGCCCACGGCTTCATGATATAGACGACGATCGGGTGCTGCGGCGGCACCCAGTTCGACATGGTGAGCACGGTCTGCGCCTGCGCGGCGCTGCCCGCGCCGGCGAGCGCGCCGGCGAGCGCGAGCGCGGCGATTCTGGTCGTTTTCATTGCGGTCCCCTCCTCCTGAGGATTGAGGTCGTTATGGTAGCAGCAGCGGTTCCGCCGCTACTTGCGCGGCAGCACGTCGCGGAACATGTCGAAGGTCTTCCACTTCGGGACGGGCGGTTGGCTGCCCGCGCGCGGCACGTAGGGCGAGACTTCCGCGAGGCCCATGCGCGGGATGTAGCGCGGGCAGTTGGGGAAAATGCGCTCGGCGCGCACGCGCACCACGAGCTGCGCGCCGGCGAAGCGCGCGAGCAGCGGGTCGTCGTCCGCCATCGACGCGCGGCCGTTGACGCGCAGCCGCCCGGGGCGCTCGAAGTCGATGAACAGCAGCGCCACCGCCGGGTTCACGCGCACGTTGCCGAGGCTGCGGAACATGCCGTTGCCGTCGTAGCTGGGAAACGCGAGCTCATTCGCGCCCGTCACCTGGACAAATCCCGGGTCGCCGCCCTTGAACGAGCAATCGGGGCGAGCTTCAGCGTCCGCGGTGGCGAGGAAGAAGAAGATGCGGCTCTCGATGAAGGCGCGGTCCTCGGCGGTGAACTCGGTCCGCCCGAGCTTTTCGTCAAGGCGGTCCGCGAGGCGCCGCGAGTCGAAGCGGTCCTGCAGCTCGCGCATCCCCTCGTGGTAGGCGTCAGGCGGCATGCGCGAAGTGTACCGGCTGCTGCGCCGCGCTGTACACGCGCAACCGGAAGATGTCCGGCCGGGCGCAGTGCCCGACCAGGTCGAGGGGCGATACGCAGGATTGCGTAAGGAGCGTCGGCTGAACGACCTCCACGCTGGCGGCCTTGAGCCGCTCGCCCTGCGTGAGCCAGTTGGGGAACCACATGGCGATCTGCGGAAACGCCACCACCAGGACGACGCAGATCACCTGGATCACCATGAAATCGGCCATGCCGCGGTAGATGTCGCCGAGGCTCCAGTTCTTCACCGCCTGCTTGAGGTAATAGGCCGACATCGCCACCGGCGGCGACAGGAACGCGGTCTGCAGCACCACCGCCACCACGCAGGCGAACCACACCATGTCGTAGCCGAGCTTGGTCGCCACCGGCGCGAGGATGGGCAGGAACACGAGCACGATCGCCGGCCATTCGAACGGCCAGCCGAGCAGGAAGATGAGCGTCAGCAGCAGCGCCATCGTGCCCCAGGGCGGCAGCGGGATGGCGATCAGCGCCTCGGCGACCCAGGTGGCGCTCCCCAGGCGTGCGAACACCGCGCCGAAGATGTTGGAGGTGACGGCGAGGAACAGCACCATGCTGGTGGTGGCGAGCGTCAGGTGGCAGGCCTGCAGCAGCCCCCTCCAGGTGAAGCGCCCGTAGCCGATCACCATCAGGATGGCGCCCGCGGCGCCCATGGCCGCAGCCTCGGTGGAGGTGGCGAAGCCGGCGAGGATCACCCCCAGCGTCGCGAAGGTGAGGATCGTCACCGGTACGAGCCCGACGAGGCATTCCCACAGCACCACCCTCATCGAGGTCGGTCGGTCCTCCTTGGGCACCGGCGGCCCGAGCTTCGGGTTGAAGTGGCAGCGCACCAGCGTGTAGGCGATGTACATCCCGGCGAGCAGGAAACCCGGCCCGAAGGCGGCGGCGTACAGGTGCAGGATCGAGATGCCGAGCACCGGCGCCATGACCACCAGCATCACCGAGGGCGGGATGAGGATGCCGAGCGTCCCCCCGGCGGTAATCGCGCCGGCGGACATCCTGATGTCGTAGCCCGCCTTGGTCATCATCGGCCCGGCCATGATGCCGAGCAGCACCACGGTGGCGCCCACCGTGCCGGCGGCGATGCCGAACAGCGTCGCCGTCGTGATCACCACCAGGTAGAGCGAGCCGCGCAGCGGCGCGAACAGGTCGCGGAACGCCTTGAACATGCGCTCCATGAGGCCCGCCTGGTCGCAGACGTAGCCCATGAGGATGAACATCGGCACGGCGACGAACTCGTCCACCTTCATCATGCCGATGGTCTGCAGGTAGGCGAGGTCGAACACCACCGGGCCGAAGCCGATCCAGCCGAAGATGAGCCCGAGGAACAGCAGCGTGAAGCTGATCGGCACGCCGATGAAGATGGCGCCGAGCATTACCAGCATCATCAGCAGGCCGAGGGCTTCCTGGCCGCTCATACTTCGAGCTTTTCCCGGTGCTCGAACTCGCGGCCGGTGCGGATCTGGTACCAGCACTTGAGCGACTCGGACACGCCCTGGATCATGAGCAGCAGCGCGCCGAGCGGGATGGTGGCGCGGAAAGGCCACATGATCGCGCGCCAGGGCGACATCTCGGAGCGCTCGCCGATGTCGATCGAGTACAGCACGTCGTCCACGCTGAGGGCGAAGAAGATGATGAGCGCGGGATAGAACAGCGCCAGGTAGGACACCAGGTCGATGACGCCCTTCTTCCGCTCGGAGTACTTCTCCCAGAAGATGTCGGTGCGCACGTGCGCCCCCTTGTGCAGCGCGTAGGCGCAGCCCAGCATGAAGGCCGAGCCGTTCGCCATGTAGCTCGCTTCCATCACCCAGATGGTGGGTGCGTGGAACAGGTAGCGCGCCACGCACTCGTAGGTCACCGCGCACACCAGGAACAGCATGGCGAGCGACACCAGCTTGCCGATGGCGTCAGTAAAGCGGTCGATGTGACGGATGGCGGCGTAGAACGCCGGCGGGAAGTCGTGCATGCGCGGCAGAGCCAAGGGCGCGCAGTGTACATGGTGCGCCCGAAAGCGCGCCAACCACGCCGGCCTAGAGCTGGACCTTCGTTCCGAGCTCGATCACGCGGTTGGGCGGCAGGTTGAGGTAGTCCGCGGCGTTGCCGGCGTTGCGCACCATGGCGGCGAACAGGCGCGCGCTCCAGCGCGCGGCGCCGCGGCCGCCCGTGGCCGGCGCGATGATCTGCCGGCTGAGGAAGAAGGAGGTCGCCATCATGTCGAACGGCAGGATGCGGCGGCTGGTCTCGGTCAGGTCGTAGGCGACGTCGGGCTGCTGCATGAAGCCGTAGCGCAGCGTCATGCGCCAGAAGCCCTGCGCCAGCTGCTCGAGCGCGATGCGCTGCGCCGGCTCCACGTGCGGCGCGTCGGCGACCTCGATGGTGAGGAACACCACGCGCTCGTGCAGCACCTTGTTGTGGTTGAGGTTGTGCAGCAGCGCGTGCGGCGCGGCGTCGACCGCCGCCGCGAGGAACACCGCGGTGCCCGGCACGCGCACCGGCGGCTCGCGCATGATCGACTCGAGCAGCGGCTGCAGCGGTACCGAGGTCTGGCGCAGGCGCGCGGCGAGCAGCGCGCGCCCGCGCCGCCAGGTGATCATGACGAAGAAGACCAGCGCGCCGATGGCAAGCGGCAGCCAGCCGCCCTCGAAGATCTTGGTGAGCGCCGCCGACAGCAGCGTCGCCTCGATCAGGGCGAAGAAGCCCGTGGCGAGCGCGCACAGCACGAGCGGCAGGCCCCAGCCGAACCGCACGACGAAGAAGGTGAGGAACGTGGTGGACAGCATCGTGCCCATCACTGCCACGCCGTAGGCCTGCGCCAGGTCGGACGAGGTGCCGAAGCCGAGCACCACCGCCAGCACCGCGGCGAGCAGGATCCAGTTGACCACCGGCACGTAGATCTGGCCCGAGGTGCGCGCCGAGGTGTGCTGGATGATCACGCGCGGCAGGAACCCGAGCTGCACCGCCTGCTGCGTCACCGAGAAGGCGCCCGAGATGGTCGCCTGCGAGGCGATGACCGTCGCCGCGGTGGCGAGCGCCACCATCGGCAACAGCGCCCACTGCGGGAACGCGAGGTAGAACGGGTTGGCGATGGCGAGCGGGTCGCGCAGCAGCAGCGCGCCCTGGCCGAAGTAGTTGAGCACCAGCGCCGGCGCCACCAGGCCGAACCAGGCGAGGCGCACCGCGCGCCGCCCGAAGTGGCCCATGTCCGCGTACAGCGCTTCGGCGCCGGTGATCGCCAGCAGCACCGAGCCGAGCACGACAAAGGAGGCGATGCCGTAGCCGGTGACGAAGTGCAGCGCATGCCGCGGGTCGAGCGCGGCGAGCACGGCCGGGTTCTGCGCGATGTTCCACAGCCCCGAGGCGGCGAGCGCGAGGAACCAGACGGCGCAGATCGGGCCGAAGAGCTTGCCGACCGCGCCGGTGCCGTAGCGCTGGATGAGGAACAGGGCCACCAGCACGCCCGCCGCCATCGGCACGACGTCGGTGTCCTCGCCGCCGGCGCCCAGCTGCAGCCCTTCGATCGCCGAGAGCACCGAGATGGCGGGCGTGAGCACCGCCTCGCCGAAGAACAGCGACGCGCCGAGGACACCGACGATCATGACGGCGGCGCGCCAACGCGGCTGCTCGCGCACCGCGGTCGAGGCGAGCGCGAGCAGCGCCATGATGCCGCCCTCGCCCTTGTTGTCGGCGCGCAGCACCAGCGTCACGTACTTGAGCGAGACGACGATCATCAGGATCCAGAAGATCGTCGACAGGCCGCCGTAGATGGCGGCGTCGGTGAGCGCGATGCCGTGCGCCGGATTGAAGGTCTCCTTGACCGCGTACAGCGGGCTGGTGCCGATGTCGCCGTACACCACGCCGAGCGCGAGCAGCGCCAGCGCGGCGGTGGCGGGAGGGCGATCCGCGCGCGCCAAGGCCGCCTAGCGCTTCGCCGCCGTCGCCGGGCTGAAATCGAGGTCGAGCAGCTCGCTCAGCTTGTCGGAGACCTTGCCGCGCACCTGGCGCATCGCGGGCAGCGCCTTGGTGAGCGCCGCGGCGAGCCCGGGGTCGAACTGCTTGCCGAAGTGCGGCACGATCGCGCTCGCCGCCTCGTCCACGGTAAACGGCGTCTGGCGGTAGAACTGCGTCGCGGTCATCGCCTCGAAGGCGTCGGCGAGCGCCATGATGCGCCCCTGCCAGGGGATGTCGTTGCCCTTCAGGCCCCGGGGATATCCCGTGCCGTCCCAGCGCTCGTGGTGCGTGAGCGCGAGCGTGCGCGCGAGCGCCAGCACCGGGTCCTGGTGCTCGCCGATGATCTCGGCGCCGAGGTGCGGGTGGCGGCGCACGCGCTCCATCTCGGGCGCGGACAGCTTGCCCGGATTGCGCAGGATCTCCGAGGGCACGCCCATCTTGCCGATGTCGTACAGCGGCGCGGCCTTCATCATCAGGTCGGCGGCGTCGGGCTTCGCGCCCGCCGCCTGCGCGAGCAGCTTCACGTACTGCGCGACGCGGATGCCCTTGTTGCCCGAGGCCGCGCTCTCGTGGAACTCCATGGCGCGCGCCAGGCGCCGGATGAGCTGCACGCGCGCGTCCTCGAGCTGCGCCGTGCGGCTCTCGATCTGGCGCTCGAGCTCGGCGCGCCGGTTGGCCATCGCCAGGTGCGTGCGCACGCGCGCCAGCAGCAGCTTCGCGTTCACCGGCTTGGTGATGTAGTCCACGGCGCCCAGGTCCAGGCCCTCGACCTGGTCGGCGGCCTCGGCCTTGCCGGTGAGGAAGATGATCGGAACATCCGCGGTCGAGGGCTGCGCCTTCAGCTTGCGGCAGACGTCGAAGCCGCTGATGCCCGGCAGCCCGACGTCGAGCAGGATCAGGTCGGGCGGCGGCTCCTCGGCGGCGAGCGTCAGCGCCTTCTCGCCGTCGCTCGCCAGCTTGACCTTGTAATCGGCGATCAGCGCCTTGCCGATCAGCGCGAGCAGGTCCTGTGCGTCGTCGACGGCGAGGATCACGGGTTTGGTCGGGGCGTTCATGGCGCCAAGTCTACCGCGCGAGGCGCCGCCAAGCCGTCGACCACGACACGGTCGCGGCCTTCCTCCTTGGCGCGGTACAGCGTGCGATCGGTGCGCGCGAGCGTCTGCTCCATGCTCTCGCCGGCGCGGTGCTCGGCGATGCCGACCGACACCGTGATGCCGCGGCCCTCGGGCAGCGCGGGGATGCGCAGCGCGGCCACGCGCTCGCGCAGGCGCTCGGCCACGGCACGCGCGCTCGGCGCCGTGGTGGCGGAGAAGATCACCAGGAACTCCTCGCCGCCGATGCGCGCCAGCAGGTCCGTGCCGCGCAGTGCGCCGTCGACGCAGTGCGCGAAGGCCTTGAGCACTTCGTCCCCGGCCGCGTGGCCGAAGGTGTCGTTCACCACCTTGAAGTGGTCGAGGTCGAGCATGCCGAGCGTGAACGGCGTGCCGCGCCCGGCGGCGCGCATCTCGCGCTCGAGCTGCGCCATCGCGTGGCGGCGGTTATAGCAGCCGGTAAGCGGGTCGCGGTAGGCGAGCGTCTGCACCGCATCGAGCTCCTGCGCGAGCTGGCGGCGCGCGCCGCGCAGCTCGCCGCGCAGCCGGCCGAGGTAGGCGCCGTGCACCGTGAACCAGGCGAGGAAGAAGGCGAAGGCGCCGAGCCGGAACAGCTCGCGCTTCAGGTCCGTTGCTTCCGGGCGCAGCCACAGGAGCAGCGCGACCACCGCGCCGTAGCAGGCGACGTAGAAGCCCGCCATCTGCGCCAGGCGCCGCCCGTCCAGCCAGTACATGCCGAACATGAAGGCCATCACGTAGAGGGCGAGGAACGCGGGGCGCGCCTCGCTGCCCTCGTAGGCCACGGTCGAGATCGCGATCCCTGCCGCGACCAGCATCGGCACGGTCATGCCCGGGTCGCGCAACCGCAGGTTGAGCCCGGTGCGCAGCAGCAACTGGAACACCGCCACGGAGCCGAGCGCCAGCACCGCGAAGCGCCACGCCGCCGCCATCTGCAGGAAGCCGAAATAGGCGACGATGAACGTCAGCGCCACCGCCACCGCGGTGGCGGCGATGGCCATGCGCATCTGCTGTTGGCGGAGCCGCTGCTGCGCCTGCGTGTGCTCGCCGGACGGGGCTTGACTCATGGGGGCATCATGTATAATCCGCGCCGCTGGTTTCCTCAAGCAGTTCCGCAGGATGAAGCACCCCTCGCGTCCTCTACTTGATGTTCCGGCAGGTGGGCGAAAGCCCAGGTAATTCGTTCAAATTTCTGGAAAGGCAAGTGCACATGGCAACGGGAACGGTCAAGTGGTTCAACGATGCGAAGGGCTACGGCTTCATCACCCCTGACGGCGGCGGCAAGGACCTGTTCGCGCATTTCTCCGCGATCCAGGGTTCGGGCTTCAAGAGCCTGAAGGACGGCCAGAAGGTCACCTTCGACATCACCACCGGCCCCAAGGGCGACCAGGCCACCAACATCAAGCCCGTCTGAGGCTGCAGAGGTTCCTTGTGAGGCCCGCTTCGGCGGGCCTTTTTGTTTTTGGGGCACTGTCGTTCGTCGGAGGTAGTGCCTGCGCTCGGTTCTCTATGGTCTCCTGTTTTCCGGCCGGGTGAATCTTCCGGCCGGAAAACAGGAGATCGATTTGAAAAGCCGAACCCGAGCCAAGGCTGGCGTCATCGCGGGTTTGATCTTCCATGGTCTCCCGTTTTCTGGCCGGATGAATCTCCCGGCCAGAAAACGGGAGATCGACTTGAAAAGCCAAACCCGCGACGAGATCTGACTTGCCGCCTGCCCTCCCCCTCAGTACAACCCCTTCCCCCGCGCCCTGTGCGCAGCGAGGGCAACGACCGCTTCCATGTTCGGCGCCGCCACCCCCGCGGCGCGCGCGAACGCGAGCGGCGCCATGAGGATGGCGTCGATCTCCATCGGCCGGCCGCGCTCGTAGTCCTGCAGCATCGAGGTCTTGTGCGCCGGACCGCCGGAGACGTGCGGCGGCGGCAGCGGCGCGCCTTCCATCGCGACGCCATGGGCGGCGGCGATGGCGCGCGATTCCTCCTGCACGCGGTCGCGCAAGGCGGCGATCGCCGGATCGGCCATGGCGTCGCGCACCGTCTCGCCGGTGATCACGCCGAGCGAGGAGCTGGCGAGGTTGATCCTCAGCTTGGCCCACACCGAGCGGCGGATGTCGGTCTCGATCGGCGCGCGGATGTCGGCAGCCTCGAGCGCAGCCGCCAGCGCCTGCAGGCGCGCCGTGGGCCGGTCGTCGGGCGCGCCGAGGATGAGCACGTTGCGCTGCGGCGCGTCGCTGCGCACCACGCCCGGGGCCACCACCTCGTTGGCCGAGTAGATGACGCCGCCCGCCACGTGGCGCGCCGGAATCGCGCGCGCGAGCGCGCCGCCGGGATCGAGCGGCGCGAGATCAGGCGGCGCGCGGCGCTGCGGCGACAGCCCCTGTGCGTACCACCAGGGGATGCCGTTCTGCGCGAAGACCACCGGTGTCTCCGGCCCGAGCAGCGTCGCGACGCCCTCGGCGAGTGTGCCGAGCGAGTTCGCTTTCAGGGTGACGAGCACCACGTCCACTGGACCGAGCGCCGCGGGACGGTCGGTGGCGCGTACGCGCCCTACGATGCGCCGCTCGCCCTTCAGGAGCACGAGGCCGTTCTTGCGAATGGCTTCGAGGTGCGCGCCGCGCGCCACCACCGACACCTCGTGGCCGGCGGCCGCGAGTTGCGTGGCGAAGTGGCCGCCGACTGCGCCGGCGCCGAATACACAGATCTTCATGCTGTCGCTCCGGCGAGCCTCGTCGCGGGTTTGGCTTTTCGATCCGATCTCCTGTTTTTCTGGCCGGACGATTCACCCGGCCAGAAAAACAGGAGACCATAGAAGGGCAAAATCGCGATATCGCCCGAATCGTCGCCATTCTCCATCGGAGTCAGCAAATGGAATCCTTCACCAAAGTCACCCTGTTCACCGACCGCGACGGCCTCGCCCGCTTCCGCGAGGAAGAAATCCTGCTCACCGAAGGCACGCCGCAGGCCAGGCTCTCGCCAGTGTATCCGGCGAGCGGGTACGTGCTGCGCCGCAGCCCGGTGGGGTTTCGCAGCGACTGGCACTGCACGCCCGCGCCGCAATGGGTGTTCATCCTGCAGGGCGAGATGGAGATCCACCTGCGCGACGGCAGCTCGCGCCTGTTCCGGCCCGGCGAGCACTTCTTCTCCACGGACACGGTGCCGCCCGGCGCGGCCTTCGACCCCGCGCGCCACGGCCACTGGAGCCGGCAGCGCGGCGCCGATGCGCTGGTGACACTCTTCCTCAAGGTCTGAAGCGCACGGCAAGCGGCATGCCGCCGCGCGGAATCAGCGTCACGCGCGCCACCGGTTCGGGATCGCGCCCGGCGGGGGCGAAGCGCACGCGCTGCAGCAGCGTTGCCAGGATCACGGTGGCCTCGATCATCGCGAAGGCCATGCCGATGCAGATGCGCGGCCCGGCGCCGAACGGCATGTACTGGTAGCGCGGGATCGCGTCCTCGCGCTCCGGCGCGAAGCGCTCCGGCAGGAAGGCGTCGGGCTCTTCCCAGCGCCGCGCGTGGCGGTGGATGACGTAGATCGGCATCACCAGCGACGCGCCGGCGCGGATCGCGTGGCCGTCGAGCACCGTGTCGGCGACCGCCTGGCGGGTCATGATCGGCACCGGCGGGTAGAGGCGCATGGATTCCTTCAATACCTGCTGCACGAGCGGCAGGCGCTCGGCATGCGCGGCACTCACCTCCGCGCCGCCGGTCACCGCGCCCACTTCCGCTTCAAGCCGCCGCGCCCAATGCGGGTAGCGCGCGAGCAGGTACAGCGTCCAGGTGAGCGCCTTGGCCGTGGTCTCGTGTCCCGCCAGGTAGAAGGTGAGCAGGTTGTCCACCAGCTGCTCGTCGTTCATCTGCTGCCCGGTGTCGGGGTCGCGCGCGCGCATCAGCCGCGCGAGCAAGTCGTCCTTCGCCTCTCCGGCGGCGCGCCGCTCGGCGACGATGCGATGCACCGCGCCGCGCAGCGCCGCGACCGCCGCCGCCGAGCGGCGCCGCCCGGGCTGCGGCAGCCAGCGCGGCGCGTGCACCCAGGCGAACAGCTGGCCCCAGGCGCCCGCGCGCTGGAAGCTCGCCGTGGAGTCCTCGATGGCCGCGGGCATGCCCGCGTCGGCCGAGGGCAGCAGCGTCGCCGAGATGACGTCGAAGGTGACCTGCGTCATGTCGCGCTCGATCGGGCGCACCGCGTTGTCGGTCCAGCGCGCCATGAGCCGCCGGGTGGCCTGCACGAAGCCGGGCACGAAATGCACGAGCTCCTGCGGGCGGAACATGGGCGCGGAGGCCTGGCGCTGCCACTTCCAGTCCGCGCCCTCGCTGGTCAGGATGCCCTTGCCGAGCAGCGGCCCGAGCAGCCGGATCTGCGCCAGCTTGGCGAACTTGTCGCGCTCCTCCAGCAGCACCGCGCGGATGAACTGCGGGCCGGTCACCCAGTAGATGGGCGCGTTGGGGACGGCGGTGAAGTCCTCCTCGTAGGCCGCGCGCGGCACGACCGACAGGGGATTGCGCACGAAACGCGCGACAAACGCCAGGCGGTGCAGCGGCCGGTCCGGCGGCACGACGCGCGGGGGATGGGGCGCCATGGGGCGGCCCCATCATGCCCGAAAATGAAACGCCCCGGCCGGTTGCCCGGGCGGGGCGTTTGCTTAAGGCACAGCCGGACTAGCGGGCGGTGCTCCTGTGGCCGATCCATGATCCGGTTGGGGAGTCCATTCTGCCGCCGGCCCTGCCTTGGTCGACTCTCACTGGATCACCTCCTTTCGTGGTTGCCAGCCCCCAGTGTAGCAGGACAGAATTGCGCCCATGCGCATGTCCGCCGAAGAGGTCAAGCAGTTCTGGCGCGGCTATTGCCAGCGCCGCAAGGTTTCCGTCGAGCTGGTGAAGAAGGGCGAGGCCGAGATCGACAAGGATCCGGAGTTCTGGGCCGACCAGACCATGGACCAGCTGCTCGCGCTGGTGCAGCAGTAGCGTTCCGCACGCCCTTTCATATCCCTGACGGGCCCGCGGTCTCGGGGCGGGCGAACTGCGCTAGCATCGGCGCATGAGCTCCGTCGCGGCGCAACGCGCCGACCGCCTGCGCGACCTCTCCGAGGTCGAGTTCGACAACACGTTCGTGCGCGAGCTGCCCGCGGACCCGGTGCGGAACAGCATTCCCCGGCGCGTCGCCAAGGCGAGCTTCACGCACGTGCACCCCACCGCCGTGTCCGCGCCGAAGCTGCTCGCCTGGTCGGAGGCGCTGGCCGCCGAACTCGGCCTCTCGCGCCCCTCGCCCGAAGCGCTCGAGGCGCTCGCCGGCAACCGCGTGTTCGCTGGCATGCAGCCCTACGCCGCGCGCTACGGTGGGCACCAGTTCGGCGTGTGGGCCGGCCAGCTCGGAGACGGGCGCGCGATCACGCTCGGCGAGATGATCGCGCTCGACGGCTCGCGCCAGGAGCTGCAGCTCAAGGGCGCGGGCCTGACGCCCTACTCGCGCAGCGCCGACGGCCGCGCGGTGCTGCGCTCGTCGCTGCGGGAGTTCCTGTGCAGCGAGGCGATGCATTCCCTGGGCGTGCCGACGACGCGCGCGCTGTCGCTCGTCGCCACCGGCGAGCAGGTGATCCGCGACATGTTCTACGACGGCAACCCCGAGCCCGAGCCGGGCGCGGTGGTGTGCCGCGTGGCGCCCTCGTTCCTCAGGTTCGGCAACTTCCAGATCCACGCCGCGACCGAGGAGACCGAGGAGCTGAAGCTCCTGGTGGACTACATCCTGCGCACCCACTACCCCGGCCGCACGCCGAAGGAGTGGTTCCACGAGGTCTGCCGGCGCACCGGCGCGCTGATCGCCGACTGGATGCGCCTGGGGTTCGTGCACGGCGTGATGAACACCGACAACATGTCGGCGCTCGGGCTGACCATCGACTACGGCCCGTACGGCTGGCTCGAGGGCTACGACCCGTCCTGGACGCCGAACACCACCGACGCCGACGGGCGGCGCTACTGCTACGGCAACCAGCCGCAGATCGGGCTGTGGAACCTCGCGCGCTTCGCCGAGTCGCTGCTGCCGCTCCTCCCGAAGGAGGAGCTGGAGGCGGGGCTGGAAGTCTATGGCACGACCTACAGCGCGACCTTCCGGCGCGCGCTGGCGGCCAAGCTCGGCCTCGCGGAGCTCGACGACGTGCTGGTCAACGAGCTGTTCGAGCTGATGGCGGCGGTGGAGACCGACTTCACGCTGTTTTTCCGCGGGCTCGCGCAGGTGAGCGAGGCGAACCTCGCAGGGCCCCTGCTGCCCGCGTTCTACGCCGAGCCCGATGCCGCGCACCGCACGCGCCTCGAGGCCTGGCTGCGCGCCTGGCTGGCGAAAGTGTCAGGTCCCGCCGAGGAGCGCGCGAAGCGCATGAACGCGGTCAACCCGAAGTACGTGCCGAGGAACTACCTCGCGCAGCTGGCGATCGACGCCATGGCGCAGGGTGACGCTTCGGTGCTCGAGCGGCTCATGAAGGTGCTCGCGCGGCCGTACGACGAGCAGCCTGGCCAGGATGACTTGGCGGAACGCCGGCCGGAGTGGGCACGCTCCAAGCCAGGCTGCTCCGCGCTATCCTGCAGTTCCTGACTTCCGTCCTCCCGGAGCCCCCTAAATGCACGTGACGCCCTTCCTGCGGCTGGCGCTCGCCCTGCTGCTGGCCGCGAGCCTTCCGCACGCCCTCGCACAACCGAAGAACTCGCCCTCCGCCTACGAGCCCTCCGTCGGCCAGGAGGGCAAGGACGTGGTCTGGGTGCCGACCTCGGATGTGCTGGTCGCCAAGATGCTCGACATGGCCAAGGTGACGCCGAAGGACTTCGTCATGGACCTCGGCTCGGGCGACGGGCGCACCGTCATAGCGGCGGCCAAGCGCGGCGCGAAGGCGCTGGGCATCGAGTACAACCCGGACATGGTGGCGCTCTCCAAGCAGAACGCGGAGGCCGAGGGGGTGAGCGATCGCGCCAGGTTCATGAAGGCGGATCTGTTCGAGACCGACTTCTCCAAGGCGACGGTCATCACCATGTTCCTGCTGCCGAACATCAATCTGCA
>Ga0224505_10000566_pt1 | contig 25188 bp, 21 predicted proteins | sample SF_Jan12_sed_USG_FD_169102 | JGI IMG/M metagenome (GOLD analysis project Ga0224505, IMG submission 169102) | Sediment microbial communities from San Francisco Bay, California, United States - SF_Jan12_sed_USGS_4_1 | ecosystem: Environmental > Aquatic > Marine > Sediment | place: USA: California... | reverse complement strand
GCAATTAAAAACGGTTCGGAAGCCGCCGGCATTGATCCCTTCTTCTTTCGCCACCCTGTTCGCCGCAATGAATAGCTTGCCTATCAGCGACGCATCGACGTCGGCGATATCGAGGTTGCCGGCGATGTGCTTGCGGGGAATCAGCAGGATGTGAGTCGGCGCCTGGGGGCTGATGTCCCGGAAGGCGACGACGTCGTCATCCTCGTAGACGATCTTCGCGGGTATCTCTTTTGCCGCAATCCGGCAGAAAAGACAGTCGCTCATTCGTCTTTACCCCCGCTTTTTCCAAAGCGTCTTTGCAGTTCGTAGATAACCTCCGACGGGTGGATGTTGTGGTGAGCCAGTACAACCAGCGAATGGAACCAGAGGTCGGCCATCTCATAGATGACTTCCTCTTTCTTGCCGTTCTTTGAGGCGATAATCACCTCGCCCGACTCCTCGCCGATCTTTTTCAGGATGACATCCTGCCCCTTCGAGAAAAGGGAGGCTACATACGACCTCTCGGATGGCGGATTGAGCTTCCGGGCCATGATGACCTCGTAGAGCAGCTGAAACAACGCCGGAATAGGATCCTCCGTCGCCCATTTTGAGTCATCCTGTTTGAGGGTGTGGTAGAAGCAGCTGCGATGGCCGGTATGACACGCCACACCTTTTTGATGAACCTTCAGCAGCAGGGCGTCGGTGTCACAGTCGGCGCGGATCTCCTTGACCTCCTGCAGATGCCCCGAAGTTTCCCCTTTTTTCCAGAGCTGCTGCCTTGAGCGGCTCCAGTAGTGGGCATAGCCTGTCTCCAAAGTCTTTTCGACTGCCTCCCGGTTCATGAAGGCCGTCATCAGGACTTCGTTGCTCTCCGCGTCCTGCACAATGGCGGTAACAAAACCTTTTTCGTCAAAATTAAGTTCGTCGATCATAGCTTGTATCCTATTATTCTGAGGAATTCCTTCCGGACTTTTTTGTCTTCCGGCGTCTCGACCCCTTTAGGTGAAAAACCGTCCACTACTCCCAGGACACCCCGGCCCTGCTCCGTTTCGGCAACGATTACCTGAAGCGGGTTTGCCGTGGCACAGAAGATGGAGCAAACCTCCTGGCAGGATTTTATCGAATTAAGTACATTTATGGGGAAGGCATCTTTCAGCACTATGACGAATATATGCCCGGCACCGATTGCCATAGCGTTTTTCACGGCGAGGTCCTTCATCGCCTCATCTGTCCCCTCCACCCGGATCAGGCAGGGGTGCGATGCCTCACAAAAGGCAACTCCAAAGGCGGCACCGGGTACATTACCGCTCACCGCTTCGAAAAGGTCTTCAGCCGACTTTATGAAGTGGGCCTGACCGATGATGACGTTGCACCCCTTCGGAATTTCTACAGGAATAACCTTGAATTCCATGACATCCCCCGGTTGAGTTAACGATCATTATTTCATCGAATCGGGTAAAGTCAAGCCTTAAACAGGACGCCTTAGCTTTTTCGCCGGGAAGAGATAACCAGGCTTAGCACTATGGAACTGGTCAGGATTATTGCCACCAGACCTAGGGCTGCTAATATCGGGACCTTGTACCATTGGACGATCAGCATCTTAATGCCGACGAAAATCAGCACTATTGCTAGTCCGTATTTTAGCAGGTGAAACCTGTCGGCGATGTCGGCCAGCAGAAAGTACAGGGCTCGCAGGCCCATGATCGCAAAAAGGTTCGATGTGAATACGATGAAGGGATCTTCAGTGATCGCGAAGATGGCGGGGATGCTGTCCACGGCAAAGACCAGGTCCGTGGTTTCAATCAGTGCAAGCACCAGAAACAATGGAGTGGCAAAAAGCACCCCGTTATGAGACACGAAGAATTTTTCATCATGGTAATTATCGGTAATTCTCAAGTGGTTACGCAGCCACCGCAAAACGGGATTTTTGGCGAGGTCGGGTTCCTGCCCGGCAAAGATAAGCATCTTTATGCCGGTTATCGCCAGAAATGCGCCAAAGAGGTGCAATATCCAGTGAAACTGGGCGATCAGCCATGCTCCGGCCAGTATCATCACGGCGCGCATGGCGATAGCGCCAAGAACACCGTAGAGCAGGACCCGCCGCTGGTATTCTGCGGGCACGGCAAAGTAGCTGAAGATCATTATGAAGACAAAGATGTTGTCTACTGACAGAGACTTTTCAATGAGATAACCGGTGAGGAACTCCAAAGCCTTTTCATTGGCTGCTTCCCGCCCTATTTCCGTGTCCAGATACCACCACAGCAGGGCATTAAAAGCCAGGGCCAGCGCCACCCAGAGGACTGACCAGCCCAGCGCCTCTTTCAGGGAAACCTTATGTGCGTTCCTGCCGTGCAGCAGAAATATGTCCACCGCCAGCATTGCCAGCACAAAGACGATGAACCCCAGCCACATCCACCATTCGCCAACAGAATGCATGATTGTTTTACCTCAGGCAGACAACCTGGTCCGCCGGCTAAGATTTAAGAAAGTTCTCATAATAGTAAGGCTTATGCAGGTATGTCTTTGGGTCATCGATCAAGATGAAACGGTCGGCCCTTCTTTTCAGGAGCCTGCTCATGGCTGTTTCCGCGGCAACTGCCACAACGATTTTGCCTTTCTGGTGGACAACTTCGATCGCCGGGACAAAATCTTCGTCTCCGCTTACCAGAAATGCGATGTCGTATACATTTTCATATGCAAGGGCGACCATTTGCGTCGCAAGGTAGACATCGACCTGCTTCTCGATCGTCTTGTTCATCGGACGGTCGAAAATCCTGACATAGAAGAACGGATGGTAGTCCATAGACCGGTAAAAGGCCGCGAGTTCGTTCTCGTTGTACCCGTGTGAACAGGCAAAGTATATCTTTATAAGGTCATGCTCGCTCTGAATCGCCCGGGCAAAGGCCGCGTAGTCAAAGCTGCTCGCTATCTCGGCAAAAGGCCGGTTCAGCAGTCTGGAGAGGGTTATCTGAAAATTGCTGAAGTCCCAGAAGATGATGCTTCGTTTCATCTTACATCTCTTTGCGGTTTGTCGTCATCCGTTTGAGCAACTGCTCCAGCTGCTTCAACTCCTCGCCGTACCTGGCCCAGTTCCCCTGCCTTTGCGCCTCCACGGCCCTGGTGTAGTGTTCCTGCGCCAGTTTTGCCAGTTCGGCCACGGTCCTGCCAGCGTCAACAGGGGCTCTGGCCGCCTGCGGGGACGCGTCGGTTTTGATACCGGTGCCGCCGCCAAACAACGTCTCCAGGGCCTTTTCAAGGGTCTCTTCCATAACCATCTGATTTCCGTAAGAGACCACAACCCGCCGCAATTCCGGCAACGACCCGGCTTCGGCAGCCAGATAGAGGGGCTCAACATAAAGAAGGGAGCCTTCAATAGGGATCGCCAGGAGGCTGCCTCGGATGACCGTTGAACCACGCTGGCCCCAGAGGGTCAGCTGCTCTGAAATCTCGGCGTTCTGGTCGATCCGTGCGTCGATCTGGCGCGGACCGTAAACCAACTTCTGCTTGGGCATAGTGTAGACCACGATCTTGCCGTAATCCGATCCATCTGAACGGGCGGCCATAAGCGCTGCCATGTTGTCGCGCTTCGAGGGAGTAAAGGGCAGGGTTAACAGGAACTCCTCTTTTGATCCGCCCACCTCCGATCCTTTTGCTCCTGGCAGCTTCATAACCGTGTAATACGGCTCCATGTCAGCCTCGCCCTGCCCGAGGTTCTTTTTGGGTACGGCCCAGAGGTCTTCCTTGTTATAGAATATCTGCGGGTCGGTCATGTGGTAGACGGTGTACATCTTCGCTTGCATAGTAAAAAGGTCCTGGGGATAGCGAAGGTGGCTCCTCAGGTCCGCGGGCATCAGGTCAAGCGGCTTATACAGCTTGGGGAACAGGGCAGCGTAGGCCCTGATCAGCGGGTCGGACGGGTCGTTTATGTAAAACTCCATGCTCCCGTTGTAGGCGTCGACCACCACCTTTACGGAGTTGCGGATATAGTTGCCCAGGCCCCTTATCGGCTGCGAATAGGGAACCATATTGGTCGTGGTGTAGCCATCCACCATCCAGAAGAGCCTGCCCTCGGAGATAACCATGTAGGGGTCCTGGTCGAAACGCAGATAGGGTGCCACCTTGGCGGCCCTGTCGAGGATGTCGCGATAGATCATTATCCGTGACTCGGCGGTGATATCCTCGGAAAGCAGTATCTTGAGCGTGCCGAAACGGGCTGCGAAGGCCAACTTGTTGAGCAAACCGCCCACGGGGATGCCTCCCGTGCCGGAGTAGGTGGTGTAGACGTTCTTGTCGCCGGAGGGGTAATCGAACTCCTGAGCCTTGTCTTCACAAAGACGTAATCGTTGGGATTTTCGCCGTAATAAACCTCCGGCCGGGTCACCTTCAACCCCTCCACCGTGGAAGACGGCGGGATGTCTTTCACGAAGAACTCCGGCAGCCCCTCCTTCGATATGCGGTTCACCGGCCCAACCGCCACGCCGTAGCCGTGGGTGTAGGTAAGGTGCTCATTTATCCAGTTGGCTCCCTTGAGGCCCGAGTACGACATCTCGCGCGGAGAGAGCATCAACTGGCGGTATTCGCCGTCGATCATATAGCGGTCGTTGTCCACGTCGGTAAAGTCGTAGTAGGTGCGTATCTGCTGAAGCTGCTTGAAGGTGGTAAGCAGCGGCCGGTGGTCCCACAGCCTTATGTTCTTGACGGTCAGACTGTTGCGGTTTACTTCGGCCCGCGTAAGGTTTTCCTCCGCCGGGAAGTCTCTCACCTCTATACCGTCAAGTCCGTAGGCGAAGCGGGTGCTGTTGATGTTGTGTTGAATATAGGGCCGTTCGGCAGCGATCTCGTTGGGTACTACCCGAAGCTTGTGGAGAAGCCCCGGGAAGATCGACAACCCCAGCACGTGCCCCGCCACTACTACGATAACCGCCCCGGCCTGGGCTTTCCACCCCTGCCGAAACGCGACGGCGATCAGGAAGATGCCCGCGACGGCTGCCACTACGCCCATTACCTGAAGCGCCGGGAGCTTGGCGTGGATGTCGGCGTATGTGGCGCCGAAGACCACCCCCCGCTGGGAGAGGAGCAGCAGGTACTGCTGCAACAGGTAGTCGAAGGCCTTAAGCAGAAGCAAAAGTCCGGCCATTACGCTGATGTGCACCTTGGGCGCGCGGTCCATGAAAAAACCGCCGGGGGAAACGACTATGCCGCCGCGCAGGAAGTAGACCGGCAACAGCAGGGCCGAGGCCAACCCAAAGGTGGTAAAGAGCCAGCCCTGCATGTCGAGAAGGAAAGGTAGCCGAAACACGTAATAACTGAGGTCTTTGTTAAAGAGCGGGTCGGCCTGGCCAAAGGGGGCGCCGTTAAAAAAGAAAAGGGTGTTCTGCCAGTTCGACGCAGCCCACGCACCGTAGCTGAAAGAGAGGAACAGAGCCAGCCCCGCGCCGATGAGCCCGATCTTCGGGATAAACCGTTCCAGTTGGGGGATACCCGCCAGGTTCAGGGAGAGGGGGCGTTGCTGTGTTGATTTGTAACGGAGCGCGACCAGTAGGTTGAGGTAAATGACAAGAAACGACGCCAACCCTATGATGAAACCCACCTTGAGTTTGCTTCCCAGTATTGTAAGAAACACCTCCCGCTGGCCCACTTCGCCGAACCAGAGCCAGTCGATATAAAGGTTAAGCGTTTGCCCGCCAAAGGGGAGGAGGACAAAAAACAGGGCAAGAAGTATGATGTTGAGCAAGTTACCGTGTTTCATGCGGTTATCCTTTTTAATAAGCACATCTGCTTGTTTTCGCGCAAAAAAAAACCTTTACCCGAATATCACTAAGGATATCATCGGGTAAAGGTCTCGTATGCTCCGAACAGGAACCAGAGGAACCGGGCAGGCAATCAGCCGGCCGTCTTGACGACTCCTCACACCCGCTATTTGCGGGCTACTACTCCCCCTTACAAAGGGTTGTACTATGCAGGAAACATTACAGAATATTTTTTTCGAGTCAAGACAATTCGCAGGAATATCACCAGTGTCGCGGACAGATTACGGCGTAAAATACTCCAGCAGGGCCTTGTAGAGCGCGTCGGCCTCTCTTCTGGAGGAATCGTTTTCATGTTTCTTCTCGACCCGTGAAAAATTGGAAAGCACCGCGGGCATCCGGCTGTGCACCACCGCAAAGGCATCGGTCTCCCGGACCGAGGGCTTGAGCGACATGGCACCGCGGATCTGCCTTCCGGCAATCGCGGCAAAACGCTTGCCGATATTGCTCAGGTGATAGTACTCCACCGATGGCTCCGCCTTGCGGTGACCGATGGATACAAGCAGTTCCGCCTCGGTCGCGTTCACCCTGGCCATCCGGTCCACCGAAACCGAGGGCTCTCCGTTCCTGCTCATGACCACCGTCACACCTGCCTGCTCCAGCCGTTCCCTCAGAAAGAGCGCTGTCCGGTAGTTGGCGGCATTCCCCTCGGCCTCGCCGCTCCCTTCCAACACCTCGGGATCGAGGGCTATTATCTTGCCAAGCAGTAATCCTCCTTCTTCGGGAGTCATCGCTACTTCGCTTATGAAGCTCCTCCCTTCCTCAATGGTTGCCAGTACTTGACGGAACTGGTACCCCTTTCTCTGAAGAGAGAAGGTATGCTCGCCGGCGATGGTGGTTTCCGCGAGGATACGTCCGTCGCTGTCCGAGACGGAAACAGTGTTGTCTTCGAGAGTCAGTGTCGCCTTTGGCAGTGGTTGTCCCTTCTGGTCGGTCACCCTGAGCTGTATCAGCGATTCCCGCAGCGGACGGAAGTCGATAGAGATGGTGGTAGAGGCCTCTCCGGCCGTTGCGGTCACATCGGCCCTGCCTTCAACGCCGGGAGCCTGCAGATAGGTCGTTGCTTCGCCGTTTACGGTCGCGGCACTCGTTGCCACAAGCGTGCCGTTGGTTGAGGCAAAATCGACCGGCGTACCGTCCAGCACGATGTTGTTGTTGGCGTCGACAAGCCGTGCGGTAATGCGAGCCAGAGATATGTTGTCCGGCGGCAAGGCACTGGGGGTCGCGACTCCTTCGACCCGCGCAGGAGGGAGGGATATATCCGCCGAAACCGAGGTCGTGCGGGTGCTGTTACCCTTCCTGTTTTTCGCCGAGAGCGTAAAGGTGTGCCGGCCATTGGTGAGAGGTTTGGCAGACTGCCAGGAAAGTGCCCCTGATGCCGAGTCGAAGGCAGGGGAGACCGTTTTACCGTCCACTGTCAGGGATATGGTCGCGGGGTCAATCCCCCCGCCGAGGCCGTCCTGCAGGCTGGCAAAGAGCGTAGGTTTGGCGGGATTTTGCAGGTCTTCGACAACCGTCATGCCGCAGACCGTCGGGACACCGGAGGCAAAGTAATCGAGGATACCCATGAAATAGGCCTCGGCCTCCTTTCTCAACGTGGCATGAAACGCCAACTGACGTTCGTTGTCGCCGTTGGAAAGATACGACGCCTCACCCAGCACCGACGGTGAGTTATTGTTTCGCAAAACGTAATAATTTCCGGGCAGCACCTTGCCGCTGCCCAGCGCCAGCCCTTCATCCATGCGACGGCCGATGGCCCGGGCGACATCAAGAGACGGGCCCTTGTCCGACATCTTGTAATAAACCTCGGTCTGGTTTACCCCTTCGTTATGGTTGGAGTTGTGATGCACGGAGAGGAACAGGTCGGCATCCATGTTGTTGCTTTTATCGACTCTGGGTTGAAGGTCGTCCTTCAGTTCACCGTTTTTCGTCGGCCCCATATCTACATCGGTTGTGCGGGTAAGGACCGCCTCCGCTCCGGCCTGATTCAAAAGCCCCCACAGATAGAGCCCTACCCAGAGATTGACGTCCGACTCCCGCACCCCCTGCTGACCCACGGCGCCCGAGTACCTGCCGCCATGACCGGGATCGAGGACGATCTTTCTGCCAACAAGAGGGCTGGTGTCAAGCTTGGCAATATCAAGCTTTGACGGTGCCGGAGGAGCGGGGGCTGATGGTTTGAATACCTTGAGCAGCGGAAACCGGGCACAGGAGGAGAGGAGGAGGACGGTCAGAAGAAATGTGACTGTTCTAAGTGCCACGATACCCTGGTTTAGTGGTAACAGATCGCCGTATGCGTCAAGAGAGTAAACCGGCCGGACAGTTATAGCACAGTCCATGGTGACGGTAAAGTCCTCATAATTCATTGAATTTTCACTCCACTATACCTTGTCAGCGCCGAAGTGTTTGTGATAACCTTGCACACTTTCCTGAACTGACCATTTTTGAGGTAACCAATGGGTTTCAATTGCGGTATCGTCGGACTGCCCAACGTGGGCAAGTCCACCATCTTCAACGCGCTTACATCGGCCGGCGCCCAGGCGGCCAATTACCCTTTCTGCACCATCGACCCCAATGTCGGGGTAGTGGAGATCCCCGATCCCCGCATGAGGCGGCTGACCGAGATTGCCAAACCCCAGAAGGTGGTCCCCACCACCATGGAGTTTGTCGATATCGCGGGTCTTGTAGCCGGTGCGTCGCAGGGCGAGGGGCTGGGGAACAAGTTCCTGGGGCATATCCGGAGTGTGGACGCCATCGCCCATATCGTCCGCTGCTTCGAAGACCCCAACGTGGTCCATGTGTCGGGCTCCGTCGACCCGAAGCGGGACATCGAGATCATCGAGGCCGAGCTGGCCCTGGCCGACCTCGATACGGTAGACAAGCGCCTCCAGCGCTCCGAGAAGGGGGCCAGGTCCGGCGACAAGAAACTCCAGGAGGAGGTGGCATTCGTCAAGTCGGTCAAGGACCGGCTCGAGCGGGGAGAGCCGATCCGGGGGATAGAGACCAACGCGGAGCAGGCAAAGGTCCTGCAGGAGATGCACCTGCTTACCGACAAGCCTGTCCTCTATGTGGCCAATGTAAACGAGGACGACGTCCTTACGGGTAATGCCCATGTGGAGACGGTCCGTCGGATAGCGGCAAAAGAAGGGGCGAAGGTCATCATCGTCTGCGGCAAGATAGAGGAGGAGATCAGCACTCTCCCGCTGGAAGAGCGGGGTGAGTTCCTCGAATCGCTGGGGCTGAAAGATTCTGGCCTCGACCAGCTGATCCGCGCGGGCTACGAACTGTTGGGCCTCATCACCTATTTTACCGTGGGAGAAAAAGAGGTCCGAGCCTGGACCATCCTCAAGGGGATGAAGGCCCCCCAGGCTGCCGGGGTTATCCACACCGACTTCGAGCGGGGATTTATCCGGGCTGAGGTTATTTCCTACGAGGACTTCAACCGGCTGGGCAGCGAGGCGACCGTCAAGGAGAAGGGGTTGCTGCGCGTCGAGGGGAAAGACTACGTGGTGCAGGATGGGGACTGTATGCATTTCAGGTTCAACGTATGATGGAAAACAACGACCAGTGCAACACCTGTATCCCTTCCGATGCCCCTGAGGCACCTGCCTTTGACTACATCAACACCCCCGGCGCCAGGGCTGCCCGGGAGGCCGGGCTGATCAATATCGCCGACCTCGAACCAAAGGGACGGGGACGGGTGGTGCAAATTTCCGAAACCGACCATGACCTGGCCCATCTCGTAACGGAGGGGCACAACCCTGCCTTCGTGCCGGGTCTCGAGGTAACGGTGCTGGCGAAATCGCCCAATAACGGCCCTGTCCTGATCCAGGCTGACGGAACCGTCTACGACATCTGCAACGACGTCGCCTGCGTGGTCTGGGTGGAAAAGGTGGTACAATAACTCTCAAACAATCCACTTTTCCCGGGGCTTTCTGTGAAACTCCAAACCAAGCTCAACCTCGCCACAGGCATTATTCTCTTCATTACACTAAGCATAATGATCGTCGTGGATCTGGTCCACGACCGGGAAATCTATTTCCATAATCAGAAAGAGTTCCTTGAGCAGTCGGCGGAGTCGCTGAGGAACCTGCTTGCCAAAGCCCAAAACATCGACGAAGTCGTCCGGACAACAAGGGCTTTTGCCCCGGTTATTTCCCGCCCCGACCGTGACAATACCTACATCGTTATTGCCGACCATAACGACATCATCCTGGCGGGCACCCTCTATGCCGCGGAGGGCAGATCGCTGAAGGACCTGAAGATGTATCAGGAGGGGCTGCCCAAGCGCTCCAGCATTATGGCCGCGATCTTCTTTCATCGCCACCCGGCAATCCATGTCATCATGCCCTTTCCCCTTCACCCCTCCGTTACCGGTGAGGCCGAACCGGTTCGGGGGCAGATATTTATCAGCCGGTCCCTTGACAAGGAGTACCGGGAGTTTCTCATCGAATTCACCATCATGGGCATATATGCCATTCTCCTGCTGACCTTTCTCATAGGCCTCTTCACCTACTTCTTCCACCATTTCATCACCGCGCCGGTAAACCGGCTTATCAGCGGACTCAAGAAGGTTGAGGATGGAAACTGGGAAGCCCGCGTGACAGTCGAGCACAAGGACGAGATCGGCACCATCACGGAAGCGTTCAACCGCATGGCCCATCAGCTTCAGACCACGGTCGAACACATGCTCCGGGTGGAAAAGATGACCACGCTGGGCGAAATGGCTGCCCGCGTCGCCCACGAGATCCGCAACCCCCTCGTCCCTATCGGAGGCCTGGCCAACAACCTTGCCAACAAGATGCCTGCAGGCAGCCGTGAGCGGTCGCATCTGGAACTGATCGTACGGGAGGTAAAGCGGCTGGAGAAGATCCTGGAGTCGATCCTTATATTCACCAAGCAGACGCCGCCAGCGCTCAAGGACAACGACGTGAACAAAATCATCGCCGTATCGATCCGTATCGTGGAGCTCTATGTGGAACAGGGCAAGATCGTCATCGAGACCGATCTGGCTTCGAATATTCCGCCAATAAGCTGTGACGAGGGGCTGCTTGAACAGGCCCTGGTCAACCTCTTCTACAATTCGGTGCAGGCTATGGAAGAAACGGGGGGTACCCTGAGGGTAAAGAGCTCATATCTGTCCAACCGGGAACGGATTGTGCTGGAGGTGACTGACACCGGCGGCGGGATCATGGAGAAGGACATTCACCGCATCTTCGACCCCTTCTTCACCACCAAGGAGTCCGGGACCGGCCTGGGACTGAGCATTGTGCACCAGATCGTGACAAGCCACCACGGCGACCTGATGGTCCACAACCACCCCGGCGAGGGGGTCACCTTCATCATCGAACTCCCCGTAAGGCAGCCCGCAGCCGAGCCCGAACCGATGAGGCCGCACAAGCCGACAAAAGACGCCGGGAAATGACGGCCTCGTATGTCATTCCGGCGAAAGCCGGAATCCAGTAGTTTTTAATATTCCTGGACCCCGGTTTTCACCGGGGTGACGGTTTCCTCAAATTCTTCACTCTCTACCCCTTCATCCGCGGATCAAGATAGTCTCTGAGAAAATCACCGAAGATATTGAAGGCCATGACTGTAACGAAGAGGGCCAGGCCGGGGAAAAGGACCATCCACGGCGCCGAGAGTATGTAGGCCCGATTGAGGCTTATCATGGAGCCCCAGGTGGGAATGGGTGGTTGTATGCCGAGACCGAGGAATGACAGGGCCGCCTCGCTCATGATGAATCCGCCAATACGGATGCTGGTCACCACCACAATGAGCGCACCGCAGTTGGGCAGGATGTGGCGGATGAGTATCCTCGCCGACGAGCACCCGATCGACCGGGCCGCCTCCACATAGGCCTGTTCACGGATGGACAGGACCACGCCGCGCACGAGTCGGGCAAATCCGCCCCACCCGACCAGCGCCAGGGCCAGGACCACCGAGAAGGCCCCGGCGGGCAGCACCACCGTAATCCCCACCGCCAGAAGGAGGCTCGGAAAGGACAGCAGCAGGTCGACCAGGGCCACCACCGCCATGTCGATCTTCCCTCCGAAGTAACCTGCGATGGTCCCGAAGGCAAGGCCTATCACCACTGAAACCCCTGCCGCCACCAGGGCGATCCCCAGCGATGCCCTGCCGCCGTAAATGACGCGGCTGAGCACGTCCCGCCCTTTGCTGTCGGTGCCCAACAGATGGGCGCCGTCGGGAGGGAGGCGAAGGGCGTCGAGGTTGATCCCCAGCGGGTCAAAGGGCGCGACCAGCGGGGCCCCCACGGCTGCCACCACGATCAGCACGATAACCACGGCCGATGTCAGGGCCAGAGGTTCCTTTTTCAGCCGCGTCCAGAGACGGCGCCATTCCATGAGCTATCTCTCCTTGGCTGAATGCCTGATCCGCGGGTCGATGACCGAGTTCAGGATATCGATGATCAGGTTCACTGTAACGAAGATGGCGGCCCCGAAGAGTACCGTCCCCATGACCACCGGGTAGTCGCGCTTGGTGATTCCCTCGAGGGCGTACCTGCCCAGGCCGTCCCAGCCGAAGATCGTCTCCGTCAGTACCGAGCCGTTGAGGTAGCTTCCCAGGTCGAGGCCGATAAGGGTAACAATGGGGATGAGGGCATTCCGCAGCGCATGGAGTATCACCCGGCCGCGACCAAGCCCCTTGGCGACGGCCGTCGCCATGTAGGGCTGCCCCAGTACCTCGAGCATGCTGGAACGGGTCACCCGGGCAATGAATGACGACGAGCCTATGGCAAGGGTCAGGGCAGGAAGAACGAGGTAGATCGGCTCTCCGTGCCCCATCCCCGACGGCGGCAGAAGGTGCAGCCACCCCGCCAGTACGAGCATGAGCACCAGTCCCAGCCAGAAAACGGGGAGCGAAATCCCCGCCACCGCCAGGGCCGAGCCGGCCCGATCGACCCACGTCCCCCGCTTGAGGGCGGTCACAATCCCCAGAGACACCCCGATGATGATGGAAAAGACAATGGCGGTAAGGGCAAGCCGCAGGGTGTTGCCAAACTTTTCGACGATATCGGAGGCAACGGGGTGGTGCGAGTAATACGAGCGGCCCATCTCCCCTTTGGCCAGCAGGGAGAGGTACCCCCCGTAGCGCACCAGAAAAGGCTTGTCGGCGCCTATCTCCGCCCGTAACCGTTCCACCACGGCCGGGTCGGCCCGCTCCCCCACCATCCCCAGCACCGGGTCGCCGGGCACGGCCTGGGTAAGAAGGAAGGTGATGAAGGTGATGCCGAGAAGTGTCGGAATAAAGAGCAGGAGTCGCTTCAAAAAGTATGAAGTCATTGCCCCCTCCTTCCGGCAGCTGCCATCAGGCTGCCGCTCGTATCGAGACTGACCTCTACCCCCTTGTCCGCAGACGCCAGCGGGAACAGCTTCACCCCTCTCACCCACGGCTGATGGATCAGGACCTCCGCCTTGTGCCACATGAAGACCCATGGCGCCAGACTGACGACCCGGTGCTGGATCGATTGATAGAGCAGCTTCCGTTCTTCCTCCGAACCGGTCTTTGCCGCTGCCTCGATCAACAGGTCGGTCTCGGGGTCGGAGAACCGCGCCCGGTTCCCTCCCGCCCCGGCATTGGCGGAGTGAAAGACCGGAAAGAGAAAGTTTTCTGGATCGGGGTAGTCGGCCCACCAGGAAAGCCAGAATGCATCTGCCTCGCCGTTCACCACCGCCGCCTTGAAGGCGCTCCACTCCAGCTGTCTCAGCGTAATCCTGATCCCCACCTCCTTGAGATACCCCTGGATAACCTCGACCATATCCAGCGTATCCTGGTCCAGATTGAGGTAGAGGGTCGCGTCGATTCCGCCGGGATGCCCCGCCTCGGCTAGTAGCCTGCGACTCATCGCCGGATCGTACCGGTAGCCGGTGTTATCGGTTTTGAGAAGAAAGGGCGGTATAGGTCCCGCCGCCAGGGTCCCCCGACCTTCCATGATGGTTCTCAGTATCTTTTCCCGATCTATGGCGTAGTTCATTGCCCTGCGTATCCGTGGGTCGTCGAAGGGGGGCTTCCCGCAGTTCATGCCGAGATAGTAGACATTCAATCCGGGGCCGCTCACCAGAAGACGGTTCCACTCGGGGTCCCGGCGGAAACGGCCGTATTCCGACGCCGGTACGGCGAGGATGTCGAGGTTCCCCTGTCCAAACTCCACCACCGCCGTCATCTCGTCGGGGATGATCCGGTAGTAGACCCCCTTCAGGGAAGGCTTGCGGTCAAAATAGGCCGGGTTTGCCGAGAGCAGCACCCCCCGCCCCTGCTGCCACTCGGTCAGCTGATAGGGCCCGGTCCCCACCGGATGGCTGCCAAAATCCTCCCGCCACCGCTCAATCTCTTCCTTCGGGACCACATAGCCTGCGGGCATGGCCAGCAGACTGAGGAAGGGGGCAAACCGCTCCCTCAGCGTGATCTCAAGATGGCTGTCGTCGACAGCCCGGATACCCGTCACCTCCGACGCCGTTCCCTGCTGGTATTCCCTGGCTCCGTCGATACGATCGAGGACCCACGACCGGGGAGATTTTGTTTCCGGGTGAAGCACTCGCTCGAAGGAGTATTTAAAATCGTGGGCCGTAACCTTCCTGCCGGATGAAAAGAAGACGTCGCTCCGAAGGGTGAATTGATAGGTTCTGCCGTCCCGGGAAACCTTCCACGACGAGGCCACGTCCGGCGCCACCGACATATCATCGTTAAAGCGGATAAGCCCGTTGAAGAGCTTTGCGGTAATGCTGGCACCCGACACATCGATGATAAAGGCCGGGTCGAGGGTCGTCGGGTTTGTCCCGAGGCGGAGGTAAAGGTGGTCGGGAAGGCGCTCCTGCCGGCTGCCGCAGGCGGCCAGCGAGAGGAGCAATATAAGGACCAGTCCGCCTCTCAAAAGAAAATTAAAGGATTGGCCTGAAAATTTCGATACGGTATCTGCAGTCTCTTCAAAAGGCATTTTACCTCATGAGTTTTCCGGCCAATGTTTATCTCTCGGAGAAACCATCGGGTCGCCGCAAGAGAAAAGAGGTGAACGGGGCAGCCTGGACAGTGTCCGGCGCCGTGAAGCCAATCATAACCTAACAGGCGGCCAATTTGTAGATATCAATAAGGATATCGAACTACGCCTTGATACGGATGTTATGAAACCTGAATACCCTCGCTACGACAGCAGTTCTGCCGCCACTCCCAATCCCGATGAAGAGCTCCGCCTCCTGATCGATATCTCCAGGGCCGTCATGGAAGCCGACAGCTTTGCCTCGGGGATTACCGCTGCCCTTCGCGGCATATGCGAACATACGGGCTGGCTGATGGGAGAGGCGTGGCTTCCCCGATGCGACGGCGCCTGCCTTGAATGGAGCCCGGCTTTTTACGCAGCCAACGAAAAGGCGGAAGCGTTCATACAAAAAAGCGACAAGTACAACTTCCGGCCCGGCATCGGCCTGCCCGGCAGGGCATGGAGTTCCAAACAGGCCGTCTGGATCAGGGACGTCACTGCCGACTCCGACTTTCTGCGAGCACTGCTGGCCAGCACCTATGGACTGAAAGCAGCGGTAGCCGTACCGGTGCTGGCGGGACAGGAAGTAGTTGCCGTCATCGATTTCATGACCGGCAAGGTCATTGAAGAAAGAGATGAACACCTCATTACGCTGATAACCGCCGTGGCTGCGCAGCTGGGCACATTCATTAAACATCTGCGAACTGAGGAGCAATTACGAAAAAGTGAGGCCGGTCTTGCCAATGCCCAGCGAATCGCCAAACTGGGGAACTGGGAGTGGGACATTGCCAGTGACGAATTGTCCTGGTCCGATGAAACCTACAGGATATTCGGCCTTGATCGCAATGGTTTTAAAGCGACCTACGAAGCATTTCTGAAATCGGTACACCCCGAAGACCGCGATTTTGTCAGAAGATCGCTTCTGAAGGCCATCCGGGAAAAAACGGTATGCAGCATGGATTATCGCGTTGTACTGCCCGACGGCAGGGAGCGCATTGTACACGAAGAGGCTGAAGTCCTGCTCGACGGCGCCGGAGTGCCGCTTCGCATGTGTGGCACTGTACAGAATGTCACAAAAAGCATCCTGGCCCAAAGAGAACTGAAGAAGCTCTCCGAGGCAATCCAACAGAGCGTCAATACCGTCTTCATCACTGACAATTATGGGAAAATAGAATACGTAAACCCGGAGTTCGAGCGGGTAACCGGTTATTCCGGCGACGAGGCCATCGGCCGGAACCCGAGGATTCTCGCATCGGGGGAAACCGCCCCAAGGGAATATCAACTCCTGTGGAAGACTATTACGCAGGGAAAGACCTGGCGCGGCGTATTGAAGAACCGGAAGAAAGACGGGACGTTCTACTGGGCCAGCGGCGTCATATCCCCTATCCGGGACGAGAAGGGAAACGTAACCCATTTTCTGGCGGTTCAGGAAGATATCACCGAAAAGAAGCAGACTGAAGAAAAGGTCCAGTATCTGTTGACCTTCGACGAGACCACGGGGCTTGTCAACAGGGCCCGTTTCATGGCATTGCTCAATGACTGGTTTGAAAGCAGCGGTGAGAAACGATCCGGCGTCCTTCTGCTCATCGATATCGACGACTTCAGGATCGTGAACGACATCTACGGCCACAGGGCCGGAGACGAGATGCTTCGGCGCATCGCCAACCTGCTTCAGGGCATCATCCCCAACCCGCAGATTTATTCCGGAGAAGGCGACCTTGGGCGTGGGACCATGGTAGGCCGGATGGGAGGGGACGAATTCGCCGTCTTTCTCTCTTTCCCCTACACGAGAGAGGGTCTCGACCTTCTGATCCAACGGGTAAGGATTGAACTGGAGCGGTTACGCTACGCCGACCTCTCCCATTCTCTTACCGCCAGCATCGGTGCCGCGTTCTACCCTGAGCACGGCGGGACCACCCGTGAGCTGGTAATGCATGCCGACGTCGCCCTGGTCAACGCCCGCAAGGCAGGGGGCGACCGCTGTATTATCTACTCAGCCGATGACCGGCAACTGGAAAAGACCCATTCCAGGCTAAAGGAAAAAGAGCGCATACAGAAGGCCATTGCGGGAAACCGTTTCGAGCCCTGGTTCCAGCCGATCCTCGACCTGAGGGACAACAGGATACATCACTTCGAGGCCCTTGCCCGAATGTACAATGCCGACGGCACCCTTGTGATGCCCTATGAATTCATCGACACCGCGGAGAAGTTCGGGCTGGTCAACGCCATCGACCGCGCCATCACAAAGAAAACCATGGCCCGGCAGGCGCTCAACGGGAATGGAGAAAAGATATCCTTCGGCATGAACCTCTCGGGCAAGAACCTTGGCGACACCGAATTCCTCGCTTTCCTGCGCAACGCCATCGAGGAGACCGGGGCCGACCCCGGCAGCCTCATCTTTGAAATTACCGAGACCGCCGCAGTGCATGATCTCGACAAGGCCATAAAATTCCTTGGCGAGCTGCGGCAACTGGGGTGCCGCTTCGCCCTCGACGACTTCGGTGTCGGATTCAATTCCTTCCTCTATCTGCGGGAGCTGACGGTCGACTATATCAAGATCGACGGGTCGTTCATCCGCAAGGTGCATGAAAACGCCAACGACCGGCTCTTCGTAAAGGCCATCGTCGAGGTGGCGCGGGGGCTGGGGATCAAGACCATCGCCGAGTTTGTGGAAAATGGCGAGATACTGGAGCTGGTCCGGAGTCTGGGAGTCGACTACGCCCAGGGGTATGCCATTGGCAAGCCCGCCAAAGAGCTGGTTCTCGAGATGCAGTAGCAAACCTCTCAATAAGAGCTCGCAGTAAATCCTGAAATCCAATCCGTAGCGAACAGCTTCCTAAACTCGGCCTCCCGTTGTGCCCTCCAAATCCCTCACTTCAGGTTGATTTTTATTAACCAGGACAGGCCCTTTAATTCCAGCCGGATATCTTCCATCGTAGAAATGGCTCGTTACAGGCGACATTATAAAACCCCCATGGTAATAGCGCGTAAATATTAGATAAATAAAGAGATTTAAGGAATATTAACTGGACACCAAAAGTCCTGAACGGGTATGGTGTTTGGCGTGGCATGACCACGCAAGCCGGTCGGTCTCATGCAGTAACCGGACCGGAAAAATTATCCCTCACGAGGAGGAACCCTATGCATAAAAAGTCCTTTTTTCGCGCTGGAGCGGCCATATTGCTGGCAAGCCAGGTCGCGTGCGTTTCCATACCATATCCCATACCGTACCTTACACCTGAATTAACGGGCGTGACGCCGGAGATGTCGGAGCGTTTTGCCGGGATTTCTCTCGAGCAGGCGGTCGCCGATGCGGAAGCCAAAGTGGCCAAGGCCTATGAGAATGAACTCAACTTCTACTCACCGCGCAACCTGGGTACCGCTGAGGATGCGCTCACCTATGTCCGCAAGCAGATGCAGGAAAAGCCACAGAGAGATACCTTTCTGGTTCGGATTCTCCTCATCGAATCATCGATAGGCAAGGGTTACGCGGTCAAGTCTGCGGTGAAAAACCAGCTGGCCGAGGTGTTTAGCATGAGGGCGGCGCTGGAAGAGGCGAAGGCCCCGATGTACGACAAGGGCCGTTATGACGATGTAGTGGGCGAGATCAAAGACCTGATCGACTACATCGAGAGGGACCGCGCGGAGAGGGCACGGGGTGAGATTCCGGCCCTGGTGGCAAAAATGAAGACCTTTGAGACCGAAGCCATAAAGCACCACGCCCTCAACCCTGCCAAGCTGATACTGAGCAAGGCCAGCTCCCAGAATGCCGAGGAGTATGCCCCCAGGACGCTACAGGAGGCGCGTACGATATATGCGCAGGCCGAAGCGTATATCATGAGCAATCCGCACGACAAGGAGAGTGTCGCCCGGCTGGGCAGCGAGAGCCTGTTTGCCGCTCGCCATGCCCTGTATGTGGCTGAAGCTGCCAGAGATATCCAGAATATGGGCACCAGGGCGAGCGAGGATATCGTACTTGATGCCGAACGGCGGCTGAAACGTATTGCCGAGGCACTCAACCACCCCGACGTACGCGACCGCTCGCTGCATGACCAGACGATGGCGCTGGCCGGCGCCGCCGGGCAGCTGGTGGTTGGTCGTGACGAGCTGCGCGAGAAGATAGACACGCTCCAGGCCCGTGATAACAGCGCAGAACTGGCGGCAATGCGGGAGAAGATCTCCACCGCCGAGCAGGAGAACGGTGCCTTGAAAACGGAGATCAGCCAGCTGAAGGCAAAGATCGGCGAGATGGGGGCTTCCCTGGCCGCTGCACAGGCCGCAAGGATAGCTGCTGAGGAGGCAAACAATAGGCAGAAGGTCTCGGCCGAAGTAAAAGAGCCCGCGGCAACGACTACAGAATCAAGTGCTTCACAACCGGCAACAGAGGCTGCCCAGCCAGTGGCCGAGGCGACAACCGCTACAAAGGTAGCCCCGGCCGAAGTAAAGGTATATTCGATACCGGTGACAAAATCGCCCGCGCTCTTGGAAGAGGTGCCGGTAGTGCAACCGATACCCGTGGAGGCAATCGATAAAAAGGAGACCGCCGCCGGAGTGGGGAAACGGGCGACATCGACCCCTGAGGCAACAAGCCAGACAGAGTCAACAGCGGATAGCGTCACGGACAACAATACTACGGTAGGCCAATAAATACGCAGTCGATGGGGGTGCTGCCGTCAAACGCAGCGAGACGATGAACCCGTTATTAACGCTTATCCTGCACGATAAATTTAATGAGACGGGGGAAGGATGGGAGATTTTACTAATCATCCCCCGGCGGCTTCGGGCTTCATTCCATTCAGCACAATCCACCGCGCTTTTTGAAAGCAGTGTCCGCTTTTAGTGTGGAATTTTCGCGCGGATATCTTGCGGCAGCTCATCGATACTTCTGAGAACCATGACATCCATGTTCTCATTGCCGGCCTTGAGGGCATACATGCGTGAGACACCATAGATCGAAGACTCTTTGGCGATGAAGTAGACCCTGGAGCCGGGTCTTTGAGATTTTATTCGCAGGGACCAGTTGGAAATTTGCTCCACGCATTGGCTTGACAGTTTGAACGACTCCGCTGAAAGCGCGGAGGAATCCCAGACTCGTACAGGATTTCCTGAAATACGCGCGAATACTTTGTCCAGATATCGGGTCATTTCTATTGCCATCTCATCGGTATAGAGATGCAATACCTTCATGTAAATGATGTTGTCGACAACCGTCACTTCGATAATTCCTTTGTCAAACTTCAGAGTTTCGCTTGTCATTTGAGTCCCTGCGGGCATTGGTATTTTAGGCCACGAACAATTCTATCCATATTATTCGGTCACTACCGTTTGCAGCTCTCCACAAACCCTCTGAACAACCTCCGCGTCACTTCGCTCTCCAGCGTCTTTTCCGGGTGCCACTGCACACCGAGCAAAAAAGGGTAGCCGGTTAGCTCGACCGCCTCGATGACGCCGTCGGGGGCCTGGGCCGTCACCACCAGTCCTTTGCCTACATCCTTCACGGCTTGATGATGGTAGCTGGCCGATTCGAACTCCGTTACACCGATCATCTTTTCAAGCAATGAGCCCTTGCTCACCGCGATGGTATGTGAGCACGGTACATCCAACGATGAGCGGTGCGGCATCGACTGGGGCCGTTGAGTGGCGAGATCCTGCCAGAGGGTGCCGCCAAAGACGACATTGAGAAGTTGCATGCCGTGGCAGATGGCGAGGATGGGCTTTTTTAATCGGATGGCTTCGTTGAGAAGCGCGGTTTCGAAGTCAGTGCGCCGGTCGGGTGAAAGCTCCAGCGGAGCACAGGGTTCTTCGCCGAAGTAGCGGGGGTGGATATCCTCGCCGCCGGTCATGAGCAGGCCGTCCAGTTGCCCGATTGCCTGAACCGATGAATCGCAGGGAGGGAGCACCAGCGGCACGCCCCCGGCCTCCACAACCGCTCGGCAGTAGCGGGTCTGGAGATAGGAATACTCCCTGTCGTTACGGTATTCGATGTCGGCGGTCACGCCGATAAGAGGTTTTGTCATTTATGTCCTTTGTAGGGGCGATCCTTGTGATCGCCCAATCCCGAAAGGGCGAACACAGGGGTTCGCCCCTACATTTTACGTAACACCTTTCCCGCCAGGGTCCCTGTTACCTCGCCGTCCCTCACCGCCACCTTTCCGTTGACGATTACGTCGCGAATGCCGACGGACCGCTGATAGGGGCTGTCGAAATCGGCCCGGTCGATGACGGTCTCCGGATTGAAGATCACGATGTCGGCGCATGCTCCGGGCCTGAGTTCGCCCCGGTCTTTCATTCCCAGTTTCCTGGCCGGCTGGGCCGTCATCTTGTGGATGGCCTCTTCCAGCGTCAGCAGGCCTTCTTCACGCACGAAGCGGCCGAGGACGCGGGGGAAGGAACCGAACCCGCGGGGGTGGGGCTTGCCGTGGGCAGTGATGCCCGAAAAGCCCCGATTGGTGCTGTCGGAGCCCACCATCACATAAGGCTGCCTGAGGATGGTGCGCAGGTTCTCCTCGCTCATGGAGTAGAAGATGGCGCCCGCCTTGAGTTGCTCTTCGATGAGAAGGTCGTAGAGCGCCTCCCACGGTTTCGCTTTTCTTTTTTCGGCGATTTGGGCCATGGTGAGCCCTTCGAGCCCCTTGTTGGCCGCTGTCTCTACCGAGGAGACCGCCACCCGCTGCCAGTACTCGGGCTCGGGGTGCTGGGCGAGGATGTCGTCGGTAAGCCGCTTTCTGGTTTCGGGATCGCGAAGCCGCGCCAGTTCGGCATCGTTGCCGCCTTCGTAGGCCCACGAGGGCAGGACGGCGTCGAGGTCGGTGGCGGCGGCGGTGTAAGGGTAGCGGTCGGAGGTGACGTCGAGCCCCCGGCCCCGCGCCTCTTCGATAAGGGCCAGCGCCTGTGTGATCTTGTGCCAGTTCCTTTGGCCGCTGGTCTTAAGATGCGATATCTGCACGCCGACGCCGGACTTTTCGCCGATCTCAATGGCCTCGGTAATCGCCTCGATGAGACCGTCACCCTCGCTGCGCATGTGGGATGAATAGATGCCGCCGTATTTGGCGACTACACGGGAGAGCTCAATCAGCTCATCGATGCCGGAGTAGACGCCGGGCGGGTAGATGAGCCCCGTGGCGAGGCCCAGGGCCCCCTGCTCCATGGCGTCGCTCAGAAGAGCTTTCATCGCGTCCATCTCGGCGGGGGTAGCCGGTCGATTCTCATATCCCACCACAGCGCCGCGCAGGTTGCCGTGACCCACGTAGGTGGCGATGTTCACCGCCGCGCCGCGCCGGTCAAATGTATCGAAGTATTCGCCGAGGCTCTCCCAGCCGAGTTCGAGTCCCAGGTCCGCCAGCTCGCCCCGTCGCCGTTCACGATAGGCGCCGAGCAACGGACCGGCCGAAAGACCGCAGTTGCCGTTGATCTCCGTCGTCACCCCCTGCAGCAGCTTGCCGTCGCCCTGGGGGTGGGCGAGAAGTGAAAACTCGGAGTGAGAGTGGATGTCCACAAAACCGGGACAAACCACCATGCCCGATGCGTCGATCACCGTATCGGCGCCAGTCGTGGGAATGCGGCCCACGGAAATAATCCGGTCGCCCTCGATGAGGATAGCCGCCGGTTCACCGGGCCTGCCGGTGCCGTCGATGATGAGGCCATTTTTTATGAGGATTGTTGCCATTTTTACCCCTTCGTTGTAGTGTGGCTGATCATCTGGATTATATGGCTTTATTTGGTTTAGTCAAACGGAAGTAACCTCTGGGAAATTGGAGTTACCTATGCGCGTAGTTATTCAGCGGGTGACCGAGGCCTCGGTCACTGTCGATGGAAAGGTCATCGGCACAATCGGTAAAGGCCTGCTGGTGCTGGCCGGGGTGGAAAAGGGCGATACGGAGCAGGACCTCGATTACATGGTGTCGAAGATTACCGGCCTGCGGATATTCGAAGACGGCGAAGGAAAGATGAACCTGTCAGTGCAGGAAGTAGGCGGGTCGGTGCTGGCAGTGTCGCAGTTCACGCTGCTGGGAGACGTGCGAAAGGGGAGACGCCCTTCGTTTACCGGAGCCGAGGAGCCGGGCCGGGCGAAGGATATGTTTCACCTGTTCGTCGATAAATTGAGAGAAACCGGCGTCTCCGTTGAAACGGGCGAGTTTCAGGCCCACATGGCGGTGAGCCTCGTGAATGACGGCCCCGTGACCATCATGCTGGACAGCCGCAGGCTGTTCTAGGATATACCGTCCGCTATTGCCGGTAAATATTCGTCGAGAAAATCCCGAAGGCCGTCGATATAGGTCGCGCCGCTGAGCAAAAACCCTTCATTATGCCCCCCTTTGATCTCCAGAAACTGCTTCGGCCGGCGCGCGGCATCATGCAGCCTGCGGCCATGATCGAAGGGAATGATCTCGTCATCGCTGCTGTGCACTACCATTACTGGGCACTCAACATTCCTCAGATACTCTGCGGTGGGGTAATCAAACCGGCTGAGGCTGCGGACAGGGAGAAAAGGATAAAGTTCCGCCGCCAGGTCGGGCACCGATGTAAAACCCGACTCCACGATAAGGGCTCGGGGCGGGTGTCGAACGGCCAGCCATGCGGCGATAGATGATCCAAGGGACCGGCCGAAGTAGACCATCTTCTCGGCAGGGATATGCCGCTGCTCCGCCAGATAGCGCCATGCTGCCTCGGCGTCCTTATAGGTTCCCTCTTCCGAGGGAGAGCCGCCGCTCCGCCCATAGCCGCGGTAGTCGAAGATCAGCACCGACAGGTCCAGTTTGTTAAAAATCCTCAGGGAGTCGAGCCGGTGCGAGATGTTGCCGGCATTGCCGTGGAAGAAGAGCAGCACACCACGGGGCTTGTTCGCCGGAACAAACCAGCCGTCCAGCTCAACCCCGTCTTCGGTAGCGATCCTTACCGGCTCAAAGGCGAGTCCCGCCTCGGCGGGTGTTGCCTCTATCGTTTTCACGGGGAAATAGAGAAGGCGGGACTGAAAGACAAAGACCAATAGAAGAAGTGCCGCATAGGCGCCGGCGACGGTCAGTACTATGCTTATGGGATCGACTGCCGCAAGCTTCATGATATCCTCTTCTTTGAGGCTTTGGGATATAAAATGACCGTGGGTATAACTGTAGCATATCCCGACAGGAGAGCAGCGAGGAGAAAAGAGATGCGCCTCTGGAGTCTGCACCCGAAATATCTGGATCGAACTGGACTCGTCGCGCTGTGGCGCGAGGGACTTCTTGCGCAGAAGGTGCTGCAAGGCCGGACAAAGGGCTATCGACACCACCCGCAGCTGATAAGATTCCGGAAGTACGATAACCCTGTAGATGCCATTTCACTGTATCTCCGTCATGTATGGGAAGAGGCGGAACGGAGGGGATATCGGTTTGATCGTGGAAAGATTTGTGGCGGTGAAACCGATGCATGCATTCCCGTGACCGACGGGCAACTGCGGCTTGAATGGGAACATCTCGGGAAAAAACTTGGACAGAGGGACCCTGCGCAATACGAGAAACTGCTGACGATCAGCGCACCGGAGCCCCACCCTCTCTTCGAGGTGGTTTCCGGTGGCGTGGAGGAGTGGGAACGGGTTCCCTGAATGGATCAGATCTTCCCTTTGGCAGACACCACCTTGTTTTTACCCAGGTCCTTGGCCCGGTACATGGCGCTGTCGGCCGCTTTTATCAGCCCGCCAACCACATCCATGACATCACCCTTCCGCTCGACGTTCTCCGTCAACGAGGCAACCCCCACGCTGGCGGTTATTAATCCAGAGATATTGAGTGGCTGCGCATCCGCGTGAAGGGGTTCCTGAATGAAGATCGTACCGGCGATCAGTGCCCGGAGCCGTTCGGCATATCGACCGGCCTCCTTCAACGTCGTATCGGGCAGGATGATGATGAATTCGTCGCCGCCGTAGCGGGAGGAGATGGCGCTGAGCCCTTCAAAGACCTCGTTTACCACCACCGCCACTTCCCGGAGGACCTGGCTCCCCGCGAGATGGCCATAGGTGTCGTTGACCTCCTTGAACCGGTCGAGGTCGAGGAAGATGATTGACAGATCACCGCCCTGCGCCGCTATTCGCCGGACCTCCCAGGGCAATCGTTCAAGAAAGTAGCGGTCGTTGTAGAGGCCGGTAAGGTTGTCCCGCTTGGAAAGCTCTTCAAACCTTCGGGCGTCCAGAGCGTTCTGTACAAGGGTTGAGGTATACCTCGCGAATATTTCCAGGAGGGCGAGGTCGTTTTCGGTAAAGTGCGTGCCACCCTTCTTGTTGATAAGCTCGATAACGCCGATTACCGATTCGTGAATAGCGATGGGAGCACAGATGAGCGACCTGATTTCACAGCTGGTTTTCTCCCGAATATCGCTGTAAAAAAGCTTATCGGATGCTACATCCTCGCAGATATAGGGTTTGCCCGTCCGGTA
>Ga0224505_10000565_pt1 | contig 25198 bp, 16 predicted proteins | sample SF_Jan12_sed_USG_FD_169102 | JGI IMG/M metagenome (GOLD analysis project Ga0224505, IMG submission 169102) | Sediment microbial communities from San Francisco Bay, California, United States - SF_Jan12_sed_USGS_4_1 | ecosystem: Environmental > Aquatic > Marine > Sediment | place: USA: California... | reverse complement strand
TGCCCCTGGCTACAGGTGTCATAGATATGAAGACTTTTCTGCAATCATTGGTCAAAATAGGCTATGCTGGCCCGGTAAGAACCGAGCCTTTTAACCAGGTCATCCGGGATATGGAGGATGAACAAGCGCTGAAGGTTAATATGGAAAGTCTGCAGAAAGCGATAGCGCTTTTGCAATAATATTGATTTTCAAAAAAACGATAGCTGGCCCCAATCCCTGTTGGGATTGGCATAGCTTTTTGTATCGACAGGCAGGATTTTGCTGGCTTTCCGGCTGAGCAAAATTTCGTTTCCCACAAATTTTCCGGACAAAAGATTGCAAGAAATAGCGTACAGCGAGTAGGGTTTCACTGCTACGCCGAAAGCCTGACCACCTTGGATAGTCGAAATATAATCCGGGCACCCATGGCAGGCAATGGCATTATGGAACGGGGTGGATAGTGAAAATTTCTCATTATATTTCATTCAATACCTTTTGACCATGCGGAAAGTTTTGCATTTCTTGATGAGTTGTTTGCTTCTGTTGATCCCCTTTGTCGCACAAGGTACGCACATCCGTGCGGGTGAGATACGGGCTGAGCGCTTGCGGTGTGACGAACTAACTTACAGAATTACACTCATCGTTTACACGAACACGGCCAGCCCGTCACATCCTGGTGGTTTCATCGGCGGAGGAATACTTTCATGGGGTGAAGGTTTTATGCAATTGCCGCAGGTTGGCCAGGTTACCATCGTAAATGCGGCCCTTCATATAGGCATGGTCACTTTCGTCAGAGATATTACTTTTTCTAAAGAAGGAACATTTATCATCAGCTACGAAGAGGCGCACCGGAATGTGTCCACGCTTAACATTCCCAACGCCAGAGATGACATTGATTTTTATGTTGAAAATGAAATGAATGTGAGCGCATCCATTTGCGATTCCTCCCCTTCCTTCCTGGTTCCCCCGGTTGATCAAGCTTGTCGTGGAATGGCCTTCTATCATAACCCCGGTGCTACTGACATTGATGGAGACAGCCTTTCCTACAGCTTGACTACCCCTAAAGGTAACGGTGGTCTTTCCATTTCAGGATATGCAGCACCGAATGATTCAAAGTTCTATGCAGGCATTAACTTTCAGCAGGCGAACATGGATAAGAATGGGCCGCCAACATTTGCCATTGAAGGCGCAACAGGCTTGCTAACCTGGGATGCACCAGGAGCAGCCGGCGCCTATAACATTGCCATCAAAGTTACGCAATGGAAAAAAAGTTTGGTCGACAGCACATGGCAGCAGTTCGGTTATTTCATCCGCGATATGCAGATTGAAGTTCAGGATTGCGACAACCATCCACCAGATCTTACTTCGGTTCAGGATGTGTGCGTATTTCCTGGAGAAAAGGTAAGCATGAATTTGAAAGGCAAAGATCTGGATCTTGATAATGTGATTATTGAAATATTTACGGACATCACATCCTTTACAGAATCACCGGCTGTTGTACAATATGCAGGAGTGCTTCAGTCTACTTCGCCGGATACAGCACACATTAGAATTACCTGGAGGCCGGACTGCATAAGGGTCAGGGAACAACCCTATCAGGTTGTTGTTAAAATCACCGACTCACCTGTTGATGGCGGTGTAAAACTTACGCGTTTTCGTTCCTTCAACATTACCGTGATGGGGCCTGCTCCGGTTCTCACGCAGGTACTGGTGAATCCGGTGATTAAAAAGGTTACACTTCAGTGGGATGCTTATGGTTGCCAGAACGCAGAGGCTATTCAGGTGTGGCGAAGAGTCGCCAAAAGAAATTATATCCAGGCGCAGTGCGAAACAGGAATGCCGAAGTCGCTGCAATATGTTTTGCTTACAGAACTACCGGGAAATTCCACAACATACGAAGACCATGACCTTGCCATTGGGGCTCAGTATTGCTACCGGATAGTTGCCCGGTTTTCGGATGTGGCCAGTAAAATCTCGTTGGACACTTGCTTTATCCCCCAGCCTGCCAGGGCACCGGTAATAACGCATGTTACGGTGAACAAAACAGATAAGGCAAGCGGTGAGATCAGGATTTCGTGGACTTCACCATTTGATATTGATAAAATTCAATATCCGCCTCCTTATCGGTATGAAGTTCAGCGCGGAAATGGGTTCACGGGAGGTAACTGGAGTACTATTACCTCGGGCACAATAACAGACACTACCTTTCTCGACAATACTGTCCCAACCGCCGACACTGCTTATCACTACAGGATATTGCTTTTCGTCCCATCAATAACCAGTTCCGCTGTGGATACCTCTTCAATAGCCTCATCCGTTAAACTTAGAAGTCACGCGAAAAGCAACGGCATTCAGTTGTTATGGGATGCTCACGTCCCCTGGTCAATATACCTGGAGCAATACCCCCTTCACTATATCTTCAGAAGTGAGACAGGCATTGAAGACGACTTTGTTCTTATTGACAGCGTGGACGTGAATGAGAATGACCTTACGTACGTTGACGAAGGTCGTTACATGAATCGTGGTCTGGACGATCATACCGTTTACTTCTACAAGGTTGAGACCCTTGGTGCGTATGGCAATCCAAAAATCAAAGAACCGTTTATCAACTACTCTCAGATACTCTCAAACCATATATTGGATACTACTTCCCCTTGTGCGCCTATCGTAAGCGTAGTGAGGCCAGAATGCGGGACACTACCTTGCTCAGGCACCTACTCCAATACCGTCAAATGGACTAACGGCACATCGCCCGGATGCCAGGACGATGTTGTTTACTATGAAGTTTATGTTGCGGATACGCGAACAGGAGCATACACAAATTGGATAGATCATCTTGAAAATAGCGTGGCGACCCAAAACGATTTACAGGATTTATCGGGATGTTACAAAATTATCGCCGTGGACTGGGTTGGCAACAAAAGCGAATTGAGTGAGGCTGCGTGCGGAGAAAATTGCCCCATGATCTATATGCCGAATGTTTTCACACCGGGTGTCTCGCCGGATTATAATGATACTTTTCACGCCTTTAGTGCCACAGGCGATATACTAAACAAGGAGTGTTCTCGATTTATTGACTTCATGTCAATCAAGATTATTAATAGGCTGGGAATGGAAGTTTTCGCTATGTCAGCGGACAATAGTAATGCTGTTTACTGGGATGGGAAAGACAATGCGGGCAAGGAAATGTCGTCTGGGGTCTACTACTATCTCGCCGATGTACGGCTTAAATACTCATCGGAGAAGACGGAGCATCAACAAATAAAAGGCTGGGTTCACCTTATAAGATGAATGAATTCTCAAATCCCCACCAAACATGATTAAAACAACAGTAGTAGGTTCCTACCCAATGCTCGATTGGCTCGCTGCATACCCGTCGCAGCAAGCCCTGGAAGATGCAACAATGGTGGTTTTAAAAACCCAGGAACTTGCGGAAATTGATGTTATTGCTGATGGTGAATTGTATCGCTTTGACATTAATCATCCCGAAACGAACGGAATGATTGAATACTTTGTGCAGTCATTGGGAAATGTCAGGAGTGAGATTACACGTGCTGATGTCGAAATATTCGGTAAGCAAAAAGGTATGGGCTTTCGTGTTCGCCCCGCAGCAGTGGTAGAAGGTGCTATTGATGAAGGAATGCTCGATCTGGTGCATGCCTATCGCAGAATTTCCAAGCTCACGAACGTGCCGTTAAAGTTTACCGTCACGGGGCCACATATGCTTAGCAAAACGTTACTCGATTATCACTATAAGGACCTTCCTTCTTTATCGCATGCATTAGCAACAGTGCTGGCGAAGCAAATCACCGAAATAGATGCCGCGGTAGTTCAGATAGACGAAGCTAACCTTCCCGGTTCACCGGAAGAGTGGGAATGGGCCGCAAGTGCTATCAACGTAATGCTTGATGCCGTGCCAAAGGTTCCGGCCGTGCATCTTTGCTTTGGTAACTATGGCGGGCAGACCATACAAAAAGGAACCTGGGATAAACTTATTGCTTACATCAATGCCCTGCATGCTGATCACGTCGTGCTTGAATTTGCGCATCGCGGATATAACGAATTGGAATATTTCAAGGACCTTCGACCTGAAGTCGGCATTGGGTTGGGGGTAGTAGACATTAAATCCACCGTGATAGAAACACCCGAACGCATCGCAAAAAGATTGGAGGATGCCGTTCTGCTGCTGGGTGAAGATCGTATTCGCTATATCCATCCAGACTGTGGTTTTTGGATGTTGAAACGTTCGATTGCAAATGCGAAAATCCGTGCCCTTACTTTAGGGAGAAATTTGTTTGAAGGGCGTTTCGACTGAATAGGAGCACGAAATTACTTAGATCAATATCACAGGCATTTGGTAACGTTCGTCATCGACAAGTAGTTGATTTCGCCCTAGATTCACACCTTATTAAGAAGGCTCAAAAACAAAGTGTACAATGAAAAAAATATTTTTCATTTTCATTCTGTTGTTGTTAGGATGTTCTGAGGACAATAATGAATCTAATCCCGATTATACATGGGATATCGACAAACAAGGTATACCCAAGTTTGTAAACGTTAACTACATTGAACTGAATAAGATTTCCCAAATATCAAAATTCCGTTCTTCCGTTGGTCACGATTATTCTGACAACTATGAACAGTGTCGCAGTATGAAACATTACTTCCAACCGTATGGCGATATTAACTGGGGCACTGTCAAAATTTATTCACCGATTAGCGGAACCATTACACGCGCTGAACAAGAGTGGGCAGGTACAAAACTTGAAATTGAATCATCAAAATATCCCGCTTTCCGTTTTCAAATTTTTCACATTAATCTGGAGCAGCCACTTGAAGTAAATGATAAGGTAACAGAAGGCGATTACTTAGGTACACATATAAGCAATGATACCTATTCAGATGTTTCAGTGATTGTAAATGACCCTGCAAAACAAGGAAGGTTTGTTTCATGGTTTTACGTTATTACCGACCAGGTATTTGAAGAGTATATAGAGCGGGGCGCCATTACACGTGAAGATTTTATTATCAGCAAAGAACTTCGGGATGCTAACCCACTTGACTGCAATAATTTTGGCCTTGATGACCCGCTCGAAAAATGGTTTATCTTGGAAGTACCCATTAAGTAATTGACACATGAAAACGAATTACGTTGAACTAAAAAGGAAGACACTATCCGAGGCCATTAAAAAACACAAAAGTGTTGTTGATGATTTCAGAGCCGGTATCAGTACTGTTGAATGAAGAACCTGTTGTTAATATTGACAATCGCGATGCAGGTTAGCATAATTGGGCATTGTCGTGACCATCTTAATAATTTTTCGACCAAATCCATGAGTTGATTTGATTAAATGCGCATCGCTGTGAATAAAATCCAGATATGGAGGTGAAGGCAACGGAGACTGTGATAGAGCAGGCGAAGTTACTGGCTGAGCAGTTGAATGCCTGATAAGGGCTAGGTTCACATGGTGCAACTTCGCATCGCTGCTCCCCTGCACAACTTTAATCTAATTCGGCAATATGGCTAAAGATGTGTTACCAAGGTCTTAGCAACTGAAAATAAATTCTAGCAATTTGTAAGTAACTGCTTGAATATCAACGAGCGGGAAACGAGGCTCGAACTCGCGACCCTCAGCTTGGGAAGCTGATGCTCTACCAACTGAGCTACTCCCGCTTGAAACATTGTAAAGCGAATTTAAATACACAAATGGCAAATCCAAGCTGTGCCGAATATTCACTTGGCCTTAATACCAAAAAAAGGCCGTCTTCGATGAAAACAGCCTTTTTTACAAATAACTTTTCTATCAGAATAACTTAATGATATCGTTGGCGAAAATAAACACCATCAAGGCAAGCAAGAATACCATGCCTACCTTCTGTGCAGTTTCCAGAAACTTATCAGTAGGTTTTCTCCTGGAAACTATTTCATAGCTCAGGAACATCACATGCCCACCGTCCAATGCGGGGATGGGCAGTAAATTCATAAAAGCCAATACCAGGGAGAGCACACCTGTTAGCGACCAGAACCTGGACCAGTCCCATTCACCTCCAAAAGCCTGCATGATTCCGATGGGGCCGGACAACGATTCTTTCGGGGATAGCGCACCCGTCACGACCCTTCCAAAAGCCTTAACCTGAACCGCAAGGGTTGAAAAGGCACGCCCGGTTCCTTTGGGTATTGATTCAAAAAAGCCGTATGTTATTTTCTGCTCCGCGTTCTTCAAAAATTCCTGAGAAGGCACCGCATTAGGATAGAAGCCGATGCTGGTTTCACCCTTGAAATATTCATGAAAAGAAAGGGTTTCATTGCCGCGCAAAATATTAAAAGTGATGGAATCCAGATTTGATGCTTTGTAAATGGATACAACCTCATCGTTATACGTAACAGGAATACCATTTACTTCGAGAAACTTGTCACCCGTCCGCAAACCAACTTTTTCTGCAAAAGAACCCTTGGCAACTTCGGCAATTACAGGTGATAACCGCATCCACAAGAAATTACCTGCGCTGCTCTTCTTATTGAATTTTTGAATGAAATCTGCCGGAATGGCAATGTCTATCAATTGACCGTCGCGATCAACCGTATAATATCCATCCGTGCTCAACAATGTCTCAGGGTTGACGATATCCTGGAGGTAGTCAAAATTCTCCCCATTGATCTTTACAATTTTATCTCCCGTTTTCAGACCGATGCTTTCGCCCACCGGACCTACATAGAAGCCCCCGTTTTTATTAATAACATCTTTTAGAATGTAGGTGTCACCGTAGGTGTAGGTGATACCAATAAAAATCATTACACCAACAACCACATTTACAATGATGCCACCTAGCATTACAACAAGACGTTGCCACGCCGGTTTCGCCCGAAATTCATAGGGTTGAGGGGGAAGCTTCATGGCCTCCGTATCCAAAGATTCATCAATCATTCCTGAAATTTTGACATATCCACCCAGGGGAATCGCACTTAACGCATATTCCGTCTCGCCTTTGGTAAAAGACCAAATCTTTGGTGGAAACCCTATGGAGAACTGCTCAACACGCATTCCAAAATATTTCGCCGCCAGCAAATGGCCCATTTCGTGAACTGCGACCAAAAAGGACAAACTCAGTAATAGCTGAGCCAACATTATCATCCAATCCATTATTTATTCTCTTAGTTTAACATGTATAATGCATAGCCAGATCCATTTTCAACTTTTCTGTATGCATGCTTCTAATCATAACTCAAATCAACGGTTAACAAGTTCAAAAGCCTTAATCCGTGTCTCTTTGTCAGTATTTACGAAGTCTTCGTACCCCGGATTCCTGACATAGTCCATTTTTTCAAGGCATTCCTCCACTATATCCGACATTTCGAGGAAGCCAATCCTATCCTTCAAAAACTCGGCCACAGCCACTTCATTTGCTGCATTCAGGACACAAGGCATGTTTCCAGCCCTGTTTATGGCCTCAAATGCCAGCGCAAGATTACGAAAAGTTTCCGTATCGGGTTTTTCAAAGGTCAGCGCAGGATAGTTGGCAAAGTCAAAACGTGGAAAGTCCGATTTCAAACGCTCTGGATATGACATTGCAAATTGAATGGGTAAACGCATGTCGGGAAGTCCAAGTTGTGCTTTTATGGAGCTGTCTTCAAACTGAACCATCGAGTGAATGATGGATTGTGGATGGATCACGACTTCAACCTGCTCGGCGCTGAGGCCAAACAACCATTTTGCTTCAATCACCTCCAGCCCTTTGTTCATCAGAGACGCTGAATCAATGGTTACTTTGGCACCCATCGTCCAGTTTGGATGCTTAAGCGCCTCGGCTTTGGTAATAAGTTTCAGATCACTACGCTTCTTTCCTCGAAAGGGGCCCCCGGAGGCCGTCAGAATTATTTTTTCCACTTTGTTGTGGAATTCACCCACAATACATTGAAAAATAGCTGAGTGTTCGGAATCAACGGGATAAATGTTTACACCCTTTTCACGTGCAAGCCTAGTGATCAATTCGCCGGCTATAACAAGCGTTTCCTTATTGGCCAGCGCGATGGTCTTCCCCGCCTGAATGGCCGTCATAGTGGGCTTCAACCCGGAATAACCCACCAATGCTGTAAGGACAAGGTCAACAGTATCCATCTGTACCACGGCATCAAGAGCGTTAGTGCCGGCATATACTTTTATGGGTTCTGCTACGAGCTGGGCTTTTACCAAGGGGTAGTGCGCTTCATTTGCAATTACAATTGCATTGGGTTTAAAACGCCGCGCTTGCTGAACCAGTAGCTCGAAGTTGTTTTGGGCGGTAAGTACTTCCACTTCAAAATTATCCGGATGCGCAGCGACGACCTCCAGGGCCTGCGTACCAATGGATCCGGTTGATCCTAAAATGGCGATTCGTTTCTTGAAAGCAGTCAATATACTGGATAATTAATTTGTTTTCCTACTGCAACACAGAGAGGATATTTGCTATGCTCCTATCATTTGACAGGCGTGGCACCTTGTTCTGTCCGCCAAGCTTCCCTTGTGATTTCATATAATCGATGAAGGCATTTCTGCGCAAACTTCGGATACACAGTGTCCTCAAGATATTTCCTGTGATCAGATCGTCATAGTAAACATTCAACTTTCGCAATTGTTCATCCAACTCAAGGGAGAATTGGACGAGGTCATGCGGTGGGTTTGCAAATTCAATGAACCACTCGTGGTACGGCAATCCATCCTCAGGGGTGACCTGCGGTGCTACCGTAAATTCTACCAACTCCACTTCCGGAAATTTTTCCATTGTAAACTTCATGGCTTTCTCCACCTCTTCTCCTATCACATGCTCACCAAATGCAGAAATAAAGTGTTTGATTCTTCCTGTAATAAGCAGTCTGTAGGGGGCCTTGGAAATGAACTTTACCGTATCACCAATGGCGTAACCCCAAAGCCCCGCATTGTTATTGATGATTAGCGCATAGTTCTCCCCCACTTCAATATCCTCAATGTTGATTCTTCTTGGGTTTGCGTCAAAGTATTCTGCCGCGGGAATAAATTCAAAAAATATCCCGGTGTTGAGCAACAGCAGTAACCCGGATTCAACCTGTGAATCCTGGTAGGCAATAAATCCCTCGGATGCAGGATAAGTTTCAATTGAATCAATTTTCTTTCCGATGGAGTCCATAAGTTTGGCGCGGTACGGCTCAAAATTCACACCCCCATAAATGAAGAGCGAGAAATTAGGAAAAACGTCTTTGATCTTTTTCCCGGTACGCAGTTGTATTCGATCGAAATACATTTGAACCCATGGCGGAATGCCCGAAATCATGCGCATGTCCGCCAGCAGTGTCTCGTCTACGATTCGCTCCAGTTTCTCCTCCCAATCTTCAATACAGTTTACGGCATAACTTGGTTTCTGCTTGGTGCGCAGCATTGCCGGAATCTCGTGATTCACAATACCAGAGAGCCTACCTGTTTTAATCCCCGCTTTTTCCGACAGTACAGGACTCCCCGAAAGAAATATTAATCCACCATCCAGGAATGAGGCATTACCAGTTTCGTGAATATAATTTAATGAAGCATCGCGAGCGCTATTGAAATGATTTGAAACAGATTCCTTTGTTATGGGGATATATTTTGTCCCAGAGGTTGTGCCGGAAGTCTTGGCAAAATATTTTGGTTTACCCTTCCAAAGCACGTTGTGTTCTCCATGCAAGACTCTTTCAATATAGGGTCTTAACTGCTCGTAATCGCGAACAGGTACTTGCTTTTTAAAATCTTCGTAATTGTTTATGGATTCAAAATCATGGTCGCGCCCAAACGCGGTAGATTTTCCTTCTTCACGTAAGTAATCGAACACTTTTTCCTGATACTGGAAAGGGTTGGTCGCCCATTTTTTGGTTTGAGCAGCGACGTAAGCCGCAAACGGTTTTGCCAAACGTGATCGTAACCCCATATCCTGCAAAACTAACAAAATTGACTGTTGATCAAGTAAGCCCCGTCACCGGTTGTTACTTGAATTATTCTGCATAAATCAGAATAAGCGTCCATTTTAGTATGATTTCAATAAACTTCCGTGCGGCTGGCTATGTTTTTGATATAATTTAAAACTTATTGACCTTCACGTTCATCCAGTTTACTGTTTAACGCGTTAATACGATAGCATTCATGAAAAACACATTAAAAATTGTAATTGCGGGTTTTGTAGCCGGTTTTGCCGGTGCTTTTACATTCTACTACTATTTTGTCAAACCCGTATTGCTGGCAGGACCTCAGACAGAAGCTGTATTCAATCCAGTGAGCTACAACGAAACGCCTTTGGCGAGCACTCCGCCAACATCTTCAATACCTGTTGGCGTGGCTCCTGTCGACTTCAGCGAGGCTGCATCAAAAGCAACGCAAAGTGTAGTTTACATTAATAGCATCTCCCGAGGCGCAAGCTATACCACCTGGGATTGGTTTTTTGGGGAAGCTACAGGTGGAGGCCGGACGCAGGTAAGCAGTGGCTCAGGGGTAATTTTTACAGCAGATGGGTATATCATTACAAACAATCACGTCATCGAATCGGCAGAACGCATAGAGGTCAATTATAACAAGCGCAATTACCCTGCTGAATTAATCGGTACCAACCCTGCCACGGACCTGGCTGTTATCAAAATCAAAGAAACCGGTTTGCCGGCCATTGACATTGGGAGTTCAAAAAATCTTCAGGTAGGCGAATGGGTCATTGCAGTTGGAAATCCATTTTCTCTCGCCTCTACGGTAACAGCAGGAATTGTGAGTGCGAAAGGAAGACGAATTGGCATCCTCGAGGACAAATTTCCCATTGAATCTTTCATCCAAACCGATGCTGCAATTAACCCTGGAAACTCGGGTGGAGCGCTGGTGAACAGAAGCGGTGAACTCGTTGGCATAAATTCAGCGATTCTCAGTCGGACAGGGTCGTACACGGGCTATGCTTTTGCGATACCTGTTGATATCGTTAAAAAAGTCTTTGACGATTTAGTGAAGTACGGCATCGTGCAACAAGGCTTTATCGGTGGCGCCGTTGTTGAGTATAACTATGAAAACGCTAAGAAGTATGATCTGGATACCAAAACACAAAACTATGTGGGCGTTCTGCTTGAAAGCATGGAGAAGAATGGGCCTGCCATGGAAGCAGGCTTGAAGCCAGGAGATATTATTATAAGAATCAACAATGAAGTAATAAATTCACAGAGTGCCTTTGAGGAGGAATTAAGTTACCATTACCCTGGCGATAAAATCACGATTACCTACGTTCGGGGCAACGCTACAAAAACAGCAAGTCTGGATCTCGTTAACCTGAATGGTACGACAGAGATCCTTACGCGTAAAATTGTCAAGAATGAGGTGCTGGGCGCACAACTGGAAGCTACACAGTATGGTGTAAAAGTATTTAAGATCCAGGAGAATAGTGTTTTGAAGAAGATTGGGGTGCCCGAGAATTTTACCATCATCGCAATCAACCGAGCGCGCGTAAAAGATCCTGAAGAGGTTATAGAATTCTTTGCGAAGTATAGAGGTCGCGGAGCGCTTTACGGCATAAACAGTTCCAGGCAGCAAGTCGAAATTCCTTTTGTGGTCAGGTAGGCCAAACGGAGATAAGTACTTGCTTTTCCAGCGAACGCTTAGGATACGCGCAATTTCAGCTTCTTGCCTAAGTCATCTACCGTGGCTTTGAAATTGGGGTCAGTTTTCATCATGTCTTCTACAGATTCAAGCGCATGAATGACCGTACTGTGATCGCGTCCACCAAAATTTTCTCCGATTAAAGCAAGTGTCAATTGGGTATATCGCTTACAAAAATACATAGCAACCTGTCGCGGGATCACAATCTCTCTTTTTTTGACCTTACCCTTCATTACTTCAAGGTCAATTTTAAAAGATTCAGCCACGGTCTTCTGAATAAAATCAACACTTACATCTGACTGGATTTCCTTGATAATATTCTTTAGTACTTCTTTTGCAAGCTCAAGGTCAATTTCCTTTTTCAGCAAGGTCGCGTGGAAGATCAATGAATTGAGCACACCTTCCATATCACGGAGGTTGGTGTCGACGCTGTAGGCAAGGTATTCTGAAACCTCAGTTGGAATTTGAATCCCATCGGCAAGCATCTTACGATTGATGATAGCCAGTTTAGTTTCAAAATCAGGTTCCTGCAAATCTGCCGTTAATCCCCACTTAAAGCGCGAAAGCAATCTTTCCTGAAAACCTTTCATATCCCGTGGCGGGCAATCGCTGGTCATGATGATCTGCTTTCCGGATTGATGCAATTGATTAAATATATGGAAAAACATTTCCTGTGTTTTTTCGCGTCCTGCGAGGAATTGAACATCGTCCAGAATCAGCAAATCAACTTGTTGATAAAAGCTTTGAAAATCCTGGAGCTTATGATTTTGCAATGCATTCAAAAATTGATTTGTGAAATCGCTCTGATCAACATACAAAACCACCTTATTTGGCATGTTGTTTTTGATTTCATTGCCAATAGCCTGGACCAGGTGTGTTTTGCCTACGCCAACACCACCGTACAACATTAAAGGATTAAATGAAGTAACACCTGGCTTCTTTGCCACTGCCACACCTGCCGAACGCGCAAGCCGATTACAGTCCCCTTCTACAAAATTATCAAAGCTATAGGCTGCATTAAGGCGTGAATTAACTGTTTGCGGGTTTAGCGCTTTAAAGGAAAAGGGGGAATACTCGTCTGAGATGCCATTCATGGTACTTCTCCTGTTGCCTGCACCATTTGCCGGATAGTTTACCGATACAACCGGTGCCTGCTGATTACCACTATCGACAACAACCGAATATTCAAGGCGGCCTGTCGGCCCCAATACCGTGTGTATGGCCCTTTTTAGCACAGGGACATAGTTATCCTCCAGCCATTCATAGAAGAACTGAGAGGGAACCTGTATGGTAAGCACATCACCATCAACGCGTAAGGGTGAAATAGGCTTGAACCATGTATTAAAATTCTCTTCGCCGACGTTCTCGCGAATTACTTCCAGACAATCATTCCATACGGTGCCGCTGCTAACTTCCATTAATCTTTCAGTTCTGTAGGATTTAGGTTCTAAGTGGAAAGGGGAGACAAAGATGTAAAAAAAGAGTGTAAGAAAACAAGTCAATAGGTCCTTGATTTTTCAGAAAAAAAAATGATGGTAAAATTTTAAAATTTAAAACACAAAGGCATGATAAAAAACTTGATTAAAATTGAATTGAAATTAAAATTGATGTCAAAGTTCTCTATTCATGACCTGTTACTGCAATTGTTCCCAAAATCGAACAAGGAAGATTGGGCAGTCAAGGCTTCTCAGGAGCTTAAAGGAAAGAATCCTTTTGAAACATTGGGCTGGAAAACAAAGGATGGATTAGAATTTTTTCCATATTATGATGCAGATGATGTTAAAAGCGCTGAATATGTGAAGAATTATGAACTTCCCCCCACTATCAACCCAAATGGGGGTTCACGCGCCTGGCAAAGTTTACCAAGAATTTCAGTTTCTGACTGTAAAATAGCGAATGGATTAGCTCTCCGTTATTTAGTGCAAGGCGTAGATGGACTTTTTTTTGACCTACGCAACCTTAAGTCCGTTGATGTCAATACGTTACTGGAAGGAATTGACTGGCCATATTGCAACCTTTCTTTTTTGGTGAGCCCCGCAACAAGTATAGTTACTCCGCTGGCTGAGCTGATCCAACGAAAAGATTATGATCCGAAGTTACTGACTGGGTCTTTGTTTTGGGAAAACACCCCAGACGACATCATGACCAAATTGCAGGTGCTACCCAGGGGACTTAAGTTTCATGCACTCGGTATTTACATCGAATCTTCCTCTCCTGTCCTCGAAATTTCTGAAGCCTTGACGAAAGCTGCGTTGCTGATGGATATGCTTACTGACCAGGGAATCGACAAAGAAATTGCCTTGCGAAGTATATGCCTATCGTTTGCGATTGAAGCAGATTTTCTTGTCGGCATCGCTAAACTCAAAGCGATTAGGATATTGTGGTATCAATTTGCCCTTGCCTTTGGGATAAAAACCTATGTACCATCGGATGTTCAAATCCATGCCCGATCTGAGCGATGGATTGATGAAAGACTCCAGCCGCACAGCAATATGCTAAACGGAACAACGGCCTCACTTTCAGCTATCCTGGGCGGATGTGATACTATAACCATTATGGCCGAAGATGAAAACAACGTCATGATGAGTCGCATAGCCCTGAATGTTTCCAACATCTTTCGGGAAGAAGCCCACCTGAACAAGGTTGCCGATCCAGTGGCAGGCGCCTATGCCTTGGATGCAATGGTGGATAAAATTGCACAAGCGGCATGGAAAGCTTTCCAGCTAAAAATGAAGTCATCATGAAGCCTGATTTTTCTACGTTGAATTTTAATGCTTTTCCTCCGCCAGCCCCCACTGTACGCTCGATGACGGAGAATTGGAAAAGCCCGGAAAATATAGAAATCAAAACAACCTATGGCCTAGATGACATCATCAATCTGGTTCAACTTGATTTTACAGCAGGAATACCCCCCTACCTGCGTGGCCCCTATGCAACAATGTACTCTACCAGACCATGGACCATTCGACAATACGCAGGTTTTTCAACCGCCCAGGAGTCCAATGCGTTTTATCGAAGAAATATTGCGGCAGGTCAGCGTGGTCTATCTGTTGCCTTTGATCTTGCAACGCATCGCGGTTACGACTCCGATCACCCCCGGGTAGCCGGGGATGTCGGCAAAGCAGGTGTTGCTATTGACTCCGTGCTGGACATGAAAATTCTTTTTGATCAAATTCCACTCGATGCAATGTCCGTTTCCATGACTATGAATGGCGCTGTCATTCCCATAATGGCCTTCTACATTGTGGCTGCGGAAGAGCAAGGCGTGAAGCCTGATCAATTGAGTGGAACAATCCAAAACGACATTCTCAAGGAATTCATGGTGCGCAATACCTATATATACCCTCCGGAGCCCTCTATGCGTATTGTAGGTGATATCTTCAAATACACGTCGAGGTACATGCCAAGATTCAACTCAATCAGCATCAGTGGTTATCACATGCATGAAGCCGGTGCTCCTGCACATCTTGAACTAGCCTATACCTTAGCCGACGGACTGGAGTATATCCGAACAGGTATTAAAGCGGGAATTGCAATTGACGACTTTGCGCCACGAATTTCTTTCTTCTGGGGTATCGGCATGAATTTTTTTATGGAGATCGCCAAGATGCGCGCTGCACGATTGCTATGGTCAGCGATCGTGCGGCAATTCAATCCAAAAAATCCAAAGTCGTTGGCCCTCCGCACGCATTGCCAAACTTCAGGGTGGAGTCTTACAGCCCAGGATCCATACAACAATGTCACACGCACAACCATTGAAGCATTGGCAGCCGTGCTTGGTGGAACACAATCGCTGCATACAAATTCGTTGGACGAGGCGATTGCATTGCCTACTGATTTTTCTGCGCGCATTGCACGAAACACACAATTATACTTAGAAAAAGAGATCGGATTGACGCGCATGGTTGACCCGTTGGGGGGATCCTACTATGTGGAGTGGCTTACCGCCAGACTTGTAGAAAGCGCCTGGACTTTAATCGAGGAAGTAGAAAAGCTGGGTGGCATGACAAAAGCCATAGAAAGTGGTGTTCCTAAGATGCGCATTGAACAAGCGGCAGCGGCAAAGCAAGCGAGAATAGATTCTGGACGCGACGTCATCGTGGGTGTGAACAAGTTTCCCATAACGGAAAAACCAGACTTCGATATTCTTGAAGTTGATAACACAACCGTTAGAGAAGAGCAAATTGAACGCCTCAAGCATTTAAAGGCAGCGCGAAACGGTCACGAAGTGGAAATTGCTCTTCAGCGGTTGACCAAGGGTGCGCTGGATACAAAAGAAAATCTCCTTACCCTTGCCATTGATGCCGCACGCAAACGCGCCACCCTGGGCGAAATATCTACCGCCATCGAAAAAACATTTGGCCGGTATAAAGCAACCATCAATTCAATTTCAGGCGTATATTCGAAGGAGATGAAAGATCAGACTGAATTCGACGAAGTTAGGAAACTTGCTGACCGCTTTGCTGAATCTGACGGACGCAGGCCCAGAATGCTGGTCGCTAAAATGGGACAAGATGGACATGATCGGGGGGCTAAGGTGATCGCAACAAGCTTTGCTGATTTAGGATTTGATGTTGATATTGGTCCACTATTTCAAACCCCTGAGGAAGTGGCGATGCAAGCCGCTGAAAATGATGTTCATATTGTTGGCGCTTCCAGTCTCGCAGGTGGCCATAAGACGCTGATTCCGGAATTAATTGAATCACTGAGAAAAATTGGTCGTCCCGATATTATGGTTATTGTGGGTGGCGTTGTACCGGAAAAGGATTTTGAATTCCTCTTCCTGTCAGGCGTGTCTTTTGTGTTTGGCCCGGGAACCGTAATAACATCAGCTGCAAGAGAAATTTTATCTAAACTTCTTGAGCGGTAGTGGCAAAAAGTTAACCAATGGGGTTCTACTACAAGCCAAGAGTTCGTGGTATCCCCAATTCCCAGTGAATTTTATTAGATTAGTGGTAAAGTTCAAATCCCCGATCATGAAGATCTACAGGCTATCCTTGCTTATTGTTTTGAATCTAGTTGTCTTCCAGGCTGCACGCTCACAAAATAAGAAATTTGATAAAGCGTTGCGGAAGGTAGACACCTATTATGCTGAGGGAAGCTTCATCAAGGCAAAGAGTTCTCTTCAGGCAGCCACGAAGTCCATTACCGCTAAAATGGGCCAGAAAAATACCTATATGCCAGGGCTCTATTTGCGGGAGGCAAGGATCAACCTGGCCTCCGGAATGTTGGATGACTTCGACAAAACGCTGGGCAGTGCGCTCGCCATCAGTCTCGAAACATTCGGCGAGAATAGCGCGAGTTATGCAGGCACTATGATTGATGTTGCAGAAATCTACAACACGTATGGCAACTTCAGGAAAAGTAGAGAGTACCTCAAAAACGCAAAAGAACTCCTCACCCGCACAAATGAACTAACAGGTTACACAAACGGCCTTATTATTCTGGTTGAAGCGGAGGCAATGACCGGACAGGGATTTTGCAATGAGGCGATTGATCTCCTGAAAAGTTCAGACGCCTATTTTGCAGGAAGGGCCGTAGAGAAGGAAGTCAGGGTCTCGGGCGGCACAATTAAAACACTGCGCGTGCCTGAAGATGAACTTTCAACAAGATACAGCGACTATGCAAAGGTGCTCACGCTCATTGCAAATGCTTACAGTATGAAAGGGAATTTGCTATCTGCTGATTCCGCTTTTAAGGCTGCACAAACCTGGATTCGTAAAAACCTTCGCTACATGGGTGAAACAAGTCTTGCGCTTGTTCAAACTAACTATTTATATGCCAAGATGTTGATTGACAATGGTAATGAAGAACGTGAAAAGGAGCTTGAGTTCGAAAATATATTGAACAGCCTGAAGAAGAGGACAAATCCAACGAATACGCTGGCCAATGATATATACCTTGCTTATTTGCACCAGCTTCTTGTCGAAGACAATCGGGCGCGATACATCAACACGAAACAGGAGTATGAAAAAGTTATAGACAGTAATTTTCCGAAGGAAAGCCTTTTGAAAATCAACCTCAAGGCAGTTGAATTCGATGCCAGGTTTGAAAATGACGCGACAAAGAATCTTGAAAAAGAGGCTACGAACATCCTTGACTCAAAATCATTACCCAAAAACTACAGGACAACAGAACATATTCTTAATTTTTTATTCGAACTATCACAAACACGAAAACGCTATATAAATGCCGAAAATTATCTTACGCAATTAGCAGATATTAAAAAAGAACTTTGTGGGGACCAGTCGCCTGAATATCACCTCGCGAAGGTAAGGCTGGCAAGCTACTATCTTGATTACACAAATAAGATTGAAGAAGCTCAACAGATTTTTGAAGAGAGTTACACAAAAGTTGTCGCAAAGGAAATTGGCCCCTGGCATAAGGACCATTTGTCTATACTCAATCATTTGGCAAAACTTTATGAATTTGCAGACAAGTATGCGTTAGCATCTGCCACGCTTGATTTTGCTTCCGACGTTGCCCGGTCTAAATTTAGTGATTCAGATCCCGAATACGGAATTGAGCTTGATCGCATAGCACAGCTTCAAATCAAGTTAGGGCAATATGAAAAGGCGGAATTGAATGTATCCAAGTCCATCAAAATACTGGAAGAATTTCGCAAAGATGACGATCGTATAGGCGACTATGTTCACGCCATTGAGACTGAGGCTAATCTTTTTGGTATCAAAGGACTGTTTGATGAAGCCCAATCAAATTTAGATCGATCACGGAAACTGATAGGCAAATCCGACGTCGTCATCGGGAATGAACTGTCTGCCGCAGAGGAATTGACGTCATTATTTATCCAGCTTGGTCGCTATTCAGATGCAGAAAGGCTCTTGAATACGCAGATACCTGAGTACGAAAACCTTTATGGCAAGAATTCAATTCGGCTGATTGAACCTACTATCAACAAAGGTCGGATTTTATTAGCCAAAGGTGACTATACGGAAGCAGAAAGGACCGCACTCAGTGCTAACCAAATGGCCGTTAATACGTATGGCGACATTTCAACAAAAACTGCTCCAACACAAAAATTACTGAGTGACATCTATTACACGTTGGGGGACTATGACAAAGCTGGCAGAAATGTTGCGAAAGCCATTGCCAGTCAGGAAAAACAATTCGGAAGAAATCATATTGAAGTGGCCAAGTCACTTTCTCAGATTGCCTTGATAAAGTTCTACAATGGTGATAATCGAAAGGAGGTTGAAACGCTTATGCTCGAAGCACGGGATATCATTGCCGCGAAACTCGGAAAGGATAACCCACAATATGCTGAAATTCTTAAGAACATGGCCGTATTATACATTTCTGAAAAGAAATTTGATGTTGCGTTTAGTTCACTTACCCAGGCAGAAAATATCTGGCGGGCAAAAGCGGGCAAAAAGAATAACATTAACACTGCAAGCATATACACACTGACCGGCGATGTGTATTACCAGCAGAAAAATTATAATAAGGCGGAAGAATTTTATAATCAATCAAAGGATCTGTACGAAAAGTTTTTCAGTACCACACATCCAGAGTATGTTAAGGTACTCTCCAAACTGAGTAAAGTATACTATATGCAGAAGGACTTCAAGCGGTCCAAACGATTGATTGAAGAGTCCCTTACGAATTACGAAAACTTTATCAAACAATATTTCCCGGCGCTAAGCGAACGCGAGAAGGCCAAGTACTGGAACACAATAAAAGGTGATTTTGAATTCTACAATACGCTGGCGTTCAGCAACCTGGACGACTTCAGAGATCTTTCAGGCAAGATTTATAATTATCAGTTACTAACGAAAGCTTTGCTGCTGAGCTCTTCAATAAAGATCAGAGAGCGAATCCTTAACAGCACGGATGAAAAACTCAAGACGCAATACAACACCTGGCTTCAGAAGAAAGAGTTGCTTACGCTGGCACTTTCTATGAGCCTGTCTGACCTTATAGAAAACAAAATAGATCCTGTCGAGCTTCAGCAGGAAGTTGAACGTCTGGAAAAAGACTTGAGTCAGCAGTCAGAACTTTTTGGACAGAGTTTTGAAAATAAGCGCATCACCTATAATGATGTAAAGAAATCCCTGCGTCCGAACGAAACGGCAATCGAAATGGTCCGCTATCGTTACTTTCAGCATGACTTTTCGGATTCCGTTATTTACGCAGCACTTTATTTGAAAGATGATTTCTCCAGACCAAAAGTCATTATGCTTCCGGACGGAACGAGAATGGAGACGCGATTCTTCAAATTCTACAGAAATGCAATCACTGGCAAAATCCCGGATCCGGTCTCTTACAATGTTTTTTGGAAGCCTATCACGGAGGGGATTGGACAATCTTCAATAATTTATCTTTCCGCTGATGGCGTATACAATCAAATAAACCTGGAAGCGATACCCACTCCCGATGGCAAATACGTGATCGACAATGCGAACATTGTATTGGTAAGCAATACCAAAGATATGTATTTGAAGAAGTTAAAATCGAAAGTAACTGCATCGGAAAACACCGCTTCTATGTTTGGAAATCCGACCTTCTATGCCAAAGCCTCGGCAGATCATTCAGTTGCAGCTTTGCCCGGGACGGAGAAAGAAGTAAATCAGCTTCAGTTCATGCTGAAGCAAAAAGGATGGATAACGACAGAGTATGTTGAAAAGTCTGCTTCAGAGGAAAATGTCAAGGACATGAACAGCCCTAAGATTTTTCATATCGCAACACATGGATTTTATAAGCCAACCGTACAATCCACATTGCAGGACGAACTTCAGGAAAGCGAAGCTTCGATAAACCAAAACCCGCTCATGCGTACAGGTTTGCTATTGCGCGGCGCCGGCGACCTAATGGATAAGACAGATTATAACTACAATGTAGAGAATGGTATTCTTACCGCCTACGAAGCCATGAGCCTGAATCTGGATAAAACAGATCTTGTAGTATTAAGTGCCTGTGAAACCGGGCTCGGTGACCTGGAAGCAGGAGAAGGCGTCTACGGATTGCAGCGAGCTTTCCTGGTTGCAGGCGCAAAAGTATTGATCATGAGCATGTTCAAAGTTGACGACGATGCAACACAAAAGCTAATGCTTTTGTTTTATCAGAAATGGTTGAACTCCGATAATCTTCGACAAAGTTTCATCGACGCTAAAAAGGAACTTCGCGTGGAATATCCAGAGCCTATTTACTGGGGTGCTTTTATGATGATTGGACTGGAATGATGATTCAATTGAAATCGGATTATCCCTGTGGCCAGGGAGAAAACGCATATCCATCTTTGAAAAAGTTTGGATAGATTTGAATATGCTTTTGTTTCACTTCTTCGAAGATTATGCGCTTAAGTTCGGTTATATTCTGATTTGCGGTAGCTGAGATAAATAGCACATGTGCAAAACCCATTTGACGGTAATATCCAATCATTTCTTCAAGATCTGCGTCCGGGTTTCGCTGGATATATAAGTCTATTTTATTCAGAACTAAAATTGTTGGAAGATTGGCGGCGCCGATTTCCTGTAATGTCTTCGTGACAACTTCTATTTGATTATCGTGAAAAGGATGAGCGAAGTCCACGACATGCAAAAGAATATCAGCCTCTCGTACCTCATCCAATGTTGACTTAAAGGACTCTATCAAATGATGCGGTAATTTGCGAATAAACCCAACAGTATCGGATAGCAGAAATGGTACATTTCCAAAGGCAACCTTCCTTACTGTCGCATCGACAGTGGCAAAGAGCTTGTTTTCCGCAAGTACGCCAGATCCAGAAAGTATGTTCATCAAGGTTGATTTTCCCACGTTGGTATAGCCCACCAATGCTACGCGCACGATATTTGCCCGTGATTTGCGCTGCGTATATTTTTGCTTCTCGATTTTTTCAAGTTTTTCCTTGAGCACGCTAATTTGGTCGCGGATATTCCTTCTGTCAGTTTCTATTTCCCGCTCCCCAGCGCCACCCCGCGTACCGGTCCCGCCACGTTGCCGTTCCAGGTGTGTCCAAAGTCGGGATAGACGAGGAAGCAGATACTGATTCCGGGCAAGTTCAACCTGCGTTCTGGCCTGCGCTGTCTGTGCGCGCCACAAAAAGATATCAAGAATCAATAGGCTTCTGTCGTATACCCTGACTTTATAGTGATCTTCATTCTCTTTTGTGTTAAATTCCTTTTCCAGGTTTTTTAACTGCGAGGGGGTAAGATCATCGTCAAAAATTACGTGTACCACCTGTTCACTCCTCACAAATGCCTTAATTTCAAGTAGTTTACCTTTCCCGACGAAAGTACGGGAATCCGGGTGTGGCAGATTTTGTACGAATCGCATGACTGATCTTATTCCAGCCGTTTCTGCCAAAAAAGCCAATTCATCAAGGTGTTCCTTTGTAACTTCAGCTTGCTGCGCGTTGCCCAATGCGACCAATACGGCCTTGTTGTCCTGTGGAGTCATTAATTTCTATTAAACAATCCAAACATAAAGTATAATTTGGATACTTAGTTTTCTGACAAAGTTACTTTCTTTATCTTTGAAAAATCTAAACCAGAGATTCTTGAAGATAGCCTGATATTTCGACCACTTGTCGAGTTTGGGGTCGGAGGAGTTCTCATAATCAGAGCCCAGGATAAGATGAGAATTGCGATTGTCGTTAACACTTCTTGGAATATCCACAATTTCAGGATGAATTTTGTGCATGCCCTGTTAGCAAAAGGGCACGAAGTTCATACCCTCGCGCCGGAAGATGATTATACGCATTTATTAACCCAAGCAGGTTGTGTTCACCACCGGGTTAAGATGGATAGTAGGGGCGCAAATCCCATAAAGGATTCCGCCCTTATCATTGAATTGTTCATGATCTACAAAAGGGTTAAGCCTGATGTTATTCTCCATTATACAATCAAGCCCAATGTTTACGGAACAATTGCCGCATCTCTGCTGAAAATTCCTGTTGTAAATAATGTATGCGGGCTGGGTACAGTGTTTTTAAGAAGAAATTTCGTCTCATTTATTGCCATTTCACTTTATAAAATCAGCTTCCGATTCGCCAGCAAAATATATTTTCAAAACCCTGAAGACCTGAGGCTTTTCCTGGACAGGAGACTAGTCCCGGCGGACGCTGCTGATATTTTACCCGGGTCGGGGATAGATCTGAAGAGGTTTCAACCATCAACCTTCAAGCGCAACGATAAGTTTACCTTTCTTTTGATATCCAGACTTATAACAGACAAGGGCGTCCTCGAATTCATAGAAGCTGTACGGAAATTAAGAGCCAAGGGTATGAACGCTAAATTCCAAGTTCTTGGCCCAATGGATCCACAGCACACGCGAGGTATAAAAATTAAGGTAATCCAGGAATGGATCGATTCTGGGACTATTGAATATTTGGGCGTAACGGATGATGTAAGAGAATATATCGAGAAGGCAGATTGCATCGTATTGCCGTCATACCGCGAGGGTACACCAAGGACGCTTCTGGAGGCTGCCAGTTCCGGAAAACCAATTATCGCTACGGATGTTGCTGGTTGCAACAATGTGGTGCAGAACAATTTCAACGGATTGCTCTGCAAGCTTAAAGATGCTGGTGACCTTGCTGAAAAAATGACAGTTATGGCCAGCCTGGAAGACGAAAAACTAAAAGCATTTGGGCGGAATGGAAGGACAAAGATGGAGACTGAATATGATGAAGCTGTTGTTATAAATAAGTATCTATCAACCTTGGCTAGCCTTAAAAAGGCCTCATAATCCGACCTGATCTATGGAAATAAAAACAACCGGTTTTGATGGGTTGGTTGAAATTATTCCTACCGTGTTCAGTGATGACCGGGGCTGGTTCTATGAATTCTACAAAGAAGAATCTTATCGAGCGCAAAATATCAATTATCGGTTCGTACAGGAAAATCAGTCCTTTTCAAAAAAAGGCGTAGTCCGCGGGCTGCATATGCAGCTTGCCCCTCATTCGCAGGCAAAGCTCGTTACTGTAATTTCGGGGAAAGTACTCGACGTTGTTGTCGACCTGCGACAGAAATCCAGAACATTTGGACAGGTGTACTATTGCCTGTTGAACAGCGAAAATCGAAAATTGCTCATGATTCCAGAAGGATTTGCCCACGGATTTGCTGCCCTTGAAGACTCATTGTTCTTCTACAAATGCTCCTGCGCTTATAACCGTGAGGCTGAAGCAGGAATAGTCTGGAATGACCCAGACCTGAACATTGATTGGCAGGTTAAAGATCCTATTTTATCTGAAAAGGATCTGCACCTACCCTCACTGGCTGAGTTGTTAAGAAAATCAGTAATTTTACCCTAGCGAATCAATCCTCTATACGTTGAAAAAATTACGTTCTGGTAACTACTCTTATCTTATCTTGGGTCTAATGCTTGTCTCCTGTGGCTACAAACAGAATATCATGTTTAAAGTACCTGAGGGATATAACGTGAAGCAACAAGCTGAGGCCGCTGAAAGAAATTACATCATTCAAAAAAATGACTATCTGCAAATTGATGTTTATACAAACAAAGGAGAGAGAATCATTGATCCTGACCTGGAACTTAGCCAGGACATCGGTAATCAGAATCTGAGTTCAAAACCCGTTGAGACGTATCTTGTTGATATAAACGGGGTTGTGAAATTTCCGATGATTGGAGAAATTAGGCTTGAAGGCCTGGGAATTCGACAAGCAGAGGAAATACTTCAAAAATCCTACTCGGCTTTCTATCGGGATCCGTATGTAATTCTCCGATACATCAACAAACGCGTTATCATACTTGGCGCCACAGAGGGGCAGGTAATCCCACTGGCAAATGAGAATATGCACCTCGTGGAAGTATTAGCCCTCGCCAAAGGTTTGAATAACTACGCCAAGGCACAAAACATAAGGGTGCTGCGAGGTGACGATGTGTTTGTGGCCGATCTGAGTACCATTGAGGGGTACCTGAAAAACAATATCGCCATCGAGCCCGGAGACATCGTCTACGTAGAACCGGTACGAAGACCTGTTAGCGAAGGTTTGCGCGATTACGGTATTATCTTTAGCATACTGACAAGCTTAACCACCCTGGTTATCGTTTTATTTAAATAAAGAATTGTGGAAAGTGACAGGCACATTAAGGTTCAATCGCTGCAAGCTGAGGGTATTGATTTCAATAAGCTCAAAATTGTTTTGCGATCCAATTGGGTATGGCTTGTCGCGATTTTTCTGAGCGTGAATTTAATAGCTTACCTGGCTGTCCGGTATACTAAGAATCTTTATGAATCATCTTCGGTACTTAAGTTGGATGTTAAACAAGAGGCATCTGAATTCGGGATCAAAAGCGCCATTGAGGATCAAAGTCTAAATTTAATATCAGGAGAAATTGAGATCATTCAATCTCGTCTCTTCTTAAGCCGCCTATTGGATTATTCATCGTTAGACGTAAGCTATTACAGTATCGGCAGGGTGCTAAATGATGAACTTTATCAAAATCAACCCTTTACGGTAAAGTATAAGGCGCAAAACCAAAATCTGTTTAACACACCTATTTATTTTGACGAAAGCGGCCCAAATGAATTCATATTAACTTGTGGCAACAAAGGAGAACCAATCAAAGGCTCCTACAACTCCAGCATAACAATTGATGGTCTCGAACTTTCTTTCCAGAAGAACAATAAA
>Ga0224505_10000563_pt1 | contig 25266 bp, 20 predicted proteins | sample SF_Jan12_sed_USG_FD_169102 | JGI IMG/M metagenome (GOLD analysis project Ga0224505, IMG submission 169102) | Sediment microbial communities from San Francisco Bay, California, United States - SF_Jan12_sed_USGS_4_1 | ecosystem: Environmental > Aquatic > Marine > Sediment | place: USA: California... | reverse complement strand
CACGGCGCGCTCTACCAGCTGCTGGGCGACGTGCCGGAGATCGACGCGGCCGACAAGGCGGTGCGCGGCCCGCTCGTGGCGGCGGGAACCGACACGGGCGTGCAGCTCGAGATCCGCACCGGCGGGCCGGCGATCGGGGGCCAGCAGGTCGTCTCGGCGATGAAGCAGGACCCCGACATCCTGCTGGGCTACGTCGCGACCGACGAGGCCATCGAGAACTACGCGAAGATCCCGACCACGGCCGTCGTCGCGCCCCTCGAGATCAACCCGCAGATCATCATGTGGGATCCGCAGACCTATCCCGATGTCGGCGAGATCGCCGACCTGCGCGACCGGGGAGTGACGATCCGCTACCGCGACTCGATCGCCTACATGAGCTACCTGCTCGCCGAGGGAATCGTCGACGCGAGCCAGCTCGACGGTTCCTACAACGGCTCACCGGCCCCCTTCGTGGCGGCGGGCGGCGCCATCGCCCAGCAGGGGTTCGCGTCGTCGGAGCCCTACACCTACGAAGTGCTGTTGCCGCAGTGGGGCAGGCCGGTCGAGTTCCAGCTGATCCACGACACTGGGTGGACGAGCTACGCCGCCCCGCTCGCCGTGCTGAGCGAGCGCCTCGACGGTGCGCGGCCCTGCCTCGAGCGGCTCGTGCCGATGATCCAGCAGGCCCAGGTGGACTACGTCACCGACCCGGCTCGTACCAACGCCCTGATCGTCGACGTCGTCGAGCAGTACGCCGACTTCTGGGTGTACTCAGCGGACCTGGCTGCGTTCTCGGTGGCCCAGCAGGTCGACCTCGGTCTTGTCGGCAACGGCGGCGACGCCACGCTCGGCAACTTCGACCTCGAGCGGCTGGAGGCATTCGTCGCGGTCGCCCTGCCGGTGTTCGCGGCGAACGATCCGCCGGCTGACCTGGCGCCGGCCGACATCGTCACCAACGAGTTCATCGATCCGTCGATCGGGCTGTGAGCGCACGACCGGGCCCAACGACCGGGTGGCCGCGCCGCTGCGGACGGCTAGGAATGACGCTTCGTGGGTAGACGTGTGCGGCAGGCCATGGTGGCGTTGATCCTGAGCGCGATCGTGGCCTGGTGCCTCGACGCGGCGGTCGGCGCCGCGCCGACGGTTCCACCGGCACGGGCGCCGCTAGCTTGGTCACGATGAGCCGTCGGACCGACAAGGTGCTCCTTCGACGGGTACGCGACGGCGAGAGCGCGCTCGTCAGCGACGAGTTGGCGGCCGAGGAACCCCTCTCGATCCGCCTCGACGGGATCCTGGTGGCCACCACCATGCGCACCCCGGGTCACGATTTCGAGCTGGCGGCCGGGTTCTGCTTCTGCGAGGGCCTCCTGGCCGGGGCGCCGGTACTGCGGTGCCGCTATTGCGGGGCCGGTCGCCCGGTCGATTCCGACTTCAACGTGGTCGACGTCGAGACCGGCGGCCGGGCGCCGCGGCCGACGCCCCGCCTCGGCCTGACGACCTCGGCGTGCGGGGTCTGTGGCTCCACGACGATCAGCCAGCTGTGCGAACGCCTCGCCCCGGTCACCGGGCTCGAGCCGACACCCGATCTCCTGGCGACCGTGGCCACCGAGGTGCGGGCCCGCCAGACCCTGTTCGAGGCGACCGGGGGCGTGCACGCCGCGGCCGCGTTCGCGGCCGACGGTTCGGTGTCGGTGCTGCGCGAGGACGTCGGCCGTCACAACGCGGTCGACAAGGTCGTCGGTGCGTTGCTGTTCGACGGGGCGCTGCCGATGCACGGCCACGGCCTGTACGTGTCCGGGCGGGCCAGCTTCGAGCTGGTTCAGAAGGCCTGGTCGGCCGGGTTCTCGTTGCTCGTCGCCGTGTCGGCGCCCTCCGCACTCGCCGTGCGAACGGCCACGGCGGCCGGCCTGACGCTCGCCGGTTTCGCTCGCGGGCGCGACGTCAACGTCTACACGCCGTAGCGACGAGCCGCGGGCCGGTCGAATCAGCCGGTCTCAGCGGCGCTTGAACAGCCCGCCCAGCACCTTGCCGAGCAAGCCGCCGCCCCCGGAGCGGGACGCGGCCGCGCCGCCGCCCGCAGCACCGGCACCGGCACCGGCACCACCGAGCATGCCGGCCAGATCGTTCATCGGGTTGCCGTCGCCGTCGAGGTCGAGCTTGGAGAGCAACCCACCCAGCCCCGGCATGCCCGCCGCCTGGGACTTCTCACCGTTGAGCATCGAAGCCAGATCGCCAGCGCCGAGGCCGCTGCTGCGCTTCTGGCGCCCCAGCATGCCGAGCACGATGGGCGCGAGCATGGGGAGCAGCTTGGCGATGGCGTCGAGCGGAAGGCCGGTCCGCGAGGCGAGCTCGTTCTCGACGGTGCCCTTGCGAGTGCCGAACATGTGGTTGACGATCTTCTCGCCGTCGCCCGTGTCGACATGGCCGAAGCCGCCGCCGAGCTGGTCGAGGACGGACCCGTCGTGGCGGTCGAGGGCGCTGGCCAGCGCCTCGGCACCATCGGGCCGGCTGGAGTTGTTGGCGAGGCTCGCCAACATGGCCGGGATGGCCGCGCCGACCGCGCTCTGCGTCCCATCGGCGTCGGCGCCGAGCAGGCCAGCCAGTTGGCCCGACATCTCCTTGCCTCCAACCTGGTCCAGCAGAGAATCCAAAAGGCTTGCCACGGAGCTTCTCCCCGGTCGAGTTGCGAACGACAGTAGTGGACGGCCATCTGCTGGCCGGGCACGGAGCCGTAGGTCTCGGCAGGGGCCGACTCCAGACCGCCCTGGACGGACGGCCTAGGATCGGGCCCCGATGGACCCAGTGAAGCCCAACGAAGGTCTCGGCGTGCTGCACCTGTTCGGTCGGGTCCACTCGCCCGACGGTGCGCCCTTCGACCGGCCGGCGCTCGAACGCTGCGTCGCGCAGGCCAGGGCGCAGGACGCCACGGTCGTGCCCGTTGCGATCCTCGGTCACAAGGCCGATCTCTGCCTCATGGTCCTGCACGCCGACTTCTCCGCGCTGCGGCGCTTCCAGAGCGCAGCGGTGGCGAGCGGTGTGGCCGTGGTCGACTCGTACCTGTCGCTCACCGAGCTCTCGGAGTACTCCGTCGACGTGGCCGACAACGAGCGCCGGCTCCGGCTCTGGCCCAAGCTGCCTCCGCCCAACAAGCCCGCCTGGTGTTTCTATCCGATGTCCAAGCGGCGCAACGTCGGGGCGAACTGGTACACGCTCACCTGGGAGCAACGCCGCGACCTCATGCGCGAGCACGGTATGTCCGGCCGCAAGTTCGGCGGTCGCATCGCCCAGCTCGTGACCGGTTCGACCGGTCTCGACGACTTCGAATGGGGTGTCACCCTGTGGGGCCAGGCCCCCGACGATCTCAAGGCCGTCGTCTACACGATGCGCTACGACGAGGGTTCCGCGCTCTACGGCGAGTTCGGGCGCTTCTACACCGGCGTGACCGGCGAGCTCGCCGAGGTACTCGACCAGCTCGGGGTCTGAACGCGCACCACCCATCTCGCCGTCACCCCGGTGCGTACCTCCTGTGGCAGTTGTCACTAGGCTCGCCGCCGTGCCGAACGAGGACAGCCAGCGGGCCAATCCCGGCCCCGTGACGACGAACCTGAGACGCTCGCGACGCGGCCGCATGGTCGGGGTCGTGCTGTTCGTCGCGGCGCTGCTCACCTTCTTCTCCGTGGGCGTCGCGAGCGCCGAGGACGACAGCGGCGAGAGCTCGTATCGTGGCTCGACCGTCGTCGACGACGTGGCCATCGCCGGCGTGGTCGTCATCGTCGAGGACGAGTCGGGCACCGAGGTGGGCCGGGCGACCTCGGACGACGAGGGCGCGTGGCGGGTGCCGGTCCCCGAACCGGGCACCTACGTGCTGCGCTTCGACCCCGACACGATTCCCGACGAGTACGAGGCCCAGAGCGAGGAGCTCAGCCTGCCGGTCAACCCCCAGCAGGCCCGTTTCGCCCCCCTCCGCCTCGTCAACGCCGGCGAGGGCGGTGCCGACGCCGCCGGCCCCGCCCAGGACAGCAACCTGCGCCGGTTCCTGCAGCTGACCGTTGACGGCATCAAGTTCGGCCTGGTGATCGCCATGTGCGCGGTCGGGCTCTCGCTGATCTTCGGCACGACCGGGCTCACCAACTTCGCCCACGGTGAGCTCGTCACCTTCGGAGCGCTGGTCGGCTGGATGTTCAACGTCCGGTTCGGCCTCAACCTCGTCTTCGCCGGGGTGTTCGCGGTCGGCATCGGCTTCGTCGTCGGCCTCGGCCTCGAGCGGGGCATCTTCTCGCCGTTGCGTCGTCGCGGCACGAGCCTCATCGCGCTGATCGTGGTCACGATCGGCATGTCGCTGTTCGTCCGCTACGTGTTCCTCTACGTGTTCGGTGGCCGTACCCGCGCCTACGCCGACTACACCGCCCAGCGGGGCTGGAACATCGGGCCGGTCGTGCTCACGCCGGCAGCACTCTCCTCGATCGTCATCTCGATCGTCGTGCTGGGCCTCGTCGGCTTCCTCCTACAGCGAACGCGCATCGGCAAGGCCATCCGAGCCGTCGCCGACAACCGCGACCTCGCCTCGGCCTCGGGCATCGACGTCGGGCGCGTCATCGTGCTGGTCTGGGGGTTCGGCGCCGCTCTGGCTGCACTCGGCGGCGTGCTGTTCGGCGTCCAGGAGCAAGTCGGCTGGGAGATGGGGTTCCAGCTCCTGCTCTACATCTTCGCCGGGGTCACCCTCGGCGGCCTCGGGACCGCCTACGGAGCACTCCTCGGCGGGGTGCTGGTCGGGATCTTCACCCAGCTCTCGACGATGGTGGTGGCACCCGAGCTGAAGAAGGTCGGCGCACTGGTACTGCTCGTCGGCACCCTGCTGCTGCGACCGCAGGGCATCTTGGGGCAACGGGAACGGATCGGGTAGGCGTCATGGACTGGTCGGGAATCTTTCGCAACGCGATGACCGCGGCGTTCAACGAGGGGGCGGTCGCCTACGCGCTCGCCGCACTCGGGCTCAACATCCACTTCGGCTTCACGGGCCTGCTGAACTTCGGCCAGGTCGGGTTCATGGCCGTCGGTGCCTACGGCGTGGCCATCAGCTCGTCGTACTACGGCTGGCATCCCGTCGTCGCGCTGGCGGTCGGCATCGGAGCCTGCGTCGTGCTCGCGCTGTTGCTCGGCCTGCCGGCGCTGCGCCTGCGCGCCGACTACCTGGCCATCTCGACGATCGCCGCGTCGGAGATGATCCGCCTGACAGCCCGCGCGGCTGCGCTGCGCAACTTCTCTGGAGGCTCGCAGGGGATCAACGGCTGGGCGGGCCGCTTCTACAGCTGGAGCCCGTTCGACCAGAAGACCCGCTACGGGATCGGCCCGGTGAAGTACCTCGGCAACACCTTCTGGGTCATCGTGATCGGCTGGCTGGTCGTCATGGCGTGCACCGTCGGCATCTACCTGCTCATGCGCAGCCCGTGGGGTCGGGTGCTGAAGTCGGTGCGGGAGGACGAGGACGCAGCCCGGGCGCTCGGCAAGAACGCCTACTGGTTCAAGGTGCAAAGCCTCGTGCTCGGCGGGGTGCTGGGGGGCCTGGCCGGCATGGTCCTCGCCATCGCCCAGCAGACGGCCCAGCCCGACGTGTACCAACCCCAGGTGACGTTCTTCGTGTGGACGGCGCTGATTCTGGGCGGCGTGGGGCGGGTCTGGTCGCCGATCGTCGGAGCCATCCTGTTCAACCTGCTGTTCGCGCTGTCCGACGGCATCGTGCGCGGCCTGGCGGCCACCGAGGCGCTGCCCGTCGGCATCCTCGACGGCGTCAAGGCCAGCCAGGTCGTGTTCATGCTGATCGGGGCCGGCCTCGCCCTGCTGATCGTGTTCCGACCGCAGGGCATCTTCGGGAACCGCAACGAGATGCGTCTCGAGGCGAACTGATGAGCGCGCCGAACGACCCGATGGCCGGGGTCGAGGCCCGGCCAGGTTCTCCCAAGCCCGATCCCATCCTCGTCGTCGACGGGATCCGCCGGACCTTCGGCGGGCTCACGGCGGTGAACGTCGAGCACCTCGAGATCCAGCGGGGGGTGATCACCGCGCTGATCGGGCCCAACGGTGCGGGCAAGACGACCTTCTTCAACCTGTTGACCGGATTCGATCGACCCGATGCCGGGACCCGGGTGTTCGACGGTCGCCGGCTCGACCAGCGTCGACCCCTTCCCCGCGTCGAGGGGGGCGCGGGGCTGGTCGCAGCGCTGGCCGGCGCCGTTGTGGGTTGGGCGATCGTCGCGTGGCTGTGGCTCCGGGCCTTCGACACCTCGGCGTTCTCGGTCGGAACGGCGGCCGTCGTGGCAGTCGGCGGCCTGGTTTTCAGCGTGCAGCGGGCGCGCCGGCAGGGAGCGCTCGCGGCGCTCGGCGGTTGGGGCGCCGCCATGGTCGGCGCGGTGCTGCTGGGCTTGCTCTACGCGGCGCTGGTCACCCCGACGACGAACTGGACGACCGTGCTGCTGATCGTCACGGCGACCCTGGCGACCGCCGCGGTCGTGGCCGGCTGGCGCTACGCGACGTCGCCGCCGGCCCCCTACGAGCTGGCCGGGACCGGCATGGTTCGCACGTTCCAGCTCACCAAAGCCCTGACCCGGCTGAGCGTGATCGAGAACATGAAGCTGGGCGCCCCCCGCCAGCGGGGGGAGCGGTTCGTCTCGGCGCTGCTGTCCGGCCGGTGGCGGGCCCAGGAGCGCGACATCGAGGCGCGCTCCGACGCGCTGCTCGAGCGGTTCGGGATGAGCCACATGCGCGACCAGATGGCGGGCACGCTCTCGGGCGGGCAGCGCAAGCTGCTCGAGATGGCCCGATCGCTGATGACCGATCCCTCGGTCGTCATGCTCGACGAACCGATGGCGGGCGTGAACCCGGCGCTGACCCAGAGCCTGCTCGAGCACGTCAAGGCGCTGCCCCGCGAGGGCCGTACGGTGGTGTTCGTCGAGCACGACATGGACGTCGTGCAGGAGATCAGCGATTGGGTGGTCGTGATGGCCGAAGGCGAGATCATCGCCGAGGGGCCGCCGGCCTCGATCGGTAGGAACCAGCAGGTCATCGACGCCTACCTCGGACGCGACGACGATCTGCCGATCGTGGAGCCGTCCTCGTGAGCACCGACCGTCCCGCCGACCACGCCGTCCCCGAGTACGTCGCACCGGGCCGGCCGGCGGCCGATGCCCTGCTGCGCGCCGACCGCCTCGTCGCCGGCTACTTCCCCGGTGTCAACATCCTCAACGGCTGTGACCTCGAGTTGTTCGAGGGCGAGTTCATCGCCATCATCGGGCCCAACGGCGCGGGGAAGTCGACCCTGCTGAAGTCGCTGTTCGGGCTGATCGACATCCGCGAGGGAGCGGTCACGTTCCGGGGCGAGACGATCACCGGCCTGAAAGCGAACGACCTGGTTCGGCGCGGCATCGGCTACGTGCCCCAACTCAACAACGTGTTCCCGCGTCTGAGCATCGAGGAGAACCTCGAGATGGGCGTGTTCCAGCGCCCCAAGGAGTTCCGGGCCAACCTCGAGCGCGTGGTCGAGCTGTTCCCCCGGCTGGGCGAGCGCCTGCGACAGCGCGCCGGGTCGCTGTCGGGCGGCGAGCGGCAGATGCTCGCCATGGGCCGGGCCCTGATGATGAACCCGGCCGTGCTGCTGCTCGACGAGCCGTCCGCAGGCCTGTCGCCCGCGCTGCAGACGCAGGTGTTCGTCATCACCAAGCGCATCAACGACACGGGCGTGTCGATCGTGATGGTCGAACAGAACGCCCGCAGATGCCTGCAGATCTGCGATCGTGGCTACGTGCTCGACCAGGGCACCAACGCGTACACGGGCACCGGTCAGGAGCTGCTCCACGACCCCAAGGTCATCGAGCTGTATCTCGGCACGCTCGCCCAGGCCGACCGGGCCTGATCGGGCCGGTCGCAGGGGTGCGCGTCGGCGCCCGCCCGTCGTCCGCGCGCTGTCACCTCGCCCGCCGGAGGTCACCCGCGCCGAGGGCCGGCCCGAACGGGCCGGCCCTCGGTCGATCGCGGATCGCCGTCGGCTCAGCCGATGCTGGCGAGCTTGTACTCGGTCTTCGTGTCGTCGATGCGGTTGTCTTCGGCGTACTGCAGCACGGCGAAGCTGGCGGAGTTGGGCTCGCCCGCGTCGCCGAACTCGTAGGGTCCGCCGACACCGTCGTAGTCGATGTCCTTGCCGTCCTCGATCAGCTTCAGGCAGTCGGCGTACGACTCGCACTTCTCGCCACCCTTGGTGACGTTGTTGATCTCGGCCGCGACCTTGCCCGGATCATCGGTGCCCGCGACCGAAGCGGCGAGCGCCATGATGATCACGGCATCGTAGGTCTCGGGGGCGTAGCTGAAGTCCTTCAGCTCGGGATCGATCTTCTTCAGCCTGGCCTTGAAGTCGGCGCTGGCCTCGGCGGCCGGAAGCGTGCCGCGCACCCCGGCGAGGTCGCCCGCCTTCGTGAACTTCTCACCCATCGCATTGCCGACGTTGCCGTCGACGAGCCAGAGCTTGACGTCCTTGGGACCGATGCCCTTCTCGATCATCTTCTGGATGATCTTGGCCGACTCGTCGAACCCGATGAGCACGACATGGTCGGGCGAGATGCCCGCGATCTTGTCGACCTCGGGGTCGAAGTTCTGGGCCTCGGGGTCGTAGACGACCTCGGTCACCTTTACCTTCGCCTCTTCGAGAGGCTCCTTGGTGAACTTCAACAGGCCCTCGCCATAGGGGTCCTGACGAGCGAGGATGCCGACGTTGGTGGCGCCGGCCTCGACGATGAGGTCCGAGAGGACCCGACCCTGCAGCACGTCCGACGGCGCCGTGCGGAAATAGAGGCCCTTGTCGTTGTACGTGGTGAAGTCTGGTGCAGTGTTGGCCGGCGAGAAGTGGATGACACCGGCGTTGACGATCTTGTCGATGACCGTGAAGGACACACCGGACGAGGCCGCCCCGAGGATGGCGTCCGCGCCGTCGGCGAGGTGTTTGTCGACCGTCTGGTTGGCGAGGTTGGTCGACGTGTCGCCGGAGTCGCCCGGCAGCAGTCGCAGCGGCTTGCCGTTCACGCCGCCCGCTGCGTCGATGTCCTCCTTGGCGGCCTGGGCCCCGGCGAACTCGGGTGGGCCGAGGAACGCGAGGCTCCCGGTCTCGGGCAGGAGCTCACCGATGGTGAGCTCGCCGTCGCCGGCGCCGGTGGCCTTGGCGCCGTCCGAGCCGGCACCCGAGCTTTCGGAGGTGCCGCCGGTGTCGCCGCTGCTGCCGCTGGCGGTATCGGCGTCGCTTCCGCCGCAGGCGGCCGCCACGAGCCCGAAGGCCAGCAGTCCGGCGATGAAGCTGAGTTTGCGAGTGCTCCGCATGCCAAATGGTTCCTCTGGATGGACGAGTCGTCGATACGAAGATTGCGGGCCCGTCGAGCCTGCGCGGCGCAGCATAGATCGTGGTTACCGTCAAGTAGGCGCGCGGTCCAGGCCACCGCGAGGAGCCGTCGGCGAAAGCAGGGCCGCGAGCGTCGCCGACATCCACCGGCGGATGCCGCCGGCCGGCGCCGGAGCGGGCAATGGCCGGACCGCCAGAGGCGCAATGCCATGACACGCGAACGCTGTTTCGATCAGCAAAGGCCGCCGAGCCGCGGCCGGCGCGCCAGCGATCAGCCGCCGACGACGGTGATGGGGGTCGGGTCGGGGCGCGGCGAGACGGTCACTCCGCCCGGCGTGAACCAACCCAGCAGGTCGACGACGACATCGGCCGAGCCCGCGCCCGGGCGGAGTTGGATCGAGCCGTCCGCGCCGACCGGCGCGACGAGGAGTGTCGCGGTGGGCACGACGGTGGTCTGGGCCTGGGACACGCCCGGGATCGCGGCTCCCGTCGCCCAGACGGTCAGATAGCTCGCCGGGTCTGCGCCCAGCGTCGTGACGTTGACGAGCGCCGAGCCGCGCTCGGCGCTGCCAGCGGGCTCACCCAGCGGCACCGTTCGCGCCTGCTCGGCGCGCAGGCGGCGCCCGTCGGCGCGCGTGTCGAGGAGGCGCCGGGGTGCGACCGGGTGGAACTCGCCACCGCTGCCGAGTTCGTGCCCGAGGAACACCCCGTTGACGTCGACGACGAGATGGAGCCATCCCGTCGTGTCGTTCCTCAGCGCGATGGCGCGCCAGGGGCCGAGCGCGGCGACCGTGCTGGAGGACCGGATCTCACCGGCCTCGACCGGGCTGCGCGTCACCGGCGTCGCGCCCAGCGGGCCGACCGCGATCGAGCCGTCGCCGGTGGCCTCGGTCGAGGTGACCGTGAGCGCCAGCGCGGCCACGCCCTGGTAGCGCTCGGCCTGACTCAGCTCCAACGAAAGTTGCTGGCCGGGAGCGAGACGGTAGTGGTCGCGCGTGTCCACCAGCCGCGTGGGTGGCAGCGACAGCAACCGGGAGGTCCCCGCGACGGCGCCGGTACCGAACCAGCCGATCACGTCGATACGGATGTCGGCGTGGCCAGCGTGGTTGTAGACCCGCAGCGTTCGGCTGGGCCCGATCGCGACCACGGTCGGATTGGCCGCTGGGCGGTCGGCGCCGGCGTTGAGCGTGGACGTCGCCGGCCGGGGGTCGTCGCCGGACCACACGGTGACGAACGTGGGTTCGCTCGCCGTCGCGGTGACCTGCACCCACGCGGCGGTGCTGTCGGTCCCACCTCCGACGATGGGCACCGTCAACTCCTCGCCCGGGCCGAGGCTCGGGCCCTGGCTGGCGGTGTCGACGAGGTTGAGCGACGAGGCGGGGGAGAACAGCGCCGCAGGCGCGGCCGGAGTCGTCGGGGGGACGACCGGTGACGCGCCCGCCCGGGGCAGCGACGAGCCGGCGAGCGCGAGCGCGGCGACGGCCAGGGTCGCCCGGGCCGCCGTCACCACCCGCCGCGGGGTCCGCTCGGCCCGGTCGCCGGACGAAGGAGGTCCGTGCCGGTCAGCAGTCACGTGTTGAGCATTCCTGTTCGGAACGGGAATCACAACATCGCCGGCGACGCGGCGTCGCCGTCCCGGAGCCGTCGGCGGGTCGACGTCGCCCCCGCGGCACCCGGCTACGGTGAGTCGACGTGACGGAACGACTCGTGGTGATCGGTGGCGACGCGGCGGGAATGTCGGCTGCTTCCCAGGCCCGGCGGCGCCGCGACGACCTCGACGTCGTCGTGTTCGAGCGCGGCCGTTACACCAGCTATTCGGCGTGCGGGATCCCCTACGTCGTCTCCGGTGACGTCGACTCGATCGAGGCGCTGGTTGCGCGCTCGCCCGAGCAGCATCGTGCCAACCGCATCGATGTTCGCATGGGCCACGAGGTGACCGCCGTCGATCTCGATGCCCGGCGCGTCACGGTGTGGGACCACGGTCGCTCGCGCGAGCTGCAGCTCGGCTTCGACCACCTCCTCTTCGGTACCGGGGCGCGGCCGCTGCGCCCACCGATCGACGGCATCGACGCCGACTTCGTCCACGGCGTGCAGACCCTCGACGACGCGACCCACCTCCTCGAACACGCCCGGGTCAGCCGGGCGCGCCGCGTCGTGGTGGTCGGTGGCGGCTACATCGGCATCGAGATGGCCGAGGCCTTCCAGCACTGGGGCGCCGAGGTCACGGTGCTCGACGCCGCCCCCCATGTCATGCGCACCTTCGACGCCGACATGGCGGCGCGCATCGAGACCGCGATGCGCTCGCACGGCATCGAGGTGCGCACCGGGGTCGGGGTGAGCGGTTTCGAGCCGGGCCACGTGCTCGTCGGCGACGAGCGGATCCCCGCCGACCTCGTCGTGCTCGGCCTCGGCGTCGTGCCGAACAGCGAGCTGGCCGCAGAGGCCGGCGTCGCCGTCGGCGCTCGGGGGGCGATCATGGTCGACCGGCGCCAGGCCACGAGCGCGGCGGGCGTCTGGGCGGCCGGGGACTGCGCCGAGACCTTCCATCGGGTCAGCGAGCGGTGGATGCACGTCGCGCTCGGCACGGTGGCGAACCGGGCAGGTCGCGTCGCGGGAATCAACATCGCGGGTGGGTACGCGTCCTTTCCCGGCGTCGTGGGCACGGCGGTGTCGAAGGTGTGCGCGACCGAGGTGGCGCGCACCGGGCTGAACGAGACCGAGGCCGCCGCCGCCGGGTTCGACTATCGGAGCGCGACCATCGAGGCGACGACGCGCGCCGGGTATTACCCGGGTGCCCGCCCGATGGCGGTGAAGATGCTGGCCGAGCGGGGGACCGGTCGCGTCCTGGGCGCGCAGATCGTCGGTGAGGAGGGCGCGGCGAAGCGCATCGATGTGGTCGCGACGGCCATCACGGCGCGGCTCACGGTCGCCGATCTGATCGACCTCGACCTCTCCTACGCGCCGCCCTTCTCGTCGGTGTGGGACCCCGTCGCCATCGCGGCACGGGCGGTCGACGCCGCGCGCTGACCCGACGCGAGGCCCGGCCGCAGCGCGCCCGGGCGGTTCACGGCGGAGTAACGACGACGAAACACGCCGTTCACAATCGTGCCGAAAGCTCTCCGGCGGTCGCTCACGGGTCGGCGTGGGCATCGAGTTGCGAGGCAGGTATTGATGGAGCGCGGCGATGTCACGTGGATCCTGGTGTCGGCGGCGCTCGTGCTGTTCATGGTCCCCGGCCTGGCGCTCTTCTACGGCGGGATGTCCCGCTCGAAGAACGTCCTGAACATGTTGATGATGAACATGGTGTGCCTGGGCGTCGTGCCCATCGTCTGGGTCGTCGTCGGCTACACCCTCGCGTTCGGTGGCGACTCGAGCCCAGGTCTGATCGGCAACCTCGACCATCTGTTCTTCCGAGGCGTGGACATCGGAGCGGACGGAACCGGTGAGCTCCTGCTGTTCTCGTTCTTCGCCCTCACGTTCGCGGTGATCACCCCGGCGCTGATCTCGGGGGCCGTCGCCGACCGGCTTCGCTTCGGCGCCTGGGTGGCGCTGGTCGTGGCCTGGTCGGTGATCGTGTTCGCACCGACGTTCCACTGGATCTACGGGCCCAACGGTTGGCTGGCGGCGCGCGGCGGCCTCGACTTCGCCGGGGGAACCGTCGTGCACGTCTCGGCCGGAGCGGCGTCGATGGCGGTGATCCTGTTGCTCGGCAAGCGGCGCGGCTGGCCGGGTGAGCCGATGCCACCCCACTCGCTGCCCTTGACCATGTTGGGAGCGGGCATCCTGTGGTTCGGATGGTTCGGGTTCAACGCCGGCTCGGCCGGTGCGGCCGAGCCCCAGGCCATCCAGGCCTTCGTCAACACGTTCATCGCCGCGGCGGCCGGAATGTGTACCTGGCTGTTGGCCGAGCGGGCCCGAAACGGGCACGCGACCTCGCTTGGAGCCGCCTCCGGCGTGGTCGCCGGGCTGGTGGCGATCACGCCCGGCGCCGGTTTCCTCGGCACCTGGTCGGCGCTGGTCGTCGGTGCGCTGGCGGGTGTCGTGTGCTTCTTCGCGATCTCGGTGAAGTACCGACTCGGCTACGACGATGCGCTCGACGTGGTCGGCGTCCACTTCGTGGGCGGTCTGCTCGGCGGCGTGCTCATCGGGGTCTTCGCCGACCCTGCGGTGGTGAGCACGGCCGGCGTGCCCGAGGAGTTCGACGCGGGGCTCCTGGCGGGCGGCGGGGCGGGTCTGCTCGTCGAACAGATCATCGCCAACGTGGTCGTCATGGTCTATTCGTTCGTCGGGACGCTCGCCATCGCCAAGGTGATCGACCTCGTAATCGGCCTGCGGGTCGACCCCGACGACGAGGCCCGCGGACTGGACCAGGTGATGCACGCCGAAACGGGATACAACCTGTGAATCGCCCGGGTCCCTCCAGCCGACTCCCCGTCGACCGACCGCCCTCGCGCCCGGTGGGCGCCGCCCCGATGCCCATCTCACTCTGTCCCGGCAGTTCACAAGGAGACGCTTGCGCATGCTGAAACTCGTCACCGCGGTGGTCAAGCCGTTCAAGCTCGACGACGTGAAGAACGCATTGAAGGAGGTCGGGATCACCGGCATCACCGTCAGCGAGGTCCAGGGATTCGGCCGTCAGGGCGGCCATACCGAGGTGTACCGAGGTGCCGAGTACAAGATCGACTTCCAACCCAAGGTGCAGATCCAAGTGGTGACCGATGCCCAGGGCGCGGCCGCCGTCGTCGACACCATTGTCGCCGCCGCCCGCACCGGCAAGATCGGCGACGGCAAGGTCTGGGTGACCGATGTCGACCAGGTGGTACGCATCCGCACCGGCGAGATGGGACCCGAGGCGTTGTGACGGCCCCCCGACGCCGATGACCTCACCGGTCCCCGGGCGCGACGCGCTGTGGACGTCCGGCCTGCGCGGCCTGGCGTTCTGTGGCGCCCACAGCGACCTCGTCGACGAGTGGCTGCTGTCGCTCTTCGCACGCGCCGCGCCCCCCGCGTCGGGCGTCTGCCTGGTCGCCGTGGGCGGCTACGGCCGGCGCGAGCTCTGTCCCTGCTCCGACCTGGACGTGCTGCTCGTGCACGATCGGGGGGTCTCCGTCGACGAGCTCGCCGACCGCCTGTGGTACCCCATCTGGGACAGCGGCGTGAAGCTCGGCCACGGTGTGTTCACGGTGGCCCAGGCCCTCCGCCTGGCCGACGAAGAGCTCGACACGGCGACGTCGCTGCTCGACGCCCGCTACCTGGCGGGCGACCGGAACCTCGCCGTGCAGCTCGCCGACGGCGCGAGCGCGCAGTGGCACAAGCGCCGTCGCCGCTGGGTCGACCGGCTGGCCGAAGGCCTGCTCACCCGGGCGGCCAGCCCGGGCGACGTCGCGTTCATGCTCGAGCCCGACCTCAAGATGGGACGCGGGGGTCTGCGCGACGCGCACGTGCTTCGCTGGCTCGAACGGATCAGGCCCGGTCTGCTCGATGGCGATCGGGACGGGTTCGACGAGGCGTTCGCACGGCTGGTCGACGCGCGCGTCGCGCTGCAGCTCCGCACCGGGCGCGCCAACGACTGCCTGTTCCTCCAGGAGCAGGACGCCGTGGCGGCCGACCTCGGCTTCGTCGACGCGGACGCGCTGATGGCCAGCGTCGCCGGCGCGGCGCGCACGGTGGAGTGGCTCACCGACGAGGCCTTCGAGACGGCCCGGCGGGAGCTCGGCCGGCCCCGGCTCCCGGCCCGCCGCCGGAACCTGGGCGGCGGCGTGGAGATCCGCGACGGCCTCGTCGGCCTGGCCGGCGGCGTCGAGGCGGGCCTGGCCGGGTGCGGGCAGCTGCTCGACGTGGCCCGCATGGCGGCCGAGCAGGGCGCCCGCATCCGGCGCGAGACGCTGGAGGCGTTGGCCGCCGCGCCGCCCACCTTCCCCGACCCGTGGCCCGTCGAGCTGCGAGAGCGGCTCGTCGAGCTGCTGCGCAGCGGACCCGGCATGATCAACGTGGTCGAGACGCTGGACCAGTTCGGGCTGTGGACCCAGGTCCTGCCGGAATGGGAGCCCTGTCGGAGCCGGCCCCAGCGCAACGCCTACCACCGCTACACCGTCGACCGGCACCTGATCGAGAGCGCCACCAACGCCGCGGCCCTCGCCGGCGGGGTGGCCCGGCCCGATCTGTTGATGATCGCCGCACTGCTCCACGACATCGGCAAGGGCTACCCGCCGGCCGACCACACCGAGATCGGCGTGCAACTCGTGGCCGTCATCGGCCGCCGGCTCGGCTTCGACGAGGCCGACACCGAGACCCTGTGCGCCCTGGTCGAACACCACCTGCTCCTGCCCGACGTGGCCACCCGGAGAGACCTCAGCGACGAGGCCACGATCTCCACGGTGGCCGACGCGCTCGGCTCGGAGCTCCGCCTGCGCCTTCTGGCCGCCGTGACCGAGGCCGACTCGCAGGCCACCGGTCCCGCGGCCTGGGGCGAGTGGAAGGCGTCGCTGGTCCGAGACCTGGTCAGCCGGGTGAGCCTGCAGCTCAACGGCCAGGGTGACTCCTCCGCCGGCGACCAGTCGTTTCCCTCGGCGCACCATCGCGTCGTGATGGCCGAGGGGCGAACGCTGCGCTACGGCCACGGCCGGACGCTGACCGTCATCGACCACGACCGCCCCGGCGTGTTCGCCCGCGTGGCCGGCGTGCTGGCGCTCGCCGGGCTCAACGTCTTGGCGGCGCGCGCCGATTCGGCCGACGGGATGGCGATCAACGAGTTCACCGTCGCGTCCGAGTTCGACACCGAGATCGACTGGACCCGGGTGCACGTCGACCTGGAGCGGGCCCTCGCCGGACGCTTGGCGGTGCGGGCCCGGCTGGCCGAGCGGGCCTCGGTCTACAACCGGCGGGTTCGGCCCCAGGCGGCCTGGGCACCGTTCGAGAACAAGGTGGTCGTCGACAACGCGGCTTCGGTGACCGCGACGATCGTCGAGGTGCGCGCCCCCGACCGGGTCGGGCTGCTGTACCGCGTCGCCGCCGCCCTGGCCGAGCTCGATCTCGACATCCGCAGCGCCCGGATCCAGACGCTCGGCGACCACGTCGTCGACGCGTTCTACGTCGTCGACTCCAGCGGCGAGAAGATCACCGACGGGGACAACGTCGCCGAGATCGAGCGGGCGTTGGTGCACGCGCTGAAGGACCAGGCCTGACCACGCGTCGGGTGCCTGGCGCCGGCCGGCCGGTAGTCTGCGGGCGATGGATCCCGAGCGGCTGACCGAGCTCGACCTGATCCGCTGGAGCGAGGCCCTGGCCGGCATCGCCCGCACCGGGCTGGGCTTCACCGAGAGCCTCTACGAGCGTGAGCGGTACGAGGAGGTGCTCCACGTCGCGGCCGACATCCGCGCGGCGGTCGGGCGTCAGATCGATCGCGACCACAGCGTCGTCGAGTGGATGAAGCTGATCCAGCCGGGAGCGTCGGGCTACGTCACGCCCAAGATCGCGGTCGGGGCCGTCGTGGGCAACGACGAGGGCGAGGTCCTGCTGGTCCAGCGCGCCGATTCGGGCCATTGGCTGTACCCGACCGGTTGGGCCGACATCGGCTACTCGCCCGCCGAGGTCGCCCTGAAAGAGGTCCAGGAGGAGACCGGGATCGAGTGCGAGGTCGTCGGCCTGCTCGGGGTGATGGACGGGCTCCGTCGCGGCTTCACCCGCGTGCCGCTGTACTCACTGCTGTTCCATTGCCGGGCGACCGGCGGCGAGCTCGCCGCGCACCCGCTGGAGTGTCGCGACGTGGGCTTCTTCCACTTCGACGCCCTGCCCGAGCCGCTGGCCGGCACGTCGAATCTGTGGGGTCACGTGCAAGCCGCGGTGCGCGGCGAGATCATCGTGCCGTTCTTCGATCCACCCCGCGACTCACCGTGGACCGTGCCGCTCGAGCCGTGAGGCCCGGGCCGGCCCCCCACCGCTCGCTCGCCCGCACCGCTGGCGGGCGCATCTACTCGTCGTTGCGCTCGCGCAGGAACTGCTCGACCTCTTCCACCAACGCGCCACCCTCGCCCATCTCGTCGTAGCGCTCCTCGAGTTGGCGGACGATCTCGGCGGTCTCGTCGTCGTTCTCCACCAACTTGTTCACCTGCCGCTCGTAGGCCGCCGAGCGGATCTCGAGATCGGTTGTCGGGATGGCCACGTCGAGCACCTCGCCGACCTTGTTCACCAGCGCCAGCGCCGCCTTGGGCGAGGTGGCGCCGTGGACGTAGCTGGGCACCGCCGCCCACAACGACGCCGACGGGATGCCGGCCGTGTTGCACGCGTCGTGGAGCACGCCGATGATCCCGGTGGGTCCTTCGTACGTGGACTGCTCGACGGCCAGGCGGTCCATCGCCGCGGTGTCGTAGCCGACCCCGAAGATCTGCACGGGTCGGCTGTGGGGGACGTCGGAGATCAGGGCCCCGCACGTGAGGATCAGCTGGGTGCCGTAGCTGCGGGCGACCTCGATGACCTGGTCGCAGTAGGTGCGCCAGGACAAGGCCGGCTCGGTGCCGTCGAGGAGGATGACCCCGGCGGAGTTGCCCGGCACGGACGCGCTGCTGAACTGGTTTCGGGGCCAGATGATGCTGCGCTCGGCCACCCCGGTGATACGCACGTGGGGCCGGTGCGTGGTGAAGTCGTAGAACTCTTCGGCATCGATGTCGGCGAAGGGCTTCGCCCGCCACCGTTCGTTCAGGTAACGGACCGCGGTGGATGCCGCGTCTCCTGCGTCGTTCCAACCTTCGAAGCCGGCGATGAGGACGGGACGGTCGAGGTCGGGCCGATGCGACCAGCGGAGGTGTTCCATCACCGGTCACGCTAACGCGACCCGACCCCTTCCGCTGACGACGGGAGCCGGGTCGGCGGATCATGCCTCTACCGTGGGGGAAATGCAGATCGTGGAAGCGACCGAGGTGACCCCTGAGCTGGTCGAGGCCTTCGCCAAGCTGATCCCTCAACTGTCGAGCTCGAACCCCCCGCCGAGTGCGGCTGAGCTGGCGGAGCTGATCGAGTCGCCGGCGACCTGCCTGTTGCTCGCGGTCGAGGACGGCGCCATCCTCGGCGCCCTGACGCTGGCGACGTTCCGGATCCCGACCGGCCTGCGCGCGTGGATCGAGGACGTCGTCGTCGACGGCGACGCGCGGGGCAAGGGCGTCGGTGAGCAGTTGAACGAGGTGGCGCTCGACCGGGCCCGCGCCGCGGGCGCGACGACGGTCGACCTGACGTCGAGGCCGTCGCGCGAGGCGGCGAACCGCCTCTACCAACGCATCGGCTTCCAGCGTCGGGAGACCAACGTGTACCGCTACGAGCTCTGAGCCTGCGCGTACCTCGGTGGGGCTCGGACCTCGACCACCGGCTGCGGCGGCGCCGTGGGCCCCGGATGCGTACGTTTGGCAGTTCGACCGCGACTGACCCGCGAGCCGCTTCGCGTCGTCCCTGATCGGGGCGGTGCACTCAGCGCGGGCTACCCGTTCCAACGCGGCGGAACTGCCAAACGTCAACCCGGTCGGCGGACGTGGCCCGTCACCCACCGTGAAGATCCCACGTGAAGTGCTCCGGCGGCGCCGAATGCGCGCGCCTTGCGGCGGACCGCTCGGCGTGTGGTCAGCGCGCCGGTGGGAGCGTCGCCGTCGCCGGCTGCTCGACGCTCACCGGTGCCTGGGCCAGCGGAGAGTCGCCCGGCCGCGGGGGCGCGTGCGGCGCCGCGGCGCCCGGATCCTCGGGGCCGGCCTGCACCCACTGGCTGGCCTCGCGCAACCACGCGACGACCTGGCGCCGCTCGAGGTCCAAGCGGTCGCGCTCGGCGGTGAAGCGGGCGCACTCCCGTTCCAGCGCGGCCAACTGCTGACGCTGGCGAGCTTCCGCGGCGTCCAGCTCGGCGAGGCGGGTGGCGCTGGCCGTTTCCGCCTCCGCCGCCTCGGCCCGAAGCCTGCCGGCGAGTTCGGTGTCGTGCTGCGCGTCGACGGTCTGTTGCCGGGCGGAGACGAAGACCTGCTCCGCCGCGAACCTGGTGAAGTCCAGCAACGCCAGGGATTGGGCCTCGGGCGAGCCGTTCCCCGCGGCCGCCTCGGCGGGCGCTGTCGCGTGCGCGCTGGCGACGCGGGCCGCCAGCGCTGCGATCGCCGCGTCGACCTCGGCGGGCGCGTACCCGTCGGCGACCCGACTGAACCGGCTGGTGAGCAGCGCCGTCACGTCGCGTTGCGACTGCTCCGGTTCGGGGGCGGGCGGCGCAGGCGCTTCCCCGGCGCGCGCCAGCAGCGCTGCGATCTCGGGCTGCTGATTCTCCGGCTCGACCGAATACGGCGCGGCGACCGGCGGCGCGGCCATCGAAGGTTCGATCGTGACCGCCGGCGCGGCGACCGGGTGTTCGATGGCGACCGGCGGGCTGGCCAGGACCGGCGCGGCCGACGGCGGTGCAGCCGCGGCGGGCGCGGCTGCCATCGCGGGCGGGGGAGCGGCCGACGTCAGCGCCGGCGCTCCAGCGGCGGGATCGCTCGCCGGGGCCGCAGGTGCGACGGGGCCCGCGCCGTGCGTGGCGCGCACCTCGGCCACCGCGCCGGTGAGGTCGAGGGAACTGGAAGCGCCGGCGGGAAGCAGACCAAAGCCGGCGGCCTCGAGGTTGGCACGAACGGCGTCGTCCAGAGCGGCCGGCTGGACCGCAGGCGGGGGTGCGACCGTGCCGGCGCCGGGCGCGGGCAGGGCGGCGAAGGGACCGGGCTCGACCTCGATGCCGGGCTGGCGCGGGCCGGCCGGAACGCCCGTTGCGGGAGCGGCCGGCGCGGGCGTGGGCACCGGCGGCGCCCAGGGCGTCGCCAGCGCGCTCGGCGGCGGCTGTACGCCGGTGCCGGTCTCGATCGCTGCGAACACCGCGCTCGGGTCGAAGCTCCCCGCCCACGGCTGGGCGGGCGCCGCGCCCGGCTCGACCCTCCTGGGCGATGTCGCGCCGGTCGGTTGACCGACCATCGGGTCCGGGTCGCGCTGTCCTGGTCCGGGCGCAGTCTGTTCGTCCATGCCGCCGGCCGCCTCCATCCTCCGAGTTCGACGCTGCCACGTCGGTGTCAATCCGCATCGCCAGCCGGCCGAAACCGCCGGCTGGCGTCACGCCTCGGAGATCGACGGCGGTGATCGGGGCCTTGAGGAACCCTCCCCCAGATGAGCCGACATGCCACCACTCGGAGGACGCCTGCCGTCACCGGCTCAGGGGAGGACCGACAGGCTCAGCGCGAAATCGCCCGCGGCGTCGGTCCAGAACTGGCGGACCTCGAAGCCGGCTTCCTCGAGCTCGGAGGAGATCTTGGACGGTCGGAACTTGGTGGAGATCTCGGTGCGGATCTCGTCGCCGTCGAACAGCTCGAACTCGAGATCCGCGCCCGGCACCCGGATGTGGTGATCGCCGTTGGCCCGCAGGCGAAGGTCCATGCGCTCGCCGCGCGGGTCCCAGAAGGCGATGTGGTCGAAGTCCTCGACCGGGAAGTCGGCGCCGAGCTGGCGGTTCAGCACTTCCAGCACGTTGCGGTTGAACGCGGCGGTCACCCCCTCGGGGTCGTCGTACGCGGCGACGAGACGATCGACGGACTTCACGAGATCGGTTCCCAACAGCAGCGAGTCGCCGGGCCGCAGGGTGTCGGCCAGCGCGCCGAGGAACGCGCGACGCTCCTCCTCGTAGAAGTTCCCGATCGTCGAGCCCAGGAAGGCGACCATGCGCCGGCCGCCGGCCGGCAGCGACGACAGGTGCAGCGTGAAGTCGCCGACGATCCCGTGCACGGCGAGACCGGGGTAGCGCTCGGCCAACGACTCTGCGGCGTCGCGCAGGGTCTGCTCGCTCACGTCGAAGGGGACGAACTGGCTGAGCTGGCCGGCGGCCCAGAAGGCATCGAGCAGCGTGCGGGTCTTGTCGGACGTGCCCGATCCGAGCTCGACGATCGTATCGGCGCCCGACAGCTCGACGATGCTGGGCGCCTCGCGGGTGAGGATCTCGCGCTCGCGCTCGGTCGGGTAGTACTCGGCCAGCCGGGTGATCCGATCGAACAGCTCGCTGCCGCGGTCGTCGTAGAGCCACTTGGGCGGGAGGCGCTTGGGCGAGCGCCCGAGGCCTCGTCGCACGTCGTCTCGCAGGGCGGTCTCGGCCCATCCGGGGGCGAGGTGGATATCGAAGGTGGGTGGCGCGTAGGCCGAGCTCACTGGGTCCCTCCAACAGGCTCGAGTTCGTCGGTCGTTCAGGGTCGTTCGGGTCAGGGGTTGCCGCCGTCGGCGAGCCGCAGGCCCGACAGCATCCAGCGCGCGTGGGGCGGGAAGAAGTTCCGGTAGCTGGTCCTGGCGTGGCCGCGCGGGGTGTACGCGCAGCTGCCGCGCAGCACCATCTGGTTCGACATGAACTTGCCGTTGTACTCGCCGATCGCGCCGGCCGCTGGTTCGAAGCCGGGATAGGGACGGTATGCGGACGCCGTCCACTGCCAGCAGTCGTCGTGCAGCTGGCCGAGCCCGGACCCCTTCGTCGCGGGTTTCGGATGGAGGCGGATCTCGTCGGCACGAGCGGGAATCGGCGCGCTGGCGGCCGCGTGCTCCCACTCGAACTCGGTCGGCAACCGGTTGCCCGCCCACGTCGCGTACGCGTCCGCCTCGTAGAAGCTGACGTGGCAGACCGGCTCGGCGTCGCGGACGGCGACGGTGCCCATCAGCGTGTGGTGCCACCACTCGCCCGACGGTTCGCGCTGCCAGTACAGCGGGGCGTCCCAGCCTTCGGCGTTGACCAGGTGCCAGCCGTCCGAAAGCCAGAGCTCGGGCCTGACGTAGCCGCCGTCGTCGATGAAGGCCTTCCACTCGCCCGAGGTGACCAGCCGGTCGCAGAGGCGGAACGGTTCGAGCCACACCCGGTGCCGGGGTCCCTCGTTGTCGAAGTGGAAGCCACCGTGGGCCGGGGCGCCGACCTCGACCAGCCCACCCTCGAACTCCACCCAGGCCGGTGCCTCGCTCGCGGGCCCGGGACCGCCGGGCTGCGTGCTGGACGCGAGGTAGGCGGGTCGCGTGGGGTTCGTCGACAGGACGTGCTCGATGTCCATGAGCAGCAGTTCCTGGTGCTGTTGCTCGTGGTGCAGGCCCAACTGAACGAGGCCGCCGACCTTTTCGAGCGTGCCGCCGTCGATCTCGGCGAGGAAGTCCGCCATGCGCGCATCGACCTCGGCGCGGTACGCGCCGACCTCGGCGACGCCCGGGCGGGTGACGAGGCCTCGCTGGGGTCGAGGATGGCGGGGGCCGACCGCCTCGTAGTAGCTGTTGAACAGGTAGCCGTAGGCCTCGTCCACCGGCTGGTACCCGGGCGCGTGCTCACCGAGCACGAAGGTCTCGAAGAACCACGTGACGTGCGCTCGATGCCACTTCGTGGGACTCACGTCGGGCATCGACTGCACGGTCTGGTCCTCGGCGGAGAGCGGTGCGGCCAGGCGCTCGGTCAGATCTCGCACCGAGCGGTACCAGTCGGCGAGTGCATCTCGGTCCATGGTTGGGGCTCCTGGGGGGCGGGCTGCGGCACCGTTCGGGATCGGGCGACGGCCAGTGCCGGCTCGGTGATGGTGTCGCCACGGGCCCCATCGTTACGGTCGATCGCACCGCCACCGTAGTCAGGTGCCGAAGGGCTGTGCCGGGGTGGCGTCGCCCCACATCGGGCGATCGTCAGGGAGGGAGCCGGCACCGGCCGGCGGAGCATCAGGGCGCCTGCGCGGCGGCGCTACGGTGGGCCACGTGGCGCTGCATCCCGAGACCCTGCTCGCACGCGCCGGTGGCGCACGGCAGGGAACGGGGGAGGTGGTTCCGCCGATCCACCCTGCGACGACCTTCGCCAGGCGGGCCGACGGCACGCCGAGCGCGGGACGGGTCTACGGCCGGGCCGACAACCCGACCTTCGACGAACCCGAGGCGCTTCTGGCCCAGCTCGAGTGCGGGGAGGCCGCCACCCTGTGGTCCTCGGGGATCGCGGCCGGGCTCGCGCCGTTCCAGTGCCTGGCGCCCGGTGACCACGTCGTGATCCCCCGGGCGATGTACTGGGCGCTGCGCGCCGCGGTGGTCGAGTTCGGACGGACCTGGGGCGTCGACGTCGACGTGGTCGACATGACCCGTACCGACGAGTTGGCCGCCGCGTTGCGGCCCGGACGTACCCGCATCGTCTGGGTCGAGACGCCGGCCAACCCGAGCTGGGAGGTCACCGACGTCGCCGCGGCGGCAGCCCTCGCCCACGCCGCCGGCGCCCGGCTCGTCGTCGACTCGACGGTGGCGACGCCCGTGCTGTGCCGACCGCTGTCCCTCGGTGCCGACCTCGTCGTGCACTCGGCGACGAAGTACCTGAACGGGCACAGCGACGTGGTGGCGGGGGCGCTGGTGACCGCTCGCCACGACGAGCACTGGGACCGGCTGGTCGCGTGGCGCGCTCGTGGCGGCGCCATCCTCGGCAGCTTCGAGGCCTGGTTGCTGCTTCGGGGCATGCGGACACTCGCCGTGCGGATGCGGCGCAGCTGCGAGAGCGCCCGTCTCGTCGCCGAGTTCCTGGCCGGCCATCCCGCTGTGGCCGAGGTGCGCTACCCCGGGCTGCCGACCGACCCGGGCCATCGTCTGGCCGACGCCCAGATGGACGACTTCGGGGCCATGCTCTCGGTGCGCGTTCGTGGCGGGGAGGCCGCCGCCGACGCGGTTGCGGGCCGGCTCACGGTGTGGCTACGGGCGACGTCGCTCGGAGGGACCGAGTCGCTCGTCGAGCACCGTGCCCCGGTCGAGGGCCCGACCAGCGAAGTGCCGCGCGACCTGCTGCGCCTTTCGGTCGGGCTCGAACACCCCGACGATCTCATCGCCGATCTGGACCAGGCCCTGCGAGGAGCGACGCCGTGAGCACCTTCATCACCGAGCTCGACGTGCCGAGCGGCGCCACCGGGCTCCGCTTGGCGGTCAAGGACATCATCGACGTGGCGGGCGTCCCCTCGACAGCGGGGAGCCGAGCGTGGATGGCGGCGGGCCGCGGGACACGTCCCGCGGCGATCGACGCCGCCTGCCTCGCCGGCGCCCGTGCAGCCGGCGCGCGCCTCGTCGGCAAGCTCAACATGCACGAGCTCGCCTACGGGGCCCAGGGCGTGAACCCGTTCTTCGGCACGCCCCGCAACCCGTTCGGCGACGATCTCGTCCCCGGGGGCTCCTCGTCGGGCTCGGCCGTCGTGGTGGCCGAGGGTGGCGCGGATGTTGCACTGGGTACCGACACGGGCGGGTCGGTGCGGGTGCCGGCCGCCTGCTGCGGCGTGGTCGGGCTCAAGACCACCTGGGGCCGCATCCCGCTCGGGGGCTGCATGGCGCTGGCTCCCGGCCTCGACACGATCGGGCCGCTGGCGCGCGACGTGGCCGGGATCGTGCGCGGCATGGAGTTGCTCTGTCCCGGGTTCTCCCCCGGGCGGGCCGCGACGGTGGTGGGCCGGGTGCGCGGCTACGGCGAGGTCGACCCGGCGATCGACGCCGCGGTCGACGCGGCGCTGGCCGCGACCGAATGGGAGGTCGTCGAGGTCCGCCTCGACCGCTTCGAGGCCGCCGACCGGGCCACCCGCCGGATCTCGGCGTGGGAGGCGTTCGGGTCGTTGGGCTGGCTGCTCGACGGTCACGGCGAGCTGCTCGGCCGCGACGTCGCCGCCCGTCTCGAGGCGGGCAGCGGGGTCACCGCCGCCAGGGTGGCCGCCTCGCGAGCCACGGTCGAGGCGTTCCGCGAAGACCTGCACGCCGCGTTCGAGCGGGTGCAGGTCCTCGCGTTGCCCACCATGGCGATCTTCGCCCCGCCGGTCGCCGAGCCAGACTCGGCGACCCAGCTGACCACGCTCACCCGGGCCATCAACGGCGCAGGGGTTCCGGCGCTGGCGCTGCCGATCCCGGTCGGGGCCGCCGCC
>Ga0224505_10000562_pt1 | contig 25272 bp, 26 predicted proteins | sample SF_Jan12_sed_USG_FD_169102 | JGI IMG/M metagenome (GOLD analysis project Ga0224505, IMG submission 169102) | Sediment microbial communities from San Francisco Bay, California, United States - SF_Jan12_sed_USGS_4_1 | ecosystem: Environmental > Aquatic > Marine > Sediment | place: USA: California... | reverse complement strand
TATTGAGATTGTTCTGAACCGTCGAGTGGCACCGGGACACCATAAGACGTTCGAGTTTAGGGAACGAGGACCGGACAAGACGTCAGGCGAGGAGCCTGGGCTGAAGGACTTTCTCCAAGATCCCTTGCTGAGTGGGGACGTGAGCGAAGAAGAACTTCTGTTTCTGCGTGCACTGACCTTCGAGAACAAACGACCGACACCACTTTATTATTACCGCGAGCTTCAGAGCCTCAGAGATCCGCTGCATTTTCAGCCCCTGACCAAGAAAGCCTCCGCATAATGACACACCGGATTGGCCTGGTGGTTATTTTGTCAGCATATGAGTCAACAGCAGAACCCCGCCCCATGCGATCATATACGCAAGCAAGAACAGTTCGGTTGCCATATCACGCCGGAAATCACGCCACTTATTCATGACTGCCTTTCACGGTACATCAACAGCTCGTGTGTCCATCGATGATCGCCAGCACGATACCCACACCCAGAAATCAGACAGGCACGCTCAAATCCCATCTCCATGGACCATCGTTCGAATCACTCAGTCCAACCACAGAGAGGATCATCACGCACGGGCTTTCCTGAACCTGGCCGGAGACGACCCTGGAAGGCGGGCACCGTTCTGAGTCGGCAGACTGGGCTTCACCTTATTGGTCTCAATCCCTGGGTCCGTTATCGCACCACAGAGCATGCAGCGCCATCCAGATACCGGAGGCTGCCCCATGTCTCTCATGTGGATAGCGATCAAGAGGCCGCGGCAACGTAGACACTGCATGCCACCTCCGTGGGTTTTCATTACAACACCCTTCTCAATGTCGCATTCCAGATCAGACACGCATACACGGAATCAGCTGTGGTTCGAGGGAGACAATACCACCATACCTCCACCATGAAGTCCCACGGCCTGATCATGTCAGGCCTCCTTTCAGGCAACTAGCACGCCTTGGCTGGATGGTTCGATGAGGCGACATTGAAGACCGCCAGATTCGGATGTTGGAACTCCAGCCGTTTCTCGCGTGTCTGAAACGTGCGATCTCCGATCGCCAACAACTGCTGTTTGTTGAGAAGCAAGTCCCGCTTGTCGTACACCGCCCACTCGTATTCTTTCGTCATCGCAAGGGCATCGACCGGACAGGCTTGCACACATAGTCCGCAAAACAAACAGCGCGTCATATCCATCCAATACTCTCGCGCGTATCGCTTCGTCGGCTCCTCCGGCACTTCAGCGCTCACCACGGCAATGACGCGAGAGGGACAGGCGGCCTCGCAGAGATCGCACCCGACGCACTTCTCGGTTCCATCGTCATACCGTAGCAAGGCCAACATACCGCGATAATTGTCAGGCAGAATCCGCTTTTCATGTGGATACTGCAGCGTGATCGGCTTGTAGTGAATGAGATGGCTCATCGTCGACTTCATCCCCACAGCAAGCTCATAGAAGGTGATCAGCTTGATCCAAGCCTTGAATCCACGATACCGCCTTGCCAATCTCTCATTCAGCCTCATGCGCACTCTCTCTTGAATCTGACGAGCTGTCCGTTGATCTCCCGCATGTACGACTCCACTTCATCGCCCTTGCGAGCAGAACTCTGACCCATCTCAGTTTCTTCACTCATGGCCGGCGGAGAGGCCCGACGCGACAGATATATCCCGATAATCAATGCCACCACGACGAGCGCATTCGCCCCAAGATCCATGAGATACCGGTTAAACACCTGATCAGTCAGTTCGTCCATATATGAAATTTGAGCTCCGGTTGTCAGGATGCGTCTTGTTGAGGCAATCACGCAGATATATAAGAACGGTTCCAGGGTAATCACTTTGGTCTTGAGGAAATTAATGGTGGTCCTGAACAGCTCCAACAGAATGATGACCAATAAGAGATCATGTGCCAACCCAAGGACTGCGGGAACCGCGGCTGATCCCACCTCCATCACGAATACGTACCAGGCACGGACAAACAGCACGATGCTGATCGCCAGGAAACTCAATCCGGTCGTGAAGTAACCAAACCCGTCAAGGGCTTCCATCATACCGACTGTCCTGTCACCCAGGACACCATTGAGGAACGACCATCGGTTTGTCGCCCTATGTCTGACCGATTCGACAACTTTCTCCATCATTTCTCCTCGTATACTCCGCATATCCTCATCTTCCCCCAACAGGTGCGCCGCCCTGCCATGGTCGAATAGCTCTCCATATCCACAGAATTGTGGCGCACCCCGTCTACAGTCTGACAGCGCAATCAATACCGTCTATCTTCCTGCTCCTCTGGGATCGAGGCCCAAATCGTAATCCCCCACAACAGTACGATAATCCCAACCAAGCTATAGATCTGATACATAGTGACTCACCTCGCTCTCAGTGCCACTTCGAGTTTGCTCGTTCACTTCTACCCACTCTTCGCCTCAGTCTCTTCAGCGCAAGCAGGTCCATGAAGCGGCTATCGGCTATCATGAATCTCCCGCGATCAACATTCAGAATTTCGGTGCCGATCGCAGCGTTTTCCTCACTTCATCTTCACCTGCACAGCTTTGCTCAGCCAGCATGCGTTGTCCGGCACTGGCGAGCGCAGGAATTCTGGCCACGCACGCCTTGAGCGTATCCTCCACAGCACCCGAGGCCATGACGCCACGCTCTGCCAACGGAGCGGACTCCACAGCTCTTTCCACAAGCAGATTTGCCGCTTGAACAGGTTGCGTCGACCGTATCGACAATGCGGCAAACAGCACCACGGTTGAGACGACAACTCCAGATTTTGTGATCGTTGGAATCCTCATGGTGACAACCTCCTCATATGTGTTAGGGGTCTCTGCTCGGACACCCCAGGGCAGACCCACGCGATGGAGCGCATGTGACCCGCGACATCACATACCCACTAAATGGGCACAGAAGACACGAAGTCTGTGGAATGCGGCATTCGCATCTTGCACCGCCTGACCCAATGAAACTCACTATGTCGAAGAAGCTGCGGAGACTGGGGAATCAGACGCGCGGGAAGGATGGGAGCGCGAGAGATGGGACAGTCGACGTTGCGTTGAACGTCATAGCATCACCCTACAAGTCCCCACTATTGCTGTCAATGCTTCAGAATGGAGCCTGCTCTGTAACGCAGTGATTCTATAGCACTATATTTCTTTTTACAGACGAGCAGCATTAGTGCATGAAGAGGGGATAGCCGGTACCTATTGTTCTGTTCCAATACACGCAGTCGCCACGCTGGCTGCCTTAGCCAAACCGCTTCATTTCTTGTCTCGTAGGGCATTTCCCGACAGAGGAACGATTTCGGAAGCGTTGGCGTGGTCATCACAGATATAATTACTTCGGTCATGAGTCTTTCGACCTATCGTCGAGAGCATCTGAACATTCACCCTCTAGGAAGTTTGTGCGATAATCACGCCATGATTCTGAAACGTTGGCTCGTCGGCGATCCGCTCAAGACCGCCCAAGCAAGGCATGAACGGCTTTCTAAAACGATCGCCCTTGCCATCTTCTCATCGAACGCGATTTCCTCCGTCGCCTATGCAACGGAGGAGATTTTGCTGGTGCTCATACTCGCCGGTGCTGCTGCAGTCACCTGGTCAATCCCCGTCAGTCTAGCGATTCTGTTCCTCGTGTTGGTCCTGACCATCTCCTATCGCCAGATCATCTACGAGTATCCGGAAGGAGGCGGTGCCTATGTCGTCGCACGAGCCAACCTCGGTGATCGACCGGCTCTGGTGGCGGCTGCGGCACTGATGATCGACTACGTCTTAACGGTGGCCGTCAGCGTTGCGGCCGGTATCGCCGCTCTTACTTCAGCGATCCCAAGTCTGTTTATCCACCGAGAAGCCCTGGGACTAGTTGCTATTCTGTTCATGATCGTCATGAATCTCCGTGGAGTTCGAGAATCTGGGAAGTTTTTCGCCATTCCAACCTATTTCGCCATCGGAGCACTGGGTATTCTTGTCGTCGTGGGAACAGTTCGATCTTTATCCAACTCTGGAGCCCCCCCTCTCACGACAAGCCCCGTCGAGGCAGAAACACTTACGCTGTTCTTAGTGCTCCGCGCCTTTGCGGCGGGCTGCTCTGCAGTCACCGGCATGGAGGTCATTTCAAACGGGGTCAAAGCCTTTCGCCCACCAGAGTCCAAAAATGCCGCAACCACCATGATCTGGATGTCGACCATCCTGGCTTCGCTGTTCATGGGCATTAGCTGGATGGCCTTTCACTATGGCATCCTGACCAAGGTGGATGAAACCGTCGTTTCCCAGCTGGCTCGCTTGACGTTCGGCACCGGCCCCATCTACTACGCCATACAGGTCGGCACCATGGCCTTGTTGGTACTGGCAGCCAACAGCGCTTTCGCTGGATTTCCGCACCTGGCATCGATCCTGGCCCGCGATGGATTCATGCCCCATCAGATGGCCACATTCGGCGATCGCCTGGTTTTTTCGAACGGCATCATCATCCTAGGGTTCTTCGCCTGCCTCTTACTCGTCGTCTTCGAAGGAGATACGCACTCACTGATTCCGTTGTATGCCATCGGCGTGTTCCTGTCGTTTACGCTCTCTCAAGCCGGCATGGTGAAACAATGGCTCGTCAAGAAAGGGACCCATTGGCAGACAAAATTGATTGTCAATGGGGTCGGCGCCGTAACCACCGGCATCGCAACGGTTATCATCGCCAGCACCAAGTTCATGCAGGGTGCCTGGATTGTTTTCCTGCTCATCACAGTCCTCCTCCTCATGTTCCAGGGGATTCGCTCGCACTATAAGGCCGTCTCTGAACAGATCGCACTGGACCGTCGAGGTGAACGCCCTCCCTTGCCTCGGCGCAATATCGTGATCATTCCGGTCAGCGGCTTGAATCGCGCTGTCATCCGTGGGTTGGACTATGCGAGAAGCCGGCCTGGTGAAATTCGCGCCGTGTTCGTTGACGTCGACCCAGCAGAAAGTGCCAAAGTCAAAATCCAGTGGGCTCAATGGGGAGGTGGCGTCAATTTGATTGCCCTCTCCTCGCCCTACCGCTCAGTCCTGGGATCATTATTGGACTACGTTGAAGAAGTGCTCGAGAAGGACCCGGATGCCTGGATTACCGTCGTCATCCCGGAAATTCTTCCGGCGAGATGGTGGCAGAACATCTTGCACAATCAGCGGGCTCTGATGCTGAAAGCGGCACTGCTCTTCAAAGATCGAGTGATTCTTATCGACGTTCCCTATCACCTGACCAGGTGAACGCGAGCAGGAGCACGTTCAAGATGGACAGGGTTACGTGTGACAACTGCCCCTTCTCGTCCCTACTGGCGTCTTTTCTAGCTTTCGCGCTTGTCCTCAGTCTGTCGACTGAGCAGTCGTTTGCCTTCACCATCAACACCCCGGCAGCAGGGTCCACACTAACTGCAGGAAGCACCGTGATCGCGCACGTGGATCCTGGGAAGGACACCGGTATCGTCAAGGTCCGCTACTATTGGTACGGGGAGCAGGACGATACGCTGGTCGAGCAGGATGATTCGATGGCCAGCGGATCGATTGTAGCTCCCGTCGCGATGATGGGACTTGCTGGGTCGGACCCAACCTTTGGCGGCCCACTCAAAGTTCCGCAAGATCGCATTGGACCGATGCGTCTTCTGGCGGTGGCCGAAATCTCTCGTGGACGATTAGGGCCCAGATCTGTCTTCGATGAAGTGATCGTGACGGTGGAACCCTCTGCAGCTCTCACCACAATCGATTTCGAGACGGAGAAGCCTTTGCAACTGGGCCGGGCTGGACAATCATCCGCCTTTGGCCATGTCGATTCACTGGGCAAGGTCTTTGAGCTTCCCGTCGTCGCCGACTTTACCGATGGCATCACCCGGCGCATCAGCACACCAGCCAGTGGGACGAACTATGAGTCTTCAAGTCCAAAAGTCATTAAAGTCCTGCCGGGGGGCCTTTTACAGATCGTCGGCAACGGCAAAGCCACCATCACCGTCACCAATTGTGGCAAACAAGCCATACTTGATGTAGACGTGAATGTGAACGAAGAGCCGAACGAACCACCGGTTGCCGATGCCGGAGCGAACAAGTCCGTCAAGGCAGGATCCAGAGTGAAACTGAGTGGACTCAAAAGCCGTGATCCAGAAGGCGACACACTCTACTACAGCTGGGACCAAGTGCGCGGTAGCAAAGTCTCGCTGCTCGACGCCAACAATTCCGAAGCCTCCTTCCTGGCACCGGCTGTTTCGGAGCCACGAACGTATCGATTTAAATTACGCGTGACAGATAGGAGGGGTGCAGACAGTTTGCCGGCGTTTGTGGATGTGACGGTGGAACCGTAATGGGATGAAACTCGATGGGCTCAAGCGTGGCCGCTACGCTCCCTGCTTTCCCTTGCCTTTTGCAACCACGGCGACGACCTGAAACAGCTTCTCCACTCGGGCCTTGTATTGATTCATGAATTGCTCCGTCCACATCTTGTTGTATTCGATGGCTGCACTCTTCTTCATGCCTGCATCTTTTTCACCGACAGGAGAGGAATAGTGCGCTATGAGGCGATCCAGTTCGTCTTCACCGAAACTCCTGGAATAGGCTTGCTTTAAATGGTCGTGGAGGGACTCAACCTGCCCGATTGATTTTCTGATGTCCTGCAAGAATGCGTCGAGAAGCCGTTCGATTTCCTTCTTTTTTTCACCTGTCAGATTGGAATAGGTGCTCCCGATAGACTTTCTTATTTGTTGCTCATATTCGCTCACATATTTCTGGGTCAAAGCGTCATATTCCGCCTCGAGCTCCGAGACTCGAATCAACGTCAGCAGCTTCTCGACTTTGATGGTTTTTGCGTTCTCAAGGGCAGCGGTTTCATCCACGGCCATCAGACCCAAACCAATCGTCACGAGACACCACCACACCACGAGAACAGCTTTCGCATCATGCGTAACTTTGAATTGGCGCATAGTCCTCACCTCTTACCGTCGAGTCTACATCGTACAGACCGATCGTCAAGGAATATAGAATGTTCGATCGTCAGGCGTCGCTCAACTCTCCAGGCATAGGTTCCGCAGGTGGACGCTGATTGATAGGATGATCCGGAACGTCCTCTCGCCAATGTGGGATGGCGCCGTTATCTGCGTCTCTTTTTCAGTGGAAGAACAGAAGATAAAATCAAGACGGATTAGGCTCGACTCAACCGCATCGGCCCATAGGTTTGGCGGGCTAGTTGGAGCTCCTTACTGTGCTTCCGCAGGGCCGAGCTAAACGCCGAACGAGACACTTCGCGCCTAAATCGCTCACTCTCACGCTCAACATGCTCAATTGCTTCGGTGAGCTGCCCGACCAAGCGCCGACCTGAACCAGTCAGCCACCCCAGATGGTGATCAGCATAGTGGAGATCGTGGAGCGAGTACCGGACAGAGGCGACTTCTTCCAGACAGCGAAATCGAGCCCGTTGCAAGTCTCGCCGTGTTAGACCGGCCTGCTTCCATCTCGCCGCCCCGCCTCGATCCGAAGCCCAGGACGAAAGCCGCTGGAATAAGAGCGCCCCCATGGTGAACGTGAACGTGGCGTGAAGAATCCCGCGCAACGGTCGGAGGCTCCGTCGCCATGGCGAGTAGAAGATCTGCTGGTTATGGTCCCCACGGTACATGACATGCTTTCGCAACAGAAGATTCAAATGGTGATGGCTGTTCTCATGGATCAGATCGTCAATCAGATCCAGGTTGCCACGATCAAAACAGTTGATGAACGACAGCCCCGGGCGATGCCGATAACTAAAACTGACAACGCCCTTGGCTTGAAGCGGAATAATGCGAGAAGTGAGTAAGGCTAGGAGCGCATGTCCCTCCGGCCAAGCCAACTGGATGGTCTGCCACGCACAGGTGATCCGTTCGACCTGTCGTCGATCGGTCGGCTTCACTGTTCTTGGCTGGCGATTCTTCCCATAGACAAGAGTCGGCCCAACGGTGATGGAATCGTCGCCGCCATGGGGTGCAACGACTGGTGGATGGTACGCCCACCGCCAGCGTCCTACTCCTTCCCCATCCGACCAGATTGGTGACACAACCTTACCGGCCTTCAACGTGATGCCGGTTGGCTCCACTCGAAACAAGACATGTCCTTCCGATTGGCGTAACACTGGTGGCACTTCTCTAGGCGCCTGGCACCAGGCGCCTAAGATATCAACAGAGACGGTTCCAGCAATTTCGCTGCGCTCGAAATTGTCAGAGAGCATTCCTGACACATCCCACCGCTTCATCTTCCGCTGACGGAGCCACTTCACCGCCACAGCCGGATCGAGCCAGAGGGCCTCCCGGGTCAATTCCTGCGCCAATCTCTGGCACAGCGCGAACAGGCGCTTCTCCAATCCACGCGCTTGAGGTTGGCCCGTGGGAAAAAGATCATTCAGGTAGCCATGCTCAAAGAACTTCTCCTGACACTCATTCAACAATTGTGCTGCAAACTCTGGCCGATCCTGTTCACTCTGTAGCTGACAGAGCACATCCAAGAGATACACGAGGTCATTCAGCGTCTCGATCCATCCGACCACTTTCCAGTTAGAATAGGCCTTCGGCTGGAGGCTGGAGTGGAGACGATCAAAGAAACCGGTTGGAAGCCCTAATTCTCTGGCCAGATCAGCGTGGTGGGCATGCACTTCTTGGCACAGATCGACAAACAACCGTCGCATCGAGAGACGAAATTCATCCCGTAATTGCGCAAGCCGCTGCGAGTCGAGAAGGAGCATGGTGGAATGAGTATCCATTGAGATGCTGGAGGAACTCTAGCGTAGCGCGAGAGTGAGCGCAAGCGAGAGATCAGACAGCGATGCCACGCTGCAGTGTCGGTGCAGCCCAGCCGCTTCTTCTGGCCTCTACGCCGCCTGGGGAGGTCGAGAGAATAGCCGAGCGGTTTGTGATGATGCCAGAAACCTTACTGCCACTCTTGCGGGTTTTTATGGCAGATCGTACAGTGCGGACGGAAGAAGAGCACACAGCATGTGACCAGATTGTTCTCACGAGACAAAATCGAGGCGCAGTGAGCCGACAGGCCGACGATGGGATGGACTCCTCATGTTGACGATATCGGATGTGACAGAGGTACTGACGGAGATTTCCCCTCTCCTTCGTGGTGGCTGGATTCAGAAGATTCAGCAGCCCAGGCCCCGCACGATCGTACTCGACATTCGTGTGCCAGGCCAGACGCACCGACTCCTACTCTCCTGCGAACCAGACATCTCACGGCTCCACCTCACCACCCGTCCCCATCTCAACCCTCCGACACCTCCCCCCTTCTGCCAGTTTCTCCGAGCCCACGTCCAAGGGGCCAGGCTCGACGAGATCCGTCAGATTGGGAATGACCGAATCGTTGAACTGCAGATCACCAGCAAGGAAGGCCCCCGCACAATTGTCTGTGAATTGACCGGCAAGAAAGCCAATCTCCTAGTACTCAACGCTGAACGGCATGTGCTCCGCGATTTGGCGCACCAGCGTGATCGTGTTGGCCAGCCCTATGCATCACCTATTCGAACGGCCGCGCAGCCATTTTGTGAAACGCAGGCTCGTTTCACGAGAGTGGCAGACCATCCATTCCCGGTTTCGGAAGCGATCGAGGCGTTCTATCAAACTCAGGAAGGTCACGTCGCCGTCGACCATGCCAAAATGGCACGGTTCCGGTTCTTGAAGAGAACCCTCAAGAAAGAACAGCGGTTGATCGAAGCCTGGCGTGGAGACTTGGCCAAGGCGCTCACCTACCGAGGCTATGCCCGCTATGGAGAATTGCTCAAAGCCAATTTGAGTTCGATCACAAAAGGAATCGATCGCATCACCGTCACGGACTATTTCGACGAACGCCTCCCGGATGTCACGATTCCACTCGACCCAATGAAATCTGCGCACAGCAACATGGACGAGTACTTCCGCAAACATCGCAAATACCTGACGGCCGAACGGGAGCTCATCCCGCGCATTGAACGAGCCGAGCAGGAGGTGAAGAGACTCCGGCAAGAACTGCAAGACATCGAACAGGGCACCTGGACCCCACCAGCCACGCCCCCTGCTCCGGGGCATGCCAAGACTCAGGCTCGCTCAAAATCGGGACAGCGATCATCAGCCAAGGATCAGCAGCATGGCCCGTTTCGTCGGTTTACCTCGACAGACGGGCTGCCGATCTTTGTCGGACGCAACGCTCGAGAGAATGACGAGCTGACGTTTGGGCTGGCCAAGAGCGACGATCTCTGGCTCCATGCCCGAGGCACACCCGGTTCGCATGCCGTCGTGCGGCTGGGCAAAGGAATCGATCCCCCACCGGAAACTCTCCGTGACGCGGCCATGTTGGCACTTCTCTATAGTGATCTCAAGAAAAGCGGCAAAGGTGAGGTCGTCTATACCAGGCGCAAGTGGGTGAAAAAGGCCAAGGGCCAGGCACCAGGAGCCGTGACCATCACCCAAGAAAAATCGCTGCATGTCAGTCTTGATAAGGCCCGACTAGACGCACTAAAAACTCGAGGATCCTCGGAACGATAACTCGTTTCTCGCATGGTCAGCCTGTTCAAGGCGCTGGGCGGAGGATGGGAGCCAGCTTCTCCAACACCTCCGTCCTGACCTTACGCTAGATTACGTGCAGAAAATGGAGTTTCCCTCGCCGTATACCGTGCTCGGCACTATGATGGGACGGAGAGCTTATGGAAGATCAACGAAGGACCCCATCATCAAGCAGTTCGGCGACCATCTTGGTTGTTGACGACGAATCGTCGATCGTCACACTCTGCAAAACACTGTTGGAAGGAGCGGGGCTTACGGTACTCGAGGCCGACGGCAGCTCGGAGGCGCTCAAGATTTGTACCCACCATGAGGGTCCGATTGATCTCCTCCTCACAGATCTCGTGTTACCCCCGCCAGGATTTCAACTGGCCTCGACCTCCAATCAATTTCCTCACGTCAACGGTCATGAACTGGCCGTTCGTGCAACCCTGATCCGGAGCGGCCTCCGAATTATTCTGATGTCGGGGAATCCTGATAAGGAACTCGCTAGTCACGGGATCAAGCGAGGAACTCTCCCATTTTTTGGCAAAGCCGTTCGAGCGTGATCGCCTGATCGCCCTCATGCACAACGTACTCGCACAACCAGCACCAACCCTTGGAGTAGAAGATCAGCCACGTGCAGCCAACGATACCAACTGGTTTGGTTGAACGCCTGAAGAGATGGCAGGTGAGGCGATGGTTCACCGAAAACGGTCGGTGTCTGCCCCATCACGGATTGCCCTTGGTCCTCTTGTATCCTAGGGATGCTCCGTCATGAACCATCCGGCAATCGATAACCGCCGGTGCTCACCAGCTGTAGGGTCCACCCGGCAAACTCGATGGAATCGAGGAACAGTAAACATGACCAACGATCCAGGGCGAGGTTCGATACAGTGTGTCGGCATAAGATTGATAGGCCCCCCGGGACGATCTGCTCGTCGCTCATAGATGATCAATTCCCCTCCCCAATCGGGCTGCCATTCCTCATGAAAGTAGGTGACGACAGCGATCCGGCGCTTTGGCGCTCGACGGCCTTCTACGAGCCGACCCTGATCCGTGTCGTCATGCGTCAACAGACAGTCTCCGGCGGAATAGGAATAGTAATTAAATCCTACATGACGCCCAATGATATTCGGGAACGATTCGATGTGATCTCGAATACAGGGAATCTGTAGCCGCGACAGAAATCGCTGCCCTTCCTCTGGGCCGATTTCAGCTTTGGCCCAGTTGCCGGAATTCGGAAAGTCTTCCTGAACATGCGGCAGGTCGGAAAGGCTTTTCCAGATGGCTTGATTCATCCCCTCTCGGAAGAATCGGCACTCCTCAGCAGACCAAAAGTCCTCCACCACCAGCACCGGAGTTCTCTGAAATGAAAACGACGGTAAACCAGCCAGTCTTATGGTTGATTGCGCGATAGTCATATTACTCTAGAATCCTTGCGTTGAGTCCAACCTTTCATCATCTTCCCCTTGGCTATATTATCCTCCGATCCTATGGGCAAAAAAAGACAAGGATGCCACGTACCTCCGACAATCTGAACACTGGACCTAATTTCCCGTGCAAGGCACACCACTCGGTATTTAGTTTAATCCGGCGATGCGACAAGGAAGAAGACACCCTGCCTTTCTACTCACACCGTCGCCTGAGCCTGCTGAAGCAACCGCAGATGTCTCCACGCATGGTGCGCCTAGAACGGGTATTGACAACTCTATATGTCCTGCCATAATACGTACCTCTGACTATGGTGGTTTGAACTTCCTGAGCATAAACCTCAACTGTCATTTGGAGGTGCACCGATGGCCGATCCTAGCGTGACGAAGGAAAATCTCCAGAAAATTCTGGACAAGTTGGAAACCCGTTCGGCAGAAGGATATGGGTTGTTGAGTTTTCGCGCAAAGGCAGTCGGCAAAACCAGTGACAGTCTCCACCTGGCTGTTGCGACCGGAATCATCTCCGTTCCCTTCAACGAGATTGAGAGCATCACCTCGGTTCCTGGACGGAGCGGATTTGAAGTACTGGTCGACGTTCGTAACGGTGACCGGATCACACACCTGCGGCGAGTGCCTGATCTCGTGCACCCGGTACCCCCTGGTACGTTGCCTGATCCTGGGCCCTTTACCTGGCCACCACGAGTCCCACCAGGTGGGTTTCCAAATGTCGGCCAAGATGGCGGCGCTTCAACTTCCACGAGCGAAGATATTGGGATGGATACCACCTGTGCTTCAGGCGGTGTCGCAGACCAGACAGACGACCACAGGCCATACCACGTTGGTGATACAGATTGATCGGTACTGCAAAATGGAGTCTACCGAACTTGAGCACTTGCTGGCAAAACTCGATTCCGGCTTAGCGGTCCACTCTCAAAACCATGGTCTGTTGATCGATGGGTATCTGCTTCAGGGTTCGAAAGAAACTGTCCGTATCATTGCCGGCAACCTCCTGTTGGAGTTATCTGTCGACGATATTCTCGAGGTGATCGATGTGGAAGAGCGGGACTCGGACATAACGAGTCTTGCTGTTCCCGTGCGAGTAACCGCCAAGCGAGGGGCAAGACTACTCGACTGTACGCCGGCTGATGAATACAAACCATTGCTTGAACGTCCAGTTGAACCATTCGCCTACATGGTCCGCAAGAACTACCCGCCGATGCAGGATGCCCCTCGATTTCGTGAGCGTGAGCAGGCCTATCGATTGAAGCACGGACTGGAATGATCTTTATTCTCGCGAGTGCCAGAGACGTACACGCTCGACGCGTGTCTGATGTGCTCAACAACCACGGACACCAGGTGACTATTTTCGACGCAGGGTCGCTCGGAATGGATTCTACGCTTACCTATCCCCTCGGCGAAGCGCCAATTATAGTTCTGTCATCTGGTCAAACGGTAAGTTTTGACCGAGCCACTTGCATCTGGTACCGCCGACCTCGGTTAGGGCATGTTGCTGAACACATCCGGAATCCAGCCATCAGAAATTTCTGCCGACAGGAATGGGCCAACCTGCTTGAGGGACTGTTCCTCAATTCTGATGCGCGCTTCGTGAACCCGATGTTAGCGGAATACGCTGCAGTCAAGCCACGGCAACTACATGTGGCGCGAGAGGTAGGCTGGGCGATCCCGGACACACTCATCACCTCCGATAAGGACCACGCGAGCACATTCATCCAAAAACATCATGGTCGGGTAATCCACAAGGCGATGACCGCTCCCAGAGATCGCTTGATCGATACGCGCGTATGGGATGAAGGTGACCGACCGGCACTGAAGGCGCTCACCTTTGCACCAACGATTTTCCAGGAGATGATTTGCGGCCCCATGGACCTGCGGATCACTGTTGTTGGCCAGCGAGTCTTTACCGCTAGGATTTTGACGGATCGCAGCAGGGCAGGGATCGATTCTCGAATGGACATGGATGCACCATATGAGCCCTATGAGTTGCCAGACCAGATTCATGAACGCGTTCTGACCTTCATGGCAGCTATGGGACTGGTCTATGGCACTATTGATTTGAAGATCACGCACGAAGGGGAATATGTCTTCCTTGAAGTCAATCCTCAAGGTCAGTTTCTTTACGTCGAGATTCTTACCGGTATGCCGATCGCTTCAGCAATGGCTGACCTGTTAGCTCACGGCGCGGACCCATCACCTCCTCAAGCTTCATTGAACGGCAGTCTAAGCGATCTAATCCGCCAAAGCTGATATACTTACGACGGACTTAAGGATTGCCCCGTTCGCAAAAAATCGTTGCACTGTTGAAATTCCTATCTCGGTTGCTATGACAAAAAAAGAAGGGGGTGCCACATTCTGCGGCACCCCCATTCCATCCTGAGTTCTATGCTATTTGGATTACCAGCGATCGCGCTTTCCACCACCACCACCGCTACCGCTCCGACCACCGCCTCCACCGAATCCACCACGTCCCCCACCACCGCCGCCGCCAGTGCGCGGTTCCTGCGGACGTGCTTCATTGACTGTTAAAGTCCGACCACCCATCTCTGCCCCGTTGAGAGCCGTAATAGCAGCTTGGGCTTCAGCATCTGCGGACATCTCCACAAAGCCGAACCCACGGGATTGGCCAGTGAACTTATCCGTAATGATCCGCGCCGAGGCGACTGCGCCATGGGCTGCGAATAAGTCACTCAATTGCTGCTCGGTCGCCGAATAGGGCAACCCACCGACATAAATCTTCGAACCCATCGGGGTTCCTCCTTTAAAATAATGACATTGTCTTGAACACGAGGAACGGGGAAGGAGCGGGCCGAAGACGCGATCGATGCAGCGACTTAGGTCTGACTTCCGACAAGATTCCCGGACAAGGCAACATCGGCATTGTGGGTCTCCTCTGATGAACACTCGGTATCGCCGAGACCCAGGGCGACATGAGCCTGTACTACCCTAGCACAGAGCCATCTGGATTACAACATCACTCCCCGACTCGAACCAAAAGCCCGTGTTCCTTACAATAGGCGACCGTCCGATAGAACCATGCGACGACGACGACAAGGAACGCCCCGTTCAGACACACTGCCCAGGCAAGATTCCCAAGAGGCGAGGCCCCTCCACTCAAGACGGTCCGCATGCCCTCAAAGATATGTGCCGCTGGATTTGCCCATGCAATCATCTGCAGCCACGTGGGCAATACCTCCAGTGGATAGAAGACACAGGAGATCGGCTGGAAGAGAAACACCATGCTCCAAGCGAGTACTTCGGCTTCTTGCCCAAACCTCATGATCAGTGAGGTCGTAAACACGCCGATAATCCAACCGGTAATGACCAGATTGAGCACGAACGGCATGAGCCATACCCCGACGATCAGGATATTGTACGAATAAAAAAGAAGAGCACTACCCGCCATGACAATCGACACGACCGTCACTTTCATCACGCTCATGGCCATCGTGGCGGTCAGAAACTCGCTCGGTTTCAGCGGGCTGGCAAACAGGTTCATCAAGTTACGTGCCCAGAGCTCTTCGAGAAAGGCAATCGTGATCCCCTGTTGCGATCGGAACAACATGTCCCAGAGAATCAATGCGCCCAAAAAAAAGGTCACGAATCCTGGAACCTGGCTTTGGTATCGAGCGAGGTAGAGCGTGATAAACCCCCAGATCACGAGATCCAGGAAAGGCCAGTAAAAGATTTCCATAATGCGTGGCAAACTGCGGCGATAGAGGTAGAGATGCCGGACGAGCAATGCCGCGATGCGATGCAGTTTCATCGGCACGTCTTCTGGTCATGTCCATCGTGACAGCCACCACATCCCTGATGCACACCAAGAAGGTTCTCCCTGAGATGCCGGACTCCAGCAGCCAGGTGCGTCCCCGCCCGTTGACCGTCTGGCATCCGCCGCAGCCCAAAGCCAGCCAGCACCGTTGGCATCCCCAGAAGTCCCATTACGAATACGGACGTCATGCGCTCAAAGCCACCCATCCACCACACAAGAGCAATCGCCAACGCAAGTGGGACACATCCTCCCACCACACTCATGAACACCACGCGCCAACCACACGTGCCGCGGCTCAGCCCGACCAGGCTGATCGCCAACCAAAAGAGACCCCAGGCCGCGCTGAGTGCAAGCCCTCCAGTCATGAATCCGGCAACACTATTGGCTACTCCATCTGTCATGATGCCTGCCGCTGCTCTCGTGCAAACTTCAAGAAGACCTCCTCCAAATCTGCTTTCTCAAATCGATCGATAATTTCCCGTGCCGTTCCCTCTGCCACAATGCGTCCACGCTGAAGAAAAATAATGCGATCCGACATTTCTTCCATCTCACGCATGTTATGAGACGTATAGAGGATGCTCAGTCCAGATGCTCGCCGTTCTTCCTTCAGCAACAGCCTGATCTTCTCCGCGATATCGGGATCCAAACTCGCCGTTGGCTCGTCAAGAAACAGAATGCGCGGTTCTGTCAGGAACGCCTTTGCCAATGTCAGTCTCGTCATCTGCCCTGACGACAGCTTGCGGGTAATCTTGCTGCGAAACTCTTCCATCTCCAGTTTTTTGATGATGTCGTTCACGCGCCGCGCCCTATCTGAAATCCCGTAGAGACGCGCGACAACGCATAAATTTTCTTCTACCGTGAGCGCCTGAGGCATGGAGATGTAGGTGGACGAGAAGTTGACCTGCTGCAGAATCTCTTCGCGATGAGTCGAGAGATCCAGCCCGAACATGTGAATAGAACCAGCCGTCGGGGTCACGAGTCCCAAGAGCATCTGAATGGTCGTGGTCTTCCCGGCTCCGTTCGGGCCCAAGAGTCCGAGAATTTCCCCAGGCCTGACCTCAAAGGATACCTCATTGACCGCCACAAAGTCGCCGAACCGCTTGGTCAGAGCTGACGCTTTCAGTACTGGGATAGCCATCACGTGGGCGGATTCAGTCGATCAATTGAACAACAAGGTGCCGGTGATCTTCTCCGGGATATGACAGGTCTCGCATTTTCGGTCCAACACTTTCCCGCCATACTGCGCCTTCCCATCATGACAGCGGAAACAATCACTGAGTGCCCTCTCGCGAAGATAGGAGCCCTCTGGATGAGTCGGGTGCCACGGCTGGCTGTCGGCCGAGACATGTCCGCGTGGAATGACAATGGGATACCCCTTGATGGGGGCATCGTGCACTACCCCAGCATGACAGGTCGTACAACCTTCATCCTGTCCACGAACGCTGAACGCCTCCATATGTTGGCGATGCTTCATGACCAACCCCACCTCATTCACTGGTGATGGAAGATCCCGCGGCGCCGTCTCGGACACACGAAGGATATGACGATGGCAACTGAGACAGACTCCGGAATCCACCTTGGCCTTGAGATTGTGCGCGTCGGTCGGCGTTCCAAAAACGTAGATGGCTGTATCCCTGACTCCCGCCACGACCTTATCGGACAACCAGCCTTGCACACCAGGCCTCACATGACACGCGACACAGGTGACGTCCTTATGGGAAGACTTGGCCCAGCTCTCATACGCAGGGGCGATCGTGTGACATCCGGCGCAGAACGTCGGGTGATCGGTAAGCGGTATCGCGGTTCCAACCAGAGCCATCGCTCCGATGACAAGAGTCAGCAGCAGCGTGGCCTTAGGCTTCCAGCTCATGCTCCCGTCGTCTACGAGGGAACTGCTTGAGCAAAAGGGCGGCGACCCCGGCCACATCGTCCAGATGAATCACCGGCACAGGCAGGGTGATCGGCTTGTCGGAGACCACCGCCAGAAGACCGTCGAGAGAGTATGAAATTTCACCGAGCTGATCACGAACGATGATGATCTTCGGGTACCCTTCGCTTTTCCACCCTTCGGCGATAATGAGGTCGTAGGACGCATCCACGAAACGATCCCGTACTTCCTCCACTTTCAACTGTTCGGACACATCGGCAAACAAGGCAAGGCTCCCCTTCGAGACCACCACGACACTACTGGCGCCGGCACGTTTATGGCGCCAACTATCCTTCCCTTCCGTATCAAGATCAAACCCGTGGCCAGCATGTTTCACCGTCGCCACCCGGTACCCGGCCTTGACCAACTCGGGGATGAGGCGTTCAATCAAGGTCGTTTTGCCGCTGTTCGACCGGCCGATAAACGAAACAATTGGAATGGACATGTGTGACCGTTACGTGCGGTTAATCTAGCAGCAGGAGAGCCGATGGGCCTCGGTATGCCCATGCTCGGTTTTCGCAGGCCATGCCTCACCGCTCAATAACTGAACCGTCACCTCATCGCCAGGATTGAGCCGCTCAACGTCCACCGGCACATCGATGAGACAATTCGCCTTGACCATAGAGGTGAGAATACCGGACCCCTGGGCTCCAGTCGTTCGAACCTTGAACACACCGTCTTCGCTCGTGAGTATGCCGCGCAGGAAATGCCGACGATCGCCACGCTTGGAAAATCGTTCCTGGAATCGGGCTTGAACCACCGGACGCCCATAGCTCCGACACCCGCTCATTTTGAGTAACGCGGGTCTCACTAACTGCTCGAAGGTCACCATCGAGGAAACCGGGTTGCCTGGGAGACCGAATGCGAGCTTGCCCTGGATCTTCCCGAAGGCCAGCGGCTGCCCAGGCCGGATGGCGAGTTTCCAAAAATTCATCTCGGCGCCGAGCTCACGGAACACCGCTTTGGTAAAATCATAGTCCCCCATCGAGACGCCGCCGGACAACACCAGAACATCCGCATTCAGCCCCTGAGAAATTTTTTCTTTGAGCGCCGCCGGTGTATCGCGGGCGATGCCGAGTAAGAACGGAATGCCTCCCGCTTCCTGCACAGCCGCGGCGATCCCATAGCTGTTCGAATTGATGATCTTCTCCTCGCTGAACCGCTCGTCCAAGTCAGCCAACTCATCACCGGTCGAAAGGATCGCCACCCGTGGCCGCTGATGGACGAACACAAACGACTTCGCAAGGATCGCCAACATCCCGACCTCGCCGGCCAGAATTCTGGTACCTTTCGCGATGATGCAGTCCCCTTTCTTGACGTCTTCTCCCTGCGGCCTAATGTTAGCCCCCTTGGGCTCCGCCTGAAACACGCGGACCAAATCAGGCCCCTGTTCCGTATCTTCAACCTTCAGCACCGTATCCGCCCCTCGGGGGATCGGGGCCCCGGTCATGATCCGGATGGCCTGACCAGAACCGACTGTCTTGGACGGCATGGTCCCGGCAGGAACATCCTCAATGACCGAGAGCGTGACTGGTTTCTGAATGGCGTGCTCCTGCTTGATATCTTCCCATCTGACGGCAAACCCATCCATGGCTGAGTTATCCCACGGCGGATTATCGCGCTCCGCGACGATATCTTCACCCAGGACGCGGCCCAAGGCGTCCAGAATCGAGACTTTTTCAAGACCCAACAATGGCGCAGCATCGAGGACCACCTTTTGCGCCTCGTAGAGTTGGGTCAATCCGGTCATCGGATCCGCAGCTTTCACTAACGATCTCCCTTCAGCAATCCTGTCATCGTCCGCCCCACTTTCAGCAGCGAGGCACTGTTTTTACAAAAGGCTTCAACCTGATTGGCGATCTGGTGGTACGCTTCCGCAGTCGGCGAGTCAGAGTTGAACAGGGCAAAGGGTTCACCCGCGTCTGACTGTGTCACCACATCGGGATCGAGCGGAATCCGTCCCAAAAATGGGACACCCATATCAAGCGCGGACGCTTCCCCACCACCCTTTCTAAATACATCAACCTGAGTATGACAATGTGGACACTCGAGCCCACTCATGTTTTCCACGATCCCGACGATCGGCACCTCGCTATCCTTACAAAAGGTCACCGACTTTCGGGAATCAAGCAGCGCCACTTCTTGTGGCGTCGTGACAATCACGGCGCCGCTCACCGTGCCGAGAAGATCAATGGTCGTGACCGACTCGTTCCCGGTTCCCGGCGGGAGATCGATCAGGAGAAAATTCAAATCCTGCCAATCGACACCTCCGAGCAGTTGATTGATGAATTCGTACTTGTAGGCATCGCGCCAGATAATTGGGTCATCCGAGTTCTGCAACAGAAAGGACATCGAGGCGATCTTCAAATTGTAGGCTTGGAAGGGAATAATCCCCCCGGACGTGCTGACCTTGAGCTTCTGACCTTCCGCGCCGACCATTTTCGGGATGTTGGGACCATGAATATCCATGTCACAGATTCCGACATGCCATCCCTTGAGCGCGAGGCTCACCGCAATGTTGGTCGTGCAGGTGCTTTTCCCCACACCGCCCTTATTGCTCATGATGAGCACTTTGTGCTCGATGCGCTCCATCCGCTTGGCGACCAGCCATCGGCTATGTCCTTCTTTATCCTTCTGGCATCGCTCGTTTTCGTCGCAGATGGCACAGGCCCACATATACGTACAGGCGTCGCTATTCCCGCTTCCGGTATTGATGACATTGAGTTCACGTGCCATAGGATTTCTTTTCTCCGACCATTAGTGTCGCTCGCCCTCGTCGTTAGTGGTGTCGCCCTCCGGGAACGCCGACATAGTCATCACCCGAAGATTTTGGCATCGACATGCCCGAAGCAGTTCCCCCGGCCCCTACCCCAGCCATGGCGACTGTCGGAACACCTGCCTGCTGATTTTCAGCAGATGCCTTCTTGCCAAACACCTTCGCGCCGAAGATGCCGACCCAGTAAAGAAGAAACATGGGGCCAGCCATCAACATCTGATTAAACGGGTCCGGCGTAGGCGTCAGAATCGCGGCGATAATAAACGATCCTAACAACGCCCACTTCCAATACTGAATCAGGAACGGTGCATCGACCCAGCCCAACTTGGCCATGAGGGTGATGGCCAGTGGCACTTCAAAGATCAGCCCAAAGACCGTCAAGAACCACAGGGCAAAACCGACATACTGGGCGATCGAGATTTGCGGCACGAATCCCGCGTTCACTCCGTACGAAATCAAAAAATTCAAGGCGAAGGGAAGAATGAAAAAAAACGAGAACCCGACTCCGGCGTAGAATGCCAACGCGCTCACACAGACAAACGGCCCGACAAACCGTCGCTCCTGAGCATGCAGTCCCGGAACGACGAACCGCCAGATCTCATACAAGAGATAAGGCATGGCAAGCACAATAGCGAACAGTCCCGCTACCTTGACGTTCTGCCAGAGCGCCTCCGCCGGCGCGAGAAAGACGAACGGCACCGTCGGCAAATCGGTGGGTTCCCAAGATAATTGGCTCGGCACAAACATATTCTGGAGCGGAACTCGCAACCATTTGACCAAAACGTCGGCATAAAAAAACGTCCCCATGAACACGACCGCCAGGCCGATCACTGCACGGGTGAGCCGGACCTGGAACTCCACGAGGTGTTCCATAACCGGCATCTTCTTGTCTTCCAGCGGCTTGAAGACCGAGTCTTGCAGCCACCGGTTCAGCTTGTCCAGCACAGAGCCTCGCAAGTTTTGGAATCCGTCGACCCGACGATTTGATGATTGGGCTTCCGCCAATCGTCAAATCGACAGATCAACAGATTCCCCTGTGCTTCTACTTCGGATTCACCGCGACAAACAGGCTGTTCCCTTGCCGATTGACCAACAACACGGCAAGTTCGTCCTTCTTGATCTTTTCTGCGGACTTTTGATAATCGCCGAGCGTCTTGATCGGCTCATGATTGACTTCTTGGATGACATCACCACGCTGGAGCCCGGCTGCCTCTCCCGGCCCACCTGGTTCCACGGAGGTGATGACCACTCCGGCCGTCTTCGCGGAAATATTCAACTGACTCATCAACGCATTATCCAACGTTTGGACACGCAACGACGCGAGGACATTGTCCGGAAGCTTCATCGTTTCGCCCGCGTCCTTCGGCGGCGCCGAGTCTTTCTTGGCCAGCAGTTCATCCGATGGGCGTTCGGCAACTTTCACCGAGATCAGCTGCTCCTTGCCTTCACGCAATACCTTGACCTGTGCGTCTTTTCCAACCATCGTTCGCGCGACAAGATTGCGCAGCTGACTGACACTCTGCACCTCCTTGCCGTTAAAGGCCACGACGACATCGCCTCGCTTCACTCCCGCGGCATGGGACGGGCCATTTTCATTGACATCGCTGATCAATACCCCCTTCCTCTGCTCCGGGAGTTTGAACGACTTCGCCAAGCCCGGCGTAATTTCCTGGATCGCAACACCCATCCATCCGCGTACGACCTTGCCCGTCTTCTGCAGACTGTCCACGATATCGAGCGCGATGCTGCTGGGAATCGCAAACCCGATCCCTTCTGATCCGCCGGTTCGCGAGAAAATCGCGGTGTTGATCCCGATCAGATCGCCATTCATGCTAACGAGCGCACCGCCAGAATTTCCTGGATTGATCGCCGCGTCGGTCTGAATGAAATCTTCATAGTCCGCAATGCCGACATTCCCACGCCCCAGGGCGCTGATGATGCCGAGCGTGACGGTCGAGCTCAGGCCAAACGGGCTTCCAACCGCCAGCACAAGATCACCGACTTGCAGTTTTTCATACTCCGCCCATTTCAGCGACGGCAGATCCTTGGCTTCAATCTTGATGACCGCCAAATCCGTCTTTGGATCGGTGCCCACCACCTTCGCCGAAAACTCGCGCCGATCGCTCAAGGTCACCGTAATCTGAGTGGCTCCTTCAACAACGTGATTATTGGTCACAATGAACCCGTTGGCATCCAAGATGACTCCGGATCCCGCACTCTGATCCGGGCGGCCATGCGGCGCGGGTGGACCATGCGGGCCTGGCGGGGGAGTCGGCAACTCTCCTCCTCCCGGCTCATCCCCAGGAGGAGGAGGGGTCCCGAATGGATTAGGAGGCATTCCCCCGCGTCTCCGGCTCCCTTCTCCTCCACCCGTCACCGCGATATTCACGACAGCCGGAGTGGTCTTTTTCACGATCTCCGAAAAGCCCTGAGCCCATGCCGGAGGAACGCCGGCAGCTGAGACAGGTGATACGCATCCACTTCCGACAAGAGCACACAGGGCCAAGCCACTGCTAATAAGCACGTTTGTCGCTTGCTGAGTCCAATTGACCATATCTGAATTCCTCCAGGATGTGACTCTCATCGAGAGTGCTATTGGGAACAAGCATCTCCACACATCGAACACTTCATCTTACACTACTCTTTCAACGGGCTTCAAAGAGGAAAAGTCCTTTTATTACGAGCACAGTCTGTCATGAGAGAGATCTAATCAAAGACCTTCTCACCGCCACAAAGACTTCCACTCTGCTCATAGCCAGTCATACCAGCCAGACGGTTGCCTTTCATCCGATCTTTCCAGTACGGTGGCGGACGGCCGCAGCAAAATGGTCGCCATAGGTCATGCGGTGATTCCAACGGAACGACTCAATCATACCAGGCTTGTCACGGGGGTTGGGATCGTCTGCGCGTTGCTGCTCGCCGCTTGTGTCAAACCTCTGGAATTGTCTCCACTGAGGGACCCGTTACCCGCCAGCGCCAAGCTAGACATTGCCCCATCGATCAAAGACCTGACGATTCGCTACAGCGATTCCTGCGGACAACTGCAAGAAATACCCCTGGGCGATCGACTCCAGGAGGCTCTACGAGAAGGTATTCGCCAAACGTTCAACACGACGGTTGACGACGGCACCAGCGACACCACCACACCTGATTATGTCGTTCACGTTGATCTCGTCGATTCATCGTTCGACCTCAATAAGGAGGCCCTGTACGACCGAGCGCCGGCGAACATAGAAGTCAATGCCATTGCTCGCATCTATGATCGAAAAGGGACGTTGCTCCGTCAAGCGGACATCAAAATTGCCCGTCATGAACGGTTGCGGCTCGAGCAGCTCTCCAAGAACTGCAACTATCTGATCGACCCCTTCGTCCACGACACCGTCATCGATTTTGCGACACGCGTCTCGCTGAATGCCAGGCAAGCGGCCGGTGGCCAAGAACCCGCTGCGTTGATAGAGCCGAACCAGGCTCCGATAGGAAAAATGGGAGCGCCTTCAGCTTCAGCATCGCCGGATCTTCAATCCAAGGCCACACTCTTCGACGAAAACAGCAACCTGATTTTTGAGGGAGGCGAGCATGTGCGGGTGCGAGTGGATGTTATCAATGCGGGGACGAGAGTAGTTGAGAACGCCTCCGCCTCGCTCACCGGCACCTCGACTGTCATCGAGCAATTCCCCACCACGACTCTGCCGATCCCGCCACTCCAACCGGGCCAAACAAAATCCCTGGAGTTCATCGCGACCCTGCCCCCGACCAAGCAGGCCCAACCAGCCACGATCCAGGTCACCGTCGCGGAGTCTGGAAAAGCTGCCGCACCGCCCCAAACCCTCTCGTTGACCATTCAGCCAGCCGGAACCGGCACGGATGACGTGAACCAAATACCCGCTCCTGTGCCTGGCTTTCACCAACCTCAGACCTACCTCGTCGCGATCGGGGTCGGGGTCTATCGCGATCCCAAACTCGCACCCCGCCGCTACGCCGCAACGGATGCGGAGACCGTCGCAGCCTATTTTCAGTCCCTCGGAGGTGTGCCCTCGTCCAACGTCCGGCTGTTACACAACCAGAAGATACTCCGCGCCGATATCCACGAAACATTGTTCGGCTGGCTCCCACAACATGTGGCCAAAGATGCCGTCGTGATCGTCTATTTTTCAGGACAGGCAATGGTGACACCCACCGGCGACGTCTTGCTCGCTCTTTATGATGGCAGCGCTGCGGACTCGGCCCGACTCTACCCGCTCACTGATCTTGAGTCCGCCTTCGCCAGGCTCAAGGCCAAACAGATCATCTTCTTGTTCGACGGCATGGTGTCCAGACTACGCGGCGATGCCAAGGGGAAGACCGCATCACCCCGGTGGGAACTCGGCGGAGGCAATACGGTCGGACTGATCGGGGGCGAAGACTTGACGAAGGGGCTGGAAGACGACCAGCACCGCCACGGCCTCTTCACCTATTACCTCTTGAAGGGACTCCGAGGCGAGGCCGATACCAACCGCAACGGAATGGTGACATTGGGAGAGCTCGCCAGCTACGCGCGCCAAAAAGTCGCCTGGGCGGCGAAATCTCAGTTCACCCAGGAGCAACGGCCACTGCTGTTTCCCTCGCTCAAACCCGACGACCCGGCCGCCTCACTCGTGTTAACCACGCTACCTTCGCTCACCTCGTCAGAAACGCCCTAACCCGCGCAATCCCAGACGGTTCCTCTGATTAAGTAGCTCAACAGCGCTGCTCGCTGCCCGTACGAGTAAGCGAGTCTTTTTGCAGCATGCTAGATAGTGTCGTCACGAGACAGCCGCCCAAAGAGCGATGCACCTGATTTGCACGGCAGCCAGGAATGACGCGGTATGTTTGGCGTATCGGGTGGCGATACCGCGCCAGCGTTTG
>Ga0224505_10000560_pt1 | contig 25295 bp, 20 predicted proteins | sample SF_Jan12_sed_USG_FD_169102 | JGI IMG/M metagenome (GOLD analysis project Ga0224505, IMG submission 169102) | Sediment microbial communities from San Francisco Bay, California, United States - SF_Jan12_sed_USGS_4_1 | ecosystem: Environmental > Aquatic > Marine > Sediment | place: USA: California... | reverse complement strand
GAACCGAGGGAAGCTCACATGCAAGGCTTCGATATCCGCTCGGTTGACGTAATCCCCGACGCTGTACACGTTGCTGACGCCGGTAGCATCGTCGGTCTCGATTGCTACAAACTGCTCGAATACCGTGCCATCGGACTTCCCACCGAGTGTCGATGCAGCAAACCCGACTATGTGTGGATGAAAGTTGTAGCCCGCGAACAGCAATGTGTTGTCCTTGTCCTTAACGAACGCCACCTCCTCGGCACGATCGCATTCAACGAAGTACGTCACATTTGATGTGCCTGTGCCGATGTTTATTCCGAATTGAGGATCACCCGCGGAGCACGAACACACGAGCGTGGAAATCACGCTCGTCCACAAAACGCGCCAGCGGACATACGGCCAAAGCAGACCAGGGCGGCCACTGGTGATGAGAACGTGGGGATGCTGGTACAGAGAAGAGAGCAGGCCGCGACTGGCACGATCGAGCCAGGCCTGATCTTGAGCGGCGATTGCTTGGAAAATCACGCCATGCCCTCCCTTCGCTGGCCTTCGCCAACTGGCATGTGCCGGTACGGGGGAACCGGCTGCGGGCTCCCGAGCCCCTCGACCGACGGCAATCGTAGACGTTGTGACCGGTTTGTCAAGCGAAAACGGGAGCAGTTTGTCCATAATTCATGTGTTCAGTACCCTCGCGGGATGCGGAAGAGGCAAGAGTGTGTCAAGACCTCTGTGTATGTGACCCATCTTCTCCTGCCGCCTAGCCTTGGCGCACCCTGTCCCCGATTTCGTGGCTCACCCCCCCTTTGTCCTTTGGAGGCAGCACGTTCCCGGCCCCGCGGATCTGGCCGGCCCTCCAGGAGGCAAGCGGGTGTTTCGGCATGACGCCCTCGCCAGAGGGCGCTACAGACGAGTCCCCTCGCGGTGGGACACTGAGTTCGGTCGATGGGTGAGCGACGTGGGCGTGCCTCGCATCGTGGCGGCACTCGCCCACGATCCCAACCTCCGCGTCACCAACCAGGCTGTCTACGAGTGGCTGCAGGGCCACGCGCCACACCCCACGCGCGCGCTGGCGCTCGTCGAGATGTCCGGCGGGCGGCTCACCTTGAACGCGATCTACGAGCATGGCCGTGAGGTTCGGCAGGTGGAGGCGGTCTGTTCACATGACGCTCGGCGGCCGCGATGAAGATCAATCTCCAGATCGACTCAGCCCAACTCGTCCTCCGTCTCCAGAGCGGCCAACGCCGTTTGGCCTACGCCGTCGTGAATGCGATCAACAACACGGCGAAGCGGATCCAGGACGTCGAGCGTCGGCGCGTCGAAGAGGAATTCACCATCCGGAAAAAGGACTTCATCCGGCGCGAGGTCGCGATCATCAAGCCGTTCGCCAGCGTACGCCAGGGTCGCGCGCACGCCGAGATCGCGGTCGGCCAGAAGCCACGGCTCCTCCTCTCCGCCTTCGAGCGCGGCGCCGAGCGGAAGCCATTCACGCCATCTGCCAGGCAGGTCGCCGAGCCCGTCGGCGGCGGGCCAGCGCGTCCGCGGTTCAGCGCGGCGGTCACGCCCGAGCTACGAGTCGGAAAGCTCCGCTTCGATCGCACGAAGACCGGGCGCCGACGTGTTGGTGTCACGCGCACGAAGACGTACCTCGTGCCGAAGGTCGGAATCTTCCAGCGCATCGGCAAAGCGACCACGCGCGCCGTCTATCTTTTCACGCGCGGGAAGAAGCTCGTGCCGCGGCTGCACTTCGTTGAGACGGCAGAGAAGGAAGCGGACAGATGGTTCCGCGAGGAGATGGAGCGCGAGGTCGTGAACGCGATCACGCGTGCGCGCGGGAGAGGGTTGTGAACACGCGAGCAGCAACCGTGGTTGCATGGTTCCTTTCAGCGCAAGGCGATCGGGTGCCGGCGACGCCCGGCTTTCAAGACGTGGGAGACGTATGAAACAACCTAACAGTCGAACAGGCGCCCCCGCGGCCGAGGAATCGCGCATCGTGCTTCCGGGAAAGCTCGAGCACTGGCCGATCGACCGCCTTCGGCCCTACGAGCGGAACCCGAGGACGCACAGCCCCGAGCAGATCGCGAAGATCGCGGCGAGCCTGCTCGAGTTCGGCTGGACGAATCCGATCCTCGTCGACGGCGACGCCGGGATCATCGCCGGCCACGGGCGGCTCCTCGCGGCGCGCGAACTCGGAATGAAGACCGTGCCGGTGATCGAGCTCACGCATCTCAGTGAAGCCCAGAAGCGCGCCTACGTCATCGCGGACAACCGCCTCGCCCTGGACGCGGGCTGGAACGAGGACCTCCTGACCGAGGAGCTGAAGGCGCTCGAAGGTCTCGACTTCAACCTGGCGCTGACCGGCTTCGACCTGGACGAGCTGAACGCCCTGCTCGAGGACGAGACCACCGAGGAGGTCCCTGCGCCGGAGCCGCCGGAGGATCCCGTCTCCCGCCCGGGCGACCTCTGGGTCCTGGGCGAGCATCGGCTCCTCTGCGGAGATTCGTCGGATCCCGCGGCAGTCGATCGGTTGCTGGCGGGCGCCGACATCCAGCGAACTGACCGTGTCCTGGTCGCACCGGAACCGGTTCGGGACGTGGAGCTATGCGGACTCGGGGAAGACGACGACGGCGGAGCCCGGAACCGAGTACGACGTCCTCGTCTACGGGGAGCTCGGGACGCTCGTCCACACGGAGGCAGGGCTGACCAGCACGTCGTGGACCTACCTTGAGGCGGATGAGATCGCTGAATCAGGCCTCGGCCGGCTCAACAACCACCTGCGCGTCAAGATCCGGACGTGGGGCGCGTCGCACACCCACGTCGCGATCCGGGAGATCGAGTGGGAGTTTGACCGAGTCCTGTAGCCGCACCGGAGTTCCAGCTGACGCTCGCGGCACATCTTCAGATACGTCCTCCCGCCGCAACTCATCGCCAGCGACCGAGCCGGGACCGGCCTCGGCGAGTTCCGCGGCTCCTCCGCGGCGACACACTGCCATCGACGCGAGTACGGTTGACCTCCAGCACCCACATTTCCGAGGTTTGCTAAATAGTTCACAATAAAGTCCCGAGCAACGCTGTTGACAACCCAAGTCAGTCGCAGTACCATGGCGGCACTTCCGGGGAGTCGTGCGTCTTTCGTCTTTGTTGATCCGCACGCTTTCACTCGTAGTAAAACTGGCTTGCCGAACGGGGCCTGAATGCTTCTCGTTGCGAAGACAGCAATCGTGGCCGGCTGGGCAGCGCTCATTCTGTTCGTTGCAAGGGCCTTTCTTCCGAGCCCGCTGCCAGTTAGCTATCCAAAGACACGCAACATCTTCATGCTCTTTCCTGAGGGTTGGGGGTATTTTACTCGAAACCCCCGGGAACCTGTGCTGCAACTCTATCGCCTGGACGGGCAATATGAACCCGTCCTCGTGCCCAATTTCTCCAAGCGTTCCCTCTTCGGCCTACGTCGCGACGGACGCAAGGTTGGAGGTGAGATCGACTTCGTGCTCAAGCAGGTGCCCGCCAAGGCCTGGTTGATAACGCGCAAGCGGGTGTCCTTCCAAGTGTCGCCCGACTCAATGGTGGTTATTCACAACCCCATTGAAGGGCCAACGCTCTGTGGCGACTACTTGATCCAGCTGCAGGATCGCTTGCCATGGGCTTGGGCTAGGTCGCGAGAGTCAGTCGTAATGCCTTCGAAGGTGGCGCATGTCCGTATCCTTTGCGAATAAACAGCGCGACGAACCTTGGACGGCTGTGTACGGGCTCTCGCGCTCGTTTCTTGCTCTTGGCACGGCGCTGACGCTCATATTGAATAGAAACGATGTGCTGTTTTCGCGGGACTTCCAGTTTTTACCGAAGCCCCTTGTCGCTGCGTTCGTTGGGCATCTCAATTTGTTTACGATCGTTCCGCCTGCGTGGATTGGACCGACAAAGTGGATCGCCATTCTGGTGCTGTTGCTTGTCGTGTCAGGATGGCGACCTCGGTTCACCGCCATTCCGCACTGGTGGATCAGTTGGAGTTTCGCAGGAGCCTGTTCTGTCCCGGATGGAGGAGAGCACGTGACGGCGGCACTGACGTGTTTGCTCCTTCCTGTCGCGTTGACTGACCCACGCCGCTGGCATTGGGCTGCGAGCCCCATGTTTGGCCTGAGGCACCCCCGTCGGCACGAAGTGAGACGCTTTCTGGCTCAGAGCGGACTCGCTGTTGTCAGGCTCCAGGTTGCCATTATCTATGCGCACGCTGCGACAGCGAAACTTGCGGTCGTTGAATGGGCAAACGGAACTGCGATGTACTACTGGCTCAACCACCCTGTATTTGGTGCGCCTGTCTGGTTGCGGGAAATCATGGGCCCTATAACGGCGTCCGCGGTCGGCGTAATGGCGCTTACATGGTCGGCGATCGTGATCGAGGCCGCGCTGTTTGCCGGTCTGTTCATGGTTCGGTCCTGGCGCTTGTATCTCTTTGTCGTGGGCGTGGCCTTTCACGCGCTGATAGTTTTGTTTCACGGTCTGCCGAGTTTTGCGATCGCAATGACCGGGGCGTTGACAGCCTACCTGCTGACGCCGGATGGACTACGGACGCTACAACGGTTGCCCGATCAGGTATCCCGACGTTTCCTGAGGAGTCCTCAACCCAAAGGAGCCTACCATGTTGATTCGAGCGAGGCGTCTGGCGATGTTTCCAACAATAGCAGCAATAATGTCCGCTATGGTGCTAGTCACCGGCTGTGACGAGGCAGCTGGCCCTGTAGCTAGTCATGGTGGTTCATCCGGAGGTGTTTCCACTCTGGACGATCCGTCTGGAGAGGAGTTCTATCAGGCGTTTTTCCAAGGGCGTGGGCCCCTGGCGGAAGAGGTCGAGTTCATACGCGACCACTATCTGTTGACTTACTTCGTTGCGAATGCTGAAGAAGAGGCGCGCCTTTGCGCTCTCCTGGACCAGATGATCAGTACGATCAATGGATTGGATCCAGAGTTCTTCGAGACCTTCGGAGTAAAGATGCGAAGTGGTGATCACTTCGTCGTTGAGGATGGCCTGGCGGAGGCTGCTTCAATTACGCTTGAAGCATGCTTGACGCTCCCTAATGCGCGGCGACAGCTGCGAGCCGCCGCGCGGGACGAGCAACTCCTATCGGGCGCCGTGAACGAGATTCAGGAGGCGGTCCCTGAATCGGAGGTGGATACGGAGCAGTTGCGTGCTTTCCTAACGGGAGCTGCTGATGGTAATGGGCTCGGGGGTGCGAGTATCTATTTGTGGTGGTATGTAGCTCATTGGGTTGTGTTGACGATGAACGTCGCTGTCGCCGTCAACGCGGCCGTATGGTTTGCGGTTGCGCTGTTCAAGGAAAGGTGGGTGCCCGGGTTTCGACCCCATCAAGAGAAGCCCGATAAGGGGGGCGACGGTCCAAACAAGTCGAGTGGTAATTTGTTAATGGCCGAAATGCTGATTGACTACATCGTAGAACACTACGCAGCGCCCGTTGCGCAGGCACAGTGACACAATGCTGAAGATGGGCCACCCGGCATCGCTTTTCGAATTACTGGCATTTGTGATAGTTGCGGGGACATTCGCGCTCGTGGCGGTGCGATGGCGTTCTGTTAGCGGACCCGTGCCTCGGCATTTTGACTTGCTTGGCCGACCCGATGGATGGAGCGGCAGGTGGGTTCTGTGGCTCTTTCCTTGTATTTCTCTAGGGGTAGTTATGGGTCTGGCGCTAATTCTGATCCTGATGGCACGGGGACAAGCAACAACACTTTCGGAACTCCCAAAGGCTGCGAATGCGATTGCCGCGTCCAGTGCATTTGTTGCGATTGTTGTTTTTGCAGTGACAGAACGCGCCATCGCGATCGCCCAGAAGCGGGCAACTGGGCTGGGGCGGCTGCACCTGCCCTGCGTGGTGATTGGACTCATACTGTTGGTATTATATTATTCATGAGGTACTGCCTTGCCGCGCATCAATAGTCATCTGGTATTGCGGGCCTTTGAGACCGTTGGTCTTGGTGCGCTGGTTTTGGTGTGGATCGTTGTTGCGCTGGTGTGGCGTGTCTTACCGACTCAAGTGCCAGTGCACTTTGGTCTGGACGGCCGGCCGGACGCGTGGGGCGCCCAGAAGTTCATCCTCGTTCTACCGGCTCTGGCTCTCCTCACCTTTCTGACGCGGGCGCCAAAGAGCGTGCCCATTGTCGCGCAAGTATTCTCAGCAGTCTTGAGGGCAATCATCCTCGTCGGATTTGCATGGTCGACCATCGGGGGGGTGCGGATCGCAAGGGGAAAAGCTGACGGCTTGGGAGAGTGGTTTGCGCCCTGCTTGTTCTTGTCAATCGTCGCGACCGGAGTGTGGTTTGGGCTTCGAAGCAAGAAAAGCAGGAGTGGGAGCGCAGCGTGAGCGCATTCGTATCGTTTATGATCGCCTCACTTGTGGTGGTCGGCGATCCCGCAGGCGTCACCACGTGGAGCGGCACCCTCCACACCGGCGGCGTTAACCTGCGAATGACCCTGCACCTGAACGGGACCGCCGACGGATGGAGCGGAACCCTGGACAGCCCGGATCAAGGTGCGTATGGGGTGCCGCTGGGTGAAATAACGGTTGTCGACGGCGAGATTCGCTTTACGGTTCCGTCGGCCCAAGGGACATTCGTTGGAAGACTCGACAGTACCACGACGACAATGACCGGGACATGGTCCCAGTCCGGTTTTGCTCTTCCGCTTGAGCTCGTGCGGACCGACGAGTCATCCCCGCCCACCGCCGATCGACCGCAGACGCCGGGTCCCCCGTTCGAGTACCGCACGGAAGATGTGTCGTTCGCCGGCGGGTCGCCGGGTGTGATGATAGCCGGCACGCTTGCCATTCCAGCCGCGCACGAGCCCTGCCCGGCGGTGGTCCTTTTGAGCGGCTCGGGCCCGCAGGACCGTGACGCGACCATGTTCGGCCACAAACCGTTCCTGGTGTTGGCGGACTATCTTGTGCGGCAGGGGATTGCCGTCCTTCGAACAGACGATCGAGGAGTGGCCGGGTCGACCGGCAACTTCGGGGCCGCGACCACCGGAGATTTCGCGAGAGACGCCGTCAGCGCGGTCAAGTACCTCCGTGCGCGCCCCGATGTGATGGTTGCGTGCATCGGTCTCGTGGGCCATAGCGAGGGGAGCGTCGTCGCGACCCTGGCCGCAAACGAGCTGCAGGAGGATGTGGCATTCGTCGTGATGCTGGCAGGTATTGGAGTGCCCATCGACGAGCTGTTGATCGAGCAGGCGCGCCTGCTGATGGGGGTACAGGGGGCAAGCGCGGCGCAGGTCGAAGCGAACTCCCGCGTTCAGAGAATCATGTTTCAAGTCGCGCGGAGCGAGTCCGACAGCGCCGCCGCCGCGCGCGAGATTCGCGCCCGCTGCGAGCCGCTGCTGGCGGATCTCGGCGAGAGTGACCGGTCGGTGATTGCAGCCGCCATTAGTCCGAGCATTGAGTCGGTGACTTCGCCCTGGTTCCGGTATCTGCTGTCCTATGATCCGGGAGCCGCACTCGGCAGCGTTCGGGTCCCAGTGCTCGTCCTCGCGGGAGAGCGTGATCTTCAGGTGCCGCCGAACCAGAATGTTCGGGCGATCGAGCTGGCTCTGCAGGCCGGCGGCAATCATGCGGTGGAGACCACGGTCTTTCCCGGTCTCAACCATCAGTTCCAGACCGCCACAACGGGATCGATCAGCGAGTACGGCATGATCAAGGAGACCATGGCACCGATAGTTCTCGACAAGATCGCGGACTGGATCGGGTCCAAGGAGTGTGCAGAGTAATGGTCATGAGCAGCCTGAATGGACGATCAATTCTCTTTTACGATGGCACGTGTGGAGTGTGCAATCGGTTCGTGAGATTCGTGATAAGGCATGACAAAGAGCGCAACTTCTTGTTCGCCCCATTGGGGGGAAGCACGTCTCTGGGAATGCTGGCGCCTTCGCCCGCCCCTCCTGCAGAATCGATTGTCTTGGTGACCACGAGTGGGGAAGTACTCTTCAAGATCCACGCTGTAGTCGGCGTACTCGAGGGATTGTCTTGGCCGTACGTCAGCCTAGCCAAGATACTACGGCGTGCTCCCGTTGCTCTAGCCAACGCTGGGTACGACGCTTTCGCTCGCATTCGACACCGATTGTCTTCTGAGCGACGTTACGCTTGCCCAATCGTGGGGGCGCATGTCAGAGAGAGATTCTTGGACTAGGTTCACTGTTGCGTATCGTCCTACAGCAAGCCACCCCCCCCGTAGCCAAACAAGCCACCAGCTTCAACGCGTGATCTGTCCCCTTCCCGGGGCCTCGACCCCCCTTTGTCCTTTGGAGGCAGCACGTCCCGGCCCACGGATCTGGCCGGCCCTCCAGGAGGCAGGCGGGTGTTCCGGCATGACGCCCTCGCCATGGGGCGCTACAGGAGAGTCCCCTCGCGGTGGGAGACCGACTTCGGCCGCTGGGTAAGCGATGTCGGCGTCCCAAGCATCGTGTCTGCGCTCGCCAAGGATCCCGACCTTCGGGTCACGAACCATGCGGTCTACCACTGGCTGAAGGGGTTCGCTCCCCGCCCAGATCGGGCCATGGCTCTCGTCGAACTCTCAGGTGGCCGGATCAGCCTCGAGACCATCTACCGGCACTGTCATGAGGTCCGGCAGGCCGGCAAGGAGCGGCTGGCCCGATGAGGATCGACCTCCCGATCGACTCGGCCCAACTCGTCCTCCGTCTACGGAACGGCCAGCGACGGCTCGCCTACGCCGTCGTCAACGCGATCAACAACACGGCGAAACGGATCCAGAACGCCGAGCGTCGGCGTGTCGACGAGGAATTCACCGTCCGGAAGAAGGACTTCATCCGGCGAGAGGCCGCGATCATCAAGCCGTTCGCCAACGTCCGCGCGGCGCGTCCGTATGCCGAGATCGCGGTCGGTCAGAAGCCGCGACTTCTCCTCTCCGCGTTCGAGCGTGGCGCAGAGCGGAAGCCCTTCACGCCAGCCGCCCGAAGCGTGGCCGAGCCCGTCGTCGGCGGGCCCGCGCGGCCGCGGTTCGCGCAGCCTGTCACCCCCGAGCTACGAGTCGGGAAGCTCCGCTTCGATCGCACGAAGACGGGCCGGCGACGCGCCAGCGTCATACGCACGAAGACCTACCTCGTGTCGAAGGTCGGAATCTTTCAGCGCATCGGCAAAGCGACCACGCACGCCGTCTACCTCTTCACGCGCGGGAAGAAGCTCGCGCCGCGTCTCCACTTCGTCGAGACGGCCGAGAAGGAAGCGGACAAATGGTTCCGCGAAGAGATGGAGCGCGAGGTCGTGAACGCGATCGCGCGCGCGCGAGGGAGAGGGTTGTGAACACGCGAGCAGCAACTGTGGCTGCATGGTTCCTTCCAGGGCGAGGCGATCGGGTGCCGGCGACGCCCGGCTTTCAAGACGTGGGAGACGTATGAAACAACCTAACAGGCGAACAGCCACCCCTGCGGTCGAGGAGTCGCGCATCGTGCTTCCGGGAAAGCTCGAGCACTGGCCCATCGACCGCCTTCGGCCCTATGAGCGGAACCCGCGGACGCACAGCCCCGAGCAGATCGCCAAGATCGCGGCGAGCCTGCTCGAGTTCGGATGGACGAACCCCATTCTCGTCGACGGCGACGCCGGGATCATCGCGGGCCACGGGCGGCTCCTCGCGGCGCGCGAGCTTGGGATGACCACAGTCCCAGTGATCGAGCTCACGCATCTCAGTGAAGCCCAGAAGCGCGCCTACGTCATCGCGGACAACCGCCTCGCCCTGGACGCGGGCTGGAACGAGGACCTCCTGACCGAGGGTCTCGACTTCAACCTGGCGCTGACCGGCTTCGACCTGGACGAGCTGAACGCCCTGCTCGAGGACGAGACCACCGAGGAGGTCCCTGCGCCCGAGCCGCCGGAGGATCCCGTCTCCCTCCCGGGCGACCTCTGGGTGTTGGGCCAGCACAGGCTCCTCTGCGGAGATTCGTCGGATCCCGCGGCAGTCGATCGGTTGCTGGCGGGCGCCGACATCCACCTCGTGAACACCGACCCGCCCTACAACGTGAAGGTCGAGCCGCGCTCGAACAACGCGATCGCCGCCGGGCTATCCAGCTTCGAGGCCACGAAACGGACGGCGAAGCCCGGCAAGGGGGAGGGGCTGTCACACCATCAGGGATTCGATCTCGCCCGACGCAAGTCGAGCCCGCGCTCGACCGGGCGCATGCGGCCGAAGGACCGACCGCTCGCCAACGACTTCGTCTCCGACGAGGCCTTCGGCGAGATGCTTCTGGCCTGGTTCGGCAACCTCGCGCGCGTGCTGCTGCCGGGTCGCTCCTTTTATATATGGGGCGGCTACGCGAACTGCGCGAACTACCCTCCGGCGCTCAAGGCGACGGGCCTCTACTTCAGCCAGGCCATCATCTGGGTGAAGGAACACCCGGTGCTCACGCGGAAGGACTTCATGGGCAACCACGAGTGGGCGTTCTACGGCTGGCGCGAAGGGGCTGGCCACAAGTTCTTCGGCCCGACGAACGCCGTCGACGTCTGGGCGGTGAAGAAGGTGAATCCGCAGAGCATGGTCCACCTCACCGAGAAGCCGGTCGAGCTCGCGGTGCGAGCGATTCAGTACTCGTCGAAGCCCGGCGACAACGTGCTCGACCTCTTCGGCGGCAGCGGCTCAACGCTCATAGGCGCTGAGCAGACCGGGCGACGGTGCTTCGTGATGGAACTCGACCCCGCCTACTGCGACGTCATCATCGAGCGCTGGCAGACGGCGACCAACCAGAAGGCGGTGTTGGAGACGGACGGGACTCCCTTCGAGGAGGTCGCCGCGGACCGCTCGTGGGGCGAGGACTGGCGCCTCCACAAGATCTACCGCGACACGGAGAGCGGCACGCACGGCCCGCGTGTGGGAGGAGGCGAACAAGCGGCTCGCCGCCGAGCGGCCCAACATCGAGAAGGAGATCGAGGGCAACCTCGCGGAGGCGGCGAAAGTCCATGCAGCCACGGACCGCTACTTCAAGGCGTTCGAGGCCGGGAAGCTCAGCCCCGACATCTGCAACGAGAAGGTCCAGGATCTGCGTGCGCGGCTCGAAGAGTTGAAGGGCCAGCGAGAAGATCTCGAGGCGCGCCGGGAGCGGTTGGAGCTGCCGGCAATCGACCGCGAGATGCTCTCATCCCTCGTGGACGAGTTCGAGAAGGTGATGGCAGCCGGCACCAACGCGCAAAGGAAAGACCTCCTCCACCGTGTGGTGAAGAAGGTCCTGATCAGGGATCGTCACACCGTCGAGGTCTGGTACGCGTTACCAAACCGCGACGCGATCGAATACTGGAACAAATGGCTCCCCGGGTAGGACTCGAACCTACAACCCTGCGGTTAACAGCCGCATGCTCTACCATTGAGCTACCGAGGAGCAGTATTGCTGAATTCTGTGGGATCGGGCGGAGGGCCCCGGATCGGAGCGCCTAGAATAGCCGCCCGCGGGCCCAATGTCAACGGCCTTACCGCTTCCCCGCCCGCCTAACCCTTTCCCAGCCAAGCCCTTGCCAGCTCATCCCGGGAGCCTCAGATTCCTTGATCGCTTTTGCCGCCCTGTCCTGCGTTAGCGGGTGAGGGCGGTCTGCGGTCCGATTCCGCGGCGCGCCTCGAGAGTCTCAATTGATCCGGAGGTCCCACAATGGTCCGCAAGTACGCCCTGCTCATTATCCTCGCCGCGCTGGCCGCGCTGACGGCCGCGTGCAGCAAGGACGAACCCACTGCCGTTTCCACCGATCCGGTGGATCCGGCCGAGGTCAACCAGTTCGTCAATTCGCTCCCCGACTGGATTCCGCCGGACGATACCCAGGAGCCCCCGGTGGATCTCGGCGCGGACGAGAACTTCGAAGACAACCAGTACTACCGCTGCACCGCCGTCGAGTACGACCTCAAGCGCAACTTCGAGGACATCATCGCGGTGGGCGCCAACGCCACCGCCCTCAAGCCCGGCATGATGGTACAGGGCAACGGCGTGAAGGGCGGCTCGCTCTCCACCATCGGTTTGGCGCGTTCGCCTCTATCGCTCTCCATCAACCTGGCAATCGACGACCCCTCGCGCGACGTGGCCAACCCGAGCAGTTCCACCATCCAGGACGCCATCGCGTCGTTGCAACGCGCCGCGGACGACCGCCTCGGCAACCTCGATGTGGTCCCCGCGCAGATCAACTTCAAGGCGGAGTCCGCGTTCTCGGTGCAGCAGGCGCTGCTGTCCGCGGGACTGAGCATCAAGTACAACGCGTTGATCGCGAGCGGTTCGGTGGGCGGCTCGCTCAAGCAGTCCACTTCGGTGAAACGGCGCACGGTACTGGTGAAGCTCATGCAGCCCATGTACACCATCTCTTTTGCCGACGACCAGAAGGCGGAGCCGGCCGACTTCTTTGCCAGCAACCTCATGGAGGCCGACTTCGACCGCCAGCGCGAGCTCGGTGTCATGGGCCCGGGCAACCTGCCGTGCTACGTGCAGTCGGTGACCTACGGGCGCATGGTGGTGTATTCCATGACTTCTTCGGAGGCCACCTCGGACGAGGAGTACAAACTGGCGGTGCAGGCGTCCTACGGCGCGTGGTCGGGGAGCGGCAGCGTCAACACGCGGCAGCGTGAACTGGTGCAGAACTCCACGGTGGAGGTGCAGGTGTTCGGCGGCACGCAGGGTGCCGGGCTCGACGCCATCAAGCAGGCGCTCAAGAACGGTGACTTCAGCGCGTTCCTGCAGGCCGCGCCGGCAACGACCGCCGTGCCGCTCTCCTACCGCATCAACGATCTCAAGAACCGCCAGCCCGCCGTGGTGGGCGACGCCACCAAGTTCCAGATCAACCAGTGCGAGCCGGTGAACGACCTCAAGTTCACCGTGTCCCTGGACAGCGTGGTCGTGGTGGACGGTTGCGACGCCGAGGTCAGCTTCGACATCGAGTGCTGGGTGGACGTGAGAAACCCCAGCCAGTTCTACTGGCTGCTGCACAACAGCGGCACGCGCTTCCCCAAGGAAACGCTACCCTCGCTGCACAGCCAGGCGATCTTCACGGTGACCGCCTCGCAGGCGACCACACTGGAGTTCTACACGGGTGTGTACGGCAACAGCACCACGGGCCTGAAGGGGTGGGACAAGGCCACAACGTTCCAGTTCCCGTTTGAACTGGACGAGAACCCGTACCGCTTCTCGCACCTGGACACCGTGGCGGACAACCAGTACCGCAACTGCACCATCGAGGTATTCTATACCATCAAGCGGGAACTGAACTGACGGGTGCGCGCTCACAGCGCGTGCTCCAAACGGGAACGCCGGCGAGGGACCTCCGCCGGCGTTCCTGTTTCTATTTCTTGTACTTCGGGTTGTCGCGGTACAAGCGGCGGATGTCCTTGTGGATCGACTTCCAGCGTTTCTTGGTGTTGTGCGCCTGCGCGGGATCCCGGCGCCGTTGTGCAGCGGCAATCTCGCGCTGGAGTTTCTGGTAGCTGCCAAGACGCTGGTCATCCAGCTCGCCGGCTTCCACGGCCGCGATGACCGCGCAACCCGGCTCACCCTGGTGGCTGCAATCCCGGAAATGACATTCGGTGGCCAGCGCGGCGATATCCGCGAAGAGCGTCTCGACGCCGCCGCCGTCTTCGACCAGGCCGAACTCGCGCATGCCGGGGGTGTCGATGAGCAGGCCGCCCTGCGGCAGAACGACGAGGTCGCGGCGCGTGGTGGTGTGACGGCCCTTCTCGTCGCGGCGCGTGGCACGCGTGTCCTGCGCCTGGTCGCCGAGCAGGCGGTTGGCGATGGACGACTTGCCCACACCCGACGAACCCACCAGCCCGATGGTTTTTCCGGGAGCGAGATACCGGCGCAGGTCATCCAGTCCCTCGGCGGTTACCGTGCTGGTGCGGATCGCCGGCACGCCGGGTGCGATGACAGCAAGTTCGTCCAGCATGGCGGGGACGTCTCCCTCCAGATCGGCCTTGTTGAGTACGATCACCGGCTCCGCGCCACCATCCCACACGGCGGCGACGTAGCGCTCGATGCGCCGGGGATTGTAGTCCCGCGTGACCGCCGTTACCACGAACACAAGGTCGATATTGGCGGCCACCACCTGCACATCCGCGGCGCTTCCCGCGGCGCGCCGTATGAGTGCGGTACGCCGCTCCAGCACGTCATGAATGATGGCGAGATCGTCGCCGTCGCGCACCGCCACCCAGTCCCCCACCGCGGGGCGCGCCTCGGGAGCCAATTCCGCGCGCAGGCGGCCGCGAAGCTCGCCACGCGCGGCCCGGCATCCCAGGAGGCGGTAGACACCCCGTCCCTCGGATGCGATGCGGGCGGGCACGAGCAAGGGGTCATCGAGTTGCTCGAAGCGCTCGCGGAAGAACGTCGCGAAACCAAGTGCGTCGAGTTGATCCAGCATGATCCTCGCATTCTAGCACGCACGCGGTAAGAAATTGACATCCCGCCGACGGGTCCCTAGATTCGCCGGATGATGTTCCGCGCGCGCACCCTTGTACTCATTTCGCTGGTTGCGTCCTCGTGGGCCGTGCCGTCGTCCGCCCAGATCCTCAATACCCTGCGCGGCTTCGATGAGAAGGAGATGGGCTGGTCGGGCGGCGTTGAGGGTGCCATTGCCACCGCCAGTGGCAACACGGACTACTTCGAATTCGAGGTGGGGGGCGCGGTTCAGCACCAGGGAGAGAAGAACCGCTGGCGCTTCCTGGGACGCACCATGCAGCGCACCGCGTCCGGCAACGAGATTGCCCGGAGCCAGTTTGGCCACATCCGCCACAACTACCGGCTGACTCCCCGCTTCTCCACCCTTGCCTTCCTGCAGGGCCAGTATGACCCGTTCAAGCGCATCGAAAATCGCTACCTCGCCGGCGCAGGAGCGCAGACAGACCTGCTCAAAGACGCGGACTGGCGCTCGGTGCTGGGCGCGTCCATCATGTATGAGAACGAGGAGCTGACCGACAACAACGGCATCACCACCAGCGACGCGCGGCTATCGTTCTTTCTCTCGGTATTCCGGGACGTGAAGGAGGGCGTGGACGTGGACTTCGTGGGTTTCTACCAGCCGCTTGTCGATAATCTGGGCGATGCGCGGGCCAGCGTTACGTTTGGCATGCGCGCCGACATCGCGGGCGAGTTGTACACCTTCGTCCGCTACGTCGCGGAGTACGACTCGGAACCGGCGCCGGGCGTGGACGACCTGGACCAGAGTCTGCGCGCGGGGCTGGGCTACAAGTTCTGACGCAGCAGTTCCTTCGCCGCAACGAGGTCGATCTGGCCCGGCCGCACCAACGGAGTCAGCGCGCCGATGGCCTCGCGCAGCAGCGCATCCGCCTCCGCCGTCGGTCCCGACGCCATAAGAGCCTCCGCCAGCGCGATCTGCGCGCGCGCGATTTCAGGATCGCCCGGTTCGCGAAAACGCTGCTCGATGGCCAGCGCCTCGCGGCACCGCGATTCCGAGCCCGCCGTATCCCCGCGAGCCAGCCGGCAACGCCCCAACCCGATCAACGCGCCGGTGTCCCTCGGCCGGGCCTCGGCGGACTCTTCGAAGGAGCGCATGCGATTGAGACTGTCGGTGAACAACGATTCCGCCTCCTCCACCGCCCCCTCCTGACGGCGGATGTCCGCCAGCGTGATCGTTCCACCCGCGAGCCACATGCTGTTGTCCTCGTGCAGGCGGCGCGACAGTTCCACTCCGGACTCGGCCAGAGAGTCCGCCTCTGTCATCCGCCCGAGCGCCGCGAGCGCCTGCGCGCGCCGCACCATGGACACCGACATGGCGTTGCGCTCCACACCACCGGTCACCTCGCGCTGGAAATCGAACGATTCCTTCAGGATGCGGTTGGCCTGGGCGTAGTCGCCACGCTCGTACATGAGCAGACCCTTGTCGTTCATGATGTTGCCCAGAACGGGGTGCTCCGTGCCCACGGCCTGGCGAAGAATCTCCATCGCGTCATCATAGTATCGCTCGGCCTCGTCATAGCGTCCGCGCTCGAGAACGATACGCGCCAGCGATACCAGGCTGTACCCGACCTCCGCGTGCGTGTCGCCGAGGTACTTGCGGCGAATCTCGAGCGCCTCGCGCTGCAGCTCCTCCGAACGCCCAAAATCGCCCAGGCGCATGAGAAGGCGCCCGTACGCGCTGAGTGTGTAGGCGATGTTGGGGTGGCCGTCGGGATACAGCGCGCGGTCGGTGGCGAGAACCTCGTCCCATTGCTCGCGCGCCTCGTCCATGTGTCCCCGGTCGGAATTCAACTGCGCATAGTTGTAGCGGGTGGTCGACGTCTCCGGGTGCCGCTTGCCGAATGCGCGTTCCTGGATGTCCAGCGCACGCTCGAACCAGTCCTCGGCTTCCCCGTAGCGGCTGCTCTCGTGCAGCATCAGAGCAAAGTTGTTCATGACGATGGAGCCCTCGGGCGAGTCCGGGCCCTCGACGCCTTCCCAGGCCTCAATGGACTGGCGGTACAGCGAATCCGCCTCCGCAAATCGCCCCTGGTAGTTCACCGTCAGCGCCAGCATGCCCACCGCCAACGCGAACGGCCGTCGGCCTGGAAGTTCACGGGCAATCGCCACCGCTTCCCGCTCCTTCTTCTCGGCGTCTTCGTAATGGCCCAGTTCGTTCTCGTTGCTGGCCAACGCCGAAAGCGCCAGTGAAAGCTGCTCGCTGCGGTCCCCGTAGATCCTGCGTTGCAGCGCGGCACTCTCCTCGAGCGCGGCGTGCGCCTCTTCCAGCGCACCCAGGTTGGTGTAGGCCTGCCCGATGGTGGCCAGCATGGTGGCCAGGACCTCCGGCTGGTCGGAGAGCTCGCCGTGAACGCGCTTGTTGCCTTCCTCTAGGAGCTCGCGCGCGGTGATGGTCTCGCCCCGCGAGGTATAGGGGTCCGCTGCTTCGAACAGACTCGTCAGGAACTTGCTCACCTCGGCGGCGCGAGCTGCCTCCAGGCGGGCGCGGTCCCGCTCGTGCTCGAGACGTGTTGTATACAGGATGGTGAGCACGGCCACCGTCACGATGAGCGCCGCGGCCGTCGCAACCCCCGCGCGGTTGCGCCGTACGAACTTGCCAAAGCGGTAGCGCGCTGTATCGGGGCGCGCGCTCACCGGACGCCCGGAGAGGTGGCGCTGGATGTCCTCCTGCAACTGGCTCGCGGACGCGTAGCGGCGCTCCGGCTCCTTGCGCAGCGCCATCAGGCAGATGTTGTCGAGGTCGCCCGCGAGGCGCTTGTGGAGCCGCGCGGGGGCAAGACGCCGCGCGCGCGCCACTGTTTCCAGGGAGGCCTCGCTACTCGTGGACCCCACGGTGCCGATCTTTGTGATGAACCGGCTGGGGCGTTCCGCGGGTGTGCCGGCAATGGCGCGCTCGAGTTCCGCGGGCGTGCTGGTGGTGTCGCGGTGGGGGTGGCGGCCACACAGCAACTCGTAGAGCACCACACCCAGCGAGTACACGTCGGTGGCCACGGTCACCGGCTCGCCGCGTATCTGTTCCGGTGAGGCATATGCGGGCGTCATCACGCGCTGGCCGCTGCGCGTGAGCCCGTCTTCGTCCTCGTCCAGCACGCGCGCGATTCCGAAGTCGAGCAGCTTCACGTGTCCATCGCGGGTCACCAGAATGTTGCTCGGCTTGAGGTCGCGGTGCACCACCAGGTTGCCGTGCGCATACTGCACCGCGCTGCACACGGACTGAAACAGGTCCAGGCGCTCTTCGATGGAAAGGCGGTTTTCGTCGCAGTACTCGTTGATGGGATGGCCGTCCACGTACTCCATGGTGAAGTACGGCAGGCCGTCTTCGGTCATGCCCCCATCCAGCAGCGTACCGATGTTGGGGTGTTGCAGGCGCGCGAGAATGCGGCGCTCGGCGTGGAAGCGGGCGAGGATGGTCTCGGAATCCATTCCGCGCTTGATCAGTTTCAGCGCGACCTTCTGCTCGAACGCTCCCTCGGCGCGCTCGGCGAGATACACGGCGCCCATTCCGCCGGCGCCGATGACACCCACGATCCGGTAGGCTCCCACACGCGTTCCCTCGGGGAGCGTGGCGGACTGTGGGCGCGGAGGCGGATCGATGGCGTCGATGGCGCGGCCTTCGAGGAGGCTGTGGGGCGCGTCGTCGGCCTTCAGGAGCGCAACCACCTCGTCGTACAGCGCTCCGTCACCGGCGCACTCCCTGCGCAGGAAGCCCTCGCGCTCCCCTTCCGGGAGTTCGACGGCCTCATTGAAGAGCGCCTCGACGCGTTGCCAGCGGCCGGTGTCCATCAGGGCGTCAACTCGCGGGAGAGCCAGGCGCGCGCGAGCCGCCAGTCGCGGCGCACCGTGGGCACGGAAACGCCAATCACCTCCGCGATCTCCTCGTGCGTGAGCCCCCCAAAGAAGCGGTACTCCACCACCGCCGCCTGGCGGTCACTCAAGGCCTTGAGCCGCGTCAGCGCCTCGTCGAGGTCGATCAGCTGGTCGGCGCGCGTTTCACGCGGGACCAGGTCGTCATCGAAGGTGGTAGCAATCATGTCGCCGCCGCGCTTCTGCGCGCGGCGCTGCTGGGCGTAGTTGATGAGGATGCGGCGCATGGCCTGGCTGGCCACCCCGAGAAAATGGGCCCGGTTCTGCCAGTTGACGCGGCTCTGGTCGACCAGCTTCAGGTAGGCCTCGTGGACCAGGGCGGTGGCGTTGAGGGTGTGGTCCTTGCGTTCCCGGCGCAGCTGGTTCTCGGCCATGCCATGGAGTTCGTCATAGATCAGCGGCAGGAGCGCGTTGACAACATCCTGATTGCCACCGGCGAGTTCGGCGAGCAACAGTGTGATATCCTTGCCGGGCGGAGGCATGGGTCAATGATACACGCTCCGGGGCGATGCCTCCACCCCACCGCGACCTCGCTCTGGACACGGTTCGGGACCTTTTGTAAGTGTTGGCCTATGACCGTTCTCCTCTTTTTCCTCGGTCTGGCCCTGCTCGTAGCAGGTGGCGAAATCCTCGTTCGCGGTGCCTCGCGTCTTGCCCGCCGGGCCGGCATCTCGGAGCTGGTGGTGGGGCTCACCGTCGTCGCCTTCGGAACCAGCACTCCGGAACTCGTGGTGAGTACCATCGCGGCGCTGCAGGACCGCAGCGAGATCGCGGTGGGAAACGTGGTGGGCAGCAATATCTTCAACGTGCTGTTCATCCTGGGCATCGCGGCCCTGGTCCGGCCGCTGGTGGTGGCACGGACCCTGGTGCGGCGCGATATCCCCATCATGATCGCGTCCTCGCTCCTCTTGTGGCTGTTTGCTCTGGACCGGCTGATCTCGAAACCCGAGGCCGCGCTATTCGTGGCGGGCATTCTCTCGTTTACCGGCTACACGGTGTGGGCGGCGCGGCGGGAACCGGCGGAGCAGGATTCCAATCCGCTACCAGCGGGAAGGCTCAGCTGGCTGACGGATCTCGTGAGCGTGCTGATCGGGCTCGTGCTCCTCGTACTCGGAGCACGCTGGCTGGTGAGTGCCGCCGTCACCACCGCGCGCGCACTGGGTGTGGATGAGTCCGTGATTGCCCTGACCATCGTTGCGGCGGGAACAAGTCTTCCGGAGGTGGTCACATCCGTGGTGGCCACGGCGCGCGGGAAGAGCGATATCGCGGTGGGAAACATCGTGGGGAGCAACATTTTCAATATTCTGTGCATCGTGGGAATCTCGGCGATGTTCAACCCGGAGGGATTGCGCGTGGCGCCGTCGGTGGAGAACTTTGATCTGCCCGTGATGATCGTGGTGGCGGTTGCGTGCCTGCCGTTCCTTGCCACCGGACACCGGCTTGCCCGCTGGGAGGGCGCCGTGTTCCTCGGGTATTACGCGCTCTATACGACGTACCTGATTCTCGACACCCGGCAACACGCCGCGCTGCCGCTCCTGGGGTGGGTCACGGCGTGGTTCGTCCTCCCACTGACCGCCCTGACCCTCGTCGTGGTCGCACTGCGCGCACGCAAGCACGCCCCAACACGCCAGCGCTGAAGCACCCGGCCAGCGTCGGCGGGGCTCCCATCACTCCCTCACAGGACTTTGGAGAAGATGAAGCGTTCGATTATCCACGCAAATACGATGCACGCAGGCAGCGTGAACACCCACGCCGCGACAATCTTCCCCGCCACGCCCCAGCGCACCGCGGAGAGGCGGCGGGTGGCGCCCACGCCCATGATGGTGGAGGTGATGACGTGCGTGGTGCTCACCGGCAGCCCCACGTGGCTCGCCCCCAGAATCACCGCGGTGGCGGCGGTCTCGGCCGCAAACCCGTGCACCGGTTCCAGGCGCAGCATGCGCACGCCGATGGTACGGATCACCTTCCACCCGCCCATGGCGGTGCCGAGCCCCATGGCGATGGCGCACACCAGCACCACCCAGCGCGGCACATCGATGGTCGCAATGTAACCGCCGCTGAACAGCGACAGCGTAATGATCCCCATGACCTTCTGCGCGTCATTGGAACCATGCCCGAAGGCCATGAATGCGCTGGAGAGGAGTTGTAATCGGCCGAAGCGCTTGTTCAGCGTTCCCGGCGAGGTATGACCGAAAAAGCGCAGGATGAGTTTCATCAACAGGAAACCCATGGCCAGTCCGATAACGGGAGAGATCAGCAGCGCGGCGAAGATCTTCTGCAACCCGCTTGCGTTGAGAACTCCCCAGCCCGCGTGCGCCGCCGCCGCGCCCATCAGGCTCCCGATCAGGGCGTGCGAGGCGCTCACCGGCAGACCAATGAGAGTCATGGCGCCGTTCCACACAAACCCCGCAATCAGGGCGCTCACCACTACGCCTTCCGTGATACCCGACGGATCGACCACACCTTTGCCGATGGTCTTTGCGACCGCCGTGGAGGCCATTGCCCCCAGGATGTTCATGCAAGCCGCCATGGTCACCGCCCAGCGCGGAGACAACACCCGCGTGGAGACAACCGTGGCGATTGCGTTGGCGGAGTCATTCCAGCCATTGCTGATGTCAAACAGAATGGCCAGGATGACGGTGAGAGCAACGATCTCAAGCATACTTGAGGATTACTGACTCGATGGTGTTGGCAACGTCCTCGCACTTGTCGGTGGCGAGTTCCAGGTGCTCGAGGATTTCCTTCCACTTGATGATGAGGATGGGATCCTTTTCCTGCGTGAACAGCGCAGCGATCTCCTTGCGGAACAACTCGTCGGCGGCGTTCTCGAGCCGGTTGATCTCGATGCAACTCTCGAGTGCGGCCGCATACTTCTTGCGCCGCAACTCCTGCATGGCCCGGTGGACCACGATGGTGTTCTCCTGCAGCGAACGCGCCAGTGCGGTTGCCCCCGGGCGCCCCTGCGTCACCTTGAACAGGGCCACGCGATCGCCCGCGGCCCACAGCAGATCCAGCACGTCGTCCAGCGACGAGGCCAGCGCATGGATGTCTTCGCGGTCGATGGGCGTCACGAACGTCTGTCCGAGCTGCTGCATGACCTCGTGTGTCAGATCGTCGTTCGCGTGCTCGATATCGTGGATACGCTTGATGTGATCGTCGATGTTTTCAAATCTCTCGAACAGTTCGACGAGGATGTTTGCGGCTTCGATGGTGTTGCTGCCGGCTTTTTCGAATTGGGAGAAGAAGTCGACTTCTTTGGGAAAGAACCGGATGGCCATTGACCGAACCCTCCTGGCACCGGTGTATGTGGTGATGCCCAGACCGGGCCGCATTATAGCGGCCCGGTCGTGGGATGCGCAATGGGCTACTTGAGGAGGACGGCCTTGCGAACGAAGCTATCGGCTTCGGTCGTCATGCGGATCAGGTAGATACCCGACGCCACCGGCTCGCCTCGCCCGTCGCGCCCGCTCCAGGTGACACGGTGGACACCCGCCGGGCGATCGCCATCTACCAGCGTGGTCACGCGCGCCCCGGTGACATCGAAGATGTCGATACGCACCGGCTGCCGTGAGGCCAGCGAGTAGCGGATGCTGGTGGAGGGGTTGAAGGGATTCGGGTACGCCGGGAACAGCTCTGTCCTCGCCAGCGGCGCGTCGTCGATGCCCGTCGGCACCACGTCCACGCTGATGGTGTCGGTGGCCATCGCCACCGGCGCGTTGCGCCCCTGGGCCACCCAGGCGTTGTACAGGTCGAGTCCCGCGGTGTTGGTGTGGTTCTCGTCGCGCAGGAACTCGATGTACTCCTTGGAGGTGGTCTGATAGTTGAGGGTCACTTCCACGAAGCGAACCTCGGTGGGCAACGCGTACGTCGTCTCGTCCCAGTATTGCCCATCGGCGTAGGCATAGCCCACCGGCGGCGACTGCACATTGGTGAAGTTGGCGTTGGTGAACCCGCGCGGGGGAATACGGTTGTCCTTGTACACGGTGTCGTTGAGCACAAAGTGGAACGACGGGCCGGCGGGAAGCCCGATGATGGGCGAGAGGCGCTCCGACACACCGATCTTGATCTCGTATATCTTGGCGTCGGCGTCGTGTTCCAGAACCCCGGTGGCGGGGTCGTAGGCCCCGGACTCGTACACAAGCGCATTGCCGGCGTCATACCCCTTCACGTTGAGCCACACGCGCCGCCCCTCGGGATAGCCCGACGGCAGTTTGTGTGCGGTCTCGTTGGTGACCGTCACCGTCACCGTGGGGTTGGGTCCGTCCTGACCCGCGGAGAGCGCGAGTGACGCCGCCATTTGCAGCATCGTCGTGGCCCGTGCCTTGGCGGCCTGGAGTTGCGCGACGTCCACCTCGCCCGGGAAGAAGGTGGGGATGATGTCCGGCAGGAAGGTGTTGCCGCCGGTGAGGTCGTGCAGCGGCAGATCGGTGCGCGTGGGTGCACCGGGTTCGCTGCATCCCTTGCCGCTCACGTCCCGCATGTGGCAGTCCTGGCAGGTGGACACGATCCCGCCCGGCTTGTTGCCGGCGAACTGCGGCGCGTACACGCCGCCGTTGGCGTAGTCACTCTGCGACCACTCGCTGAACGTGCGCTCCACGGGGAACATGTTGCGCAGGTTGCCATCGGGGTGCGGCGCATCCAGCGCGCCGGGCACATAGCGCCCCGGCGCCCCGTCGTACTCGAACACGGGGTTGCTCACGTCGTGGCAGGTTCCGCACGCGTCGGCGCGATGGAAGGGCGACTCGATGAACGCGTGGCTGGCCTGAGCGTCCGCGTAGGGACCGCGCTTGGCCGGATCCGGATCCAGAACGAATTGCCCGTTGGCGGGTTGGACCGGAACGGTTGTCAGCGAATCGAGCACGGCCACGTCCGCCACCGGGCTGATGCCGGGCTTGTAGATCGGATCGACCAGGCGGTGGCAGAAGTCGCACTGCACGCCCTCGCGGTCCCTGGCGTTTATCAGCCCGCCACTGGTGTCCACGGAGCGCCCCTCCGCCCAGCCACCCGGTGTGTGGCAGCGGATGCACAGGTCGCCCACCGAGGGGGCATCCTGTTCGGCGATGGCGAGGCAGGCGAGGAACAGCGGATCGCGCATGGCCTGCGCCATCATACTGCCGCGCCACTGGTACCATGGCTCCACGGCGGAATCGTAGTTGCCGTGGCAGGTGACGCAGTTGGTATCCGCACTCTCGAAGACGAGCGCAAAGGGCTGCGTGCCGGGGAGGTCCATGTCGCGAAACGTGGTGAGGCCGGGCAGCGCGGTGATGGTAAACGTGCCCGCACCCCATGCGGCGCCGTAGTTGCCCGCGTTGTCCTTGGCCATCACGCGAATGATATTCTGCGAACCCGGGCGGTTGGGGATGAACCAGTCGTAGCTGCCATCGTCCGTTTCGGCGAACGACACCGGCCTGAAGGTCACGCCACCGTCGTCGGAATGGTAGATCGTCACCGAGGCAATGCCGCTGGCATCCGAGGCGTTCCAGGTGACCGGCACCACCGCGTTGGCGGCCAGAACCTGCCCGCCGTTGGGCGAGAGCACGGCCACCACCGGCGGTGTGATGTCTTCGGAGCCCATGGGCGTCAGGTAGGGCGTGATCTCCGACACGGTGACATTACTGACCAGCACCTCGTTGCCGGCCTTGAGCCCGGGGAACGTGGGTGTGTTGCTGAACACCGTATTCGTGATCTCCACCAGGCTCGTGTAGCCGTCGTTGTCCGAGTCGAGGTTCTCGATGGACTGAATGGCCTCTTCCGTCGTCGCGTACTGCGCCGAACCGATGGCAACTTCGACTTTGGCGCCATAGGCATTGCGCGCTCCGCCGCCGCCAAAGTCGTAGTGGCACACGCCGCAGTGGCTCGCGTTGCTGGGCAGGTCGTCCAGCCGCGTGCCCTCAGCCGAGGTATAGACGTCAAAAAACGCTCTGCGAATGGGAGGACGGGCGTCGGCGGGCACCGGCGCAAGGGCCGAGACGATCGCCGTGATTGCAAGCGTTGCCGCAATTCCGAAGGTGGCTCTCATTGCTGCCTCCTCGGCGGCCACTGCGACCGGGCAGCCGCGAGAATATATGGTGGGACGGCGCGGCCGGAAAATCAGCGGGCCGGCGACCCAGAAGGTGCCGGCCCGCGTCATGCGTCAGCGGAGGTGGCCGCATTTTCCCCCACCGAACGCGACTAAGCGCCTCTATTCGAGCGCTTCCCGCGCGCGTCCGCCGACCCCGCACCTCCCAGTCACACCCTCGACGATTCGGACGCTAATTCCACAACCCCACACAGGAAGAAGATACACGAGATTGAGACTTTTGTCTCTTTTTTTCTCAAGGTATTTGAGAATTTTTTAACTATTTAAACTGCAATAAGTTAGACAAGCTTTTGCGGGTCCAACACCCCGCCGGGCTCCCCGGGGGAACCCCGGCGGGATGATGCCGAAACAGGGTTAGCGGTAGAGCGCCTTCACCGCTCCCCAGCTCTTCTCCTCGGTGCGAATCGTGCAGCTGCCGAGCACCTGCAGCGCGATATCAGAAACCGTACCCCATCCACCTGAGGTCACCGTGCCGGTGCCGCAGTTGGTGTCCATGAACGGCGGGTAGCCCGCAGGCATCGCCGACGTGTCGGTGGACCCGGTGAACGCGGTATTGTTGATCACATACTCCATGCAGTTGTCATAGCCATCGAACGTGCCCACCATGGTCACGTTGCTGCGAATGCCCAGCAGGTTGCCCATGACGAACTGATACGTGGCCTCGACCCGCAGCGACATCAGCGAGCCGGTGTAATCCTCGGTTCCGTCACCCCACGGACCGTTCTTGGACAGCCAGAAATATCCGCCCACGTAGTCCGTCTGGTAGGTCACGTTTCCCGTTCCATTGCCGTCGCGCGTGTCGGAAATCAGCACCGGCGCCGCGCCAATGGACGCACACCACAGCTTCCACTCCGTGGCCAGCATGGTCCCATCCCAGGAAAGCGCGTGCAGCGTATTGCCGATCTTGCCCGGGGCGGGTGGCGTGGTGACCCA
>Ga0224505_10000558_pt1 | contig 25330 bp, 24 predicted proteins | sample SF_Jan12_sed_USG_FD_169102 | JGI IMG/M metagenome (GOLD analysis project Ga0224505, IMG submission 169102) | Sediment microbial communities from San Francisco Bay, California, United States - SF_Jan12_sed_USGS_4_1 | ecosystem: Environmental > Aquatic > Marine > Sediment | place: USA: California... | reverse complement strand
CCGCAGTCAGTAGCAGACAGTTTAGCCCAATTTCAGCCAATGCCAGCTTCCGAATGGCAAGCGGTCATCCGGCCTCGGTGACCGGCCGCTTGCGCTTGTAACGGACATCCAGAGGCACTGAATCTGGCTATGCTGTCCTGCCGCGTTTCGGCCAGAAGCCGACACGTAAACTTGAGTCGAATTGGGGTTTCGCAGGAACCGCGAGACCCCGATTCGTTCCGTTGGGACGGTAAGCGAACGTCCGGTCCGAGCAAACGGCCGGACCCGGATAACCGTTGGATGGACTATTCGTCGGCCTCATTGGCTTCTGACGTGCGATAGATTTCCATCGGGGTCTCCCCCTCTCTCTCGAGCAATTCGTCGACATATCGGACGAACCGGGGATGCAGGGTCGTGCGGCGCTGCCGCCAGTAGCGTTGCATGCCCGGCGTCTCCTTGACCGCGAGGATTGCCCCTGTGAGGCCATCCACCAACTCCGCATCTATGGTGCCCTCTTCGGCCATCAGATAACTGCTTTGGAACGCGAGAAATACGCCATGAAACATCATTAAGAACTGAAACTCTTCTTCATTCGACGCGACCTGGTCACTCATGAGCGACCTGTAGAACAGGCGGCTGGTTTGCTCGTCCGAGCCTATCTGCATGTACCATTCCTGGACCGCAACGTTTGAATCGTTAATAGAAGCGGACCGAACGGCCCTGTTGCTGTCATTGACCTGGACACCAACGTAAATAAGGGATACCACGACAGCAAATGCACCGACGATTTCGGCAAGGCTGGCGATCTCTGGCAATTTTAGTTTCATATAGAGAGTGGTTGGCAATCTGTGCGGGCCGGCTGCGAAATCCCGAGTGTCCGGTGCGGGTCAGGTCCTGTCGCAGAGTCTATCACCAGGCGACTGCTTACTCCCGGCGTAAGCCGGGAGTCAAGCCGGGGTTTCGCACGATTCGCGCGAACCCGATTCGCGATTCGACCCCGATTCGGCCCGATTCGGCCCGATTCGGCGATTCGTTCCGGCTGTTCGCCTACTTCCGCGCCAGCCTGATCTGGTCCAGGTAGGACTCCGGGAAATCCAACCGGGTGGCGACCTCCAGCAGCGCCTCCGCGTATTTCCTGTTGGTCCCGGATACTTTAGCGGGGGGCAGGATGTAACAGGTTGCTTCAACCCGCTTGCCATCCATGAGTTCGACAACCACGGCCTCCGGCAAATAATCCGCGAGGCTGTCCTCCGCATACAACGCTGTCGCCTCAGCTGGAGCTATGTCCATCATGGCCCCGTAAACGCGGCCGCCCGGACGGCGGATCAATGTTGCCCGCTCGCCGATTCGCAGGCGGTGGCCGTCGACAAAGCCGAGCTTTACGTCTGCCGGCTCAATTCCCTTCGTGGCTAGCAATCTCTCGTCCATGAAGAGACCATAAAAGAAAACCTTCACTGACAAAGCTCCATGTGTACGGCCAGGTATAGCAGGCTGATGCGATTCTACTTGCCACAGACAGCTTCGGGTCCGCTCCAGCCACTAGTACCAATTGCCGCCGATCGGCCGGAGTCGGCCGGAAACGTACGTGTGGCGGCCTACTCGAGCAGCTGCAGGACCTCATCCGTCAGCTTTAACATGCCGCGAAACTGGTCAAGGAGATCGGTGCTTATGACCCACTTCTGCACGACGACATTACGAAACTGCTGCGTATCGATGACTTCGAGAATTCTGGCGGCGTCTCCTGCCGCTGTTAGTGGAAAATCATCCACCAGGCCATAAGTAAGCGACGCGGATGGGCTTACCGCCGCGTAATCGAGATTATCGATAACATATGGCTGAAATGTCTGTACCAGCTCCATTTCATGCGTCGCCTGAACTACCGCGACCAGGTCCGCCGCCGCGTAGTATTCGGCCAGCGCGTTCTTTAAAGGTCTGCTCGCGAGTAGACTCAGGTCGCCGGAGCCCGTCAGGTTTTCATAGGCGCGCTTCACGAGAACGAATGTCGGCATGCTGTGTATCGACGCAAAGCGCGTATTCAATTCCGGAACCGAGATACCCGGATCCGGACGCAAGGACTGGGCATGAAGGGATATCATGTCACTGATAATCCGCTCCGTTTCCCGAATCTGGCCCTCCAGGTTCGCCCTGTTCGATTCGAAGTCCTCTCGAATCTCGGCCAAATACGCGGACTCGAGCCGCGCGTCTTTTTGCCCTTCCCACCATGTGTCAATCTGCAGACCGATAAACAGGCCCACGACCACCACGACGAGATCGAGCGCAACGGCGAACCAGTTCTGATCGCGTACATGAGCCGTCAGGCGTCGTAATAGCATTGATTTACCCCTGGAATTCCAATGAACGATTCTCGTACGTACCGAACAATTGGGGTCGAACCGCGATTTTCACTCGGGTTTCGCTCCAAGCAGAGTATTCCGGTTGGACTCATGTTTCGCGAGGGCTCCCCGTGGATCCTGCTAACTACCCCCTGACTGATCGCATGCGCCGGCCGGCTGCATCGCGTCCATCTCGGCCATGTATTCGGGCGAATAGAGCGTACGGACCTCGCACCAGTAGCTTCGCATGCCGGCACTGCGCAGCATGGCGGCGCGCCAGGCCTCGCGCTGCTTCGAGAACTCGACCTCGTCGTACAAGCCGACGCGATACTGGTAGTGGGCGTCCTCCCAGTAACGCAGCAGCGCGTTCGAGCGCATGTTGAACTGGTAGCGCTCGACCGGCGTCAGGTCCTCGCCCGCTTCCGCGCGGTACATCAGGTCTGCGAGCTGTTCGTTGGCAGCCGGCGTCTGCAGCAGGTCCACGATGCCCATGGCCATTTCGTGGCGCGTCTGTGAGCGCATCATCTCGTGATTCTGGTTCAGCTCCGCAACCAGCAGGAGCAGGCCGGCGAGCACGCCGATGTTGGCGCCCAGCGTGAGCCAGCGGTTAAGTTTATCGGTATCCACGTTTCCCCCCTGAACAGAACTCCGGAGCGGGCATTCGAGGAGCCGCGCTTCCGGTCCGATTCCCGGCACCGTCAGAACAAAATGCCAGGCCCGAGCAAAGCCACGAACACCGCGCCAGACACGACGCCCGTGCCGATCCACCCGTAGCTTCGACCTATATCGGGCGCGCTGCCTGTCCCCGGGAAATGACGCAACAGCTCGCTCAGCCAGAGTAGACCGGATGCCCCGCCGAAAGACGCCGCCGCGGCCGATATGGCGATGAGTGCAGGCCCCAGCGGGTTGAACAGCCCGGAAACGCAATAGAGTATGCCGCCCGCGAAGTACGCCGACATCGCGAGCTGCCGGCCGCGCCGCAGGCTTCTTTCGTCGTTGCCGACGAGGGGTCTGAACGCACGGGACGAGATCCGCGCCATCAGGAAATAGAGCAGGAGACCAAAAATGGCGAGAGACGGCCGCCAGATCGCAGGCTGCAGCAGCCCATTCGCAATTACGGCCCAGTCACCGATGTTGCCCGCGCCGGAAAACAGGAAGTAACCGGCACCCATCAGCAGGTTGATCGTGGCGAACAGCCACACAAAGAAATACGTATGCGGATTATTCGCAGCCGATACGGATTTCAACATCAGGATGGCAATGGTGCCGGCGATCAGATTGACGATCGTGCCCGCCGCGGCGACCACCCGACCGGATGAACCGGTCGGGTCCGCAATGTCGCACTCGAAGTGGATGGACGAGAGCGCAATCGGATTGCCGCCGACCGCCACGCATGCACCGCCGTGACCTGCGCCTTCGTGCAGGAAGTTCGTAACGGAAAAGGCCGCCAGGGCGATCGCAATGACCGTTACCAGGTCGAGCCGGGCCGCATCCGCCCGCAGCATCGTGGCTGAATCCGAAATATCCGCTCTCCCGTCCGCGCCGTCCCGGCATTCATCCCGGCGGCGTCGCTCCCCGGCTGCAGTGTATCAGGGAGTCGGTGACAGCAGCGTGCCCACGCCGTCGTACCAGCGGTCCCTGGCGCCGAAAAAAAGCCCGGCACTGGGCCGGGCTTTCGATGCCTGCTTCCCGCTGCGCTCAAAGCGCCTTCAGGACGGCGTCGAGGCTGTCCTTCGCGTCGCCGAACAGCATGCGCGTGTTCTCCTTGTAGAAGAGCGGGTTTTCGACGCCGGCGTAACCGGTCGCCATGCTGCGCTTCAGCACGATCGTCGTCCTGCCCTTCCATACCTCCAGCACCGGCATGCCGGCAATCGGACTGTTCGGCTCCTCCTGCGCGGACGGGTTGACGATGTCGTTCGCGCCGATGACAACCGAGACGTCGATGTCCGGAAAGTCCTCGTTAATCTCGTCCATCTCGAACACGATGTCGTAGGGCACCTTGGCCTCCGCCAGCAGCACGTTCATGTGGCCGGGCATGCGGCCCGCAACCGGGTGGATGCCGAAACGCACGTTGACGCCCTTCTCGCGCAGCGTTTTTGTGATCTCGTAGACCGTGTGCTGCGCCTGCGCGACCGCCATGCCGTAACCGGGAACGATCATCACTTCCTTCGCATTCGCGAGCAGCTCGGCGGTTTCTTCCGCCTGGATCGGCACGATCTCGCCCTCGACCGCGGCACCCGACGCCGTCGTGCCGCCGCCGGTGCCGAAACCGCCCGCGATCACCGCGATGAACTTGCGGTTCATCGCCCGGCACATGATGTAGCTCAGGATCGCGCCGCTCGAGCCGACCAGCGCGCCGGTCACGATCAGCAGGTCGTTGCTCAACATGAAGCCGGTGGCCGATGCGGCCCAGCCCGAGTAGCTGTTCAGCATCGAGACGACGACCGGCATGTCCGCACCGCCGATCGCCATGACCATGTGAATGCCGAACAGCAGCGCGATGACGGTCATGACGACGAGCGGCGTCATGCCGCCGCCGGCCGCCGACTGCAGCACGAACTCCCGGCCGAACCAGATGGCGCCCAGCAGGAGGCCGAGGTTCAGCCAGTGGCGGGCAGGCAGCAGCATCGGCTTGCCGCCGATGCGGCCGGACAGCTTCCCGAAGGCGATGACCGAGCCCGAAAAGGTCACGGCGCCGATCAGCACGCCGAGGTAGGTCTCGATGTCGTGGATGGTCTTCTCGACGCCCACCAGGGCCGTCGAGTGATCCATGAAGTTAGCGAACCCGACCAGCACGGCCGCGAGACCGACCAGGCTGTGCAGGATTGCGACGAGTTCGGGCATCTGCGTCATCTGCACGCGGCGCGCGAGCACGAGGCCGATGCTGCCACCAATCAGCAGGGCTACGAGGAGCACGGTGTAGTTCCGGGAAACTACCCCGAGGATCGTCGCGACGAGCGCGATGCCCATGCCGGTGATGCCGTACCAGTTGCCGCGCCGGGCGGTCTCCTGGTTCGACAGGCCGCCGAGAGCGAGGATGAACAGGATCGTCGCGGCGATGTAGGAAACGGTAACGATACCAGCGCTATTCATGTCGACCTCACTTCCTGAACATGTCGAGCATGCGTCGCGTCACGGCGAAACCGCCGGCGATGTTGATACTCGTTATCAAAACGGTGAACCCGGCGATCCACATGATGAGGCTATTGGCGGAGCTGACCTGCAGCAGCGCGCCGATCACGATGATGCTCGAGATCGCGTTGGTCACGCTCATCAGCGGCGTATGCAGGGCCGGCGTGACGTTCCAGATGACCATGTAGCCGACGAAACAGGCCAGCACGAACACCGTAAAGTGCGCCATGAACGACGGCGGGGCCACGGCACCGAGACCGAAAAGGGCGAGCGCGCCGACCGCCATTGCGACGACGGGCCCTGCTGCGGACTTCTTTTCCTCCGGCTTCGCGACCGGCGCAGCCGCGGGCTTCGCAGCCTTCGGCGCGGCCGACAGCTTCGGAGCCGGCGGCGGCCAGGTGGTCTTGCCGCCGGTGCAGACCGTCGCACCTCGGATGACCTCGTCTTCCATGTTGAGGACCAGCTCGCCGTTTTTCTCCGGCGTCATATCCGTCAACAGGTGGCGAAGGTTCGTGCCGTAGAGCTGGCTCGACTGGGCCGACAGCCGGCTGGGCAGGTCCGTGTAGCCGATCAGCGTGACGCCGTGCTTGACGGCAACACGACCCGGCTCAGTCAGCTCGCAGTTGCCGCCCTGCTCGGCCGCAAGGTCCACGACCACGCTGCCGTCCTTCATCGACTCGACCATCTCGGCCGTGATCAGGCGCGGCGCCGGCTTGCCGGGGATCAGCGCGGTCGTGATGATGATGTCGACGTCCTTCGCCTGCTCGGCGAACAGAGCCATCTCGGCGTCGATGAACTCCTTGCTCATGACCTTGGCGTAGCCGCCTTCGCCGGAGCCGTCTTCGTCCTTGAAGTCGAGCATCAGGAACTCGGCGTCCATGCTCTCGACCTGCTCCTTGACCTCGGGGCGCGTATCGAAGGCGCGCACGATCGCGCCCATGCTCTTCGCGGCGCCGATCGCGGCGAGGCCGGCGACGCCGGCACCGATAACCATCACCTTCGCCGGCGGGATCTTGCCCGCGGCGGTGATCTGGCCGGTGAAAAAGCGGCCGAAGTGCTGCGCGGCCTCGACGACGGCACGGTAGCCCGCGATGTTCGCCATCGAACTCAGCGCATCCATCTTCTGGGCGCGCGAGATACGGGGCACGCTGTCCATTGAGAGTGCCGTGACGCCCTTGTCGGTCAGCGTCTTCAGCAGCCCGGGATTCTGGGCGGGCCAGAGGAAGCAGATCAGCGTCTGGCCGGAGCGCAGCAGGCCGAGCTCGGCGCCCTCGGGTGCGCGGACCTTCATGACGATGTCAGAGGAAGCGTAGATTTCCTTGGCCGACGCGGCGATCTCGCAGCCGACGCTGCGGTAGGCGTCGTCCGAGAAGTTAGCCTCGGCTCCGGCACCGCTCTGCACGACGACGCCGTAGCCCAGTTTCATCAGCTGGGATGCGACCTCGGGCGTCGTAGCGACGCGTCGCTCACCTGCGTAGTTTTCCCCTGGTACACCGATCTTCATGCGCTAGCCTCCGCAAAAACAGGCGCGATTATGGGTGAGCGGGCCCTTTATTAAAAGGGCGGCGCTGTTTCGGTTTTCCACCTGCCGGTACCGGCGGTGCAATATATGGGCCGGCTGCCGGCCGCTCGACATAAAGCCCACCGGCGCGGAATCCCCGCGCTCAGCCTTTGATGCAGACGACGGGCTCGAGCCGCGCGACCCTGGCGGCCAGGCCCGCACGATGGGCGTTGTCGACCACCCTGTTGACGTCCTTGTACGCCGCGGGCGCCTCCTCCGCGACTCCACGCTGCGACGGGCTACGGATGACGATGCCGCGCAGGGCCAGGTCGTCGACGACCTGGCGGCCGCTGAACTGTTTCATGGCCTGGCGCCGGCTCATGGCACGCCCCGCGCCGTGGCAGGCCGAGCTCAACGCGGTCTGCTCGCCGCGCGCTGTTCCGGCCAGCACGTAGGATCCCGTGCCCATCGAGCCGCCGATCAGCACGGGCTGGCCGGCCTCGCGCAGGTCCTCGTCGAGGTCGGCGGCGCCTGGCCCGAAGGCCCGCGTCGCGCCCTTGCGGTGCACGTAAAGCTCGCGTTCGACCCCGTCGATGACGTGCTTCTCCACCTTGCAGATGTTGTGCGAGACGTCATAGAGAGGCTCGAGCCGTGCTCGCGGCAGCAGCATCGCAAACACCTGCCGCGTCAGGTGCGTGATGATCTGACGGTTCGCCAGCGCGCAGTTCATGCCCGCGCGCATCGCGCCGAGATAGCGCTGGCCCAGTTCGGAACGTATCGGCGCGCAGGCCAGCTCCCGGTCCGGCAGCTGCAGGCCGAAGTCCTTCGCGGCGATGACCATCTCGCGCAGGAAGTCAGTGCCGATCTGGTGACCGAGACCCCGCGAGCCGCAGTGGATACTGATGACGATGTCGTCGAGACGCAGGCCGAAGGCCGCGGCGATGCGGTCGTCATAGACCTCGCTGACGCGCTGGACCTCGAGGTAGTGATTGCCCGACCCGAGCGTACCCATCTCGCGCCGCTGCCGGGCCTTGGCCTTGGCCGATACCTCGCCGGGATCGGCGCCGGCAATGCAGCCGCGTTCCTCGGTGCGCTCGAGGTCCTCCGCGTTACCCCAGCCCTGCTCGACGGCCCAGCGCGCGCCGCCCTCGAGCATCGCGTCCATGGCCTGCTGGTCGAGACTGATCGCGCCCTCGCTGCCGAGTCCTACCGGTATTTCCCGGTAGAGCGCATCCGCGAGCTCTGTCTTGCGGCTCGCAAGATCGGCGGTCACCAGCCCGGTGTGCAGGCAGCGCACGCCGCAAGAGATGTCGAAGCCGACGCCGCCCGCCGACACGACGCCGCCGCGGTCCGCATCGAAGGCCGCGACGCCGCCGATCGGAAACCCGTAGCCCCAGTGCGCGTCGGGCATTGCGTACACGGGGCAGGCCAGCCCGGGCAGCATTGTGACGTTCCGGAGCTGCTCGTAGACCTTGTCGTCCATCTGCTGGACCTGCTCGCGGTCGCCGAAGATGATGCCGGGTACCGTCATACGGCCCTCGACCGGGATCTGCCAGCGGTAATCGTCCAGTCTTTCGAGTCGTGTCAGCTGCATGGTTCTTTGCTTCCGTGACCTCAGACATCCACGACGCACTGGCCGTGCCACAGCCCGTCATCGCCGTGCTCCACCGACAGGGCGGTATAGGTCGCGCCCTTGACCTCGACCGCCGGCTGGTGCCGCTCCCGGTCGATGGGCTCGCCGAGGACGGTTGCAGTGAGGCGCCGGCCCTCGAGCGTTACGTGGAATTCGCGAAACAGCATGCGCCGGGTCGCCATCTCGTAGACCAGCGCATTGAGCCAGTCGACCATCAGCAGCGCATCGTCCGGCGCCTCGCAGGCGACCCGGACGCTCTGCGAGGCTCGCACGCGATCGGGCTCGGTGATGACCGCGGTCAGCGCCTCGGCGATTCCTTCGAACATCGCCTCACGCGTCGGCGCCGCGACACGCAGACCCATGTCCGCCTCGTGCTCGAAATGTTCCCACGTCGTATGCGCCATCAACAGGAAACTGTGGGCCTTGCGAGTGACCCTGTCCATAAGAGCTTCTGCCTACCGGCCGCAAGTTGCGGGACGAGCGGTTCCGGCCGGAGTAGACTGGTGCCCATTTGCGGAGCGAAGCCCATGCACAGATCCGTATTACTGCTCGTAGTCTGCTGCGTCGCGACGAACGCATATGCCGATGCCGAGCGTGACGTTCGTTGTCGCGAGATCGGGTTCAGCAAGGCCGCCGAGGCGAGAGACGCGGTCCGGTTCGCGTCATTCATCGATTCGGACGCGCGCTTTGTCGGCGGCGAAGTTGCCCGTGGCACGGAAGCTGTCGTGGCTGGCTGGGCGCCGTTCTTTGAGGAAAATGGCCCCGAGCTCAAGTGGCGGCCCCAGTTCGTCGAAGTGCTCGAGGACGGACGCCTGGCGCTGAGCCGTGGACCTTACCGCCTGCGTACGAAGACCGAAGACGGTTCGGCCGTCGAGGGCTGGGGCACGTTCAACTCGATCTGGCGACTGCACGACGACGGGCAGTGGCGGGTAGTGTTCGACGCGGGCAGCCAGCCTATCGAGTCGCCGACCGACGACGTCCGCGCACTGCTCGACACTGAGGTCGATTGCGCAGGTTCAGCACCGGGAAGCCGGGAATAACGGAGTCCGCTCCTCAGCCGTCAGCGCGAAGCTTCTGCTGCAGTTCATACAGCGGCGCCAGGTTAAGCCGCACCGTGCCTTCTGCCGCGCGGTCGAGGTCGGCGATCAGCAGGATCACGGACGAAAACGCGAGCGCCAGCATGAAGACCGCCACGTACTGGCGTTGGCGACCCTGCCCGAACTGGTAGCCGACCATGATCATTCCCAGCACCGCGATTGCGTAAAGGCCGAACCAGATCGTGCCCGGGATACGGTAATGAATCCCGACGATCACGCGCTTGCCGTGCAGGTCGATGAGTTCATTCATCGATTGAATCAGCAGGCTGTGCACTATCGTGGGTGTCTGCTCCGTCGCCAGCGCTTCCATCGCTTGCCAGAGTTCGTCATGAATCAACTCTGACCTGGCGATCACGTTCCGTATGTTCGTTGTTCCCGTAAGCGATTGTGCCCGAATGTCGACGTACTCGCGCAGCAGCGCCCGGACCTTGCCCGTGTATGGTTCTGCCAGCAGGCCTGCGCGCAGGTAGACGGTGCCGATCGCGTTGATCTCGTCCAGGAAGAGTTGCTTGCGTTCGTCGAAACGATTGGCCGTCATATTGAAGGTGAAGGCCAGCATAAACGCGAGCAGACCAAGCGTTGCGCCGACAACCGAACCGATCGATTCGCCCTCGCCCGATCGAGCCTTCATGTGGGCACCGAGCCGGATGCCGGCACCGATGGCCAGCAATACGAGGACGATGGTCAGGACGTACAGCAGCGGGAGCGGTATCCGATCCAGCCAGGTCTGGAGATTCATTCCGAGATGCTCAGTTTCTGGTGATAGCCACGACCCAAACGCCGGGCTGGTTCAATGGCGCCAACTATACTCCGCTCCGGCTCCCGCATCGACATGCGACGACGCGAGGAATTGGCAGGCCAGGGAGCCCTTCGCCGTGCGTTCGGGATGCAGCTTGCGCTCTCCTTGTTGAACGCGGCACTGAGCGTCTTTCGAACCGAGGCACAAAAGGGCAAGGCCAGGAGGGATATGCCGGGCCGGAAACCAACGGGGCGAGCCGACGCGTCGGCTCGCCCCCGAGAGAGCACTACCGGAGCGCGCTACTGCGCCGCGGCGCCGGACTCCACGATCTCGAAATTGACCATCGGTGCGTAGATCCAGTCCACCACGCCGTCACATTCGCCACCGAAGCGCGCAAGGCAATCGAGATCGTACTCGAATACGGCGGTGGCCGTATGCAGACCCGGCGCGAGCGAATACGGTTCGATGATGTGGCCTGCATTGAAAAATGCGCCCCTGCGCCCGTCGAACAGGGATCCCATTTTCGTTGCCGTCTGCAGGTAGTCGACAGGGCTGCCGTCGACCTCCAGGTGCCAGTCCACGATCAGGCCGGACAGCCCGGCGTCGACGCACTCCCTGGCCTCAGTGGGCGTCAGTATCGATTGACCGGCGCGGTCGGTCAGCGGGCAGGCGAACCACTCGCCAACCAGGATGTAATCGTTGTCGCATTGGGTCGAGCCGGCCTCGGACTCCGGGACCACGAAGCCGCGGCGCGACTCCCCGATCGCAGCCGCTACGAAGCCTTCCGGATTACCCGCCGCCGTATGGGTACCGCCCGTCAGGCCCGCCTGCAATCCGGCCATCACTTCGCCGAGACTGACGGCGGGGCCGGCGCATGCCGCGTACAACTCGCCGCCCGCGATCACCACGACGCCATCTCGATCAGACTCTGTGATGTGCGCCCCGTCAGTTCCGAACTGATGGACGAGCTGCTCCCGCTTGCCGATTGCGCTGCCGACCAGGTTGTAATCGAAGTTTTCCGTTTGCAGTGGCCCGCCGTTGAAGGCGATGAGCTCAACGCTGTCATCCGCGGCGGCCGCGTCAAAATCGAACGATAATTCGGAACCGGTCGCGGACAGGTATGGCCAGGCATTGCCCTGAAGCTGGCCTCCTGATGCCGAAGAGATATTGAAAGTGTCAGTACCGTCGAATACGTCGAAGGACCAGCCGACGATATTGGAGGTGCTGAGCGCACCAAGCGTTCCGTCGGTCTCTATCGTGCCGACGATGGTGCCCGTGCCGACCGTGCGATTGACCTGGTAAACGATTTGCCCCTCGGCGCCGAACGAGCAAAGAAAGAGGGCGGCTGTTGCCAGCCTGGTAATGACTTGCTGCATTTTAAGATTCTCCGAACTGCGTGTAGTTGTGGTTCATGCAGCCGCTTGGCTGCAACGATCGGGCTGGCACTGCCAACCCATGATTTACCAAAACCAGCTGTGGTTCCGGACGGGAGGCGGCGGAGCGCTTGAGGTAGCGCTATTTGTTGTTCTCGATCGCCGCGACGGGACTGATGGTCGCACGAACACGACGGCGATTGCCAATCTTTCGCGAACTAATAACGCGATTATGTAAGGCACGCCCGCGAACAATGAACAAATCGCTCTTTGCAGCCGGCTTCATGGCACCCGCTGGTCGATCTCGACCGTCACTGACCTCGTCTCTGGCAAATCTACAATCGCAGCGCCGGACTGCCGCGTCACCGTTTGCCCTGCGTCGCGCGCTGCTTGACGACAATGAGGAGCGGTACCATGCAAAGCAGCCCGGTGACGATGAAGACCAGCGAGATGGCCTCGTTACCGACGAATGGCAAAACCGCGTTCTCCGGGTTGCCGAAGCGGCCGTACAGGCCGGCGATCAGCAACAGGGTGCCGAGCGCATCCAGCAACAGGACTATTGGGGGCAATCCGCGTGTCCAGGCCTGGCTCATACCATATCCTCCCGGGAACAAGCCGACAATAGAGCCGGTACTACAGTTTGACGCAAACGTTTTTTGCGTCGGTGAAGAAACGCAGCGCCTCGACGCCGCCTTCGCGGCCGACACCCGACTGCTTGACGCCCCCGAAGGGCGTGCGCAGGTCACGGAGCAGCCAGCAGTTGATCCAGACGATACCGAATTCCAGTGCCGCCGCCACGCGATGGGCGAGTGCCAGGTTTCCTGTCCACACCGACGCGGCGAGTCCGTATCCCGTGCCGTTCGCGAGCCGCAGGACTTCCTCTGCCGTGTCGAAAGGCGCGAGCGTGACGACGGGGCCGAAGATTTCCTCCTGGTTCGTCCGGCAGTCGGCGGGCAGGCCCTCGAACACGGTCGGTTGCACGAAGTATCCGCCGGCGCAGCGCCCCGGGACGGCTGCGGCTTCTCCGCCGGCGAGGACTGTTCCGCCCTCCTCCCTGGCAAGCTGTATATAAGAGAGTACCTTCTGCTGGTGCTGCCGCGACACGACCGCACCCTGCCGGGTGGCCGGGTCGCTCGGGTCGCCGACCGCCAGCGCCTGCGTGCGCCCGACGAACGCGTCGCGGAATCTCTCGTATATAGGCCGCTCGACGTAGATACGCGAACCACACAGGCAGATCTGCCCCTGGTTCGAAAACGACGCCCGCAGGACCTCGTCCAGCGTCCGGTCGAAGTCGCAGTCGGCGAAGATCACGGTCGGGTTCTTGCCGCCGAGTTCGAGCGAGAGTTTCTTGAACATCGGGGCCGCCGTCCGCGCGATGGTCTCGCCGGTCTTCGTCCCGCCGGTGAACGAGATGGCCTTGATGCCGGGGTGCGCGACGATTGCGGCTCCGCAGTCCGCGCCCGTTCCGTGCACGACGTTCAGCACCCCAGGCGGCAGGCCCGCGTCGGCGCAGATCCGCGCCAGCAGGCAGGCCGTCATCGGCGTGATCTCGGAAGGCTTCGCGACGACGCAGTTACCCGCCGCGAGCGCCGGCGCAACCTTCCAGCTGAACAGGTACAGCGGCAGGTTCCAGGGAGAGATGCAGCCGACGACGCCCAGCGGGTCGCGCAGCGTGTAGTTGATCGCCACCGGCCCCATGCCGTGCGACTCGCTCGCCCATTGCGTGATCGCGTGCGCGAAGAAGCGGAAATTGTGCGCCGCGCGCGGGATGTCGACGCTTTTCGCCAGCGAGACCGGCTTGCCGGTATCGCGGCTCTCGGCAACGGCGAGTTCGTCGTTCGCGAGTGCAATACGGTCGGCAACCGCCGCCAGCAGCCGGGAGCGCTCGTCGACCGATACGTTCTTCCACGCCGGCCATGCCGCCTGGGCCGCAACATACGCGGCATCGACGTCGACGGCGCCGGAATCCGGCAGGCGCGAATAGACCTTGCCGGTCGCCGGTTCGATGTTGTCGAGCCAGCGGCCGGACGAGGCCGGCACGAAGCGGCCGTCGATGTAGTTCAGTATGTCTTTCACGCTGCGCTGACCTTTGCCAGGTGCCTGCCTGTCGTGGCGTCTACGGGCCTTCGGCGCGGTAGACCGTCCGCCCCTCCTTGATCGTCTCCAGCACGCGAATGGCGCCGATCGCGGCCGGGTCGACCGTCGTCGGATCCTGCGACAGGACGACCAGGTCGGCCAGCTTACCGGCTTCGATCGTGCCCTTGTCATCTTCCTCGAAATTCTGCCAGGCAGCCCAGCTCGTCATCGCCTTGAGCGCGATTTCCGGATCGACTCGATGCGCCGCACCGATAACCCGGCCGCTGCGGGTCGTGCGGTTGACGGTCGACGCCAGCACGCGCATGGAATTCGGCGGGATCACCGGCGTATCGTGGTGCGCGGTGAACCGCATGCCGCGCTCCAGGGCCCAGCCGGTCGGCGAAATGTTTTCCGCGCGGTCCGGACCGAGCACCGAGTCGCGGTGCCAGTCGCCCCAGTAGAACGTATGAGCGGTAAAAAACGACGGGAGTATGCCGAGCGCCTTCATCCGGTCCAGCTGGTCCGCCCTGGCCGTCTGCGCGTGGATGGAAACCGTCCGGCGATCGGCCGGTTCGCGTCCCTCGGACACGTCGTCCACTGCATCGAGTAGCTGCTCGACCGCGGCGTCGCCATTCGTGTGGGCCAGCACCTGCCAGCCGTTGTCGTACGCTCGTCCGATGTATCCTCGCAACGCCTCGTCCGGGATGATCGGGTAGCCCGCGTAGGTCGCATCCTGCCCCGGCGGCGGCACGAAGTAAGGCTGCGACAGCCAGGCGGTCTTGCCCTGTGGCGAGCCGTCGAGCGTCAGCTTGATGCCACCGATGCGGAAGCGGTTCCTGTAGTCGCGACCCGCGTATGGGCCGCTCATGAAAGCGGAATCGCCCAGCATCTGCGCCACGGCGTAGGCCACGACGTCGAGCTTCAGTCGACCCGCCTCCGCGGCAGCCGTGTAGTCATCGATGTTCGCCGGGATTACTGCCCCATCCTGGGCGGTCGTATATCCGAAGCTGGCATACAACTCCTGCGCCGCATCGATCAGGGCCGGCCCCTCGCCGGGGATCAGGTTGGGCGTCAGCAGACCGAAGGCCATCGAGTTGTGCGCCGTCTCCTCGAACACGCCGTTGGGCTCGTCGGACCCATCGCGGCGGCGGATCACACCGCCCTCCGGGTCGGGCGTTGTCGCATCGATGCCGAATTGCGCGAGCGCGACGCTGTTGCCGGCGCCGAGGTGGCCCGACTGGTGCACGACGTAGATCGGCAGTGTATCGGACACCGCGTCGAGATCGTCACGCGTCGGGTGGCGCTGCTCGGCGAGTTGCGACTCGTCGTAACCCCAGCCGATTACCAGCCCGTACTTCGCCGGTATATCGGATGTCGCCATCCAGTTGCGGAGCTCCTGCTGCAGGTCGGCAATGGAGCGGACGGCGCCATCCGGCGGCGCGCCGAGATTTGCAGCGACAGCTATCATCCCGACCATCGAGAGGTGACCATGACTGTCGATAAAGCCCGGCAGCAGGGTCGCACCGGCGAGATCGTTTACCTCGGTCGCCTCACCGACGCGCGCCTCGATGTCCGCGCGCGTTCCGACAGCGAGTATGCGGCCATCTTTCACCGCGACCGCCTCGGCGCGTGGCGCGACGTCGTTCATCGTGATGACCGTGCCGTTGACGTATACGGCATCCGCCGTAATCGTCGGCGCATCTTCGCCGCAGCCAGCCACTGCGAGGGAGACTACTGCCAGCGCGACGCTGAACCTGGAATACATATGCTCGCAACCTGTCCGACAGACCGGGCCCGATTATCTGCCGAATCCGGCGTCGGATCGACCCCGGCCGGACCGCGCCGCTCAAAGGTCGTCGATCAGCCTGCGCAGGCGATCGCGGGCGCCGGCCGGGGCTGCGCGCTTAGCACCCCGGCGCAGGTGCTCGTTCAGCGCTCGCTCGATTTCCGCCCGGGTATAGCAGCTGCGGCAGTGTTGCAGGTGTGTCTCGACCTGCTCGATCGAGACGTCGTCGCCAAGCTCGCCGTCGAGGTACGCATAGAGCGAGTTGATCGCCTCCATGCAGCCGATATCGCTATCGTATACGTGGTCGTCATTCATCGTCCGGGCCCGTCCTGATGCAAACGGCGAGGCCAGCGTCCACGGCCTGCGCCCACAATGCCTTCTGCAATAGCGTTCGGCCGCGCTTCATGCGGGACCGTATGGTCCCCGGCGGAACTCCGAGTGCCTCGGCCGCCTCGTCGTAGCTCAGGCCGTCGACGTTGACCAACAGGACAGTCGTCTGGAAGACCTCCGGCAAGGCGTCGATCGCGGCCATTATCCGGTCGCCGAGCGCGTCGTTGTAGAACTCGCGCTCGGGCTCCGCCCACCAGTTCAGGAACTCGTCCGGCTGGTCGCACAGCCATGCGGCAAGATCCTGTTCACCGTTCTCCGTGAACATTACGTCGTCCAGAGATTGCTCGATCGGCCGTACCGACTGCCTGCGATAGTCGCTGATAAAGCAGTTGCGAAGTATCCGGAACAGCCACGGCCGGAACCTGTCCCGGTCGGCCAGCGACCCGATCGCCGCCCAGGCCCTTGCGACGGCTTCGCCGAGCAGATCCTCGGCATCGGCGGCGTTGCGGGTCAGGCGATACGCGACGCCATACAGCGCATCCATGTTTTCCTCCACATGGCGGCTGAAGAAGGCTTTCAGATCGTCGCGGTCGCTCATGTCTCTCGGGCTGGCCGCGCCGGTCCCGTCGGGAGCCCGGCGCGGCCCGTCACTCAGAACGTTAAGGTATCGGCGCCCTGCCTGACCACCTCGAGCATCGCGACCGACCCGGCCAGCGTAACGCCGTCGATCAGGTCTTCCTTCGCGTAGCCGCGCACGCCGGCGCAGGGCGGGCAGACCAGGATGCGGCCGCCTGCGTCCAGCACCGTCCGGATCATGTCGCCGACCGGCGGGTCCAGCGGGTTCAGGCGCGCGTGCTCCGTGGCGCCTTTTCGTACCCAGTCGACGCCCGAGCTGACGAGGAACATCGTCACCTCATAGTCGCTGGCGACGCCGCCGTTGGCGACGCTCCAGGCGACGGACGACCGTTCGTCGTTGAAGCCGTTGGTGACGATGACGACCAGCTTTTTCTTGTCAGACATGTTGCTCTCCTCGATGGGGTTGATTTTGCCTGCCGCGCCCGGTGCGGACCGAAACGGCCCGCGAGGCGCGTCCATGGAGGAAAAGACGCAAGACCCGCGCAGCCAGGTCCCGAAAAACCGAAATTATTTTTAACTTGTTGTTTCTAATATATTCATATACGTCATCGGACTGGCCAGCCGCTCGCCGGGCTTCGGCTAGAATGGACCTCACTGGCGTCCACGGAGCCCTCGATTGCACCTGGCAAGCGTCCGTTACCACGGAGCCGACCGAATCGCCCTGCGCGCCGGCGACGGCAGACTGAGCCTGGCCGCTGCAGGCAGCGGCAGCATGCGCGAACTGATTGCCGCCGGCAGCGCCGCGCTCGACAGGCTGCGGGACAGAACGGCCAGCGTCGTGGCAGAGGATGTGACCTGGCTGCCGCCGGTGCCCGATCCCGGCAAGATCTGCGGCGTCGCGATGAACAACTCGGCGAGCAACGAGCGCAAGATCAGCGCGCCGGATCATCCCGCGTTCTTTCTCAAACCGTCGTCCTGCCTCGTTGCGCACGGGGAACCCATCCGCGTGCGGCGGTACTACGGCAGCGTGCACCCGGAGCCCGAACTCGCCGTCGTCATCGGCCGCCGCATGAAAGACGTCGACGCGACAGCGGCTCTCGATTACGTGTTCGGCTACACGATCATGAACGACGTCACGGGTAACGGCATGAGAGCCGACGACCTGTTCCACTACTGGGCCGTCTACGCCGACGAGCGGGATCCGGACAGGATCGAGCGGCGTGAGCAGCACCTGTCCTACGCAGCGCGCTACAAGGGCGCGGACACGTTCGGCGCGATGGGACCCTGGATTGCGACGCGCGACGAGATTCCCGACCCCGACGACCTCGCGGTGACCTGCCATGTCGGCGGCGAGCAGGTCGCCGACGACAGCACGCGTTACTACAATTTCCGCGTCGCCGAGATACTGAGCTATCTCTGCCAGTTCCAGACGCTCGAGCCCGGCGATATCGTCAGTTGCGGCACGGCGTTCCGGCCGTCGGCCGGGCAGAAGTCGATCCACCACGCGAACCTGCAGCGGGTGCCGGGGCCGGTCGAGGTATCGATCGAACGCATCGGCACGCTGGTCAACCCGGTCGTCATCGAGGAGCGGTCCATCGGCCAGTGGCGACTGCCGATCTAACAGGGTGTAGAAAGACACCCTGCCGGCGCGAGACACGGATGTCTCGCCCGCGGTTCAAGCACGTAAGTGCCTGAACCGTCGGGAGCGAGTCCGGACATGCGCCGGACTCGCGACGTTGAAAAAGGTCTGGACGACCTTTTTCAACATCCTGCTAGCGAGCGGCGGCCGGCCCGGCATCGATGCGCCGTCACGGCGCGGTTGCGTTCTCCAAGACGGTGCCGGGCGGGGGCGTCGACTTTCGCCCGGTGCCTGCATACGCTGTCGGGACCCGGGCGGCAGGCAGCCGGCCCGCCGCGGGGCAGGGGGGGCGATCATGCCGGACAAGGACCAGCAGAGCGGGCTGACGCGGCGCGCTTTCATCGGCTCGGGCGCGGGCGCCGTCACGCTGCTGGGCGGCGCGGGCGGCGCGGCCGCAGAACCCGAAGGCCCGGCCGCGCTCGCGGTCCCGGCGCCGACGGCAGCCCAGCTCGCCCGCGACGTCGGCGAGGCCGTACCGCCGACGGAGATCCGGCGCGCGGCGAAGCGCCCCGGCTCCGACCTGATGGTCCAGGTCCTGAAGGACCTCGGCATCGAGTTCGTCGCCGCGAACCCGGCCTCGAGCTTCGAGGGCCTGCAGGAGTCCATCGTCAATTACGGCGATCCGCCGAACGCGATGCCCGAGCTGATCACGGCGTTGCACGAGGAGTCGGCCGTCGACATGGCGCAGGGCTATGCGCGTTCCGAGGGGCGGCCAATGGCCGTGATGCTGCACGGCACGATCGGGCTGCAGCACGCCTCGATGGCGATCTACCAGGCCTTTCACGGCATGACGCCGGTCGTGATGATCGTCGGCCGCGACGACGGGTTCTTCCTGCAGCAGCAGACGGCGAACGACATTGCCGGCATCGCGCGGGCCTTCACGAAATGGGACGCGCACCCGCACACGCTCGAGCAGGCGCTCCTCGACCTGCAGCAGGCATACAACGAGGCCATCACGCCGCCCTGCGGACCGACGCTGGTCGTCATCGACGCGGAACTGCAGAAGGAGGAAGCCGGTGACCTGGCGCTGCCGGCGTACCGCCCGCCCGCGTTCCCGGTCATCGACCGGGACGACGCACGGGCGATAGCAGAGGGCCTGCTTCGCGCCCGCAACCCGCGCATCCACGTCGGCCGGCTCCGGACGCCGGAGGGCGTGCGGCGTGCCGTCGAACTCGCCGAGCTCGTCGGCGCCTCCGTCCGCACGGATGCGGCCACCGGCCCGATGAGTTTTCCGCAGCGGCATCCGCAGAGCGGTCCCGGCACCGGTACCGACTACGATTACGTGCTGGGTCTCGAGACCGACGGGGCGGACGCATCGATCCGCGGGCCGACCGTCCGGACGCTGGCGTCGCGCGATGCGACCGGCATCGGCTTCGGCGGCGTGCGCGAGCCGGTGCTGCCGCAGCGCACGATGCCGGGAAAGAATGACCTGCAGGCGGATGCCGAGGCCAGCATTCCGCTGATCGTCGCCGAAATCATGCGCATCCGGTCGGAGGCGGAGGTTCGGTCCTCGGGCGCACGTATCGCGCGCCACCGCGCCGCGAACCGCGCCGCGCGCCGGGCCGAACTCGAGGCCGCACTCGCGGCACGCCGGACCGGCTGGAACGGCAGCCCGGTGAGCCTGGCGCGCCTCTATGCCGAACTCTGGCCGCTGATCATGGACGAGGACTGGTGCCTGTCCTCGCCGACGGTGTTCTCCAGCCGCCATCACCAGGTGCTGTGGGACCACGACCGGCCCTGGAGCCATCTCGGCATGCACGGCGCCGGCGGCATCGGCTATTGCATCGGCGCCTCGGCCGGCGCGGCACTGGCCGCCCGCGCCCGCAATCGCATCGTCATCAACATTCAGTGCGACGGCGACCTGAACTACGCACCGGGTTCGCTGTGGACGGCGGCGCATCACCGGCTGCCGCTCTTGACGATCATGCACAACAACCGCGGCTACCACCAGGAAGTGATGTACCTCCAGTACATGGCCGGCGTCCGCGGCCGCGGCACGGACCGCATGCACATCGGCACGACGCTGCGGGAGCCTTATATAGACTATGCCAGGCTCGCCGCGGCCTACGGCATGGACAGCGAGGGCCCGATCTCGGACCCCGAACTGCTCGCGCCGGCGCTCGAGCGCGGGGTCGCGGCCGTCAAGGCCGGGCGCCCGTACCTCGTCGACGTGATTACGCAGCCGAGGTGAGCCGACGATGAACCCGAAGATCCTCCGACTCCAGCGCCTGGCGCGCGGTGTCGCGCCGGCATTCCTGCTCGTCGCCGCGCTTGGTCACGCCGGCGATGCGGAACGAGGTGCAGTGGTCTATTACGAGCACGGCTGCTACGGCTGTCACGGTTTTGGCGGTGCCGGCCGGACGCCGCTCGTGAATGGCGTCAGCGGCATGCTGGTCAGCGAGGACGTGTTCCTGGCGTTCCTGCGCCAGCGCGAGGACCAGAACCCGGTGCTGCCGGCGAACAGCATGCCGAACTACGGCGTCTATGCGCTGAGCGACGACGACGCGCTCGCGGTTTACGCCTACGTGCGCACGCTCGTCGACACGCCGCCGGAGATCGACGAGATTCCCGCGTTCCTGACGATACTCGAGGCCTCGGATCGGGCGTATGACGAAGATGAAGAGCACCCCTGACACCCTGCGCCGCGTCGGCGTGCTGTCCGTATTGCTGTCGCTGTCCGCCGGCGCGGCCGCGCACCATTCCGCCGTCGCGTTCGACCAGTCGAAGACGATCACGGTGACGGGCAGCGTGACCCGCTTCGTATGGCGCAACCCGCACATGGCGATCAACATGGAAGTCCGCAATGCCGCGGGCCAAGCGGAACTCTGGAAGATCGAGGGACCGGGGACGACGGTGCTCGGCCAGCGCGGCTTCAGCAAGGAGGCGATCGGCGACGGCGATACGATCACCGTCGTCGTGCACCCACTGAAGTCCGGAGAGCCCGGCGGCCTTTTGCAGGCGGTGACCCTGGCCGACGGCAAGACCTACGCGCTGACCGACGACTACGCAGCGGCGACTCCGGCGCAGCAGCAGGTCCGGCGCACGATCCCGTCGCTGGTCGAGTACGAGCCTCCGCCGGCCGGTGAGACATGGCAGCAGCGCGAGCAAAAGACGCGGCCGCCGCAGTTGCCGCTGGTCAATGAGGACCCGCGCCAGACCGGGCCCGGCGCGCTCGACCCGGACCATCTCGCGAAATCCTGGCCGAAGGCGCCGTTCGACCTGACCGGCACCTGGGCCTTCCGTGGCGAAGAGGACTACCGCGCGAACTACGGTTCCTACGAGTTCAAGCCGCAGCCGGCACTCACGCCGAAGGGCCAGGCGTTCTACGACGAATACATGAAACATGCCCGCGCCGGCGAGCGTTACGGCGAGCCGACGGCGCAGTGCTACCCGGCCGGCATGCCGCGGCTGATGACGCGTTACGGCTCGCTGATGATGCTGCAGTACCCGACGGCCATCTTCATGATCTCGAGGCTGAACAACGAGTACCGGGTCGTCTGGCTCGACGGCCGGGGGCGCGAGCCCGACTCGGCGCGCGACCGTAACTGGAACGGCGAGTCGCTGGGGCGCTGGGAAGGCGACACGCTGGTCGTCGAGACGATCGGATTCACCGCCGAGAACCACCTCGTCCAGCAGGGCGTGAAGACCGGCGAGCAACTGAAGATCGTCGAGCGCATACGGATGCTGAACGACGGCAACACGATGGTGACCGAGTACGTAATGACCGACCCGGAGCACTGGGTCGGCGAGTGGCGGCACGTCAAGTTCCGCGACCGTATCCTGCGCGCCGATGTCCGCGAGGCGACCTGCCTGCCCGCGGACAACGAACTGCTGCCGGGCCTGTGATGGACGCGCCTCGAATGCGCGGACTCGGGTTCGCGGCCCTGGCACTGCTGATGCTGGCCGCGCCGGCCGGGGCGCACCACTCGCACGCGAGTCTCAACATGGACGATGTCCGTACTTACAGCGGCGTCGTCACGCGTTACAGCTGGACGATGCCGCACGTGTTCCTGAAGGTCCGCGGACCGGACGAGAACGGCGACCTGGTCGAGTACAGCATCGAGCTGCAGCACCCGCCGGCAATGGCCAAGGTGGGCTGGAGCAAGACGTCCTGGAGGCCCGGCGATCGCATTACCTGGGAAGGCCCGCACGATCACGACCCGGAGCGGCACTACACGGGCCTGACCTGGGCGGAGCGCGGCGACGGGCAGCGTTTCAATTTCGACGAAAAGGCAGAAGGCGCGATCCTTCCGTCAACCGATTTCACGGGCCTGTGGAAGCGCTCGGACGTCGGCGGATTCAAGCCCCACTACCAGCCTCCCGAGGGCTGGCCGCTGACGCCGCGCGGACAGGCGCTGGTCGACGGCTTCGACGAGGACCAGAACCCGATGGTCCGCTGCGGCAACCCCGGGCCGCCGAAATCGATGATCGTGCCGTACCCGGTGATGATCACGCGGCCGGACGAGAGCACGATCGTGTTCGAGCGCGAGCTGATGGAGGAACTGCGCGTCGTGCATCTCGACCGAGGCCACCCGCCGGGGGACCCGTCCGTGCTTGGTCACTCGGTCGGTTGGTTCGAAGGCGACGCCCTGGTCGTCGAGACCACCAACTTCGTCGCCGACGCGTGGGGCACGCATACCGGCATCGATTCGAGCGAGCAGAAACACCTGGTCGAGCGGTTCACGCTGTCGGACGACGGGCTGTACCTGCATGCCGAGATAACGGTGACGGATCCCGTCTACCTGGCCGGGCCCGTCACGTTCACGCACCGCTGGACGAAACTTGCCGACCGGGAGGTGATCCAGGCGCCCTGCACGATGGAGGCTGCGCAGCTCTATCTCGAGGCAGGCTACGGCGAACGCCGCGAGTAGCGGCGGCGAGCCGGCGGCAACCGATGAGCGACGTGAGGCTGGAACGCAAGGTCGGTCTCGCGGGAGCGGTCTTCCTGCTGGTCGGCAACATCATCGGCGCGTCGATATTCATTTTGCCGGGGCAACTCGCGGGCATCGCCGGCCCGGCGGTCTTCGTGTCCTATCTCATCGCGGTCATACCGGCGATCTTCAACTCGCTGGTCGCCGCGCAGGTCGGCGGCATCCTGCCGGTCAGCGCGGCCGACTACGTGTTCACGAGCACGGTGCTGAAGCCGGTGCTCGGTTTTCTCAAGGTGTGGGCGGCGATGCTCGGGGCGATGGTGGGCGGCCCGCTGCTGTCCTACGGCTTCGCCGCGTATATGCAGTTCTTTTTACCGGGCGTCGATCGCGTCGTCATCGCCATCGGCATCGTGCTGCTTATCACCGGCATCAACCTGGCCGGCATCCGCGCGAGCGTCAAGGTCCAGGTCGCGATGGTCTCGGTGTTCGTCAGCGCGCTCCTGGTGTTGTCGATCGGCGGACTCTTTTATATGGACCGCGAGCTGATGACGCCGATTGCCCCGCGGGGCTGGGGCGCCGTGCTGGCGGCCGCCGTGCCCGCGTACTACTCCTACACCGGTTTCACGATGCTGCTGTCGTTCACCGAGGAGATAAAGAGCCCGGCGCGAAACGTCCCGCTGACGGTGCTTTTCACGTTCCTGGTCGTCGCGCTGGTCTACACCTCGATCACCTTCGTCGTGCCCGGGCTTATCCCGTGGCAGGAACTCGGCACGATCGCCGCACCGCTGGGCGCGGCGGCCGCCACCTTCCTGCCCGAGTGGTTCTCGGTCGTCATCACCGTCGCGGCGCTGCTCGCGGCAGGCACGTCGATCAACGTGCTGATCATTTCGACCTCGCGCTCGTTCTTCGCCGTGGCGCGCAACCGCATCTACCCGGAGATCGTCAGCCACGTCGGCCGGCGCACCGGTGAGCCCGACGTCGCCACCGTTTTCGTCACGCTGGTGATCCTGGGCGGCATCGCCTTCCAGGGCAACATTGCGCAGTACGCGTCCGTCTCCGTCATCGGCTGGATGCTGTACGGCATCATCTGGGGCATTGCGCTGGTGCGCCTGCCGAAGAAGCTGCCGGATCACTACCGAAAAGCCCTGTTCCGTCTGCCCGTGCCCTTGCTGTGGGTCACGGCCGTCGTCAATATCGTCATCGGCGTCACGTTCATCACGATTGCGGTACGCGACAACTTCGGCCCGGCCATGGGCTACTTCGGCCTGCTGCTGATGGGCGCGATCTACTATTATTTCAGGCAGCGGACGCTCGCCCGCGAGGGCGTATCGATAGAGGCGCTGCTGCGGCACGAAACCGAGGAAGCCGCGATCGCCACACGGCACTGAACAACAGGCGCCCGGCACGCACGGCCGGGCCGCAAAGGGGGAACCGCCATGCTGTATCCGAACCCGGCATCGAAATCCGCGCAGCTGTTCGAGCGGGCCCAGCACGTCCTGACCGACGGCGGCTCACGCTCGACGATCCGCATCGCGCCCTATTCCATCTATGCCAAGTCCGCCCAGGGCAAGTACGTGACCGATCTCGACGGCAATCGCCTGATGGACTTCAACAACAACTACTCGTCGATGATCCACGGCCACGCGCACCCGCGGGTCGTCGCGGCCGCGATCGAGCAGGTGCAGCGCGGCAGCGGGTACGCCTTCGGCAGCGAGGCGGAACTCCGGCTCGCCGAACTGCTGTGCGGGCGTTGCGACAACTTCGACAAGATCCGCTTCATGAACTCCGGCTCGGAGGCCGTGATGAAGGCTATCAAGGCCGCCCGCGCTCACACGAGCCGCCCGAAGATCGCCAAGGTCGAGAACGCCTACCACGGCTGCTACGACTATGCCGAGGTCAGCCTGGGAGTGGAGCCCACCGACCTGTCGAAAGGCGACCCGGTCTCGAAGGCATACTGCCACGGGACGCCGCAGGGCGTGCTCGACGACGTCGTCGTCATCCCGTTCAACGAGCCGAAGATCGCCCGGCGGATCCTCGACGAACACGCGCGCGAACTTGCCGCCGTGCTGATCGACCCGATCGGCCTCGGCATGGCGCGCTTCCGGCCGACGGACGAGTTCCTGGCGATGCTGGAGGACTTCTGCGCCGACAGCGGCGCCCTGTTCATCGCCGACGAGGTCGTCTCGTTCCGGGCCGGGCCGGCCGGCGTCCAGGGCGACCGGGGTCTGAAGCCCCACCTGACGACTCTCGGCAAGATCATCGGCG
>Ga0224505_10000556_pt1 | contig 25352 bp, 23 predicted proteins | sample SF_Jan12_sed_USG_FD_169102 | JGI IMG/M metagenome (GOLD analysis project Ga0224505, IMG submission 169102) | Sediment microbial communities from San Francisco Bay, California, United States - SF_Jan12_sed_USGS_4_1 | ecosystem: Environmental > Aquatic > Marine > Sediment | place: USA: California... | reverse complement strand
TGCGTCATTGATGGCACTCGGGATGGCCGGATTATCATCTAACGCAAATGCTAAGGGTGGCCATTTTAAACCACCACTTACGATCCGTATCAAAAATGTTGATTCCAATTTCGAACGTGAGCCGCTTATTCCTTATCGTTTCAAGGGGAGTGCCATAACAGAAGGCTGGCAGATAGCCGCCTACCTGGAGTCCGATTCAGGGATTCATAAGATAGGGATTGGTGGCCAGGGAATACTGTGGTCCGATTCAAAAGTGTTTGCCGCGCATTCCGCTGCGGGTGGCAATGCTTTGATGTATGCCATGAGCGAAAGGGCATTGCAAATCATGAAAGGAAATTCTTTTACCCATCCCATGGAATTATTGGATGACCTCCTGCCTGAGGTGTATGCGTATGGAAAACAAATCACCGGCAATCCGGATTTGCGAAAAACATTTGCCTTAAATGCATTGGTCTGTGTTGATAATGCTGCGTGGTTGCTGTATGCCGCAGAAAATAATATCCTTCAATTTGATGATCTGATACCGGCTGCCTACAAGCCAGGGTTATCATATCATCACAACAAGGTGGCAAGCATGCCATCGTTTAGCGTCGGCGCCGATGTAAAGAAAATAAAAGCTGCTGCTGATGCCGGATATTTCATTATGAAGCTCAAGACTGGCTCAGCGGGCACGCAGAAGGAAATGCTTGAAAAAGACATCGCTTTTCTTACGGCCGTGCATACCGCAATTGGACACTATGAAACGCCTTATACCAAGAGTGGTAAGATTCCTTATTATTTCGACGCTAATGAACGTTACGACGAGAAGGAGACGCTTCTGCGTTTCCTGGATCACGCCAAAAAAATTGGAGCGTTTGATCAGATTGCTGTCGTAGAAGAACCCTTTGGGGAACGGAATGACGTGCATGTAGGCGATATGGGGGTCACTATTGCAGCCGATGAAAGCGCCCATACGGTTGAAGACGCCGCAAAGAGGATCGAGCAGGGATATGGCGCCATTGCCGTGAAAGCAATAGCCAAGACGTTAAGCATGACGATGAAGATTACACAATTGGCACACGAAAAGAAGGTTCCCTGCTTTTGTGCCGACTTGACGGTCAACCCGATTCTGGTAGACTGGAACAAGAATATTGCGGCACGGCTTGCCCCCTTCCCCAACATCAGCATCGGCCTGCAGGAAACAAATGGACATCAGTATTACAAAAACTGGAATACAATGATGTCTTATAATCCATCGGCTGGCGCCACCTGGACAAACACCCAGCATGGCGTTTATGTTACGGATGAATCATTTTATAAAGAAAGTGGCGGAATATTTAAGACTTCACCCCATTATGAAGAAATGTTTCGTTATGAATAAAAACTATGTTCTATTTTACCCATAAATTACGTTCAACCTGTTGCAGGCTGTCTGCAACAGGACTGCACCGATTTTAACTTTAAGATACGATGTGCTATCACAAGAGCCTTATTAACAGCATTGATTATTTGGCCGATTACTATTCAGTGGAATATGCTGACCTGGTAGCCGAACAGTACACGCCTCATTATCATGAAAATGGGTTTGATTTCCTCCCATCTCCTGTTGTCGCTGCGGGTAATCCGAAATCTTTTGAAATGATGAATTGGGGCTTTATACCCTGGTGGGTAAAAAGTTTACCCGACGGACTCAGGCTGCGCACCCAAACGTTAAACTGTATCAGTGAAGAAATGTACGACAAGCCTAGCTTCAGGGATTCAGCCAAAGACGGCAAGCGGTGCCTGATTCCCTGCAGTGGTTTTTTTGAATGGCGCTGGATGGATGCAAAGGGAAAAATGAAAGTACCGTATTATTTAACGCTGCCTGATCAACCCGTATTTTCAATTGCGGGATTGTATTCAATCTGGCGGGACAAACAAACTGAAAAAGAATATCATACCTATACGGTGCTGACCACGATGGCAAATCCGCTCCTGGAAAAAATTCACAATTCCAAAAAGCGAATGCCTGTGATCCTTCCCCGCGAACACGAAAAAGATTGGCTCAATCCCAATCTCACCAAAGCGGATGTCCTCGCCCTTTGCCGACCGTTTGATGAGTCCCCGATGAAAGGCTACACCATCAGCAAGCTCATCACGTCCAAAAAAGAAGAGACTGACGTCCCAAAAGTTTTGGCGCCGGCAACCTATGAAGAGGTGAAAGATTAGTGTTTCGCGCAGTATGGCAAAAGTTCCGCAATCCGTTCAATATATCAAGGATGCCTTTGATGAAGAAGACATAGACAGGGTCTGGGAATACCTGCGAAAGACATTTGGTTTTAATGTACAGGAATGGAAGGCTGAGTTTAAAGCTTCGATCGAACCCCTTCCCAGAAATACTTCCATTCAGGAGGCTTTCATACTTTTTGGGAAAAAAAAGATTGAACCGCTATTGAACGAAATTCTGAAACGCAAGCATTATCCTACCTGGATTGGATTATTGACATTTGTCCTAAAAGATAAAATTGAGGGCAAGCAGAAAAGAGATCTTAAATACAAGGATCGATACGACTGAATTCTCTTTTTGTTTACGCGCTGTATGCCTTTGGCTGGCAATTGAAAATCAATCCCTGAATTCTTCGTCACCATTTGGATATCTGGCAAAGCGGCTCTTTTCCCTTGGATGCACATGCTCCTCACTTGGCCAGGGCCATCCGCCAAATTCGGTTCGTCCATAATCGTTCATGGTTTCCCGTATCTCGGCTTCAGTGTTCATAACGAAAGGTCCGTGTTGTACAACCGGTTCATTGATGGGCTTGCCCTGTAATAAAAGCAATGCACTTTCCGTATTCCCGTTTTTCAATATCGCTTCCTTATCGGCATGCAGTTCAATGGCTTTGTGTGAAATAAAATTTTCACCGGCTATCTCTATAGATGCTCCGCTGTAAAAATACAATGAACGATTCACATCGTCAGAAGCGGGAGGCAAGTTCCATGTAGCCCCGGCATCCATGCGAATTGTCCAAATAGCTACTTCGTTGCCTGGATCGGCTGCCCAGGAGTCTGGTGCGGGATCTGGCGCTATTACGCCATCAACTTTTCCGGCGATCACACGCACCTGAGTCATCAGTCCTTTTTCATCACTAGCCTTCACTGCCGGAATCGTATCATCCCATAACATTGCAAAGTGTGGTGACACCATCTTCTTTGCTTTTGGGAGGTTAAGCCAGATTTGAAAAAGTTCCAGCGGGTTTTCTTTGTTCTGGGACAGCAGCGGAAACATTTCGCAATGTTGCACACCCTTTCCGGCTGTCATCCATTGCACATCACCAAAACCAAAGCGGCCCGCTGCACCCAATGAATCTGAATGATCTACTACGCCTTTTGTTACAACCGTTACCGTTTCAAATCCCCGATGGGGGTGTGCCGGAAAGCCCGGAACATTCCGGCCATGATACATACGCCACCCTGCTTTACTCGGCGCAAAATCCTGCCCGATGTTGCGGCCCTGCAACGACTCAGCAGGACCCATTTCCGCATTGCCTTTAGGATAAAAATCTTCATGATGCACACAAAAAAGAAAGGGATCTTGTGTTTCCCAGGGGAAGCCCAGTGCTTTAATGGATTTTATAATCTTATCGTTCATGTCGTAAAGATAACGCTTTCCGTTTTGGGATGCAGCAATAAGGTCATCTGAAAAAAATCCTGAACAATGTATGCGGTCCTATGATTTTTCAACTAAACGCAGCGCACTGGAAGAAGGCTAAAAAGAAATTGCCACAAGGGTAAATCGCAGTGCTTCTGCCTACTATTCAAAAAGCTTCACCAGGCTTTTAGAAGCCCGACAAAGCTTTCTGAAAAGTCAAAAGAAATGAATTATTTCGCCAATGAGCGCATAAAGTTCACAAGGGCCCAAATATCATCTTCCTCGGGAATCTTCTTTTTGAAAGAAGGCATGTCATCGCGACCCTCCTGTGTCCTGTAAAACATCGCGCCATCACTTTGCTTCTGCACTTCGGCAGAAGTCAAATCGTCAACCTCCGTATCGAGCTGCGCTGCTTTGGTGCCGTCGCCCAGTCCTGTTTTGCCGTGACAAGATTGGCAATGCTTTGTCCACAGCGCTTTACCTGTTTTCAAGGACTCCGCATCTGCTTTAACAGGATTGGCCATCTTTTCATATTTGTCTGGTACAACCCATGGCTTCTTCTCTTGAAAAAATGTAAACGAATACAGAAAGGCACTTGTCAATAGTAGTCCAATCACATAATAGGATGTTCTCATAAAGTTGAATTTATTGAAATGTTAACTTAAATACTCTTGTCTGCTTTTCCAAGTTTACTAATTCTATAAATTAAATAAATTAAGTAAAATATCATGCCCCAAACACCAGCAATGATCAGGTTTGGAAAAATGAGCAACCAAAGAGGAGTCTTGTCCCTTGTTGCCCATAGGCTGCGTTTTGCAAAGCTGTTATCTTTCACTACTGGCACTCCCCATTTTACTATCTTGGTTGCTACCAGGTTTCCATACAGCTCATTGTCATCAATTTTCGCGCCAATAATAATATTACCATTGACATCCCCCGGAATCGTAAGATCAAATTGCGAGGAGGCCTCACCGGATTCATCGGTGGTGTATAACTCTTCCTCTCCTCCAGATAAATCACTTAGCAAGCGTCTTACGATAAACTTGATTTCAGTTTCCGGAACATCAGTCCAGCTGCTATCCTCAAGCGCCGACAATTTTGCGTAAATCATTCTTACACTGTCTTCTTCTTCCAGGGTTAACGCAATTCGCGCTTTTGCTATATCAATTTCTACAGATTCATCCTCAAACCCCTCATTATCCGTAACCGTGGCAATGAATTTGAAATTGGTCAAAGAATCCCAACTGTTTTTATATTTGGCTGGGAGCCTTAATGATGCCATTCCTCTGACGTTGGTTTCAACTCTTCCCATAAAACCCTGGGCTGTTTCCTCCTCAAAGAAAAGCGCGATCTCGACCCCTTCTGCCGGCAAAAACCTCCTTTCAACTTTGCTACTTGCATAAACTCTTAAAACCGGCAGGTCATCATTCTGCTGATGGTAAGTCAGATCCATACTAATCGTTGCTTTTTTATCCTGGGCTTGTGCGGAAGGGGATAGCATGCTGAAAAGCAGAGCAATCGTACCTATTAAATATGCAAATCGATTCATACTTGTTCCGGTTTAATTTGTTCGTTCTCTTCTATCGTTTCATGTATGGGAATGATAGGGAATAGTCGTACGAATATCGTGACAATTAGTAAAGCACCTGCCAAAGACGCAATGGTAATGGACCACTCTTCCCATGTTGGCCAATACGTCTTGTAACTTTCTGGCGTATCATACATCGGGAGAAAGGGGCTGAGCATGGTGGGGGTAACAATCAGAAACCGTTTAAACCATGCACCTATAACAACCAGGATACCCATCACAAATGCGGGCAGCGGTTTTCTTCCCTTTGGAATCAACAGGACGATTACGGGTAAAATCATACCAAAGAATATGGCAGACCAAAACAAAACTGAAAAGTCACCTGTAAGCAGGCTTACAAGGTGATGTTCCTCCGCTTTTTTCATCTTGAAAGCGGGCACCAAGTATTCGTTGATATTGAAGTACAAGTACAGGAAAGCCAGCATCACTACAATTTTCCCCATGTTATCAAAATGTTTTTCGGTAATGTAAGCCTCCAACTTGTAGGCTCTGCGAAAAACATACATTGCCACCAACACGCCACCGGCACCTACAAGGAAAGCTCCCGAGACAAAATAGGCACCAAAGTTTGTACTATCCCATCCGGGTCGGTATGTTGTTGCAAATAGCCATGAGGTGACCGTGTGAATTGCGAGGGCAATCGGAATAATCATCACAGAAATAATCTGTATCGCCTTTCCGCTTAAAGCAACTTGCCCTGCGGTGCCTTTCCAAAATGAACCCACAAATTTATAGAGTCGTTGAATACGACTTCCGGGTTTGCTGTTCTGAATAAGTATTGGCAAATCCGAAAGCAGCGGAAAATAAAGGAACAAAACACTCAATACTAAATAGGTTGTGATCACGATCACATCCCACATGATTGGCGATTGCAATCTGCTGTATAAAAAGAGATGCCAGAAGCGATCCGGGCGTCCCATGTCAACGATGATAATGATAGAGGCAAAAAGGATAGCAGAAACCGCAATGATTTCGGCAATACGTGTTAAAGGTGTTCGCCATCCTACATTGGTAAGGCGAAATATTGCCGTAATGAGCGAGCCCACCAAACTGATGGCCACAAAGAAAACGAAATTGGAAATGTATATTCCCCATGAAGCATAATCACGCATGCCCGTTACGCTCAATCCATACCGGAGTTGCCGGTAGTAGGCGAAAAGTCCGATGAGGCACAACACGACAAGGAAAGCAGTCCAGATCATACCCGGTTTACCAAACTTTTGGGGCAATAGGTCTGACGTAATTTTTTCAGATGAAATTGTTTGTTGATGGCTCATAGCTTTATCCCTCCTCTGATTGCAATTCATTTTTGAATGGGAACAGGCGATCAACCGGCGGTAGATAATAAACACTTGGCTTGGTGCCCAGGTCCTCCATGAGCCGATAGCCGGCCTTGTCCCGGATCAATTCACTAAAACGAACAGTTTCCGATCCGTTGGTAACAACATCCTCATTCATGTCGCCGAAGAAAAACACGCCGTTTGGACAGGCCGAAACACAATGGGGAAGTTCACCCTTTCGTACCATGTCCGGACAGAAATCGCATTTGGATACCGTACCTATTTTTGGAGGACAACTGGTTTCAGATGAATACTGCAACGCCAGTACTTCAGGTGGAAGCTGGGGTGTATCCCAATTGAAGACCCGGGTCGAATACGGGCAAGCAGCCATGCAAAAACGACATCCAATGCAACGGTCAGCATCTATCCCCACGATGCCATCTATGCGTTTAAAGGTGGCATCAACCGGGCACACTTTCACACACGGGGGTTCATCACAATGCATACAGGTTGTGGGTTGCCAATAGGGAGCTGTGTGTTCATCCTCCTGCATGGGATATATCTTAATCCAGTTCTGCGCGTCACTCACAAAGTGTGCATGGTTGCAAGACTCCTGACACTTCTTTAGATTTTTGCACCGGGAAAGATCAATTACCATCACAAACTTCTTGCCTTCAATGCCCATTCGTTGTGCCATACCCGTTATTGAAGGTATTTGTTCAGTCGGCTTCAGGAAGGCTTTGTCAACCTCAATGATTTCTCCTGTGGTAGAAAGCAGTTGTACCATTTCCCCTGAGGGCTGGGCCCCTCCTTCTTTGGCTGCCGAGGTAAATGGATCTTTAGTTGAGCAACCGGCGGCCGCTCCGGCAAGAAGGATACCCTTCAGGAAATTCCTGCGGGGTAGAGCTTCACCGCCTGATTTAACTGAGTCAGCATTCATAGCGATTTATTTTTTATCCAATGTTGCACATCTGCCTTTGAAGCGGTTCGTTTTGCAGCCGGCAATCTATCTGCATCAATTTCAACCAGGTTGCCGTCCTGCGTTAAGAATTTTATTGTTTTTTTCTGCTCCTGTTCAGGCTTCTTTTTCCAGGTAAACAAGGATGCGATTACGGCAAGGCTCAGGCCGGCGAACAGAAATTTTTTTCTGGAATGTTTTCTCATGGTATTTTAGTAAGCTGTTAGAAATTCCAAAGCCTGGTGATGTTGAATCCAATAAGAAACTCTCCACCAAAGAAATCATTTGGATTAAAGGTTACGTTCTCCTGAGGCAAAATGCCCTGGAATGAAGTGGCAAAAATCTGGAAAGCATGACCGCTTGTGGCAATCTCCCATCCAACTGTAAATCCTGGTCTCAGTTTGAAATTTGGATCGTTATGATCCGACAGCTGTTGTGTATAATTGATGATCAGCGACGACTGACTTGAAAACTTAAACCTCCCGGAAATACCTACAGAAAAAATATCATGACTATACAAAGAATCTATTGCATTGTAATGGCTGAAACTGGGTGTTACCTGAATTGAAATTTTATCGGAAAGCCGGCTGGCAACAATTACTTCACCGAAGTAGGATACGCGGTGAACAAATTCATCATAAATATCGTCCCGATTGTCAATTGCCGCGTCGCCATAAAGCGTAACACTTACGGGGACACTCCAGTCTCTTCGTTGCTTAAGCAGAGCGTACTTGGCATTAAAATCCAAATACTTTTTCAATTTGGCATAACCAAAGCCCACAGAGAGATTTTCTATCACCGAATAATTAAACCCTAGCCGTATGTTGGCTCCGGGAGCATAAATCCCAAAAAGATCATCAATCCCATTATTGGCTAGCCCAAACCGATGCTGGATATTAAACTCCAGCGTCTTTGCAGCCGGTACGACAACGGATTGTTCATCCAGGAGTTGAGCGCTTTCGAAAGCAGGGCGGGCCGGTTTTTTATCCGAGCTTTCCTTCTTGTCAGCATCTGCTTCTTCCTGTCCAAAGACCGGGGCACCACTGAGAACAACAGCCAATACAAGCAGCAAAACTCCTGTAGCCCTGTTGAATAATTTGTTAGTTGAATGTCTTTTTTTCATAATCGAAAACCATTTAATTGTCTAGTGCTCCTTGTTTAATCCACTCGAGTATCAGGGCTCTATCCTGATCAGTCGCGTTATCTTTCATGCTACCCGTTGTTATCTTTTCATATAGTATGCTTGATTCAGGAACATCGGTATCCACATAACCGAAGAAAATAAGGCTGTTGTAAGCATTTGCTTCTGTAAGATCAGGGGGTATTCCGCTCTTGCTGTGACACCCTACACTATTGCAGGAAGTATTGAAAATAGGAATAATGTTCGCCGAAAACTTGACTGAATCGGGCACTTCCACTTTTGGCGGTATCAGTTCTTCGTACGTGCAGGAAACAAGTGCACCTGATATTGCAATCGCAATGAGCATGCAATGTATAAGTCCCTTCATTTTCATTATTTTTTGGGTTTGAAGGTTAGCTGTTGAGTTACAGAGCCGATTCTATTGAGCTCATCATTATTGGTAAAGTCTACCGCAAAATCATATTGTGGCTGCGTCGAAGGGTTGAAGACGATGTCGTCCGCGTTCGTTGTATTAAGGGCTCTGACCAATAACACCGTATAACCTTTCGTATTGTAGCGGTCTATTTTTGCCAGTTGCACATTGGATACCGCACGGATATCGGAACTGCTTCCAGTTGGATTTGCAAGATAATATCCGGGTATTCCACTGAAGCCCCGCAGCCTGGCGAAAAGATTTTCCCGATCAGTTTCATCGGCCGGATAATGGATGGATCCTTCATGTTGCGAAGGATCGGGGGCAAAATTATCTAGCGCATCCCGTGTCCAGCGATTAAATTGTCCAGGGCCATTGAGCGCTACAAAGACAGGGTTTGTGGTTCCATTGCCATCACCTGTAACGCCATGGCAACCTGCACATTCAGCCTGGAAATATACGTCTCCCGCCACCACGTCGCCTGTATAATCATCTTTGTTCAATAGATAGTAGCCTGGATCGAGTATGGTGAACCCTGCTGGCTTTCTATACAATTCCTGCTGAACACCACTCCAATCGAATTGTGGACCACTGCGGTTGTCCCCCACAGCATTCCGCACATATGTTCTGTCCCCAGCGTCAGTGACCGCACCTCCTCCATCATCAATCATGTCAATGGCATAGCCTAGGGGTTCCGAAAGTGCAAGTGACCAGTTCCAGACGTCACTACTGCCTGCCCCCATATCAAAGGACATGATGAGATTGTCATCATTTCCCTGTGATGTCCAGCCTGCAGTTGAACCTGGTTTCTTGGGGTCAGTTGGCCCGTCATAATACCAGTTGGCCTGGGATGCGTTGTACGTTGTGTCTTTCCAGCTTACCAGGATATATAAGCTGTCGCTGGAATAGGCCGCTTTCATGATAACATTGGGATTCTTACCCGCGTTAAAATCAAGCAGGCCGTTGAATGTGCCACTCATATTGAATAAACCATCATCCGCCGGCACCTGTCCGGTAGTTTGATTTTGTACTGTTACGGGAAGATAGTCTGCTGTCTTCCAATATGCGGCGCTGATTTTATTTGGCGGTGAGGTTACAAACACTGCCTCAAGTGTCGTCGTAGGATTTGGAACATCCGGCACAGGAAACTTGATTGGTTCAATCTCATAATAGGTGCATCCCGCCATGATCGTACAAAGCCCCACTACGCTCAGTGTTTTTATAATATTCACCGTTCCCATGTTTCTTGTCGTTTTAAAGAAGGGGAACAGTTAAGTTCCCCTTTGTTATGAATTATAATATTCAACATTATTCTGTGACAGACCCCACAACAGATATGGTGATTGTTACATCTGCACCATTAACACTGCTGCTGGTCACGCCAAAATCATTCTTGGCATCCATCATGAATCTCCCCTCAAAGCCTGTACGTGTTGTAACAGTACCATTTGAATTCGTAATAGCAAATGGAGGAAGGGCTTTGAACCATAACTCAATCGCTTTTGTCGAGCCATGGAATATCAGATTTCCTTTAGCCAAATACCCATCACCATATTTCGTAATGTCAGTGCTGGAAAACTTAGCGTAACGGTTGGCATTAACTAATAAGCCACCTGCATCTGTTGTAATGCCAGACTCAATAATATCACCTGCGATACATCCTAACTTGGTGAAAACTGTGCTTGGACTGAATACTGGATTGTCCGCAATCTCAGGAAGGTTGTCCCTTCCACCGGGCGTGCGGGTGTCTACACTTGCCATATCCACTTCAACATCTATGGAACTTCCTGCCAGATCGGCGGGGTCAAAGTCCACAACAAATTTATGCATTTGCTTAAAGGAGCCTATGAAATCTGCCTGGGCACTGCGATAGGGAAACTCAAAAGTAACAAGGCTATGGTTATTATCGAATTGCCATGCAGGGGCGGCTGGCTGAACGTACTTTTCTTGTGCCTCATCCCAGGTATAGTTTGCCACAATCGCGGGGGTTGCGACCTGTCCTGGAGAGGTCAAGGCCAAGTTTTGTGTTACAGCGGCTGTACTAACTACAACTTCTACGTCCTCAACGGTAAACCTGAGGCCATCCAATCTAGCTGAATTATTTTTGTTATCAGTATCATAAATTGCACTCAGCGTATATGTTGCGGCCTCAAGGTTACTGAACTTGTAATTTCCTGAAGCATCAGCAATCGCCTCCATGCTTACTGACGGACTTGAACTGCTCAATGTAACTACGGCGCCATTGGCTGCCGTTGCTGCGCCACCGGCATCCGGATAAGTTACCTTACCTGAGATTCCAAATAACGGAGTAGGTGTTGAGCTACTGTCATCACTGCATCGTACTGCAAATACCAATACAAAGAGTAGCGTCAAAATGGGGATTAATTTAAACGTTTTCATAATACATAATTTTTAAATTGACTTTTTCACTTCTGCGTCCTGTTGCTTTCAGCTACGCTCTAATTTGGCAACAAGGTATTGGTGGAATACAAAAAGAATTCTGATAATTGTCATATACCGCTATGATTGTAATCAACCTTTCAAGGCGTCACCGTACAGGGGGGCGTATGCTATTCCCTTGAGGTATATAGCCCAGTATTTCGTCAAGAATTTTACGAAAACGATTGAAATGGGAAATTACGCATGAAATGAGGACTACTTAAAGGAATAACGGATGATCGATTTCATGAAATGATCATATATGACAGGGCGCGAAGAAAGTTCGACTGTATCAACAAAATGTACGCCTGATCCGCCGGAAACTGTTAACCCGGTTGAATCCATCTTGAAGATCTTAACCTCGTAGTTTGCAGTCGTATCGATTTTCGGCATGAGATGAATCTCCACCAGGTAATCATCCTTTTCAAGTACAGCATTGGCATCCCGAAAAATCATTTTATGCAAAAACCAGTGTGGTGGCATAAGACTATCGGGGGAAATACTTTCGTTCAATTCCAAAGCGGCATAGAATGGCCACGTAAGGCCTGAGTGATTGGTTATGGTGTATTTCTTTTGAGGGATTTTGTCTTTTAAAAACTCCGCCAGGTCGATGGTAAATGCATCATTTTGATGTGTTTTGATTTCAAAATAGAAATTACGCTCGGGTATAGGCTGCGATTTCTCTGCGCAGGAAAACAAACATATAGCAATGATTAACAACAGAGTCTTAATGAAATTTGCCATTCGACATCCTATTTTTCCATAATCTTGAGATACTGTTGTTTTTCCAGGTCATAGATGGACATATGGTCCACCCATATATAATCCGGATTATCGCGATCTGTGTTGATAATAATCCCTACAATCAGAATCACATGTTTGAAATGTATGTTTTCCCGGGGTAGCTTTTGCATACGCAGTTCAGCTTCCTGGTACACCAACTTTGTAAGCGTGATCAGCGGTTCCTTTGAATCGAGGATTTCATATTTATGGCGCAAAGCCAATTGTTCAATAACCTCTTGTTGGTAGTCTGGCTCACTTGGGTCTTTCGTGACGATGGCACCGGGAAGTTGAAGCTTGGCCAACGCCGCAGACAAGGCCCCACAGCAGGACGTTGGCTCATTTTGTCCGGCTCTTTCTATTTTTCCCCATCCCTCCTTTTGTGAAAACCCAATATGTGGACCCACGAACAATAAGGCGGTACCACTGTCTGGTACATGGTGTGCAAATGCATTCAATCCCGTCAATCCTGTGAAGGGCAATCCAGCCAACCCGCCAAAATTAAAAGGGCCTTTAACAAAATGATTGGCAAAAGGACTCTTTGTATTGAGCACATCGTCAACGCAGGTAGATTGACCCAACAAGATTTTGTCCGGAGAAATTTTGTGAACTGCGTATAAAAAAAAGAAAAGTGAGTCCGCATAGTCGCTAAAAGGAACAGCCCCAACAAACGTTTCGTTAATTGCTTTGCGAAGAGAAACCCCGTCAGTCTCCGCAATGATGCTGTGTTCTTCTTTATAATGGCAAGACGAAATGATAATTACCGAAAGGCATAACAGTTTTATTTTTCCCATTGTCCTAAATCTATGTTCTGAATTTTACGGGTCGAATATAGGTGAGGTCCATGGCAAATTTTAATGACTTTAGTCACCCTGTTGCAAGACCTTTGAAATCCAGTCGCAAATTATTCCAGGTTTTCTATGCCTTGGCAATTTCCATTGAGTTATGTATGGAGTTTGACAAATTTAGATTAGATGAAGTGGTGAGTGTCGGCGGCGATGCGTGCCTGTGAATTTTCAGATAACACCAGTGTGTCTAAGATATCAGCCTAATAGTATTTCATTTTCATAGTTACGTGCTTGTCTCCCGTAAGCAGAAACCTGAAATCATTGTAAACAGGTCTTCGAAGGGCTGAATGATAATAATCAGCGAAAGCATGACCTTCCTTGGGTAAAAACCACCCAAAGTCTAAAAGCCAATTGTCGTTTTCATCATCCAGGAGGGCGATACCCATGTTCTTGGAAACGAACCCATAGTAGGTGGCCGTGAAGGTCCCGCCTTTGACCTGAGATTTGGGAACCGCAATGCGGAGAAAACCTTTGTCGTGTGGGAAAGGGGTGGCATCATCATAAAACTTGAAGCGGATAACACCGTTCGTGTTGCGGATATCTGTGACCGTTATCGTGATTGAATATGTGTGCTCCCCGTTTCCAGGAAGCGGACTGTTTTCGTTCTCCATGACCAACGAATGCGTATCCGTATTGTGTGTCCGGAATGAGCTTGCGAGCATGGATTCCGTTTGGGCTGCAGTCAATGCAGGGGGAAATAGAAGAATAATAAAGAGAAAGCGGATCATAAAGGCCCGCTTATTATGCGGCGCTATCGGTAAGGTACGCAATTTCGGTCTGGAAATAACTAAACATTATGCTATTTCACCATAACACACTACCAGTCTACATTTGTCGGGGATCGATTACCACATGCTTGACAGAACGCCTGTCGTAGGTGTAGGTAATATGCACATTTCCATCTGTAGTTTGAATTACCGCAGGGTAGGAATACTCTCCCTCCTGTTGTTCCAGCGTCATGACCGTTTTCCACAAAATGCCATCAGTTGAAACCGCAACATTTAACATATCCCTACCGCTGGGAAATGGTCCGCTTCTTATGGTGTGGTTGTATACCAACAATTGCCGCCCATCCCTCAGCGTAATGGCATCAATACCGGAATCGGGGTTCGGCAATTGGGTTGCCGTCATCAGGCTCCAGGTTTTGCCTTTATCCACAGACCAGCTTTGCGCAATGACGCGCTCGCCTGTCCTGCATAAAATCTGCATTCGGCCATCTGCATAGGTAAGAATGCTGGGCTGAATCGCGTTAAATGCTTTGCCATCATGAATGGGGCCAATCACTTCCCATGTTTTCCCAAAATCTTTTGTAGCCTCAAAGTGTACAAGCCATAAATCCGTATTGTTCACCTCCCTTTCTGTGCTTGAAGGGCACAGTACAGTACCATCCTTTAGTTGAATGGGTTTGTTTTTTACCGGGCCCAGCAAATCACCAATTGCACTATGCCTGCCCAATCGCCTTGGCATAGACCATGTCCTCCCCTCGTTTTCCGAAGTCATCAGCATACCCCACCATTCCCGCGGATTCGGACCTACTTTGTAAAACAACATCAGCGGCCCGTTTGCAGGTTTGAATAAAACGGGGTTCCATGTGGGATAACGCAATGAATCATTTTGATATCCATCTGCTACTTGAGTAGGCTTTGACCATGTACCATCCAGGTTGAATGAAATCCAAATACCGACATCAGGATTCCTTTCATACGACCCGCCGAACCACGCGGCAATCAGCCCATCCGATATCTCTACAATAGTCGAGGCATGGCATTCTGCTGTAGGCTTAGCGGCAAGCGAATAGATCAACTCGCCTGACAACAGTACACCCTCGCCCGCAACAGCAAGCGGCGGCAAAGTATTCTTTGGGGATGGTTGTGAATAACCCTTCAACGTCAAGACCATCAGGATCAACGGAATCACGGCATACCAATAATTCCATTGAGTGGATGACTCTTTTCTTAATGCGTATTGCTTCATACGTCCTGCTATAGGTTCAAATAAAGTAAAAAACCACCCGGAGTTACTTTCCGGGGAATATTTGATCTAATTCAATTCTGCTTCCAATCGCGATTCCAAATCGTGTTGTATTTTTCAGGATTCCTGTTGAATTGAGAAAGAACATAGGGGCACAACGCAACTACTTTTAGTGCATGTTGCCGGGCATATTCAACCATAGTAGCCAACAGGCTGGAAGAAACTCCTTTGCCCTGCAACTGTGGCGCAACTTCTGTATGGTATACGATTAGATTCTTCCCCGAAATCGCAATCTCCATTTCCGCCAATTGCTCATCACCTTCCTCATATACGAAGGCACCGCGTCCATTGCCGGCCAGTTTTAGTTGAATCCCTTCCATAGCTTCGTCGTTTTCTCTTCTATCAGAATAAATGCAATCCCAAAATAGTTTCAAAATTCCGGGTAAGTAATATAGCAAATCTTTTAATGCATGCGCGTCCTGGAGCTTTTAATCATCTGCACCGATACCATTCAGACAACTGAGCGGTTCCCCAAAGTGTTCAGGTTAATCCCTACCCAGATACACCACCATTCGAATAATCATCCTTTTACGGAAATTATTATGTCGTAACTTCCATTCATGGACAGAAGAATTTTTATCAAAACCTCCACCGCAATTGGCGGCGCAACACTGATCGGTAATTCACTTGCTTTTGGTGAATCCATGGATCCCTTTGCTGCTCCGCCTGATGCACCCTGGTTTGACCGATCTATGCGCTGGGCGCAACTTGCCTTCGTGGAAAATGATCCGGGCCACTACGATCCTGATTTCTGGCTTGCCTACTTCAAACGTATTCATGCAGATGGCGCGCTGTTGAGTGCCGGCGGTGTAGTCGCATTTTATCCCACCAACATCCCGTTACACCACCGGAGCGACTGGCTGGGTACTTCCGATCCATTGGGCTACCTAATCGAAGGTTGCAGGAAGTTGAATATGTCTGTTATCCTGCGAACTGACCCGCATGCTGCCCGACAAGACGTATATGAAGCCCATCCCGATTGGATAGCCGTCTCCGCAGATGGAAAACAACGGCGTCACTGGGCAAATCCGGATTTATGGGTAACCTGTGCGCTCGGCCCGTATAATTTTGAATTTATGACGCAGGTAAATAATGAGATCATAGAACGTTATCAGCCGGAAGCGATCTTTTCCAACCGTTGGGGCGGTCACGGCATTTGCTACTGTGAGCATTGTATTCAGCATTTCAAAGCGTTTTCAGGTTTGGCATTACCGCAAACCAACCAATCGGGACTCAGTACGGCAATGGCCAGCGGCGACAAGAATGATCCGGCCTATCGGCAGTACCGGGTGTGGCGAACAAATCGGTTGAAAGAACTGTGGTTCCTATGGGATGCTGAAATCCGCAGGCGAAAGCCTACAGCTCGTTTTATTCCCAATGGATTCCCGGACAAGCTCATCACGGGACAACATGCTGATTTTTTCTTTGCCGACCAGCAAGCCAGAAGCGGTGTGATACCGCCCTGGTCGCTTGCCAAGCACGCTAAAGAACTGCGGGCCACGATGGGCATGAAACCGCAGGTAGGCATTTTCAGTGTTGGACTCGAGGAGCCGTACCGTTGGAAAGACTCCGTGCAGAGCAATGCGGAAATCAGGGTATGGGTTGCTGAAGGTGTTGCCAATGGTTTACGTCCGTGCTTTGTGAAGTTTGGCGGCTTTATCTATGACAAACGCTGGATGGAAACAGTCGAAAAAATGTATGTGAAATATTATGAGAACGAAAAGTACCTAAGAAATACGAGTCCGCTTGTGCGTGTGGGGGTTGTTTATTCCGAACAGACAACCAACAATTATGGCGGAGAACCGTGGCAAAAAAATTATCGCGATCATGCTTATGGCCTTTACCATGCCCTGGTAGAAGATCACCTGCCTTTTGAAATGGTCAACGACCAGCTACTGGAAGCTGAACAACTCACTCCTTACAAGTTGCTGATATTACCAAACATCGCTGCGCTTTCCGATAAACAGTGTGGCCAGCTAACGAAGTTTGTGGAAAATGGCGGAAGCCTCCTGGCTACATTCGAAACATCCCGCTATGATGAAGAAGGAAAGCGGAGGACAGATTTCGGCTTGTCCGACATTTTTGGCGTCTCCTCTAGCGATGCAGTTGAAGGACCTTTACAAAACAGCTACCTGCGTTTGAAGGCAGACCCGCAGACCGGCAATTTTCATCCGGTGTTAAAGGACCTGGAAGATGCCTACCGGATCATCAATGGTACGCACCGGGTCAACGTTAATCCAAAGTCGGATTTCCCAAGCCCGGTTACCCTCGTACCAACCTATCCCGATCTACCCATGGAGGATGTTTACCCCAGAACCGGTGATAGCGATGTTCGCGAACTATACTTGCGCGATGTTGGGAAGGGACGTATCGCTTATTTTCCGGGGGACCTTGACCGCGCCTTCTGGCAGATCATGAGCCCCGATCATGGAAAACTGTTGCGCAACACCATCCGATGGGCACTCAACGAGGTTCCTAATGTCTCGGTAAAATGTCCCGGCGTAGTGGATGTTACAACCTGGCGTCAGGAAAAATCCATGACGGTTCACCTTGTTAACCTGACCAATCCGATGATGATGAAAGGACCATTCCGCGAACTAATTCCAGTTGATGCAGTTGTTGAGGTTGCCATCCCTGCGAATACCAGAGTAACCGCTGTGAAGTTGTTGATGCGCGGAGAGAAACCGGCATATAAAATAAACGGCGGAATTGTTTCCCTGAGTGTTCCCCATATAACAGATCATGAAATTGTGGCACTAGACCTGGTGTAGGTTAATTGATAATATTGTCGCCACATTCCGTTTTACCAAATAGTGCAAATGGGAAAATGATGCAAGCTTTTTTCTACAGACAAAAGATAGTATCTCCCTGGGTCTTTCTTCCAACAAAAGAATTGTGATTGAGGCGAAATGACCTGATGGGTAATATATGCGCAGGGTTAACCTGTTTTAATCAACTCACCAGGTTGATGCGTTTTCCCGTTCTAGCACTTTCATAAATGGCAGCAATGATGGCTACGGATTTGCGTCCTTCAATTTCATCAATGAAAGGTTTTTTGTCAACCACGATAGCATGGATCAGGTCTTCAATTTGCTTTTGATGCCCCAGAAAACTGATGGCAGCCGGGTCTGATGCTCCGCCCGCGGCAGCATGGCCGTTAGCATAGCTATGCCTGACAATCTCATCGGCTGGTGATTCATTTTCAAACTGCCACGTTATCAGATTATTTTCTTCGATAACGACGGTGCCGGAAGTCCCCAGAATTTCAATGCGCTTAGCAGCGCCCGGAAAAACTGCCGTTGAGCATTCTATATTGCCTAAGGCGCCATTAGAAAACTTCAATGTAGCCACGATGGTATCTTCCACTTCAATTTTCTTATGTCTTACTTTGGCGGCTATCGCCTGAACAAACTCCACCGGTCCCATCATCCATTGCAACAAATCGACAGCGTGTATGCCCTGGTTCATCAGTGCCCCGCCGCCATCATACTGCCATGTACCCCGCCATTTCCCGGATTTATAATACGCTTCGGTCCTGCTCCATTTCACATAAGCGTCTCCTAAAACCAAACTCCCAAACCTGTTTTCTTCAATGGCATGCCTTAACTGCATATTTACCGCTGAAAACCGGGAGGGAAAGACAACACCTATTTTCACGTTTGTTTTTTGTGCCGCCTGAATTATCTGATCGCATCTTTCAGTTGTAACTTCAAAGGGTTTTTCTATCAAACAATGTTTACCGGCTTCAATACATTTCAACGCTGGTTCAAGATGTGAACCTGAGGGTGTACAGATGCAGACAATATCAATAGCCGGATTTTTTAACATATCGTCCAATGTATCAAACGATATGCAGTTGTGTTCATTGGAAAAGATGTCTGCCTTCCCTTTGTTTACATTGTATATACCAATCAACTCAGCATTGCTAATAGCCGAAATCGCCCTGGCATGGAAATGGGATATTACTCCCGCGCCAACTATGCCAAAACCTACATGTTTCTTTTTCATCATTTGAATGCGATATTTATCAAGTATGCAAGTTCTGAAACTTCGCGCAACACCAATGTTGGGAACACTTTACGGGTATCAAGTCAGATGCATTGCCTACAGGCTGTATTGGTTAAGAACTTGTTACCCCCCGGATTTTAGCTATCAAAATACCGCTCAGGAAAATGGAAAGCGTGCCGATCACGATCACCATATTCAGATGCAGCGGATTGCGCAACCCTGAGTATTGTTCAGGCAGCAAGTTTGAAAATGTCATCCACAAAATTACGAGTATGCCAATTGTTGTAGCCAGCTTTGCCGTGGTATTCCCTGTGCCCTTGCTAATCATACCCAGTAAAAACAATCCCAGCATTCCGCCCGAGAAAATTCCTGCCAATTGCCACCATAGGTCCAATATACTTTTTACCCCAATCATGGCAATGCCGGTGACGATCGCGAACACCCCTATTAGCCCTGTGGATACATACAATACAAGCATCTCCTTTTTGGGTGTAACGTTCCTGTCAACAAAGCGCATGTAGATATCCTTTAGAAACACGGTAGCACTGGTGTTCATGCCACTGCTAATGGTGCTCATTGCAGCCGAAAGCATTGCCGCAATAATTAAGCCCAGCAAACCGCGCGGAACCTTTGTCACCATAAAATGCGGAAATACTTTATCGCCATAATCTGCGGCCGTTACCATGGCCACGTCAATACCTTTATCTGTCGCAACCTGTTGTTTAACTGCCTCGATAAGCTCAGGGTGTTGCTGATAGTACGCAAACAGCGAAGTACCTATGAAAAAGAACACCAGCGAAACCGGCAGGTACCAATACACACATTGCCAGATACCCCGCGATGCCTCCTTTTCATTTTTTGCTGCATGGTATCGCTGCACATAATTCTGATCTATGCCAAAGTTGTTCAGGTTGATAAAAAACCCATACAAGAAAATAACCCAAAAAGTAGCAGACGTAAAATCCGTGACGCTAAAACTTCCTAAGCTGAATTTTTGATTTGCTGTACCAATTGAAATGATATCAGAAAAGCCATTATCCATCTCGATGATCACAATCGCCATAACCATGATGGCGCCCACCGTCTGGATGATGCCTTGCGCTACTTCGGTCCAAATGACTGCTTCCATGCCACCCAACATTGTATATAGCATGATACAAACTCCGCTCACCATCATAATACTGCGCATATCAATTCCGGTAAGTGCCTCCAGCGCAAGGGCAATTCCAAAAAAGATTGAACCCATACGCGCCAGTTGTGTAAGTACAAAGCAAACCATAGCGTACGTTCGTGCCCAGGGACCAAAGCGGTGTTCCAGGTGCGTGTAGGCACTGATCTCACCACGCTTGCGATAAAAAGGGACAAAATACTTCGCTGCAATCCACGCGGCCAATGGCATGGAAAGACTGAAAACAAAAGAATTCCAGTTGCTGCCAAAAGCCTTTCCGGGTACACCCAGGAAGGTGTTGCTACTCAAAAATGTAGCATACATACTGATGCCGAGCGCCCATCCCGGGATATGTCCGGAGGCCTTCGTGAACTGATCGGTGCTGTTGTTGCGGCGTGAGAAGTAGACGCCTACACCCACCATGCCAAGCAGGTATACCCCAATAATCGCTAAGTCAATAATCGGCAGCACGTTCATGTCGATAGATGGGGTTAGCAAAAAAATAATTGTCACGTAGATACCTTGACCTTAAAAAGGTCACGCCAGTTTTTCACAGTAGCATTATTTACAAGAGGCTTTGCCCAGATACCAATGCTCAGGATATAACCCAGCGTGATGAATAACACAAGCATCGCAAACTTCAATCCAACCAGTTCTGCAACACCGCCGATGATCAGTGGGACAACCGCACCCCCAACGATACCGGTACATAAGATTCCGGAAAAGGTACCATGATGGTGCGGAACAGAATTCATTCCCAGCGAAAAGACAACGGACCACATAATTGACAGGAAGAAACCCGTAGCCGGAAACGCTACGATCGCGATATCCAGGTTTCCAAACAGGGCAAGTATTAAAGCGAGCATGGCGCCCCCGGCAAATACAATGAGGATGGAGCGCCCGTCAAACAACTTCAACAAAAACAGCCCCAAAAAGCAGCCTATTGTGATAAGTCCCCAAAAATATGAAATAGCTGTTGCGCCAGCGGTTGCAGGATCCAACCCATGGTATAGCTGCAGAAACTTCGACATCCAGTTCGCGATACCCTGCTCTGTGCCAACGTATGAAAATATGCCGATGAAGTACAGCAAGACATTTCGATTTCCAAGCAGTTCCTTGAATGCAGCCCCGGTGTCTATCTTTTCATCCGCACTCAGTTCCACCTTTGGAAATTTAATAAAGGCAATTAGTGCAATCATTGCAAGACTGGTCAGGGCAAATACCCAGTACAATGAAACCCATTTTAATTCCGGTGTCACCAGCCGGTTAAAAAGCAATATGATGGGTGATGAATTTTGCCCGTGAATGTTTCCAACCAACGCACTGTACAACAGCGGGCTCAAAAACGACGCCGCTCCAAAAAAGAAGTTTGCCAGTACTGAATTGAATGCAAAATGCTCTTCTCCGCCAGTATGGCGTAACAACGGATTGATGACAACCTGCAGCATGGCCATACCAATACCAATTGAAAACAAAGAAAGCAATGCAACTTCAAACGTAGGAAATATGGCAAAAACCAATGCCGCAACAAAAGCCAGCACAAATCCCGCAATGAGCACGGTTTTCTCGGAATATTTTTCAATCAGTACGCCCGAAGGAATGGACATCACGCCATACGCCACAAAAAATGAGAAAGGAAGGAATCCTGCCAGTCCAATGCTTAAACTAAAACTATCTATAATATCCGGAACCAATGGACCAAGAATATTGGTCAGAAAGGAGATAACTGAAAACACCAGGAAAATTAGAAGGACAATAAACGTGTTTTTTTTTCGCATGATTTTATTTGCTCCCTAGGACATATCGTACACCTGATACCAAAAACCTAGTCGTTTGCGGGAGATTATTAAATAGAGATTATCACTCACTATCTGGTTCACATCCACCTTTCGCGACTAAGATACGTCAATATGCAAGAAATTTATCAATTCGCATTTGCACTCCTGCTTCTATATTCTTTGGTATATCGCCAGCGATCTGTTTGGAACCAGGGAAAAATCGCACAGCTCTAAGAATATCGCGTTATCCGGAATGACAACTCCGGAATTTTCTACATCTTTAAAGTAAAGACTTCCATTGATTCAACCAAAAGATGTTCGCTATGTATCACGCATACATGAACAACCAAAAGCTATAAATTGATGCCCTTATGAAATCGCCCGATGTTGAAATTCTGAATGCCGTTTTCACGCCGATGCATGTGGACGGGGCCATCAATTATGACCGCATTCCCGACCTCTTTGAGCACAGTATTCGGACGGGTGCCAAAGGCGTATTTCTAAACGGCACAACCGGTGAATGCATGTCACTCAGCGTGGTCGAGCGCAATACGCTTGTTGAAAAATGGGTTGCCTATCGCGCAAAGATCAATCGGCCGGACTTTAAAATCTTTGTGCATGTGGGTACTTGTAATCTGTTTGAAGCCATTGAAATGGCCGGTCACGCACAAGATCTGGGAGTCGATGGAATAGCGATGGTCTCCACTTTTTACTTCCGCCCCAATACACTGGCGGAGTTGATAGCGCAGTGTGAATACGTGGCGACAGCAGTTCCTGACACACCATTTTATTATTATAACATCCCTTCACTTACAGGTGTGGACTTCCCGATGATCAGCTTTCTGGAGAGCGCCGCAAAACGTATCCCAAATTTCGCGGGTTTAAAAAACAGTCATTCAGACCTCGCCGATTACCAACGTTGTATTGATTTTGCAAAAGAAAATTATGCGCTCTATTGGGGCACTGACCAAACTTTTATGGCATTGTACGCGGCCGGCAATCGCCACTACGTGGGTAGTACCTACAATTATATGAGCCAGGTGTATCAAAAAATGCTAGAGGCTCACCTGAAGGGCAATATGAAATCGGTCACATCAACGCAAGCTGAAGCTGAAAGTTTCTACAACATTATCCTGCAAGACGACGGCATCAGCGCAGGAAAAGAGGTGATGAACTTATTGGGTATAGCCTGTGGACCAGTAAGGAGACCATTGAAGCCATTTACCAAAGCGGAAAGCGCCGCGCTTCTTCGTAAACTTAAAGAGACCACATTCTTTAACTATGCTGTGGGTAAAGAGAACCTGGAAGCGGATGCACATTCATAGTTGCACAAAGTTCAGCGTTTAGCCATTCGCGGCCTGTTGAATCTTAATGATTGCTGCAACAAACTGCTCCATGTCCTTTCTCGTTCCCAGCATAGCATGCTGCAAAATCCAGACACCCTCCTCATGACATGCCTTCTCCGCTACCTGGCAGTGCACGTTTGTATAATCAACATCATCTGGAATAGCATAACACAGAAAGTTTTTCTGCTGAAACAGCGGTTGCTTGTAAATCGGTTGCGGGTAGCCCATAAACGAAGGAACGCCTTCCGCTGCCAGCATCTCCGAAAAGTCTTTCTTCGGCAGGCCATTGAATTTGGATTTGTCGTATCGAAAGATATAGAGATGGTAGGTGTGAACGGTTTCCCCATGACCCCTGGTAAGGGGTGTTATACCCGCAACGGGCGCCAATAATTCGTTCAAGTATTTTCCGTTATCATCCCTTACTTTCGTCTGCTCCGCTAACCGCGTCAGTTGTTGGGAAAGAAGTGCCGCCTGAAACTGGGTGATTCGGTAATTACAACCCAGGTAATGATGTTCATACCATTGCCCTCCTTTAACACGTCCGACATTTCGCAGGGAGTTCATCATATCAAACAATTTCTCATCGTTCGTTACGACACATCCGCCTTCTCCGGCACTCAGGTTTTTAGATGACTGGAAACTGAAACACCCGGCACGGCCAATACTACCTAATTTCTTTCCTTTGTATTCACCACCATGGGCATGCGCTGCATCCTCTATGACGGTGAGGTTATGCTTTCGCGCGATATCCATGATACGATCCATGCTGCATGCCTGTCCGGCGAAGTGCACGGGAATAATGGCTTTGGTCCGTTTTGTAATGGCGGCTTCAATTTTATCAGGATCCAGATTATAGGTATCAGGATCGATGTCCACAAAAACAGGAACACAATTCGCTTCAATGACAATAGTAGCCGTGGCAATGAAAGTATACGGCGGAATAATCACTTCATCCCCTGGTTTTACCCCTGAGGCGATTAGCGCCAGCCGCAATGCCACGGACCCATTCACACAGGTAAGGGCATACCTGGTTCCGCAATAGGCCGCAAATTCCTTTTCAAATTTTGCTACCAGGCCTCCGCAGTCGGGATTACCCCACTGACCGCTTTGCGCAGCCTGTGCGACTGCCCGCACATCAGTGTCTTCATACAGTGGCCACGGAAAACTGGTTGTGACCGATTTAATTCCTCCATTTATCGCCAGATCGTCCTTCTTCATAGTTGAACATTAATTAAGTGAATTTATTTTCATTGAAAATTATCGCTATCACATATGATCGTAGCTTAATAGCTTGCTGATCAACATATAGTCACGCAAAACTAATTTAACCTCTTTCAATTCTTCACCCAGCGCAATGGAAAAGAAGCATACTTCACGCTTTTTCCTGGCTTAACGTCATTGCGGTGGTAGCTGTATGAAACATGAATGCGTCCATCCCTGCCAACAATGACTGAAGGATAATGGCTCCTTGTGGCATTCTCGATGCGCGCGTCATGCTCAATGCTCTTCTTCCATTTCCATGTCTTACCCTCATTATCAGAAACGGCAACGGAAAGATTATGCCTACCCTCTTCTGTGTCATTAAACACCATTACCCACTCCCCGGCGGGCATTGTTGCCACATCAAAACCGGCCCCCGGATTCGGCAGGATATCATCTTTAGCAATGCTCCACGTAAGGCCTTTGTCTCTTGATTCGGTACGCTGCATACGCTGTGGCGGCGGCCCATTATCGCGCAGATAGGCTACCAGCAGACTGTCTTGCCCAATCGCAATGGCAGGTTGTATGCCTGCACCACCCAAAACAGGATTGCTGTACAACCACGACTGACCCCCATCATCCGAAATGGCGAAGAGCGAACAATCAAAACCATCAGAGTACAACGGAACAACCATACGTTTACCCAGGAAAACAGCTTTGTTTTTCGTTTGCCAACCTATGCGCCGGGTTAGCGGGTACCCTAATTGCGCT
>Ga0224505_10000555_pt1 | contig 25365 bp, 19 predicted proteins | sample SF_Jan12_sed_USG_FD_169102 | JGI IMG/M metagenome (GOLD analysis project Ga0224505, IMG submission 169102) | Sediment microbial communities from San Francisco Bay, California, United States - SF_Jan12_sed_USGS_4_1 | ecosystem: Environmental > Aquatic > Marine > Sediment | place: USA: California... | reverse complement strand
GGGTTCGAGTCCCATCGTCCACCCCAATCTTTCCTGAGCTACGTCCACCAATAGACAATTGGACGTAGCGGGGCCACGCAGTGGCAGGGTAGAGCCCCGGGTTGTGATCCCGGTCGGTCGCAATCTGTGTTGCGCGCAATGTCGGTGGGCACCGTGTGTCCGGTGAGTGGGGTTCGAGTCCCATCGTCCACCCCAATCTTTCCTGAGCTACGTCCACCAATAGACAATTGGACGTAGCGGGGCCACGCAGTGGCAGGGTAGAGCCCAATCCGCCCTCGGTGTCAGCACAGGCACTCCCGCCCGGTGCGGATTGATCTTTAGTGATCCCCAGGCAGAACTGCGGTGCCCCGCGAAGCCCGGCGAAGGGTCGAGCACTCCCGCCCGGTGCGGATTGATCTTTCCCGGCAGATCATTAGAATCGCGTCTCCGCGCCGACTATGCGGCGACAGGTACGAGCTGGGCCTCTAGCTCAATTGGTAGAGCAGTGGACTCTTAATCCATTGGTTCGGGGTTCGAGTCCCCGGGGGCCCACCAGTCAACCTGCCCTTTCGCGAGCCGGTCTCCCGTTGCAGTTCTGCAACAGAATTTTGTGATTCGCGTCCGAACGGGCCCCTATAGCCGTGGTCTAATTGCCACGTCCCGCTTGGGTGTGGGCACATCTCTTTTTTTCACTAGGTGCAAAGACCATGAACAACGATGTAACGACGAGCGAGGCACGCAACGGCGCGTCCTGGCTTCTGCTTCCGGCGGCACTGATCGCCATCCTGTCGGCGCCGCAGGCCCTGGCCGACTCCGGCTTCTATGCCGGCGGCTCGATCGGCTCCGCGACCATTGCGGCCGACATTCCGATCGACGAAATCAACGATACCCTGAATTTCGACGAGGACGATTTCGCGTGGAAGGCTTTCGGCGGCTTCAACTTCGACCTGGCCGTCATCGACCTCGGTATCGAGGCGGGCTATGTCGACCTTGGCGCACCCTCGTTCGCCGTGCTGGATGAATCGATCACGCTGGACGTGACCGGGCTGACGCTGTTCGGCCTCGCCGGCTTCAACCTCGGGCCGATCGGCGTTTTCGCGAAGGCAGGCATGATCAACTGGGACGCCGAGCTGTCCGTCAGCGGCTTCGGCGAGGTCGCCAGTGACGACGGTTCCGATCCGGCATACGGCATCGGCGCTCGCTTCAACCTGGGGTCGCTGCAGATCCGGGGCGAGTACGAGATGTTCGACCTCGACGACACGGATGACGTGTACATGTTGTCGCTCGGCCTGGCCTTCAATTTCTGACCAGGTGGGGCAGCCCGGCAGGGCTCTGCGACAGGAAACGGCCGGCGTACGCCGGCCGTTTTCGTTGCGGGGTCCGTTTCGGTACCCGGCCGCCGACCCCTGTCGGGTCCCGCCGCGTGATGGTCGAACGCGGACCGGCTTTTATTTCGGGTTCATCGGCCTCAGAAAGCCAAGACCGACCGCCATGTTGCCGGTATAATTCCGGACCCATCCGGGCGCCAGTCGGTGCTGAAATGGCGGATTGGCGAAAGTGGCGGAATTGGTAGACGCGCAGGATTTAGGTTCCTGTGGGGTAACCCGTGAGAGTTCGAGTCTCTCCTTTCGCACCACTTTGTCTGGCACATAACAGGCTGTAACTACTGGTTATTTATCGAAACGGGCGCGGCCGATGGCCGTGTCCTCAGGACAGGCAGGATCACAAGCAATGTTGGTTACCGTGGAGTCCACCGGCAAGCTCGAGCGCCGCATGCGCGTCGAACTGCCCGCGGAGCGAATCGAAAAAGAGGTCGAGTCCCGGCTGAAGAAAGTCGGGCGGACGGCCAAGATAAAGGGCTTTCGCCCGGGCAAAATCCCGGCCAAGGTCGTCAAGCAGCACTACGGCCAGCAGGTACGCCAGGAGGTGCTGTCGGACCTGATGCAGAAGAGCTACACGGACGCCGTGCGGCAGGAGAACCTGAACCCGGCCGGCGGCCCGCGAATCGAGCCGGTGGCGTCGGCCGACAAGCAGAGCTTCGCCTACGTGGCGACGTTCGAGGTCCTGCCCGAGGTGACGCTCAAGGGGCTCGACAAGATCAAGGTTGAAAAACCCGAGGTCGAGGTCGGCGATTCGGACGTGGACGACATGCTCGAAAATCTCCGGCGCCAGAAAGCGACCTGGTCGGCCGTCGAGCGAGCCGCGCAGGACGGCGACCGTGTCATCGTCGATTTCGACGGCACGCTGAAGGGCGAGCCGGTCAAGGGCGGCAAGGGGCAGGAGGTCCCGGTGGTCCTGGGCCAGGGCCAGATGCTGCCGGACTTCGAAAAGGGACTGGCGGGCGTAAAGCCAGGCGAGGAGAAGTCGTTCAAGGTCAAGTTTCCCAAGGACTACCACGCGGAGGACCTGGCCGGCCAGAAAGTGGAGTTCGCAGTCAAGGTGCATCGGGTGGACGAGCAGGTACTGCCGCCGCTCGATGACAGCCTGGCAGAAGCCTATGGCGTGACCGAGGGCGGTGTGGCCAAGCTCCGCGAGGAAGTGAAGAACAACATGGAGCGCGAGGCCGCGCAGAAGATCAAGGCGGACATCAAGGACCAGGCCCTCAAAGGGCTGCTCGACGCGAACCCGATCGACGTGCCCAAGGCACTGGTGCACCAGGAAATGCACAACATGCAGCATGAGGCGATGCGGCAGCTGGGCATCAAGGATCATGACAAGGCGCCCGGGCTCGAGAATTTCAGGGAGAGCGCCGAAAAGCGTGTCCGTCTCGGCCTGCTGCTAAGCCAGTATATCGACGACAACAAGCTGGCACCGGAGCCGGAAAAGCTCCGTGAGCACGTCGAGGAGATGTGTTCGGGCTACGAAAACGCCGAAGAGATGGCAGCGAGTTATCTCGCCAATCCGCAATTCCTGCAGCACGTCGAACCGCTGGTCCTGGAAAACCAGGCCATCGAACGTCTGCTTGAAAACGGCAATGTGAAGTCGAAGAAAATCGGCTTCGGGGACTACATGAACGCGAAGTAAGCCCGCCTGCGGGTATCGCCGGACAGTATCGAGGTCACAGGAAAAACAATGAGCGCGAAAGCATTGAATCTGGTACCGATGGTCGTCGAGCAGACGGCGCGCGGCGAGCGGGCATACGATATCTATTCCCGCCTGTTGAAGGAGCGTGTCGTATTCATCGTCGGGCCGGTCGAGGATCACATGGCGAATCTCGTCGTCGCCCAGTTGCTCTTCCTCGAATCGGAGAACCCGGGCAAGGACATCCATCTCTATATCAATTCGCCGGGCGGCGCGGTAACGGCCGGGCTGTCGATTTACGACACCATGCAGTTCATCGGTTGCGACGTCAGCACGATTTGCGTCGGGCAGGCCGCCAGCATGGGGGCGCTGCTCCTGGCCGGTGGCACCAAGGGCAAGCGTTTCGCGTTGCCGCACTCCCGGATCATGGTCCACCAACCGAGTGCGGGCTTCCAGGGGCAGGCTACGGACATCGACATCCATGCCCGCGAGGTCCTGGAATTGAAGCGCCGGCTGAACGACATAATGGCGAAGCACACGGGGCAGGCGATCGACCGGATCGAGAAGGACCTCGAGCGCGACAACTTCATGTCGGCAGTTTCCGCGGTCGACTATGGGCTGATCGACACGGTACTGGAACGTCGTACCGAGATCCCAAAGCCGAAGGGCTCCAAATCCGATTAATTTCAGGGGTTTGACCCCGAATTATTACGTAATGCGACATGTCGCTTTGCACCCTGTGGAGCCTCATGTTATATACACCGTCAGTCGTAACAGATTGATTTCCGGCAATTGAGGCAGGCGACCGATGAGCGACAATTCCCGCGGCAAGAACGAGGACGGCAAGCTCCTCTACTGTTCTTTTTGCGGCAAGAGCCAGCACGAAGTTCGCAAGCTGATCGCGGGCCCCTCGGTCTTCATCTGCGACGAATGCGTCGAGCTCTGCAACGACATCATCCGTGAAGAGCTCGAGGAGTCGCACGACTCGGGTCACGCGAAGCTGCCGAAGCCGCACGAGATCAAGGCGGTGCTGGACGAATACGTGATCGGCCAGCAGCGCGCCAAAAAGGTTCTTGCGGTAGCGGTCTACAACCACTACAAGCGCCTCGAGGATCGCGGCCGTGAACGCGGCAAGGACGATGTCGAGCTGGCCAAGAGCAACATCCTACTGATCGGGCCTACCGGCTGCGGCAAGACGCTGTTGGCCGAGACGCTGGCCCGGCTGCTCAACGTGCCGTTCACGATAGCGGACGCGACGACGCTTACCGAAGCCGGCTACGTCGGCGAGGACGTCGAGAACATCATCCAGAAGCTCCTGCAGAAATGCGATTACGACGTCGAGAAGGCGCAGACCGGTATCGTCTACATCGACGAGATCGACAAGGTCTCCCGGAAATCGGACAACCCGTCGATCACCCGGGACGTGTCCGGGGAGGGGGTGCAACAGGCCCTGCTGAAGCTCATCGAAGGCACGATCGCTTCGGTGCCGCCGCAGGGTGGCCGCAAGCATCCGCAACAGGAATTCCTGCAGGTCGACACGCGCAACATCCTTTTTGTATGCGGCGGTGCTTTTGCGGGCCTCGAAAAGATCATCCTCAATCGCTCGTCGAAGAGCGGCATCGGTTTCGTGGCCGAGGTCAAGCGTGCCGAGGATGAGCGCAAGGTCGGCGAGCTGCTGCATGAGGTCGAACCGGAGGACCTGATTCGCTACGGCCTCATACCCGAGTTCGTCGGTCGCCTGCCGGTAGTCGCGACGCTCGAGGAACTGGACGAGGAAGCACTGATCAGCATCCTGCTGGAACCGCGCAACGCCTTGACCAAGCAGTACAAGAAACTGTTCGACATGGAAGGCGTCGATCTCGAGTTCCGTGACGATGCGCTGCGCGCAGTAGCCAAGCAGGCCATGAAGCGCAAGACCGGCGCCCGTGGCCTCCGCACGATCCTGGAGAACGTGCTGCTCGACACGATGTACGATTTGCCGTCGAGCCGCACTGCGAAAAAGGTCGTCGTCGACGAGGCCGTCGTCAGCGGCGAGACCATGCCTTACATCATTTACGAGTCGGACGAGCCTCCGACGGTAAACCTGGAACAGCAGCGGCGACCGACAGGTTCCGACTGACAGGTCGCGGGGGCCGGCCGCCGAGTTCCACGAACGTCCCACCGGCCAATCCGTATGCTTGGGTTACGGGCGGGCCGGGCGCCAGGCCAGGTCCGTCCAATGCCGCGAAAGGCGACCGCGCGGCTTGATAATGCTGATTTCGGACGCATCTAGGCCTCGGGTAGACCAAAAACCCAGCCAATTCGGCCCCGGCAGCACGTCGGGGGCGTCCAGACCAGCACAGCGAGGGCAACCAGGTGGCTCAAGACGAACTCACGACCACGAACGACACGCAGCTGACCGAGACCGGTACGCCGGACCCATCCCGCATCCCGGTATTGCCGCTGCGGGACGTCGTCGTTTATCCGCATATGGTCATCCCGCTGTTCGTCGGGCGGGAGCGTTCGATCGTGGCCCTGGACCGGGCGATGGCGAGCGGCAAAAAGATCCTGCTGATCGCGCAGAAGAAGGCCGACCTCGACGATCCGGAGCCCGAGGATCTGTACGACGTCGGCACGGTCGCGACGATCCTGCAGCTTCTGAAACTGCCGGACGGCACGGTCAAGGTGCTCGTCGAGGGCGGCGAGCGGGCCGGCGTAGAGCGACTGATCGTGGACGAGTGTTTTTCCGCCGAGGTCACGATGATGACCGAGGAGGACCGCCACGACGAGCGTGAAGTCGATGTCCTGGTGCGGTCGATCATCGCCCAGTTCGAGCAGTACGTGAAGCTGAACAAGAAGGTTCCGCCGGAGATCCTGACGTCATTGTCCGGGATCGAGGAGCCCGGGCGCCTGGCCGACACGGTCGCTGCCCACATGGCCCTGAAGTTGTCCGAGAAGCAGCGGATCCTCGAGATTCGCGACGTCAAGGAGCGCCTGGAGCAGATCCTCGGCATCATCGAGGGCGAGATCGACGTGCTGCAGATCGAGAAGCGCATTCGCGGCCGCGTCAAGCAGCAGATGGAGAAGAGCCAGCGCGAGTACTACCTGAACGAACAGATGAAGGCGATCCAGAAGGAACTCGGCGAGATGGAAGATGCGCCGAACGAGATCGCAGAGCTGGAGACGCGGATCGAGAAGGCCGGCATGCCGAAGGAGGCCCGCGAGAAAGCCACCTCGGAACTCAACAAGCTCAAGCTGATGTCGCCTATGTCGGCGGAAGCCACCGTCGTGCGCAATTACATCGACTGGTTGCTGAAAGCCCCGTGGAAGAAGCGCAGCAAGGTCATCCGCGACCTGGCGCGCGCCGAGGAGGTCCTCGAGGCCGATCACTATGGCCTGGAGAAGGTCAAGGAACGCATCCTCGAGTACCTGGCCGTACAGCAGCGCGTCAAGCGCCTGAAGGGGCCGATACTGTGCCTGGTAGGTCCTCCCGGCGTCGGCAAAACGTCGCTGGGCCAGAGCATCGCACGCGCGACCAATCGCAAGTTCGTGCGCATGTCGCTGGGTGGTGTGCGCGACGAGGCCGAGATACGCGGTCACCGGCGCACGTATATCGGCTCGATGCCGGGCAAGATCATCCAGAACCTGGCGAAGACGGACGTCCGTAACCCGCTGTTCCTCCTTGACGAGGTCGACAAGATGGCGATGGACTTCCGTGGCGACCCGTCGTCGGCGTTGCTCGAGGTGCTGGATCCGGAGCAGAACTCGAACTTCGTCGATCACTATCTCGAAGTGGATTTCGACCTGTCCGACGTGATGTTCGTATGCACCGCGAACAGCCTGAACATTCCGGCGCCTCTGCTCGATCGCATGGAGGTGATTCGCATCCCCGGTTACACCGAGGATGAGAAGCTGAACATCGCGTTGCGTTACCTTATCCCGAAGCAGATGAAGGAAAACGGGCTGGAGGAGAGCGAGCTCGAGATTACCCGCGGCGCCGTGCTGGACATCATCCAGCACTACACCCGGGAATCAGGTGTTCGCAACCTCGAGCGCGAGATTTCGAAGATCTGTCGCAAGGTAGTGAAGTCGCTGCTGCTCAAGCCGCGCGAGAAGGTTGTCAAGGTAACGCCGAAGCGAATCGAGCAGTATCTCGGCGTTCGGCGCTTTCGTTACGGTAAGGCCGAAGAGAATGACCAGGTCGGGCAGGTCACCGGACTTGCATGGACCGAGGTCGGCGGGGAACTGCTGACGATAGAAGCCGCTGTCGTTCCCGGCAAAGGCAAGCTGACGCACACGGGTCAGCTCGGCGAAGTCATGACCGAGTCGATCCAGGCGGCCATGACGGTGGTCCGTAGCCGCGCGCGCGTGCTGGGCATCGAGAACGACTTCTACCAGAAGTACGACGTGCATGTGCATGTGCCCGAAGGAGCGACGCCGAAGGACGGTCCGAGCGCGGGAGTCGGCATGTGCACGGCGCTGGTGTCGGCATTAACCGACATCGCTGTACGCAGTGACGTGGCGATGACCGGAGAGATCACTTTGCGTGGCGAGGTGCTTCCGATCGGCGGCCTGAAAGAGAAGCTGCTCGCGGCCCATCGCGGCGGAATCAGCACCGTGCTGATACCGCAGGAAAACGAAAAGGATCTAGCTGAAATACCGAGAAACATCAAAGACAAGCTGACCATTGTTCCCGTGAAGTGGATCGACCAGGTTCTGGAGCGTGCGCTGCAGCATATGCCTGTCGTCGAAGCTGAGCAGGACGAGAAGTCGGCGGCAGCGACTACGGCACCGGAGGAGAAGAAGTCCGGCGATCCAGTTCGTGCACATTAATAGCTGAAACCCGCACCAACAGTGCGTTTGTTGACGCTCTATGGGTCGCTTGGTATAAGCTAGCGAGCCGCCGAGAGGGGGTCCAGCACTGCAGGGCGGCAACGCGGCGAGCATGGCAAACCGTCGCAGATAAGAAAGCAGGTCGTTCGGTACATTGAACGAGCACAGGGATGCGGATAGCGGCTACGGTCGTCCGCATGGGAAATCCAAACTTAATCTGCAAAGGTGAATGCATGAACAAGGGTGAACTCATAGAGTCGGTTGCAGCAGCAGCAGGCCTGTCTCGCGCCGATGCAACCAGGGCGGTCGATGCAGTTCTCGACAGCGTGACGCGCGCTCTCTCGGGCGGCTCGTCCGTGTCGCTTGTCGGCTTCGGCACCTTCACGGTCAAGTCACGTGCAGCCCGTACCGGACGCAATCCTCGGACCGGCGAAGCGATCCAGATCGCGGCCAGCCGGGTGCCAGGTTTCAAGGCTGGCAAAGCCCTGAAGGATGCCGTAAACTAGCGCGCCCTTCGGGGCCGCAGGGCGAGGCGAAGCCGGATTTCGGGCCACGCTCAGCGGTCCGGACAGCCGTCTGTAGCGACGATGCCGTCTGAACTCGGCTTCGTCGCGTACCGAACGGGTGCTTAGCTCAGCTGGTAGAGCATCGCCCTTACAAGGCGAGGGTCGGGGGTTCGATCCCCTCAGCACCCACCAGGACTTGGAGTGGTAGTTCAGCTGGTTAGAATACCGGCCTGTCACGCCGGGGGTCGCGGGTTCGAGTCCCGTCCACTCCGCCACCAATAAAAAAGGGGTCCCGTCAGGGACCCCTTTTTTATTGGTGGGTCTGAACTGGCGGAACGAGAACCCGCAGGCGACCGGCACGATGCTCGCCACCGCGCAGCAGCCTGCCCTGCAGGCAACCCGCCCCATCCGACATAAGCCGGCAGCTTGGCGCTCCGGGCTGCCTCAAGTATCATCGCACCCCTGTTCGAGCCCGTAGGGGCTTGATTTTCCGCAACGAGCGCCGGCCCGAGCCGGTAGCCCCCAAGACTCTTTAACTATGCTTCAAAATATTCGTGACCGATTCACCGGTGGCTTCGCCTTCGCGATTCTCGCGCTCATCGGCGTACCGTTCGTCTTCTTCGGTATCAACTACAATTTCATCGGCCAGACTTTCGCCGCGAAGGTGAACGGCGAGGAAATCTCGGTAGTCGCGTTCGAGAACGCGTACCGGAACGAGCTCCTGCGCTACGCGAACCAGGGTCTGGACCTGCCGCCCGAGTATCGCCAGCTGATTCGCGAGGGCGTACTCGATCTCCTCGTTCGCGAGGCTGCGATCGACCAGTTCCTGGACGAGTCGGGTTACCGCGTACCGGACAAGCTGGTGACGGACTTCATCCAGCGCGCCCCGGAATTCCGGGAGGACGGCGTATTCTCGAAAGAGCTTTACTATCGCCTGTTGAATGAGCAAGCGATCGATCCGACCCAGTTCGAAGCGAGCCAACGCCGCGGACTGCAGCAGAGCCAGCTGCAGCGGGGTATCGGTGCGACGGCTTTCGTCACGCCCGCGGACTACCGTCGCTACCTGAATCTCTATGGCGAGCAGCGGCAGATCGCGCTCGTGCAGGTCGACGTTGCGGCCATCGCCGAATCGATCGAAGTCACCGACGAAGAAATCCAGGCGTATTACGACGGCCAGCGCGACACCTTCCGTTCGCCGGAGACGGTCGACCTCGAATACGTCGAACTGAATCGTGCCGACATCGCAGGGCAGGTTGAAATCACCGATGCCGAGCTGCAGGAGTACTACCAGGAAGCGGGGTCCCGTTACCTGCAGGACGAGCGCCGCCAGGCGCGTCACATACTTCTGCCGCTGGGCGATGACGAAGCCGCCACCGAAGCGGAGGCGGCAGCACTGACCGAACGCGCGCGCGCCGGCGAACCATTCGAGGACCTGGCTCGCAGTTATTCGAAGGACAGCGGCACCGCGGAGCAGGGCGGCGACCTCGGCCTGCTGGCGCAGAGCCAGCTTCCGGGCCCGCTGGGCGACGCCATTTTCGCGATGCAGCCCGGCGACATAACCGGGCCGGTGCGCAGCGGCTTCGGATTCCATGTCCTGAAGCTCGAATCGATCGAGGTCGGCGGACCGTTGCCGCTCGACCAGGTACGGGGCGAGCTGGAACGCGAGATCCGCGCACAAAAGGCCGACGATGCCTACATCGAAAAAGAGCGAGCCCTGGGCGACGCGCTGTTCGATGCGACTGACATGGCAGCGCTGGCTGGCGCGGCCGGGCTCGAGGTGAAGACCGCCACCGGTTTCTCCCGCAACGGCGGTGAGCCCTTCGGAGCCAACCAGGCCGTCATCGTGGCCACGTTCGACGAACGGACGCTGACCGAACGACATATCTCGGATATCGTCGAGATAGACGCCAACCGCTCTGTCGTGTTGCGCGTGACCGATCATCATCCGTCGGCCATCCGGCCACTAGAGGAAGTCCGCGACGTCATCGACTACACGCTGCGTAACGACCGGGCACTGGTACTTGCCGACGAAAGGGCCGAGTCCCTCAAGTCCGCGCTGCGAGAGACGCAGGACGTCGATGCCTTGCGCGCGCAGTTCCCCGATTTCTCGTTCACGGAACGCGTCGTCGGCCGCCAGGATAGCGACATGGATCCTTACGTTCTCGAGGCCGTCTTCCAGGAGAAGAAGCCGAGGCAGGGCGAACCGCGCGTCGGCACCGTCATCCAGCAGGACGGCAATTACGTGGTTTACAGCGTCATTGCCGCCGCGCCCGGCCGGCCGGAGTCGATCCCGCTGGCCGATCGTGATGCCGGAAAAATACGGCTCGCACAGCAGGCGGGCGGCGCCGATTACGCCGCATTCGTTTATGAACTCGTTCGGCGCGCCGACGTCATCAAGAGCGAAGACGCGCTGGAGGCCCAGAGCCTGTTTGAGTAAGCTGGATCGCTATTGAGCACGGCATGAAGGGCGGGTGCCCGGCGGCGAACGAGCCGGCCGGGCGGCCCCACCAGTGGCAGAAGTAGAACGACGGGTCGGGGGCGATGATGAAAAAGATCGAGCTACACTGGCAGATTCTCATCGCCATCGTCCTGGCGGCTTTCGCGGGCTGGTTCGTCAGGCTCGCCATCGATTCCGGTATCGAGGACCCGTCTTTTCTGGGCGTCAGTTTCATTGGCCTGTTCGACTACGTCGGCGACCTGTTTCTGAACGCGCTGAAGATGATCATCGTGCCGCTGATCATGTCGTCGATCACCATGGGCGTCGCCGGCATCGGCTCGGGCGGCAACCTCGGTGCACTCGGCGGCAAGACGCTGCTGTTTTATGCGATGACCACGCTGCTGGCGACCCTGCTCGGCCTGTTCCTCATCAACCTGGTCGGCCCCGGTTACGCGGACGGCGTGCCGGTCGGCGAGCTGCTGGCGCTCGATCCCAAGGGAGCGGAACTCGCGGCGCTGGCCGAGGGCCGCGGCGCGAGCGATGTCGCCAACGTCTTCAAGAGCATGATCCCACCCAACATCGTGCAGGCGGCGGCCGACGGCCAGATGCTGGGCATCATCTTCTTCTCGCTCCTGTTCGGCTACTTCATGACCCACCTCAGTCACGAGCTGGCCGAGCCGCTGTTCAAGTTCTGGGACGGCGTCTTCAACGTCATGATGAAGATGACGGAGTGGATCATGAAGTTCGCGCCGATCGGCGTGTTCGGCCTGGTCGCTGTCGTCGTCGCCGAGGCGGGCTTCGAGGCCGTGCGCCCGCTCGCAATCTTCGCGGCGACGGTAATCGTAGCGCTCGCCATTCACGTATTCGTCGTGATGCCGATCCTCATGCGCTACGTGGGCGGCATTGCGCCGTACCGCATGTTTCCGGCCATGGCGCCGGCGATGCTGACGGCCTTTTCGACGGCCTCGTCGTCAGCGACGCTGCCGATCACCATGGATTGCGTCGAAAAGAACGCCGGCGTTTCGAACAAGATCTCGAGCTTCGTGCTGCCGCTCGGTGCCACCGTCAACATGAACGGTACGGCCTTGTACGAATGCGCCGCCGCGATGTTCCTGGCGCAGGCCTATGGCCTCGACCTTAGCTTCGGCACGCAGTTCTCGATCGTCTTCATCGCGCTATTGACCTCGGTCGGGGTCGCGGGCGTGCCTTCGGCTTCGCTGGTGGCCATTGCGATTATCCTGGCTGCCGTCGGGCTGCCGATGGAAGCGATAGGCGTGCTGATGGTCTTCGACCGTGTCCTCGACATGTGTCGCACGAGCGTCAACGTTTTCGGTGACGCATGTTGCGCGGTCATCGTCGCGCGGCTCTCCGGCGAGACGACGAACCTGGCGCTGAACGCGGAGGAAGGCGGCGCGACCGCCACCTGACCCCGCGCTTGTGCCGTTCTGACCAGATGGGTCAGAATGGTCCCACGGATCACAGGAGGTGAAGTGCGCCGGGTCCCGCCGTGGCGGGACACCAGCGAATCGGCCGGCATGGATGAACTCCCACTCAATTCGAATCTGCTGCTGTGCCACATCAACATCGCGCAGGGATTTCGCGGTGGCGAACGTCAGACCGAGCTCCTCGTCCGTGAACTGTCCGCGCATCGCTGGCGCCAGCGCCTGGTCGTGCGTGCCGGCAATCCACTGGCGCAACGCTGCGCCGACATCCCCCTGCTCGAGGTCGTCGAGGTAGCCGGCAACCCACTGGCCGCCGCCATTGCCGTGCCACGTGCCAGCCTGGTGCACGCACACGAGGCGCGCTCCATCTACGCGGCCTGGCTCGGTTCGCTGCTTCACGACGTCCCCTACCTGTTCACGCGCAGGGTGGATAATCCGCTCAGGGCGTCACGCTTCCGGGACGCCGCATACCGGCGCTCGGGAGGCATCGTGGCCGTGTCAAGGGCCGTGGCCGGCGAGATCTCGAAGCGTTACCCGGGCATCGAGTGCCGGATCCTGCCGGACGCGACGACCCGGCTCGGGCACGAGACCGGTGCGTCGGAGCTCATCCGCCGCCGGTACCCGGGCAAGACACTGATCGGCCACGCCGGGGCGCTGGAGCAGCAGCAGAAGGGCCAGCTGACGATCATCCAAGCCGCCAGGATCGCGGCCATCGAGCGGCCGGACTGGCAGTTCCTGCTGCTCGGCAAGGGTCGCGACGAGACGAGATTCCGGGCCGCGATGCAGGGTCTGGCCAATATCGAGCTCGTGGGACAGGTAGACAATGTCGGCGACTGGTTCGGCGCCTTCGACCTGTTCGTGTTCCCGTCGCTGCACGAAGGCCTGGGATCGTCGCTACTGGACGCGATGAGCTTCGGTCTGCCGATCGTCGCGAGCAGGGTTGGCGGCATTCCCGAAATCGTGGAGGACGGCGTCAACGGGCTGCTGATCGAACCGGGGGACGCAGACGCGTTTTACAAGGCGGTCGCCAGGCTCGCCGACGACGCGGCGCTGTCCGGCGCGATGCGCGCCGCGAACCCGGCCCGGGCTGCCGAGTTCAGCCCGGCACGGATGGCGGCCGCCTACGAAGCCACCTACCGGGAAATCTTGCGGAAAGCGAACGGCCGCGCCCGGTAGGAGCCCGCCCCGCAGGCGACCGGTGGCAGCGCCGGGCCTCGATCGCGCGCAAGGCGCGCTCCTACAATTGCTGCCCGACATCGCGCTGACTTCCTGCAGGAAGTCACACTGCGGGCGACCGGCCCAATTTACCGACTTACTGCACAATTTCACCTGGTGCGTGCCGAGTGCAAACCGATGAAGCTATGCGGATGCATCCGCCAGGAATCATCAGGCCGCCGGGGACCCAGGCCCTTCGCCGTGGGAGGCAGTCTATGTGGAACCAGGCCTACCACGTAATCTCATGCACACATGAACGCAAACCTGTGTTCGCCGACTTCAGAAGCGCGCGACTTCTGGTTCGTATACTGATGCACGAACAGGACCTGGCTTCCAGCGAAACCATGGCCTTCGTCGTGATGCCGGATCATGTGCACTGGCTGATGTCACTCGCGAAAGAGTGCGATCTTTCGGCTCGCGTTAATGCCGTCAAATCCGCCAGTGCCCGGGCGATAAACAGGCGACTCAGGCGAAGCGGCAGGATCTGGCAGAGGGGCTACTTCGACCGCGCGATGCGTAACGACGACAATCTCTCCACCGTGGCGGAGTACATCACGCTCAATCCGGTACGGGCCGGTATCGTGACAAGACGGGGCGATTACCCACATTGGGATTCAATCTGGGTGTGACCGGCCGCCCGCGGGGCGGGCTCCTACAAAAAAGCCGGCGCGGTGTTCAGCAGCACCTGTAGGAGCGCGCCCTGCGCGCGATCGATGTCCGGCCTTGACACCGGTCGCCAGCGGGGCGGGCTCCTGCAAAAAAGCCGGCGCGGTGTTCAGCAGCACCTGTAGGAGCGCGCCCTGCGCGCGATCAGGGCTGAACACCACGAGAGTCGCGCGTGCTTACTCGCCTTCGTCCAGGTACATGCCGATCGTGTTGTAGCCGCCGTCCACGTACAGGATCTCCGCGGTGATGCCGGCCGCAAGATCCGAGCACAGGAACGCGGCGGCGTTGCCGACGTCCTCGATCGTCACGTTGCGGCGCAGCGGCGATGCCTTTTCCATGTGCGACAGCATCTTGCGAAAACCGGAGATGCCGGCTGCGGCCAGCGTCTTGATTGCGCCGGCGGAAATCGCATTCACGCGTATGCCGAGCTTGCCGAGATCGTTTGCCAGGAAGCGCACGTTCGCTTCGAGGCTCGCCTTGGCGAGGCCCATGACGTTGTAATTCGGAACCGCGCGCACGGCGCCGAGGTAGGACAGGGTCAGGATGGAAGACTGCCGGTTCTGCATCAGGGGTCGGGCCGCCTTCGCGAGCGCCGCGAGGCTGTAGCTCGAGATATCGTGCGCGATCTTGAAGCCCTCGCGATTGACGCTGTCGATGTACGAGCCTGCGAGCTGGTCACGCGGTGCGAAGCCCACCGAGTGCACCAGCACTTCGAAGCCGTCCCAGTCCTTGCCGATCGCGTCCATGACGGCGTCGATCTGGTCGTCGTGGCCGACGTCGAGCGGATACACGAGCGAGGAGCCGAGCTCCTTCGCCATGTCCTCGACCCGCGGCTTCAGCTTGTCCGTCTGGTAGGTGAACGCCAGTTCGGCCCCTTCGCGCCGGAATGCCTGCGCGATGCCCCAGGCGATCGAACGATTGCTCGCGAGACCGACGATCAGCGCGCGCTTGCCAGCCATGAACCCCATAGTGCTTCCCCGTGCAGACTTCGTTGTCAGGCCGGGAATTCTAACAGGAAGTTGGGAAAGGTCATCCCGGGCGTTTTGCGGCGATACTGTCCCGGCGGCTGCCCACGACGGTGGTCCGAGGACCGTCCCCGCAAGATCAAGCCGACGGAATACCGGTGCTCAGCTGGATTGCTGGGCGACGTCCACGTACATCGTCAGGCGCTGTCCCGGGCGCAGGATCTTGTCCTTGTCGATGTTGTTCCAGCGGACGAGGTCGGTCACGCTGATCCGGAACCTGCTGGCGATCAGGTACAGCGAATCGCCCTGGCGCACCGTGTAGTTCAGCTTGCGTGTCAGGTTCATCGACGTGGGTGCGGTCGACGGCGGCATCCTGTCGGTCCAGACGACCAGCGTCTGGCCGATCGACAGTGTGTCGCGCGGCGCCATCCCGTTCCATGCGGCCAGGTCGCGCGTGCCGACACCGTAGCGCTGACCGATGGACCAGAAGCTCTCGCCCGCCGCGACCGTGTGCTCGACCCGATTGCCGGCGCGCTCGCGGTTCTGGATCTGCTCGCGGCGCGCATCCGCGCTCTTGCTGTAGGCCGTGAGCGGCTTCGATGCCATCGGGATCATCAGGTGATCGCCGGCGCGGATGATGTTGCCGCGGATGTTGTTGGCCGCCTTCACCTCCGCGATCGTCGTGTGGTACTTGTCCGCGATCTCGGACAGGGTCTCGCCGTTGCGAACCTTGTGGCGCTGCCAGCGCACGCGCTCGTTCGGCGGTATCTCGGCCAGCGCGAGTGCGAAACCCTCGTCGTGGCCGGCCGGCAGGATCAGCCGGTGCGGCCCGCCCGGGTCGGTGGCCCAGCGATTCACGCCGGCGTTGTAAGCCGACAGCGTGTCCAGGTCGAGGCCTGCGAGCTCGGCGGCCAGCGCGAGATCGACCTGGCCCTCGATTTCGACGGCGACGAACTGCGGTTCGTCGACCAGGGACGGCAGCGTGATGCCGTGCGCCTCGGGCTCGCGCACGATCTCGACCAGCGCCATCAGGCGCGGCACGTAAGCGCTCGTCTCTTTGGACAGGCGCAGGTTCCAGAAATCGGCCGGCTTGCCGGCCTTGCGGTTGCTCTTCACCGCACGCAGCACGTTGCCTTCGCCGGAGTTGTAGGAGGCGACGGCGAGCAGCCAGTCACCCTCCATGAGTTCGTGCAACGCGGCCAGGTAGTCGAGCGCGGCACGGGTCGAGTCGACGACGTCGCGGCGACCGTCGTACCACCAGTTCTGGCGCACGCCGAAGCGGCGCGCGGTGCCGGGGATCAGCTGCCACAGGCCGGCGGCGCGGCCGTGCGAGTAGGCGAATGGATCGAACGCGCTCTCGACGATCGGCAGCAGCGCGAGCTCCATCGGCAGCTTGCGGCGCTCCAGCTCGGCGACGATGTAGGGCAGGTAGCGCTGGGCGCGCGTGAAGACGCGGTCCAGGTATTCCGGGTGCTTCAGGAACCAGTCGAGCTCGGCCTGCACCCGGGCGTTCATCACCGAGTCCAGCTCGAAATTCCGGCGCAGCTGTTCCAGCAGATCGTTCCAGGCCGTGCCCGGCAGCGCCGGCACCTCCTGGTAGTCCTCGAGCGTCAGCCAGAGGCGGTCCTCGGGCGGCACGGGCCGGGCGTGGCTCGTGCCGATCGACAGGCTGGCGCCGAGGCTCGGCAGGGCGTCGGCACGGGCCTCGCCGGAGAAACCGGGCGGGCCGCCGATCGCGACCGCCAGGGTCGCTGCGAGCGCCGCCAGGGGGAGCCGGCGGGCGTCGAGCGTGTGAACTGCGGTCGGATTTTTGTCAAACATCGGGCTATCCTACGCACCGGAATCGGCGATTCAAGTGCCCGGCGCATGGTAGAGACGGAAAATCGAAAATCTGTGACGGGGGTCGGTCCCGAGTCGGCATTCGCGGCCACCCGGCGCTGGCTGGATTCGCCGCTCGGCCAGGACCTGCTGGCCCAGGAGGCGCGGATCGTCGAGGAGGAGTTCGAGGGGCTGTTCGGCGAGCAATGCCTGCAGCTCGGCGCCTGGGGCGAGCCCCGCGCCTTCCTGCGCTATGCCCGGACCCGCCGCAGCGCCGTCCTCGCAAGCCCGCCGCACCTGCTGCCCGACGAGCGTCCGGACGCCTACGGCCGACTGCACCGGTTGCCGGTGGCGTCCGAGTCGATCGACCTCGTGCTGCTGCCGCACACGCTGGACTTCAGCACGCGCCAGCACGAGATCCTGCGGGAGGTCCACCGCGTGCTGCGTTCAGACGGCCACCTGGTGATCCTGGGGTTCAAACCGGGCGGCCTGTGGGGGCTCAGGCGCCTCGTGCCGGGCGCGGGCCTGCCGCCCAACCTTTCGAACCCGGTCGGCGAGAGCCGGCTGTCGGACTGGCTCAAGCTGCTGGATGTCCGTATCCACGGCCTGACGCGCTACTTTTTCCGCTGGCCGCTGAGCCGGAAGCGCCTGTCCGACTCGCGCGTCTGGGAGCTGCGCGGGCGCCGCTGGTGGCCGGAGCTCGCGGCCTGCTATATGCTCACCGCCCAGAAACGGGTCGTCACGCTGACGCCGGTTCGCAGGCCCTGGCGGTCGCGTCCGAAGGTCGTCGGCGGGCTGATCGAACCGTCCACCCGCGTTGCAAGAATCCGCTTTGACGAAAACAGTTGAGATCTATACCGACGGGGCCTGCCGGGGCAATCCCGGGCCCGGCGGCTGGGGAGCCGTGCTCCGCGCCGGCGAGCATCGCAAGACGATGTACGGCGGCGAGGCAGAGACGACCAACAACCGCATGGAGCTGACGGCGGCGATCGAGGCGCTGAATGCGCTGAAGGGCCGGCAGCACGTCATCCTGCACACGGACTCGAAGTACGTGATGCAGGGCGTGACCGACTGGGTGCACAACTGGAAAAAGCGCGGCTGGAAAACCGCGGCGAAACAGCCGGTAAAGAACCAGGACCTGTGGATCGCTCTCGACGAGGCTGCGAGCCGGCACGACGTCGACTGGCGCTGGGTCAAGGGCCACAATGGCGTAGCCGGCAACGAGGAGGCGGACGCGCTCGCGAACCGCGGAATCGACGAGTTCGCCGGGCTTTCGCGCGGGTGAAGGATCGCCCGCGGGGATCGGACATCGATCGCGCGCAGGGCGCGCTCCTACAAGTGCTGCTGAACACCGCGCCGGCTTTTTTGTAGGAGCCCGCCCCGCGGGCGACCGGCGCCAAGGAACGGGCTCCTGCGGTCGCGATGTTGCGGGCTACCTCACACCCGGTAGAATCCACGCATGCGCCAGATCGTCCTCGACACCGAAACCACGGGCCTCTCCACCGAGCAGGGCCACCGCATCATCGAGATCGGCTGTATCGAGCTCGTGAACCGCCGCTTCACCGGGCGTGAATATCACCGCTTCCTGAACCCGGAGCGCGAGATCGACGAAGGGGCGGAGGCCGTCCACGGCATCTCGCTCGCCGACCTGAAGGGCCAGCCGCGCTTCTCGGACATTGCCGGCGAGCTGCTCGAGTTCATCCACGGCGCCGAGCTCGTGATCCACAACGCGGAATTTGACGTCGGCTTTCTCGAGCACGAGCTCCGGCTGATGGACCACCCTCGGCCGCGCATCTCGGACCACTCGCTGGTGCTCGACACGCTGAGCCTGGCCCGCGAGCTGCATCCCGGCCAGCGCAACAGCCTCGATGCCCTCTGCAAGCGTTACGAGGTGGACAGCTCGCGCCGCGATCTGCACGGCGCGCTGATCGACGCGGAGCTTCTGGCGCGCGTCTATCTCGCCATGACCGGCGGCCAGGCGGCCCTGCTGCTCGACGAGGAAAAAGACTCGATAAACCATGAAATCAACGGGTTAGAGTTGGTAGAACGGCAGGCAGGACTCAAGCTCGTCGTGACCCGCGCGAACGACGAGGAACTCGCCGCTCACGAGGCGATGCTCGACCGGATCGCGAAAGGCGGGTCCTGCGTCTGGCGGGACCGCGGCTGAACTGGTCAAGCGTCGCGGGTTATCAGTAGAATCGATCGTTCGAAGCGACGGCCGCCGGGCAGGGCGGCAACAAAAATTCAGGCCCGCCACACGGGCCGGTCACCAGACGGGGAGCTGAATGACTCTGCAAACCATGTCGGACGCGTTCCGAAAGAATTTCCTCGGCCATTCGCCGGTCTGGTACAAGACGACGATCGTCGTGTTCCTGGCGATCAATCCGATCCTTTTTTTCCTGGTGAGTCCGTTCATCGCAGGCTGGGTGCTGGTGATCGAGTTCATCTTCACGCTGGCAATGGCGCTGAAGTGCTATCCGCTGCAGCCGGGCGGCCTGCTCGCGTTCGAGGCTATTGCCATCGGCATGTCGTCGCCCGAAATGGTCATGCACGAGGCCGAGGTCAACTTCCCGGTCATCATGCTGCTGATGTTCATGGTGGCGGGCATCTACTTTCTGCGCGAGATGCTGCTGTTCGTATTCACGAAGATATTGCTGGGCGTGCGATCGAAGGTGTTGCTGTCGCTGATGTTCAGTTTCACGGCGGCCTTCCTGTCGGCGTTCCTCGACGCGCTGACCGTAACGGCGGTCATCATTACGGTCGCGGTCGGGTTCTACGGCGTCTACCACAAGGTCGCCTCCGGCAAGGGTTTCCAGTCGGACCATGACCCGACGACCGACGAGGAGGTCGTCGAACTGCACCGCGGCGATCTCGAGCAGTTCCGCTCGTTCCTGCGCAGCCTGATGATGCACGCCGCGGTCGGCACGGCGCTCGGCGGCGTGACGACGCTGGTCGGCGAGCCGCAGAACCTGCTGATCGGCGAGGTCATGGAGTGGGAGTTCGTCTACTTCTTCCTCGAGATGGCGCACGTGTCGATGCCCGTGCTCGTCGTCGGCCTGATCACCTGCATGCTGCTCGAGGTCTTCAAGATCTTCGGATACGGCGAACAGCTCTCCGACAAGGTGCGCCGCGTACTCGAGGAATACGACGCCGAGATGACGGCCGAGCGCACGCGGCAGGAGTCTGCAGTCATCGTGACCCAGGGCGTCGTCGCCATGCTGCTGGTCATCGCGCTGGCGTTTCACCTGGCCGAGCCGGGCGTGGTCGGCCTCATGGTCATCGTGCTCGCAACGGCGTTCAACGGCGTGACGGACGAGCACCGCCTCGGCGCCGCGTTCGAAGAAGCGCTGCCTTTCACCGCGCTGCTGGTCGTGTTCTTCGCGATCGTCGCGGTCATTGCAGAGCAGGGCCTGTTCAGCCCCGTCATCCACTGGGTGATGGAGCATGAGGGCACGACGCAGGCCGCGCTGTTCTATGTTGCGAACGGCGTGCTGTCGATGATCAGCGACAACGTGTTCGTGGCGACCGTCTATATCACCGAGGTCGCCGAAATTTTCAACGAGGGCGGCCTCACGCGTGAGCAGTTCGAGGCGCTCGCGGTCGCGATCAATACCGGCACGAACATACCGAGCGTCGCCACGCCGAACGGCCAGGCGGCCTTCCTGTTCCTGCTGACCTCGGCGCTCGCCCCGCTGATCCGCCTGTCCTACGGGCGCATGGTCATCATGGCGCTGCCGTACACGATCACGATGAGCATCACGGGCCTGCTGGCGGTGATTTACCTGGGGTAAAGCCGGCCCACCGGGAGCGGGTCCTGACTATTTGGGGTCAGAGTAAGAACCCTCGGAGTTCTTACTCTGACCCCAAAATATCGGCCTCTTGGCTTATTGGGAGCGGATCCTGACCCGCGACCCCGCGATAATGGCCGACCGCGTGCATCCCGGGCCGCGCATCCCTACAATGCCGTCACACCGGAGGATGCGACCCATGTCCGCGCTGTCGCCACGGAACTGTGCTAAAAATCCCCGCTGAACTTGCCCCGGATCCCTGTATGTTTTTTGAAATCAACAAGCTGCGTATCGGTGTCATCGGCCTCGGCTATGTCGGCCTGCCGCTCGCGGTCGAATTCGGCAAGCGTTACCCGACCGTCGGTTTCGACGTCAAGGAAGCGCGAATAGACGAGCTGAACGCCGGCCACGACTCGACCCTCGAGGTCGAGGAGGACGAGCTCGCCCAGGCGGGCAAGCTCAAGTTCACCTCCGATTCGATGGACCTCGCCGGCTGCAATTTCTACGTCGTCACCGTGCCGACGCCGGTCAGCAACGACAACCGGCCGCTGCTGTCGCCGCTGCGCTACGCCAGCCAGACGCTCGCGACCGTGATCCAGAAGGGCGATATCGTCGTGTTTGAGTCAACGGTCTACCCGGGCTGCACCGAGGAATTCTGCATACCGATCATCGAGCAGAGTTCGGGCCTGAAATTCAACAGGGACTTCTTCGCCGGCTACAGCCCGGAGCGGATCAACCCGGGCGACAAGCAGCACCGGCTCCCGACAATCAAGAAAATTACGTCGGGATCTACACCCGAGGTGGCTGACTACGTCGACAGCGTGTACCGCTCGATCATCACGGCCGGCACACACAAGGCCACGTCGATCAAGGTGGCCGAGGCCGCCAAGGTGATCGAGAACACGCAGCGCGATGTCAACATCGCGCTGGTCAATGAACTTGCGATGATCTTTGAGCGTGTAGGCATCGACACCGAGGAGGTACTCGAGGCTGCAGGTACCAAGTGGAACTTCCTGCCGTTCCGCCCCGGGCTGGTCGGCGGTCACTGCATCGGCGTCGATCCGTATTATCTGACCTACAAGGCGCAACAGCTCGGTTTTCACCCGCAGATGATTCTTTCAGGCCGGCGCATCAACGACAACATGTCGAACTACGTCGCCTCGCGGATCATCAAGAACATGATTGCGAAAGGCATGCAGCCGCTTAATTCTCGCGTCCTCGTGCTGGGCCTCACGTTCAAGGAAAACTGCCCGGATGTGCGCAACACCAAGGTCGTCGACATAGTACGCGAGCTGAAATCCTACGGCGCGAAGGTCGACGTTCACGATCCGTGGGTAAATGCTGCAGAGGCCGAGCACGAGTATGGCCTGCGGCCAGTCGAATCGCCGGAGCGAGGCGCTTATGACGTTGTCGTGATTGCGGTCGCCCACGATGAGTTCCGCAAACTTGGCGAGCAGGGGATACGCGGCTACGGCAATCCAGGAGCCATCGTCTACGATGTGAAATACCTCCTCCCGAAAGGTGCATCAGATGATCGCCTCTAGCGCCGGTACAAATGGATCGGGCATCCTCGGCCCAATCGGGGTGCGGCCAGCTTCGCGCTTTTTTTTCGGAACTGAACGATGAAGATTCTGGTAACGGGCGCGGCAGGATTCATCGGTTTCTTTACGGCGAAATTGCTGCTGGAGCGCGGTGAGGATGTCGTCGGGTTAGACAATTTCAACGACTACTACGATGTGCGGCTGAAGGATGCGCGGGCGGCGCAGCTCGAGCAATATCCGAACTTTCAAATGCTCCGGATGAACCTGGCGGATCGATCGGGAATGCGAAACTTGTTCGCGGCCGAGAAGTTCGACAAGGTCGTGCACCTCGCCGCCCAGGCCGGCGTGCGCTACTCGTTAAAGAACCCGAACGCGTATATCGACTCCAACATCGTTGGCACGATGCACGTGCTGGAGGGTTGCCGGCATCACGGCGTGGAGCATCTCGTTTACGCCTCTTCAAGTTCCGTATACGGCGCAAACACGGCGATGCCGTTTTCCATCCACCAGAACGTCGACCACCCGCTCGCGCTCTACGGCGCGACCAAGAAGGCCAACGAGCTGATGGCGCATACCTACTCGAATCTCTACGGGTTGCCTACAACCGGACTGCGATTTTTCACGGTTTATGGGCCCTGGGGTCGCCCGGATATGGCTCTCTTCATGTTTACGAAGAAGATAATCGAGGGCCGTCCGATCGACGTTTTCAACTACGGCAATCACCGCCGGGATTTTACCTACGTCGAAGACATCGTCGAAGGGGTGATCCGAACTCTCGATCACACTGCGGCGCCGAATCCCGATTGGGATCCCGCCAATCCTGATCCGGGCACGAGCCGCGCGCCTTACCGGATTTACAACATTGGCAACCAGCAGCCGGTCGAGCTGATGCGCTACATCGAGGTGATCGAGCAGTGCGTCGGGAGAAAGGCGGAGAAGAACCTGCTGCCGCTGCAGCCCGGCGACGTGCCCGACACCTGGGCCGACACCGAGGACCTGAAGCAGGACGTCGGCTACCAGCCGTCGACGCCGGTCGAGGTCGGCGTCAAGCGCTTCGTGGACTGGTACGTCGACTTCTACCAGGTGAAGCCGAAAGAACGTGCCTGATTGATTTGAGGCTCCAGACACCTTAATCGGCGGTCGGTCGCCTTGCTAGAATCGCGGCCACTGGCCCCGAACCCGAAGGCGAACCGTGCCCGACCGCAAACTCTCCGCGCGTTACCCCACCGACCTGCCGGCCTGGCGATCGCTGAAGGATCACTATCGCGACCGGATGAAGAACCGGCGGATCGGTTACCTGTTCAGCAAGGACCCGCAACGAGCGGAGCGCTACACGATCGAGGCCGGCGACCTCGTCCTCGATTACTCGAAAAATCTCATCGACGAGCGGGCCCGGAGGCTGCTGATGCAGCTTGCAAAGCAGGCGCGGGTGCCCGAGGCCGTCGAGTCGATGTTCGCAGGCGCTCACGTCAACCTCACCGAGGACCGGGCGGCCCTGCACGTGGCCCTGCGGGCGAAGCTCTCGGACCGGGTGGCGCTCGATACGCCGGGCGTGGCCGAGGTCTGGCAGGTGCTGGACCGGATGGAGCAGTTCATCGAAGGCGTCACCGGCGGCCGGATTCGCGGCGCCACCGGCGAGAGCCTGGCCGAGATCGTCAATATTGGCATCGGCGGCTCGGACCTCGGGCCGGTGATGGCGAGCCGGGCGCTCCGGCACCACTGGCTGCCCGGCATGAACTTTCACAGCGTGTCGAACGTCGACGGCACGCAGCTCGCCGATCTCACCGGGCAGCTCGAACCGGCCCGGACCCTGTTCGTGGTGTGCTCAAAGACCTTCACGACGCTCGAGACGATGACCAACGCGCACGCGGCCCGCCGCTGGATTGCCACCACGCTGGGCGAGGCATCCGTACGGCAGCATTTTGCGGCAGCCTCGACCAACCGCGCGGCGATGGATGCTTTCGGCGTGCACCCGGACTACCGCTTCGGCTTCTGGGACTGGGTCGGCGGCCGCTACTCGATCTGGTCGGCGATCGGCCTGTCGCTGGCGCTGGTCATCGGCATGGACGCTTTCCGCAGGCTCCTGGCCGGCGGGCGCCGCATGGACCTGCATTTTCGGCAGGCGGAGCCCGAGGCGAACATGCCGCTCGTGCTCGCGCTGCTCTCGACCTGGTACAACAATTTTTTCGGCGCGGAGAGTCACGCGATCCTGCCCTACGACAACCGACTCGACCGCTTCCCGGCTTATCTGCAGCAGCTGCAGATGGAGTCGAACGGCAAGGGTGTGCGCGCCGACGGCAAGCCCGTCAGGGTGAACACCGGGCAGCTCATCTGGGGCGAGGCGGGCTCGAACGCGCAGCACTCGTTCTACCAGCTGCTGCACCAGGGCACCCGCTTCGTACCCGTTGACTTCATCCTGCCGGTCGCGTCATCCGGCGCGAGCCCCGAGCAACAGGACCTCGCGATCGCGAACTGTCTTGCGCAAAGCGAGGCGCTGATGGACGGTTACGACAGCGAGGACCCGCACTGCCGACATCCCGGCAACAGGCCCAGCAACACGATACTGATGCCGAGTCTTACGCCGGATACGCTCGGCCAGCTGATCGCGCTCTACGAGCACAAGGTATACGTCGAGAGCGTCATCTGGGGCATCAACGCGTTCGACCAGTTCGGCGTCGAACTCGGCAAGAAGCTCGCCACCTCGCTGACCGCACCGGTTGCCTCCGGCGCGCCTTACGAAGGCTCGAACCCGTCGACCCGAGCATTGCTGGATCGCGTCCGCGCGCTGCGGGGGTAGACGCCCGTGCCTGTTGGTGCGGGTCCTGACCCGCGACAGGCAGTTCACCGTGACGCGAATCTGCCTGGCGGATTGGCGAAGTCGCCCGTCAGGACGGGCTCCTACAGGCGCTCCGTTGTAGGAGCCCGCGCTCGCGGACGATCGGCGCGAAATGCCTGTAGGAGCCCGCGCTCGCGGGCGACCCACGCGACATGCCGGTAGGAACCCGCGCTCGCGGGCGACCCGCGGGACATACCTGTAGGAGCCCGCGCTCGCGGGCGACCCGTGCGACATGCCTGTAGGAGCCCGCGCTCGCGGGCGACCCGTGCGACATGCCGGTAGGAACCCGCGCTCGCGGGCGACCCACGCGACATGCCGGTAGGAACCCGCGCTCGCGGG